>Ga0214473_10000237_pt1 | contig 78050 bp, 70 predicted proteins | sample RVTome_7_FD_203509 | JGI IMG/M metagenome (GOLD analysis project Ga0214473, IMG submission 203509) | Soil microbial communities from uranium-contaminated site in the Upper Colorado River Basin, Wyoming, United States - RVT98D197 | ecosystem: Environmental > Terrestrial > Soil > Contaminated >...
TTCTGCGATGACCAGCTCGTCCATGCGATCAACCTCCGCCGACAAATCGTACCAGCTCGATGCTCTGGCCGGCCGACAACTGCGTCTGTGCGAAGTTTTGTCTCTCGATGATTCTGCCGTCGATTTCAGCCACGACCGTCGCCTGGTTAATGTTCAAGCGCCCCAGCAGCTCTGCGAGAGTCTTCGGCATCCCCGCGGGGAACTCCTGTTCTTTGCCGTTTATCGTCAGTGTCTCAATCTCAGTACCCATTCTCCTGGTCCCGTGTTTATCCTTTGCTGGTGACGTAGATGACCTGCTCGGCAAACAAATTGGGCGCAACTCGCACCGGGCTCAAGCGCGTTTTGATCAGCGGAATTTTCTTTTCCACCTTGACCCCGAGCTTGCGGCAGAAGCGGTCGAAATCGTCCAAGGACAAACAATGAATGTTGGGCGAGTTGCACCAGTCAAACGGAAGCTGCTCGGTGACCGGCGCCCGGCCCTGGAAGAACAATTGCACCCTGGACCGCCAGTGGGCGAAGTTGGGAAAGCTCACGATGACCTTCTTGCCGACGCGCAGCAGCTCGGCAAATACCTTCTCGGGGTTCTTCACGGTCTGCACGGTCTGCGAAAGGATGACGTAGTCGTAGCTTCTGTCGGCGTAGCTCTCCAACCCGTGCTCGACGTCGTGCTGCACAATAGGCAGGCCCCGATCGACGCAGGCCAACACAAGGTCCTGACCGAGCTCGATGCCTTCGCCTTTTGCGTTCTTATCGACGGCCAGGTTGGCCAGAAGCTCGCCGTCTCCGCAACCAATGTCCAGAACAGTGCTGTTCGGCTCGATGAGCGATTCGATCACTTCATAATCGACGCGCATTCGATTCGTCCGCCCGGGACTTCGTGAGTTTTCAGTGGTCTTTGCGTTCCTGCGGCATTTCCTTATTCCGGGCTGGTGCGTCGCATCCAGGAAGCCCGATAGAAGAGCACCGAGTGTTTCGGGCTCCAGCAGGAATGCATCGTGACCGTACGGCGAGGTGATGTCGCAGAAACTCACGTCCTTGTTGTTCGCAACCAGCGCATCGACAATAGCTCTGGACTGGGCGGGCGTGAAGAGCCAGTCGCTGGCAAAGCTGATGACCAGGAACCTGCACGTCGTGTTGGCAAAGGCCTGCTTCAGAGACCCATGCTCTCGTCCCAGGTCGAAGTAATCCGCCGCTTTGGTGATATAGAGATAGCTGTTGGCGTCGAACCGCTCGACGAAACTTTGTCCCTGGTAGTCCAGGTACGTCTCGACGGCGAACTCCGAGTTGAAATCGTAGCTGTAGCGGTCGGAATGTCGCAGCTCTCGCCCGAACTTCTCGCGCATGCCCTGCTCGGAGAGATACGTGATATGCCCGATCATCCTGGCGATGGCCAGGCCTTCGGTGGGGCCTTTGCCGTTGGCGTATTGCCCGCCCGCGAAGTTCGGATCCGCCAATATTGCATTCCTGCCCACTGCATCGAAAGCGATCGATTGCGCTCCAAGATGCGTCGTGGTGGCGATGGGTATTGCAGCCCTGACGAGATCAGGGTACGCGATTGCCCACTGCAAAACCTGCATCCCGCCGATCGAGCCGCCGAGAACGGCCAGCAGCTTCTTTATGCCGAGCTTGTCGAGAAGCAGCTTCTGGACCTTAACCATATCTGCGATGGTAATGATGGGGAAGTCCAGCCCGTACGGCTTTCCCGTCGCCGGGTTTACCGAGGACGGCCCCGTTGTTCCGCTGCAGCCGCCCAGGAAATTGGAGCAAATAACGAAATACTTGTTTGTGTCGATCCCCTTGCCGGGGCCGACCATGATGTCCCACCAGCCGGGCTTCTTGTCATCGGGACTATTCAGTCCCGCAACGTGAGCGTTGCCGCTGAGGGCGTGGCAGATCAACACGACATTGTCCCCCGCCTCATTGAGCGTCCCATACGTCTCGTATGCCACGTCGATAGGCCCGAACGTCTTGCCGCACTCCAGCTCCAGCGGCTGATCGGGTTCGACGACTCGCACCGTTTTGGTCTGCACGATGCCAACCGAGTTTTGTTCTGTTTCCGTTGTTATCATATCGTTATTATACCCACACACAGTACACATTCAGGCGTCTGCTTGTGACCTGCCCGCACTTGTTATTGCCAGTCCGCAGTCTGCACGGCGTCAAGGGCCAACGCACAGCGCCGCAGGAACACTCTGGGCTGAAAGGTTGGGACCCCTCGACGAGGGCTTTCCCTGGCACAGGCCCGAATTTGGCTTATCACGCCTTAGTCGCTCTCAGAGTACACCACTCATATCTGAATCCCCGGCTCGGAATCACCGTGGCCCGCCAATTCCACCCTTGCTCGCCCGCCGTCGAAGCGGGCGTCTGAAAAGCTACAAGGCCATAAACCTATTATCCCTACGACTCCGGTAGATAATGATACTTAGTTGTCTGTCTCTGGTGCTAAAAATACCACCGAAATCGACGTAAACTGAACATTCTATGGAATACGAAAGATTTTTCAACTTTTTTTGAAAAAAGCTGTTGACAGCGAACATTTCTTAGGATATAGTAGTATTCCGATTGACCTAATGATATTAGCCGTAGAAGATGAAAGTATCCAAGAAATGCCAATATGCTTTGAGGGCTCTTTTCGAGCTTGCCTGGCGTGGCAATGGTGAGCCGGTTAAGACCCATAGCATTGCCCATGCCCAGAGCATGTCCGTGCGGTTCACCGAGATCATTCTCAATGAGCTCAAACACGGCGGTTTTGTGGAATCAAAACGCGGCAGCGAAGGCGGCTACATGCTTGCGAGGGACGCCAAGGATGTGAGGGTCGGCGAGGTTATAGAGTACGTCCAGGGCCCGATTTCTTTTGTTGCAGAGGCCAGAGGCAACGGTGATGAGGCCCTTGTGGGAAACGAAGCGTTCAGCCAATTCTGGGGCGAAGTGAACGATGCGGTCTCGAGTGTTTGCGGCGGCAGGACTTTTGCCGACCTCGTGGAGCTTGAGAAGGCCCGGAGGGACCGGTCCGTTCCGAACTACTGCATTTAGGTGAATGCCTGACGGTTTCAAACGCGAGTTTTTTTTGTGAATGAATCCGAGTGTAACGATAGGAATACTGAGCAAGGCAGGGCTGATAGGTGGAATCACATCTTAGAAGCATAGCGAAAGCGGTAACTTGGCGTTTCGGCGGAACAATCGTTACATTCGCGATCGCCTGGATTCTGACCAAGGAGCTTGAGCTGGCGGCACAGATCGGCGTTCTGGACACGGTAGTTAAAATCGGCGCGTTTTACGCTCACGAGCGGGTGTGGAACCGGCTGCAATTTGGAAAGGCAAAAGCGCCGGAGTATCAAATATGAGGGTTCCTGCTATCACAGAGACGCTAAGTGAGAGATCGGCTATGACCAAGAGCGTTCGATGGTGCCGACTGAACAAACCGCCGGGAAAACGAACGGCCGATCCTGGCGCGCAGTCAGGTCATTTGTTCAGACAGTTGAACGAGATTACCCGATAGAAGGGGAAACAGGATGCTTCGAAGAAAGATATTTCTACTTCTAATTGCCGTTCTTGTGGTCTCAGGTCTGTCTCAGGCAGCCGGGGCGGCAAAGGAAGTCACCATATTGAATGTTTCGTACGACCCTACGCGGGAGCTTTATCAGGGGATCAACGCTGCATTTGTAAAGACCTGGCAAGAGATAACGGGCCAAGCTGTAACCGTCAACCAGTCCCACGGCGGATCAGGCAAGCAGGCCAGGGCGGTCATCGACGGCCTTGAAGCAGACGTCGTTACACTGGCGCTGGCTTATGATATAGATGCCATTTACGAGAATGGCAACCTGCTCAGCAAGAACTGGCAATCCAGATTGCCTGATAACAGCGCCCCTTACACTTCGACAATTGTTCTGCTGGTGCGCAAAGGCAACCCCAAGAACGTCAAGGACTGGGGCGATCTCATCAGGCCCGGAGTCTCTGTGATCACACCCAACCCCAAAACATCGGGAGGCGCCCGTTGGAATTACCTGGCGGCCTGGGGTTATGCGCTCAAGCACTATAAGACCGACGGGAATCAGAGTGCCGACCAGCGCGCAAAGGAATTTGTAACGAAACTCTTCAAGAACGTCCCGGTTCTCGATTCCGGCGCCCGCGGCGCACTGACTACTTTTGCCCAACGGGGAATCGGCGACGTCTTTTTGTCGTGGGAGAATGAGGCGTTCTTGGCGGTCAATGAATTAGGCAAGGGCAAATTTGAAATCGTTGTTCCTTCTGCGAGCATACTTGCCGAGCCGCCGGTTGCGGTCGTGGACAAGGTGGTGGACAGACGCGGGACGCGAGCCGTGGCACAAGCGTATCTGGAATTTCTTTATTCGCAAGAAGGACAGGAGATTGCCGCCGAACATTATTACCGTCCCAGACTGAAATCCGTGGCGGAGAAATATGCCGACCGATTTCCAAAGGCGAGTCTCTTCACCATCGATGAGGTCTTCGGGGGCTGGCAGAAAGCACAGAAGGTCCATTTCGCCGATGGGGGCGTTTTCGACCAGATTTATCAACAGGGCAAATGATGGCTTAAAGATGAATGCGCTGTCACATCAATTCAAGCAACATAGCATCCTTCCCGGGTTTGGGCTGTCGCTGGGGTATGCGCTGTTATATCTGAGCCTGATAGTTCTGATCCCACTGTCGGCGGTATTTATCTCAGCGGGAAATCTGACTCTTGAGCAATTCTGGGCCGCCATTACCCACCCTCGGGTTCTGGCTTCCTACCGCCTGAGTTTTGGCGCTTCCTTCATCGCTGCGATGATCAACGTCGTTTTCGGTTTATTGGTCGCGTGGGTTCTCGTGAGATATCGTCTTGCCGGCAAACGATTCATCGATGCCTTAATTGATTTGCCTTTCGCATTGCCGACTGCGGTTGCAGGAATAGCCCTCACCGCCGTCTATGCTCCAAATGGCTGGATTGGCAGGCCGCTGGGCCAGTTGGGCATAAAGGTCGCTTATGCGCCGCTCGGGGTGATCATCGCTCTGACGTTCATAGGGCTGCCGTTTGTGGTACGCACGGTTCAGCCCGTTCTGCAGGATTTGAGCAAGGAAGCAGAAGAAGCGGCCGCAAGCCTGGGAGCCAGCGCGCCTCAGATCTTCCGGAAGGTCATTCTGCCGGAGGTTACCCCATCACTGCTGACGGGCTTTGCTCTGGCGTTTGCAAGAGCACTTGGCGAGTACGGCTCCGTGGTGTTCATTTCCGGCAATATGCCGATGCGGACGGAGATTACGCCGCTGCTGATCATCACTAAGCTCGAACAATATGATTATGCCGGCGCTACCGCCATCGCCGTTGTGATGCTGGTGACATCGTTCGTGCTGCTGTTGACAATAAACGTGCTGCAAAAGCGGGCCGCAAGGTATCAGTTTTAGAAAAGGTCTTCAAATGTCGATGCAAAATGCCGCAATCTTGAGAAATCCAAACGCCGCCGGCTCGCTTGGCGAGTCCCGGGGCGTTCGGTGGGTTCTCACGGGCGTGGCTTTGGCCTTTCTGGGGCTGTTTCTTTTTGTTCCTCTGGTTGCGGTCTTCGTCGAAGCGCTCAAGCAAGGACTTTGGGCGTACTTGCGATCCTTCAGCGACCCGGACGCGAGGGCGGCCATCCGTCTTACTCTGACAGCGGCGGGCATAGCGGTCCCTCTAAATTTGATATTCGGCGTCGCCGCAGCGTGGGCCATAGCTAAATTCGACTTCAGGGGCAGAAGCGTCCTGACGACTTTGATTGATTTGCCGTTTGCGGTTTCCCCCGTAATATCAGGACTGATCTTTGTCTTGCTCTTCGGTTTGCACGGCTGGGCCGGCGCGTGGCTGGTCGAGCACAATATTAAGGTCATTTTTGCGGCGCCCGGAATTGTTTTGGCCACCCTGTTTGTAACGTTCCCCTTCATTGCACGTGAGCTGATACCGTTGATGCAGTCTCAGGGAACGGAAGAGGAACAGGCCGCTCTGGTGCTTGGCGCCAGCGGATGGCGCATGTTTACTCGAATAACTCTTCCCAACATAAAGTGGGGCTTGTTGTACGGCCTGATTCTCTGCAACGCAAGGGCGATGGGCGAATTCGGCGCCGTTTCGGTCGTTTCGGGGCACATTCGGGGACGAACCAATACGATACCGCTGTACGTGGAGATACTCTACAACGAGTACAACTTTGTGGCCGCCTTCGCGATGGCGTCGCTGCTGACGATACTGGCGTTGATTACGCTGGCGGCCAAGAGCGTCATTGAGTGGAAATTCGCTGATGCACCCTCCACATGCCCGAGGGCTGGCAGAGAAAGCGGGCGGATATGAGTATTGAGATCAATAACGTCAGCAAGACATTCGGCAGTTTCAGCGCTCTGAAGAACGTGAGCTTGCATGTTCCCAGTGGAGAGCTGGTCGCACTGCTGGGGCCGTCCGGCTCGGGCAAGACGACGTTGTTGAGGATAATCGCGGGACTCGAAATCCCCGACTCCGGCAGCGGCCCGGTGTTCTTCCATGGAGATAATATAAGCGATCGTAGCGTGGCTGAAAGACAAGTGGGCTTTGTGTTCCAGCACTATTCCCTTTTCAGGCACATGACTATATTTGAGAACGTCGCGTTCGGCATGAGGGTCCGTCCTCGCAGAATGCGTTTCGCAAAAGATGAAATCCGGCGCAGGGTGTTTGATTTGCTGAAACTGGTGCAACTGGAGCAAGCGGCCAATCTCTATCCATCGCAGCTTTCCGGCGGGCAAAGACAGCGCATCGCTTTGATCCGTGCGCTGGCGGTCGAACCGAAGATCCTTTTGCTCGACGAGCCATTCGGTGCTCTCGATGCGAAAGTTCGAAAGGAATTGAGGCGATGGCTTAGACGGCTGCATGACGAAATGTCCATTACCAGCGTATTTGTCACCCATGACCAGGAAGAGGCATTGGAAGTCGCCGACAGGATCACAGTGATGAACGCCGGAAGGATAGAGCAGGAAGGCACGCCGGAGCAGGTTTATCATCACCCCGCCAATTCGTTCGTGTGCAACTTCCTCGGCAATGTCAACTTGTTTCGCGGGAGAGTCCACAATGGAAGGGTATGCATAGAGGATTTGGAGGCGGCCGGCTCAAGGGACGGCGGCACGGAGCGCACCCCTGTCGTGGCCTACGTCCGGCCCCACGATATAGATATCTCCCGGCAGAGAGACCTCGAATACACCATTTTGGCGCAGATCACTCATATCCGCACCGCGGGCGCCACGGTACGGGTCGAGCTCAGAAGACATGACAATGGCGAATTTGTTGAAGCGGAACTCAACAGGAATCGTTATCTTGAACTTGGTTTGCACAACGATGAAAGCGTATTCATAAAACTGCAAAACCCGCAAATTTTTGTTGCGGATTATGTGATTTAGTAGATAGAAGGAGACAAAAGTGGCACCGGAAAACGTAGTTGCAGAAAATGTTGTAGAGCTTGTAGAGGGCTTGAACTTCGCGGAAAAAGTCGAACGCTCGCTGGAGCTGATCGACGGAGCTTACAAGCAGTTCGGAGACGGTCTGGTCGTGGCGAACAGTCTCGGCAAGGATTCCAGCACAGTCTGGCACCTGGCCAAGCGGGTCAGTCCGAAGATTCGCGGTTTCATCGTGACCACAAGGTACAAGCCGGCCGAGACCAAGCAGTTCATGGCCGAGGAAGTCGCAAGGTATCCCGAGCTGCGGATCTTCAGCAACGATAAGCAGATTCCCGAGAATTTGTACGAGACGGACCCCGACAGATGCTGCGAGGTCCTAAAGGTCGAGCCGACCCGGCGGGCCGTCCGGGAGATGCACGTCGCCTGCTGGATCACCGGGCTTCGCTGCACGGAAGGACGCACACGCACGAACTACAAAGAGGTCGAGGAGCTGGACAAGGGCCTGATCAAGCTCAATCCCATCCTGCTTTGGTATGAGCGGGAGGTTTGGCAGTATCTTGCGTTGAACCGCGTGCCGGTCAATCCACTTTACGCCAAAGGGTACAGGTCGCTCGGCTGCGCTCCGTGCACGAAGATCGCCCAGGGCGTGGATGAGCGGGCGGGCCGGTGGATTGGAACCAGCAAGTGCGGCGGCGAGTGCGGCATTCATACGAAACCTTTGCTGGATTACCAGATTTGACAGCGGCCTACGATGAAGCCCGGTACGATCGCAATCCATGGTGGTTTTGAAGGTGACGGCCTCAGCGGTGCCGCGGCGGTCCCGATCTATCAGACCGTCTCCTACGCGCACAAGACCGCCCAGGAACTCGCGGATGCCTTCGAGGGCAAGGTGCCCGGCTATATCTACACGCGGATTGCAAACCCCACGACGACCGTCCTGGAGGTCAGGCTTGCAGAGCTGGAAGATGGGGTTGCCTGCATCGCCACATCCAGCGGCATGGCGGCTGTTGCGTCGGCTGTGATGGGTTTGCTCCGGGCGGGGGACCACATCGTGGCCGCCACGGGCATCTTCGGTGGAACAGTCTCTTTGTTCGGGACCACCCTCAAAAGGTTCGGCATCGAGACAACTTTGGTCGATGTCGCCGATACGCGCAATCTTGAAAAGGCGCTCACCGAAAAGACGAAACTCATCTTTGTCGAGACCATTGGCAATCCGCGCATGGATGTCCCCGATATACCCGCGATAGCCGAATTGGCACGCAAGGCCAACATTCCACTGATGGTGGATAATACGGTTACCACGCCAGTTCTCTTCCGGCCCGGTGCATTCGGCGCCGATATTGTCGTCCATTCGACCTCGAAATTCATCAACGGTCACGGCACGGCCATTGGCGGCGCTATCATCGACACGGGCAACTACGATTGGAGAAAAGGAGCGTTTGACGATATCAGGCAGTTGTCCGAACGCGTGGGTCAACTGGCGTTTCTGTTGCACTTGCGAAACCTCATATACCGCGATTTGGGCGGATGCCCGGCGCCGATGAATTCCTTCCTGATGCTGCAGGGACTGGAGACTCTGCCCGGCAGAATGCTCAGGCATTGTGAAAACGCCAGGCGAATGGCCGAGTTTCTGCAGGCCCATCCGAAAGTGTCCTGGGTGAACTACCCGGGTCTGGCGGACAACCGGTTCCACAAGAGAGTCGCCGAGCTGTTTGCCGGATACGGCGGGGGGTTGCTGACGTTTGGCCTTAGTGGCAAGCGGGAGGTCTTTAAGTTCATCGACTCGCTGCGCCTGGCAAAAAACATGGCTAATCTGGGCGATGCCAAGACGCTGGTGATTCACCCGGCCTCCACCATCTTCCACGAGTTTTCCCCCGACGAGCAAAGGAACATGGGCGTGACGGAAGATATGGTCAGAGTCTCCGTGGGAATCGAGGATTTCGAAGACATAAGGGCCGATTTTGAACGGGCGATTGACAAAAGCCTTTAGGAGCGATTATGAATCTTGTTGTGAACGGCAAACAGACGAATATCACGGGCGGTCTGACCATCAGCGAGCTTCTTGTCGAGGAGAACGTCAAGATGCCGCAGATGGTCTCGGTTGAGCTGAACGGGCAGATTCTCAAAAGAAGCGAGTTTGACCGGACGGTGCTGAAGGACGACGACAAGGTCGAGTTTCTGTATTTCATGGGAGGCGGAAATGGTGCTGACTGAACAGCAGATGGAACGATACAGCCGGCATATTATCCTGGAGCAGGTCGGCGGGGCCGGTCAGGAGAAGCTGCTTGCTTCGAAGGTGTTGATCGTCGGCGCCGGCGGTCTCGGGGCGCCCGCGGCGGTGTACTTGGCCGCGGCGGGGGTCGGAACGATCGGAATAGTCGATGGGGACAAGGTTGATTTGAGCAATCTGCAAAGGCAGATTATCCATCATACGCCCGACGTGGGTAAAGACAAGGTGGTCTCGGCCCAGAGCAAGATTCGGGCCATAAATCCCGACACGAAAGTCGTAACATACAATCGAAGAATCACGGCCCAAAACGCCCGAGAGATTATCCGAGGGTATGATTTCGTCATTGACGGAACGGACAATTTCCCCGCCAAGTTTCTCATCAACGACGCCTGCTATTTTGAGAAGATACCGTTTTCGCATGCGGGGATTCTGCAATTCGATGGCCAGTTGATAACCGTGTTGCCCGGCCGGACCACTTGCTATCGCTGCATCTTTGGTTCCCCGCCTCCCGCTAACGCGGTCCCGTCCTGTTCGCAGGCGGGGGTGCTCGGAGTCCTCGCCGGGGTCATCGGGTCTTTGCAGGCGACCGAAGCGATCAAGTCTCTGTTGGGGATAGGCGAGCTGCTGACAAGCACACTGCTGACCTACAACGCGTTGACCATGGAGTTTCGCAAGGTGCGATTGAGCCGCAACCCGGACTGCCCCCTTTGCGGCCAGAACCCGCGGATTACCGAACTGAAAGACGAAGAGCAGATTGTCTGCGATTTGAAAAACTGCAAATGCTGAAATTAGAGATTCCAAGTGACATATTCGAGCGGATGCTGGAGCAGGCCAGGGCGGAAGCGCCCATCGAGGCCTGCGGAATTCTGGCCGGCAGCGACGGAAGAGTCGAGAAGCTCTACACGATGAGGAACGCCGATCAGAGCCGGTATCACTGCATGATGGAGCCGAAGGAACAGTTCGCGGTCGTCAAGGATATTCGCGCGGCGGGTCTGAAGATTCTGGCCGTATATCACAGCCACCCTGATACGCCCGCCAGACCTTCGGAGGAGGACGTCCGGCTGGCGCTTACGCCGGACGTGGTCTATGTCATTGTTTCACTTCGCAACGCCCATGCTCCAACCGTGAAAGGTTTTATCATAAAGGATCGCGCCATAACCACCGTGCCGGTGGAAGTGCTCAGCACGTAATGTATGTGACAGGTTCTATGTTTCTTCCACGACGCATCTTGTTACTGCTTTTGATCGCGGTGGCGATTCTCGGCTGCCGGCGGTACGCCCTGCGAGGGAGCAGTGGCTTCGAGCTTCAACCGGGGGATTTGCTGTTCCAGGACCTGGACAGCGGGCCGCTCTGCGAGGCCATCGAGAGGGTCACGACCGGCTATCAGGGGGAGAATTTCTCTCACATGGGGATTGCGGCACACGATGAGCGCGGCAAACTCGTTGTGATCGAAGCAGTATCGGCTGGCGTGAAGGCCACATCACTGCAAAGCTTTCTCGGCCGCAGCCTTGACAAAGAAGGGCGGCCCAAAGTTGCCGTCGGCCGGCTCAAGACCGACTATTGTCACCTGATACCTTCAGCCATTAAAGAGGCTCTGGCCTTGAGGGGAAAACCTTATGACAAAGTGTTTGCCGCCGACAACGACGCTTATTACTGCTCGGAGCTGGTCTATGAGGTATTCAGGCGGGCCAACGAGGACGTCGCCCTTTTCGCAATGCAGCCGATGACATTCGCAGACCCCGGCACGGGCCGGACCGATCCGGTTTGGGAACAATACTTCGCCGGACTGGGTGTCCCCGTTCCAGAGGGTGAGCCCGGCATCAATCCCGGCGCAATTTCGCGTTCGGATGTCTTGACGATATTTCACGCTTACGGCGTGCCGAGCCGAAGCGGACCAGGCGGGGCCGCAAGCCACGTCTCGGCGCCGGTGGCAAGACGATAACGGCCCGGCGGCCAAACGGGCCGTGAAGGGAAAAGTAATGCAAAATGAAACAAGGCCGATATTGCAGGTGCCCGACAGTGTGGTTGAAGATACATCGGGTTTTCGCGCGCAGGTGGACAAGTTCCTTCAGGGCCTGACTTCATCGGTGGCCTTTCGGGCCTATCGTGTGCCCATGGGAATCTACGAACAAAGAACAGCGGGAAAGTATATGGTGCGAATACGCATCGGCGCGGGACTCGTTTTGCCCTTTCAACTGCAGCGCGTGGCGGAGCTGAGCAAGGCTCACGGCAACGGAATAATCCACGTGACCACCCGGCAGGATATCCAGATTCACGCGGTCAATATCGAGGACACGCCCGACGTTTTGGAGAGGTTGCTTGAGGTGGGGCTTTCGTCTCGCGGCGGCGGGGGCAACACCGTTCGCAATGTCACCGCCTGCCCAAGGGCGGGCGTTTGCCCGAAGGAAGAATTCAACGTGGCTCCATACGCCATCGCGACGGCCGAATATCTCTTGCAGGACAGAAGCTCGTTCAACCTGCCGAGGAAGTACAAGATCGTCTTCTCCGGCTGCTCCGACGACTGCGCGTTCGCCTCCGTGGCGGACCTGGGTTTCTTCGCGCACATCAGGGACGGCGTTCGAGGTTTCTCGGTTTATGCGGGAGGCGGGCTGGGCCCGAACGCCGCCGTGGGCGTCAAGATCGAAGACTTCATCGAGCCGAGCGAGATTTTTGTCGTGGCCGAGGCGGTCAAGCAGCTCTTCGACAAGCACGGCGACCGCGCCAATAAACACAAGGCGAGACTCCGCTACGTTCTGGCCCGGGTCGGCGTCGAGGAATTTGTCGAATTGTACAAGAGGGAAAAAGAGATACTCAAAGCCAGTGGGCTTTCAGGCAAAGTGCCGCAGATTCGCGATCTCGACTCGGCGGATTCTACGGCGGCGCCGCAGGGCAGGCTTGAATATGCCAACGTGCTGCCGGAAAAAACAGTTGGACGATATACGGTCCGGCTGGGCCTCAGGAAGGGCGACATACCGGCGGACGACTTGAACGCGGTCGGCCGGATCGCGGAAAAGTATGGGGATGGAATCGTCAGAACGACGCAACTGCAGGACTTGTTGATTACCGGCGTTGCCCGGCGGGACATCGAGGCGGTCAATGCTGAGCTGCGAAAGCTCAGCACCGACGTTTTCAGCGACAGCCGGCTCAAAGTTGTCGCCTGCGCCGGGGCCTCCACGTGCAAGCTGGGCTTGTGCCTTTCGAGAGGTTTGGCCGATGCGATTTCGAGCGAGCTGGAGCATGCTGACATCCGGGCCAACGGCTCGCAGACCGTCATAAGAATCAGCGGCTGCCCCAATTCGTGCGGGCATCATTACATCGCTGGCATAGGCTTCCAGGGTAAGGCCAAGAGAGTCAACGGTAGGCTGATGCCGTGCTATGACGTGCTGGTGGGCGCCGAGATCTCCGAAGGCCGGGCGCACCTGGCCGAGAATATCGGCACAGTCCCGGCCAAGCGGATCCCCGCTTTGCTGTCGCAAGCCCTGGCTGGCGGCCCCGTCGAAAAAGAGCGGCTCAAGAGTCTCGTCGAAGAATATGGCAAGATCGGGCCTGCGCCGCTGCCGGACGACTATTATTACGACTACAGTTCTGGCGAGCCGTTCTCGCTGGCCGGCAGGGGGCCGGGCGAATGCGGCGCCGGCGTCATGGACGTGATGAAGCTGGACATTGACGAAGCTAAGGATGCCCTCGGAGCCAAGCCGGTCGGTAGTGCGGATATCTATAAGGCAATTGTCGCGGCTGCAAGGGCGCTTCTTGTCACATTCGGCCTGGAGCCGAAAAAGGAGCGAGAGATATTTGCCGCGTTTGGCAAGCACCTTATCGATCCCGGCTGGGTCAAGCCTCAAACGCAGCAGATCCTCGACGACGCCGTCGATTGGCGCATGGGCGAGAAAGAATCCGTCGAGGACTTGCTGCCCGATGTCGAGGGGCTGGTTGAGAGGGTGGAAGAGCTTTTCCTGTCCCTCGACGCCAACCTCAAGTTCAAGGTTGGACCCGTGGAGAAGAAAGCCGGCGCCGAACGTGCTGAAGAGCCCAGACATATCGCCGACTTGCGCGGCGTGGCATGTCCCTTGAATTTCGTTAAAGCAAAGCTTGCGCTTGAGAAGGTTCCAGCCGGCGAGGTTCTTGAAGTGCTGCTCGACGCGGGCGAGCCGATAAGGAACGTCCCGGCGAGTTTTTCCGACCAGGGTCAGGAGATTCTGGACGTCACGAACCTCGGCGACCACTTCTGCGTGAAGGTGCGCCGGAAAAAGTAAGGACGCGTCATGTGGCCGCGGGGCCGGATGCTACTGACGTGATGAGCAGAAATCAGCAGAAACCGTATGACCGATGAGAAGTTTTGAGGTGGCAAGAATGGTTGGGGCCAGCAGGGTTTATGAGAGCATAGTTGATCTGATCGCCAGTCCGGACAACCCCACCCCAATGGTCAAGATAAGCGAAAAAGTCAACACGAACGGGGCCCTCGGGATTTATCTCAAGCTGGAGCGATACAATCCCTTCGGCTCGATTAAGGATCGAATTGCGTTGTCCATGCTCCGTGGGATCAAAATAAACGAGGGCCAGGCGTTGGCGGAACCTTCCTCCGGGAATACCGGCATTGCCCTGGCGGCCCTTGCAAACGCCAAAGGTATTCCAATAGAAATAGCGGTCCCCGAGCGCATCCCGGAAGAGAAGAAAACGCTGCTGAGGCTGTTGGGCGTGCGGACCTTGTGGGAGGCGGACGACAGCTTGTGCCCTCTGTTTCCGAACGAGGGTGCCAGAGGTCTGGTAAACGCGATGCTAAAAAGCAAGGGCGGCGAAAAATATATTAGTCCGAATCAATATGAAAATGAGCTGAACGTTCGGGCGCACTACGAGACCACCGGCCCGGAGATCTGGCAGCAAACGAGCGGACGGGTGGATTACTTCTTCGCAGGTTTTGGGACGTGCGGAACCCTCACGGGCGTCGGAAGATACTTGAAAGAGAAGAAGACATCGGTAAGAATAGTCGGCGTCGAGCCGGCCGCGACCGACCACAATCTGCCGGGCATGAAGAGAGTGTCGGATCTGAGAGAGGATCTGGTGCCCGGGATTCTCGACCGCTCGGTGATAGATGACATCGTCCCGGTGACTGATGACGATGCGTACCAGACGGGCATTCTGCTGGCAAGGCGGGAAGGCATTCTTGTCGGCCCCACGACGGGCGCGATAGTCTGCGCGGCGCTTCAGTACGCGAAGCAATACAAAGGACTGGCCGTAGCGATTTCGCCGGACGATGCGTTCAAATATATGAGCTTTTATGCACCCTATGTGAAGGACCATGGAAAACCTTGATAAGGATCAGGCAAATGAAAATAGCGAATGACATGACCGAGTTGGTTGGGAACACGCCACTGGTGTGGTTGAACAGAGTCAACAACGGCAGCGCAAAGGTGGCGGCCAAACTGGAGTTCTTCAATCCTGCCAGCAGCGTGAAGGACCGCATCGGCGTCAGCATGATAGAGGCTGCCGAGCGCGAGGGGAAAATCAAGCCCGGGATGACGCTCGTCGAACCGACCAGCGGCAATACCGGCATCGCCCTTGCATGGGTGGCGGCGGCGAAAGGGTATAGGCTGATACTCACCATGCCCGAATCCATGACCGTCGAGCGGCGAAAAATACTCGCGTTTTTCGGAGCCGAGCTGGTGCTCACGCCCGCAGAAGAGGGCATGACCGGCGCGGTGAACAAGGCCCGCGAAATCGTGGAACAGACCAAAGGTGCTTTTATGCCCCAACAGTTCCAAAATCCCGCCAATCCCCGGATTCACCGGGAGACGACCGCCGAAGAGGTATGGAAAGACACCGACGGGACGCTGGATATCTTCGTCGCCGGCGTCGGCACGGGCGGGACGATCACCGGCGTCGGCGAGGCGCTCAAATCGCGAAAGCCTTCGCTCAAGACGGTTGCCGTCGAGCCGGCGAATTCCCCCGTGCTTTCGGGAGGCAAGGCGGGGCCACACATGATCCAGGGCATCGGAGCCGGCTTTGTCCCGGACGTGCTCAACATGAAAGTGGTGGACGAGGTGATCCAGGTCACCAACGAGGACGCATTCGACATGGCCAAGCGCCTGGCCAAAGAGGAAGGCATTTTTGCCGGCATATCCTCCGGCGCCGCCGCGGTGGCGGCGATCAAGGTGGCAAAGCGAAAGGAAAACGCCGGCAAGCTGATTGTGGTCGTGCTCCCCGATACGGCCGAGCGGTATATCAGCACGGCGTTGTTCACATAAGAACCATCAGTGTATGGTTACCGAGCGGTGGAACATCAAGCTGTTCGAGCCGAGCTTCGCGCCGTGGGAGCCTCGTAGCGAGCCGTCGAGGCGGATTGCCGTGCTCATGAGCGGCGGGGTGGACAGCAGCGTCGCGGCCCATCTACTCAAGGAACAGGGCTGGGACGTGCTGGGTATCACCATGAAGATACCTATATCGTGCACGACCGGCGCCCGCGGCTGCTGCGGGGCGGATGCTGCCCTGGTTTGCCATGAATTGGGCCTGCCTCACTATTTTGTCGATGTCACCGAGCCCTTCGAGGAGCTTATCATCGAGCGGTTCCGCCAGTCATACACCAAAGGCGAAACCCCCAATCCGTGCGTGGATTGCAACACGCTTCTGAAGTTCTCACTGGTGTGGGATTTTCTCGAGTGGACGTTCGACATTGGTCATCTTTCCACCGGGCACTATGCACGAGTGATTCAGACAGGTGGACCCGTACATCTGGGTAGGGCAAGGGACCGGGCGAAGGACCAGAGCTATTTTCTGTACGGCATCGCCCGCGAGAAGCTGGCCCGGCTTGTCCTTCCTCTGGGAGAGATGACGAAGCCGGAAGTTCGCTCCATCGCCTTGCAGCTCGGCTTGACCGTTGCCGAGAAGGCCGAGAGCATGGAGCTCTGTTTCGCCGGCGAAGGCGACTACCGGGCCGTTCTGGCTTCGGCCGGCGCCGACCACCCGGGCGACATCACGGACATGCACGGCACCATAATAGGCACGCACAAGGGTATTGCGAACTACACACTCGGCCAGAGAAGGGGCATCGGTTTCGCCGGTGGCAAACCGCTTTACGTGGGCAAGATATGTGCTCAAACGAATATCATCGCGTTGGGCACACGAGAAGAAGTGAGTTTCGGTACCATCACGGCTACCCAGGTCAACACGCTGATTCCGGAAGAGCTTGCCGCAGGCCGGCCGATGTTCGGCAAGATTCGCTCGTACGGCGAGCCTCAGCCTTGCACGCTGGCCGGTGTAGGGCAGGCGTGTTTGACCGTCGAATTCGACCGGCCTCAATTTGCACCCTGCCCGGGCCAAAGGCTCGTCCTCTACAACAGGGACGATAATATCGTCGCAGGCGGCACAATGTCCCAGGCGGCAATTTCTTAGACGTCCATTGGAAAAAAATGTGGATTATTTTCCGAACATACCATACCCCCTATGGGTATAGTAGGAAAAAGGGGGTTTAAGGAACAATACATGAAGAGTAGTCCGAGCCATCAGGACGATCTGGTCGCGTTAAGGCGTATCGAAGGCCAGGTCCGCGGGATTCAGAAGATGATCGAGGACCGCAAGTACTGCATCGATATTCTGAACCAGATATACGCCGTCAAGGGGGCCCTGGCGAGCGTGGAAGAGAAGATCTTGGACAGGCATTTCCGGCATTGTGTTACCGCGGCGGTAAAAGGCAATTCCGAAAAACAAAAACAAGAGAAGCTGGATGAAATTTTAAGACTTATCAAACAGGCGCGCAGGGTGTAAAATATGCTCATTCGCGGTACAATGCGGCAAAGCATGAATGACGTGGCATTTTTCTCCTTTTGGGGATATTCCGGGCGGTCCGCCGGTGTGGCGGCACATAACAATCCTGGGGAACTGAACATGAAACCAAGAGTTGTCTTAGCGATGGCGGTGGCAGCGCTTCTGCTGATGCAATGCCCACAAGTTTCGGCGCAGCCAACCGATGCCAACGATCCGGTTACACTCAAGGACTACCTCACCTCGGCGGCGCTCAACAACGCGGGCCTGAAGGCGGCTTTCGAACAGTGGAAAATAGCGCTGCAACAAGTGCCGCAGGTCAACGCTCTTCCCGACCCGGCATTTACATACGGCTACGTTATCGAGGAGGTGGAAGCCCAGCAAGGTCCTCGATCGCACAAACTGCAATTGATGCAGATGTTCCCATGGTTCGGGACCATCGAGGCACGGACCGATGCCGCCGCTTCGGCTGCAAAGGCGGCCAAAAAGCGATACGAGGCGGCCAAGCTGCAGCTCTTTTTCGAGGTCAAGGACGCGTTTTTTGAGTACGTCTATCTGGCCAGGGCGGTTGACATCGCAAAGGAGAATCTCGAGCTTGCCAAGCATTTTGAGGAAGTTGCCAGAGCAAAATACACGACCTCTGCGGCAACGCACCCGGATATTATACTGGCGCAGGTGGAGCTGGCAAGGATGGAAAATGAGCTCAAGACCCTTGAGGAATTGAGAACTCCGATTTCGGCTCGACTGGCCGCAATCCTCAATCGCAAAGATGTGGGATTGTTGCCTTGGCCGCAAAAAGGGGACCTGCGGACAGTAACGCTCGACCGTCAGAAGCTTACCGAGACACTTAAGGTCAACAATCCCGAGCTTCAGGCGTTCGATTTTGAGCTGGAGGGTGCACGAAGCAGAATTGAGCTGGCGAAAAAGAGGTTTTACCCCGACGTGGGTGTTGGGGTCGAATGGCAGACAAACGCGGGAATGATGGATGCAGAGTTGAGAGACAGCCAACGGGATGAGGTGATGCTGATGCTCGGCCTCAACCTGCCTATCTGGCGCAAGAACTACAGGGCGGCAGAGCTGGAGGCTCGAGCGGATCTTAGCAAGACGCTGCATGAAAAGAAGGATGCGGAAAATACTCTTGTTGCCCGTGTCGCTCAGGCATTGTACGACTTCGAGAACAGTAACAGAACGCTCAGGCTGTATGGAGACGTTCTGGTGCCGAAGGCCGAAGAATTATTAGGGGCCTCCGAGACGGCCTACTTGACTGGCACAATTGATTTTCTCAGCCTCATCAACGCGCAGCAGAAACTGCTTGAGTTTCAGTTGAGTAATGAACGCGCCGTGGCGGACAGCCAACAGAAACTGGCCGAGCTGGAAATGCTCGTCGGGAGCGAACTGTAGCAGAACTCAGTGGGTATGAAATAAGAGGATTTCAAGGTATTCAGCATGAAAAGCTCAGTGCATAAAACGTCGTTCGTATGGAGGACTCTGAAAGTCCTGGCAGTTATCGTCGCGGTCTTTATTCTGGGTTATGCGGCCAGGACCATGACCGGACCGGCGGAGCCGGTCGCAGAACGCGCGCACGTCGCGGAGGCGACTGGAGATCAGCAGCAATGGTGGACCTGCTCGATGCACCCGCAGATTCGCCAGCCTAAGCCGGGCAAGTGCCCCATCTGCTTCATGGACCTGATCCCTGTGGCCTCTTCCGGCAGCGACCTCGGCGAGAGGCAGGTTTCCTTCTCTGAAGCGGCCATCAAGCTGATGGAGATTGCCACAGCCCCGGTGGAGCGGAAATTTGTCACCACGGAAGTCCGAATGGTCGGAAAAATCGACTATGACGAGACACAGGTGAAAAATATTGCCGCCTGGGTGCCCGGCCGAATCGACCGGCTTTACGTCGATTTTACGGGGATTACCGTGAACAAGGGCGACCACATGGTGGAGCTTTACAGTCCCGAGCTGATCAGCGCGCAGGCTGAGCTGCTTCAGGCGGTCAAGGCCGCCGACAATGTCAAGACCGCGGCCTCAGAGTTGGTCAGACGAACCACGGATGCTACGCTGGAGGCGACCAGAGAGAAACTGCGGCTGCTGGGCCTGACGGTCGAACAAATAGGCAAGATCGAGAGCTCAGGCCGGACCGTCACTCACATTACGATTTATTCGCCTATCGGCGGCGTCGTCATCCATAAGGAGGCCACGGAAGGGATGTACGTCAATACCGGCACGCCCATCTATACCGTCGCGGACCTTTCCCGATTGTGGGTGATGCTGGACGCCTACGAATCGGATTTGCCCTGGATTCGATACGGCCAGAAAATCGAATTCACCACCGAGGCGTATCCCGGCGAGGTCTTCATGGGCACGATAAACTTCATCGACCCAGTTCTCAATGACCAGACGAGAACCATCAAGCTCAGAGTCAATGTCAATAATCCGGAGGGTAAGCTCAAGCCTGCGATGTTTGTCAAAGCCGTGGTCCGCTCGCGGGTGGCTCAGAGCGGCAGAGCGATGGTCCCGGAGATGGCCGGCAAGTGGATTTGTCCGATGCATCCGGAGGTGGTTAAGGCCGAAGCGGGAACCTGCGATATCTGCGCCATGAATTTAGTCACCACCGAATCGCTCGGCTATGCCGTCGATACGCCCAAGGAAGCGCCTCTGGTCATTCCCGCATCGGCGCCTCTGATTACGGGAACCCGGGCGGTGGTTTACGTTCGGCTGCCCGACAAGGAAAAACCCACATTTGAGGGGCGCCAGGTGACGCTCGGCCCCAGGGCGGGTGACTACTACCTGGTCAAGGAGGGTTTGGCCGAGGGCGAGCTCGTTGTGACCAAGGGGAATTTCAAGATAGACGCCTCTCTTCAGATACAGGCCAAGCCCAGCATGTTGAGCCCTGCTGCCAGCCAGGAGCAGGTACAGGAAATGCTCGAAGTGCCCGCCGCATTTCGCGAGCAAGTCTGGGGCGTGGTTGTAAAGTACTTGTCACTGCACCAGGCCCTTGCCGGTGACGACAAGGACGGCGCCATCAAAGCGGCTCCATCGGCGATCCAGGCGCTTGAGCAAGTCGATATGAGTCTGCTCGGCGGAAAACCACATGAGCTGTGGATGCAAAGAAGCGATGCGATCAATAAAGCGCTGAGCGGGATAAAAGACGCCGGGCAAATTGAAGCCGCTCGCCAGGGGTTCGAGCAACTCTCGAACGAGATGATCGCCGTGGTTAAACGATTTGGGATTCCTGAGAATCGGAGCCTTTACAGGATCCACTGCCCGATGGCGTTCAATAACAAGGGTGCGGACTGGCTCCAAAGCAACGCCGATACGCTGAATCCGTATTTTGGGGCGTCGATGCTCAAGTGCGGGCAAGTCGCTGAAGTCATCGGCGGAAAAATGAAATGAAACACGTTTTGTCGAACCTCTTTTTAAGGAGTGGTAACATGAAGGCAAGAAGTACGAACGTTGGGACGATATTGTTGGTGACATCGATCCTGTTTGTGGGGCTGTCAATGCTCAATGGCTGCAAGAAATCCGAGCCGGCTCCTCCCCCGGCGACGACAGGAACGATGCAGGGAATGCAAGGGCATGAACCTGCGGCTGTGACGACCGAAGCGGCAACTGAAACGGCTGCCGCCGTCGAGCAGACCATTTGTCCGGTCATGGGCGGCGCCATCAACAAGGACATCTTCGTCGAGTACAAAGACAAGAAGGTCTATTTCTGCTGTCCTGAGTGCAAGACAAAGTTTGAAGCAGAGCCTGAAAAGTACATTGCCAAGCTCCCACAGTTCAAGCAGTAATCACGATATGACCTTCTGAGTGCTGTTATGCCTTAGCCGTGAGGCGAGGTAATAAGGAGATACTATCATCGCAGAAGACCAAACCCAATATGAGCAATTGCCTGAGCAAAAGACCCTCGTAGGTCGGATCCTGGGCTTTTGCATCTACAACAAGCTGGTCGTGGGGCTTATAACGGCGTTTATTGTCTTATGGGGGATTTACGTCGCGCCGTTCGATTGGGAATTTGAAAGTTTTCCCCGCAACCCCGTTGCTGTTGATGCCATTCCTGATATCGGTGAGAATCAGCAGATCGTTTTCACTGACTGGCCGGGCAGGAGTCCGCAGGACGTCGAGAATCAAATCACCTACCCGCTCACGACCGCGCTTCTGGGCATCCCCGACGTCAAGACTATCCGCAGCAATTCCATGTTCGGCTTTTCGTCCATATACATCATCTTCAAGGAATTCTCGGCCTCCGAGAAACTATTTGACGGTAAGAATTTTTACTGGACGCGAAGCCGAGTGCTGGAAAAGCTAAGCAGTCTGCCTGCGGGGACGTTGCCGGCGGGCGTGCAGCCGATGTTAGGGCCGGACGCGACGGGCCTGGGGCAGATCTTCTGGTACACGTTGGAGGGAAGAGACAAGGACGGAAAGCCAACAGGGGGGTGGGACCTCGAGGAGCTGCGGACGGTAGAGGACTGGGAGGTTCGGCTAAAGCTGCGGTCGGCGATTGGTGCCAGCGAGGTCGCTTCCATCGGCGGTTTCGTGCGCCAGTATCAGATTGACGTTGACCCGGATGCGATGCGTTCGTTCGGCGTGCGCCTCGAAGACGTTTTTGAGGCGGTGATGAAATCCAACATCGATGTGGGGGCGCAGACGATAGAGCTCAATCGCGTCGAGTACCTGATTCGCGGCATCGGATTCATCAAGGACCTTGGGGACATTGAGACCACCGTCATCAAAGTGACCGACAATGTGCCGGTGCAGATAAAGCACGTGGCCAAGGTAACGCTGGGGCCGCAGATAAGGTTAGGCGCGCTGGACAAGGCCGGCGGCGAGGCGGTGGGCGGAGTCGTCGTGGCAAGGTACAGGTCGAATCCGCTGGAAGTCATCAAGAACGTCAAGAAACGAATCGCAGAAATCACGCCGGGCCTGCCCAGCAAGACGTTGGCCGACGGGACCGTATCTAAAGTCAAGATCGTGCCGTTCTACGACAGAACGGGTCTGATCTACGAGACGTTGGGGACGCTGAACGACGCGCTGTACCAGGAAATCCTGGTCACCGTAATTGTCATTGTGATCATGGTCTGGCACCTTCGCAGCAGCGTGATGATAAGCTCGGTGATGCCGTTGGCGGTGCTGGGCTGCTTCATCGCGATGAAGACGTTCCGAGTGGACGCCAACATCGTGTCGCTGTCGGGTATCGCAATTGCCATAGGCGCCGTGACCGACATGGGGATCGTGATCTGCGACAGTATTCTCAGGCATCTGAGAGATGACCCGGAAGATATGCCGAGGGCGGAGGTCATTCATCGTGCGGCCGCTGAAGTTGGCGGTGCGATCTTGTCGGCGATGGCCTCCACCATTATCAGCTTTCTGCCGATATTCTTTATGACGGGCCCGGAAGGAAAGCTTTTCAAGCCGCTTGCGTTTACCAAGACTTTTGCTCTTTTTGCTTCTATCGTTATATCGTTGACCATTATCCCGCCTGTCGCGCATATCTTTTTCTTCCCCGGAAAAGTTCGAGGGAAATTCTTGCGGGTCATTTTCTACATGGGCATCGGCGCTGCCGGACTGGCTGCGGGAATTATGTTCAGCCGCCTGGTGGGCCTTACGATCGTGGTTTTCGCTGGGTATTATCTGTTTAAGGATTCTATCCCGCAGCGGTTTCAAAGGTTGGCGAAGTATGCCGGCAACGTCATTACACTTGTGCTTGTTGGAATATTATTAACGGCTGATTGGCAGCCGCTGGGGGCGCAAGAAGGACTCGTGCGCAACCTCATTTTTGTAGGCGGGCTTATTGGAATTCTGGTTGTGCTTGTTCTGTTGTTTCAACATTTCTATGCTTCTATTTTGCGGTGGTGCCTGGCCCACAAGCTTGCTTTCTTGTCGATACCTGCGGCGCTGCTGGTTCTTGGCGCGGTGATTTGGTTTGGATTCGAGGACGTCTTTGGATTTGTGCCGAGGCCGCTGCGGGCCAATCGAGCATGGTCGGCGGGGATACATACGTTTCCGGGGCTGGGTAAGGAGTTTATGCCGCCGCTCGATGAAGGTTCGTTCTTGTATATGCCGACAACGATGGCGCATGCCTCAATTGGAGAGGCGCTGGATATCCTGCAGAAACAGGATGCGGCGATAAACAGTATCCCTGAAGTAGAGACAGTAGTGGGCAAAATCGGCAGAGTCGATTCGGCTCTGGACCCAGCACCTGTGGGGATGATTGAGACGGTGATAAACTACAAGAGCGAATATGTCACCGATGAAGCCGGCAGACGAGCCCGTTTTCGGTATGACAAGGGTAAAAGCGAGTTCGTGCGGGATGCCGACGGTGAGCTTGTTGCGGATCCGTCAGGCAGACCCTATCGGCAGTGGAGGGAGCATATCAAATCACCGGGGGACATCTGGAGCGAAATAGTTGCGGCGGCCCAGATACCCGGCACGACGAGCGCGCCGAAATTGCAGCCGATAGCCGCTCGGCTGGTCATGCTGCAAACGGGGATGCGAGCGGCAATGGGGGTGAAAATCAAGGGGCCGGACTTGGCCACCATCGAGAAGGTCGGTTTCGAGATTGAAAAAATACTCAAAGAATCGCCCGGAATTGAGCCGGCCACCGTGATTGCCGACAGGATTATCGGCAAACCCTATCTGGAGATTGTGCCGGACAGATCATCCCTTGCGCGTTACGGCGTGCCGATTGAGCAGTTCCAGCGCGTCGTGGAAGTGGCGATAGGAGGGATCGATGTAACCACGACCGTCGAGGGGCGATACAGATTCCCGGTTCGGGTCCGGTACCAGCGGGAGGTGCGTGACAGTATCGAGGCGCTGGGCAGGGTGCTGGTGGCGGGGGCCGAGGGCGAGCAGATACCGATCATTCAACTGGCCGAGATTCGGTACGTGCGAGGGCCCGAGGTAATAAAAAGCGAGGACACGTCATTAGTCGGATATGTGCTGTTCGACAAGAAGCCCGGCTACGCAGAGGTTGACGTCGTCGAGACGGCGGACAGGTTAATCCGCCAGAGGGAAGCCGGCGGCGAATTTGTGCGGCCTGCGGGCGTGGAGATTACCTTCGCGGGGACGTATGAAAATCAGTTGCACGCGGCCAAGACGCTGATGATTATGGTGCCGATTTCGCTGTTTACCATATTCCTGGTCTTGTATTTTCAGTTCCGCAGGGTGTCTCTGACGCTGATGGTTTTCGTCGGCGTGATGGTGTCATGGTCGGGTGCGTTCCTGCTGATATGGCTATATGCACAGCCGTGGTTTCTGGACTTTGCGATATTTGGCGTCAATATGCGCGAGCTGTTCCAGGTTCATACCATCAATTTAAGTGTAGCCGTCTGGGTGGGATTTTTGGCCTTGTTCGGCATCAGCGATGATGACGGCGTAGTGATGGGAACGTTCCTGGAGCAGGAATTCCGCGACACTAAACCGGCGACAATCGCTCAAATCCGTGACGCAACAGTCAGGTCGGGCCAGCGCAGAATCCGGGCGGCGTTAATGACCGGCACAACGACCATCTTGGCCCTTATCCCGGTGCTTACCTCAACCGGCCGCGGCTCGGATATCATGGTCCCGATGGCGATCCCCTCCTTCGGCGGCATGACCATTGAGATCCTCACCATGCTGATCGTCCCGGTTCTGTATTGCTGGATGAAAGAATCCAGCCTCCGCACGCAGGAAAGCTCGACGCCAGTTGCGTAGTGAAACCGTTGATGGACGCAGATTTACCCGGTGAGATGGCGGCTGAACCTATCTCACGGGGTTCACCACGAAGAGACGAAGGAATCCTGACTGCTGGATACTCGATGCTTGTCATTCCTGTGAAAACAGGAATCCAGTGGAACGTTTGTCTGTCTTAACGTGACCCATCCCGTTCGCGTACCCAGGCGCACCTCGCGGCGTCTTTTTTCGCCCTTTTTTTGAAAAATTTTCGCTCGCAGTGCCATACCGTTGTCACTCCTGGCGGAATTTCTCAGATTTTGCCTTATCGGCCCCGCTATAAACGCCGTTAATAGTGAATGATTGTATTTCGCACCAAAGGACGAACTCATTTTTCCAGGCTAAGACAATGAATATAATACAGAACACCAAACCCACATAGAGCGACAGAATACCAAAAGTAAAAACGCGAGTTTCAATGGTGGCTGTCCGGAATATCTGAAGGACGGCTTTAGGAATAAACGTTACCAAGTCAATCAACGGGAGCGAATTATGAGTAAGGAAAGTGATATTGTCCACGGTTTCAGACTACGAGTCGCAGGTGATAGCGGACCCACTATCTTTTACTGGCCTGTCATGCCAGAAGGTATCCAAGAAATTCGATCTATAGACTCCGGTGGTGCAGAGGTCACTGTCAAGTTGCCTGACGGAAAGACAATCTCTCTAGAAGTAATGGAGTCCAAAGAGGAAATTGAAAGTGGAATTGCCAAGTGCAAGGAATTAGATAAAAGATGTCAGAACGCTAATCGCGGATCTTAGCAACGATTGCAAGGATATAGCATCTTAATCCATAAATCATTTGAGAGAGATGGCTCGTATCAACGCCATCCATGACTGTCCCTGGTATTCTGGTATTGTGGATGAGCTCCAGCGTCTGCGAAATTCGACGAGGTGACAAGGACTTGTGATGAAGCGATGTTGGGCTGAAATCCTGGGCGGATGCAGCAAACAGGCGAGTGGTGAACACTACGTTGGAAAAGGACTTTTCGAAGGCGTGACGACTCACGGCCTCCATTCAAGCCTGGAGGGACGCAGTCTGCCTGTATCCAATCTCAAAGCCAACATTCTTTGTAAGAAACACAATAATCGCCTGTCTGTGGCAGACCAGGAGGCGATCCATTTTCATGAGGGACTGCGGGGATTGTTCCAACGCCAGGAGAAGGCAGACCTCTTGAGTGGCGACGGTCTTTGGACGCCTGAACAATACAAGGTCGACGCCTTGCTCTTTGGGCGTTGGCTCTGCAAGCTTCACTGCAATTTCCTCACCCTCGGAGGCATCGATTCGCCAGAGTACTACGTGCGGTATGCTTTTGGAGAGCACACCACCCCGGCCCCGCGCTTCTATCTGCGCGTGCAGTCCGATGATGTTCTCGGCTATCAGCAGCGAGTCTGGTACGCTAATTTTCCCGGCGGGCCATGCAAGCAGGATGAATACGGTACGTTTCATGTGTTCTTCATGGGTTTCCACTTCCTCGTGTGTCCGTACGACCTCACGCGGTCGATTAAAGTCAAATTGACAGAAAGCACGCGCGACAGGTTTTATATGGGGGACTGGATGGACAAACCACGGCAGATCCAAGTGGAGCCACACGCCCTCGTAGTTAAATCATTCGCATTTGACTGGGGAGATTAGTAATGGTGGGGCAATACCGTAAGACACCCCACAGGGATGCCCAAAGCTACAAGGCTGGGGAGCTTTGAGGCGACGACGGCTGGAATTACGTAGGCTGGCCCTGCAATTGCCGGAGGGGAGTGTCCGGTAAATGTCCGGAAACTTGTACAGGCAGGTCCCGCGGAACTGAGAAGTGCGAATTGAACCTGCCTGTCGCGCCAAAGAAGAGTGTTCAAGGTTGGAGCAGTTGCTAAACCGATGGGCATGAAATGCCGATGTAGTGCTGGAAGCGCAAGGATCGCCGCCTGTTTGGAATATCGTCAGCGAGTAAAGATTCACGGGTGGGATCTCTCCATCTTCTCCAAAGGGAGCACAGTTAATGGGGCATGACCCACATACTTCTGAGAGAATACTGTCAAGGCCAGGCGAAAGCAGAAGAATTTAAATCCGTCCTAAAACCGAGCCACTTAAGAAGTCTAAAAGGGAGAGGATAATTACATGAGTTCCACGATTTCAGTGGAGGATTTGGCTTTGTTCGTTCAAATCATCCCAACGAAAGTATTGTTTGCCATCATAATTGAATTAGATCCAGATAGAAGGGAGTCGGTAGGTTCTGTTGATGAACTACATCTTCAGATGCTATATAGCATGGCATGTCAAGAATTTGCATTAAGACAGATTGAACCATTATGGCGGAAAGCTAAGAGAGTTGCTATTCGGAATGCTGCAAATATTGCAAAGATCGGGAAAATCGCCGCATGTCTTGGAGTTGGAGTCCTGCTGGGTACGTCACTGGACGAATAATGAAGCCTACGTTTTCAACTCTTTTTGTCTTTCCTCAGAGGAACTACGGCCTGTTCCTACTTGACTCATAGTTGACTATGCGAAATCGGCGTTGGGGACTTCGCGGACGGAGGGAGGGACGTTGAAGTAGTCCTGGGGCTCGAAGCCGAACGCCCCGGCGATGATGTTGCTGGGGAAGCTCTGGCACTTGTTGCGATAGTCGCGGACGTTGCCGTTGAAGAACCGCCGGGCCGCCTGGATGCGGTCCTCGGTATTGACCAGCTCGGCCTGGAGCTTGAGGAAATGCTGGTCCGCCTTGAGCTGCGGGTAGTTCTCCACGACCGCCAACAGCCGCTGCAGGGCATCGACGAGCAGATTTTCGTCCACAGCCTGCTCGCGGGGCGCACCCTGGCTGGCCATGCACTGCACGCGCAGTTGAGTGACACGCTCTAAGACTTCCCGTTCGTGGGCCGCATAGCCCTTGACGGTGGCGACAAGGTTGGGAATCATGTCGTAGCGGCGCTTCAGCTCCGTGTCGATGTTGCCCCAGGCGTCGCGAATGTGGTTTCGCAAAGCCACAAGGGTATTGTACGTCAGAATGACGTAAAGGACAGGCAGCAGAAAGATAATCGCCAGAAATATCAACACCGGCGCCATAGTTACCTCCGCGAAAACAAATAGTCCGGCAGCAGCGAGCGGACCGTGATGAGCCGATTCAGGTTCGGCTCGATGCGCTCGGGCGAGAGGCGCGAGTCGAACGAGATACCCAGCTCGCCGCCCTCGATCTCGATGGCCAGGTCCGTGTTCGATAGCAGATATTCGATCATGCGGGCGTTGCACACGTCGTACGCGAATTTCTTATCCCGCGAGCGGACGCAGAACTTGCGGGAAAATTCGTGCGACTCAAAGTCGATGTCGTCATAGCCTACGGCCTGGGCGATCTTGGAGAAGAAGCCCTCCGGCCCGATGACCAGCTCCGGGAACGCCGCCGGAAGCTGCAGGATAAAGCACGAGATGTAGTGGTGGTGGGTGTCCTTGCCCGAGCCGGTTCTGTAATGGTAGTCGAACAGGGTCACGCCGTGCCCCTGGCAGTCGCCGGAGAGGATATTGTAGGCGTAGCGATCTGCGCCGACGTGCAGCTTGTCCAGAAACTCATAGCGCCGCGCCAGGGCTCGATTCTTGTCGTGGGCAAAGTGCAGGCCGAGCTTTACCGCCACCACGGCCATTGCCTCGCGGCGTTTTAGCGAGCTAAGATAGCCCAGCACCACCACGACGGCCGCAATTACAGCAAAACCGACAATGAAAAGAGGTTCCACTGTCTTTACCTCTCACATGTCCCCACATCACACACAACTCCCGGTAACGATACGACCCGGCGCGATTATACTGCATCCACCGGGAGGCCACAACCAACTCGGCAAAGAGGAAAGAATTCAGAAGATAGAATACAGGACACAGGAGACGGGAGACAGGAGACGCTTCTGGCAATGCGCGCGACACGGTACGAGATGCGTCTCACTCATCCACGATATCGATGGCATCGGGGTGAAGACGCTGCAGGTCGGGCAGTTGGTTCCGGCCGAGCCGGGCGTCGATCACGATGGAATTGCCGGCGTAGTGCTCGTTGAGGATATGGCCGTGCGCGCGGAGGAAGCTCTGGACTTTGCCATTCGACTGGCTGCTGACCACGCGCAGCAGAAGGTCGTTGCCTCTGTACCGCGTCGTGACGGCGTTGGCTAAGTTGTCGAGGCCGAAGCCCGTCTTGGCTGAGATCGAGACCGAATCGGGAAAGAGTGTCTCAACCATTTCGAGATCGCCGATGGTCCTGACGGCATCGACTTTGTTGAGCACGGTCAAGATAGGCTTTTCGCCACAGCCGATCTCCGCCAGCACGTGTTTGACCGAGTCGATTTGCTTGAGCACCTCGGGATTGGCGACATCGACGACGTGGATGAGCAGGTCGGCGTTGACGGCCTCTTCGAGCGTGGCCTTGAACGAAGCGACGAGTTGGTGCGGCAGCTCTTTCACGAAGCCGACCGTATCACTGACGAGCGTTTCGACGCCTTTAGCCGGTGACCAGCGGCGCGTCCGCGTGTCCAGCGTGGCGAAGAGGCGGTCCTCGACGAGGACGTCGGCGTCGGTCAGCGCGTTGAGCAGCGTGCTCTTGCCGGCGTTGGTATAGCCGACGATGCAGATTTTGAACAGGCCCTTGCGGCCGTCGATCTCGCGAATCCGGCGGCGGTCGATATTTTCAAGCTCGCGCTTGAGATCGGTGATGCGCTTGCTGACGAGGCGGCGGTCGATTTCGAGCTGCTGCTCGCCCGTGCCGCGCGTGCCAATGGCGCCAACGGCTCCGGCGGCGGTTGCTCCGCCGGCGCCCGCGAGCGTGTCCAAGTGCGACCACATGCGGGTCAGGCGAGGATAGGTGTATTCGAGCTGGGCCAGCTCGACCTGGAGCTTGGCCTGTTTGGTCTTGGCGCGGGTGGCGAAAATGTCGAGGATCAGCTCGCTGCGGTCGAGCACTCTGACGGCGGCGATTTCTTCCAGCTCGCGAATCTGGCCGGGCGAGAGATCGTTGTCGAAGATGACCACGTCGGCTTTGAATCGCTTGACACGGTCGGCGAGCTGCTCGGCCTTGCCCTTGCCCACGTATGTCGAGGGATTGATTCGACGGATTTTCTGCTGGAACCGGTCCACGACGACAGCACCGGCGCTCTCGGCCAGGGCCGTCAGCTCGGCCAGATCGTCGCCCCCGGCGGGGCCGCGGAGAGTCGCGCCAACCAAAATGGCCCGCTCTTTTCTGACTGTCAGCGTCTGACGCAATTTCTGCAACTAAATCGGAGCTCCAAAACGTCCCTGCCCCGGCAGGGGAACACTCTTATATTTTAACATATCGGTGGGCATTGCTCAAGCAATCCCAAAAAATCAGCAAGAATGCGGATTCTCGGGTGATTACAACAATGTTATCGGACAAAAGTGGTGTTTTCGCCCAAAATCGGCGGCAAATTTTTTTTTGAGGGCTTGAAAAATGATTCCGGGTGGGCTATAGTAATACGATTAGTGATTTCTGACGAATTGAAGATATGGCGAAGTTTTATGTAGCTGCTTGCCAGTCGCGGGCAGAGGAAAGGTAATCGTGGTATGCTGAAAGTGAAGTCGCGGGCGGGCGAATCAGTCCAACAGATGATCAGACGCTTCAAGAAACTTTGTGAGAAGGAAGGTCTCATCCGGGATATGAAGCGGACGGCCTACTATGAGAAGCCGTCAGAGAAGAACCGCCGGCGGATGCGCAAAGCCCAGCGAAACGTAGTACGCTACTAAAAACTTCTTGTACTCGACTTTTTCAATCGCGCCCTATCCGAGCAGGCCAAACAAAAAACCTGCTCGGTTTTTATTTTGATTCGGCAGCAGCTTCGAGGCAGGCTCAGAGTACGCCGAGCAGCTCGAAGATGCCGAAGACAACGAGGATGGGGCATATGATTTTCATCATCGGGCCGAACTTCCGCCGCCATAGCGCCATCTTCTCAGGGTCTTTCGGCTTGCGGGGCAACGTGCCGTTTGCGAGCAGGTAGCCGTATATGCCGCCAAGCAGCGGAATCAAGCCTTGCAGATTGCCTACGTTCCAATTACTCATTCGAGCCTCCACGTTCAGGGCGATTGGCCCACCAGCCGACGGCAAGGACGATGGCAAGCCCGATGCAAAACGAGATCGCAGCGATAACTGTGGTTTGCGCGCTGACCGTCCCGGCCGCTCGATATTCGCGAATCGGCTGGAGGGATGTGCCCGCGATGACAGCCGCCATGCACACGGCGAACCTGCCTTTGGTCATTAGTTTCGGTTGCTTTGCACTCGTGTCGTTCACCTATTCTTTTTCGGCTCGCGTGACTCCCTGCTTTAGCAGGTACCAGCCGACCTCCGTGATGACGATCTCGCTGACGGACCCGGTCGGGACGTCATGCAATTCGTATCGTTCGCACATCGGCGTATCTTCGGCCCGGCCGAGCAGGGCGGCGCAGATTTCGCCATGCGATACAATCACGACCGAAGCGCCCGGGTATTTCTTCGCTAATTGCCCGATAGCATTCACCGCGCGAACGGCGCCGTCGGCGAGAGATTCACCTCCGGCGGGGCGCGGGTCGCGGCCCGCTTTCCATTGCTCCTGCCGCCACTCCCACGAGACCGGCTGGCCGTCAGGCGTCTTGCTGGCTTTGAGCGACGCGAACGCCGCGTCCTGCGAATAGCCTTCCTCCAGGCCGAGTGCTTCGCATAACGGCTGAGCGGTCTGTCGCGTCCGGCCGGTCGGCGAGGCGATCACGGCGGCAACGCCTTTTCCCTTGAGAAACTTGCCCGCCACAGCGGCCTGAGCCAAGCCCCTGGGCGTGAGCGAATCCAGCTTCTGCTCGGGCGTGTCCGCCGGATGGGGGACGTTCCTGTAGGCTTGCCCGTGCCTGACGAGATAAACGTGAAGCAGGACCTCTCCTTCAACGACGCGGTTCTTCGGTTCGTAAGCAGCCCTCACACCGCAGCCGGCGAGCAAAAGGCCAACCGCGACAAGCATCACGCACGCCTTCAGATATGATTTCATGTCTTTCTCCCGCCAAAATCCTTCCGTTTCACGATCGAAGATCCAACCTTCTTTGGACGCACGGAAAATAACAGAAAGATACGAAAAAGGCAAATCTTGTTGGGCGAGCGTATTCTCACAAGGGCGATGGGCACCCCCGGCCCTCGACGGCAAAAAAAGGCGGCCAATCACCACTTCACCGTTCCACTACTTTCCGATCTCACCGGAGATGAAACCGCGATTTCAGGGCTGAAATCGGGGTTTCCAGCATATTTTCTTGCCAGAGTCGCGTTAAAATAGGCAATTTAGGGTGAACTGGGGAAATTTTGCTTGCCGAAACTGATTTCTGGCATATAATGAAAGATGGCCAATTTGATGTGCCACGGACGCGCAAAGAGCTTTTCGGGCGAGCGGTGATTGTGACTGAAGACGTATCGAAACCAGGAGAGGTGATGACAAGGGTGGTATTTTTCTGCCTTGTGGTGCTCAGTGGGTTCTTCCCCATCGAATCATCGGCGGCGGTCGTGACCGAGCAGTGGGTGGCGCGGTACAACGGGCCGGGCAACGCGGACGATTGGGCCAAGGCGATGACGGTGGATGGTTCCGGCAACGTCTATGTCACCGGCTACAGCAACGGGACGGGGAGCTTCTACGATTACGCGACCGCCAAGTACGACCCGGCGGGTAACCTGCTTTGGGTCGCGCGCTACGACGGTCCGGGCGGATACAACGATCAGGCCGCAGCGGTTGCCGTCGATGCCGAGGGCAACGTCTATGTCAGCGGGCAGAGTTACGGCGCCGGGGCCGCTACCGATTACGCGACGATAAAGTACAACGCCAACGGCGTCGAACAGTGGGTGGCGCGGTATGACGGGCCGGGCAAGGGCAATGACGTTGTCTCCGACATGGCGCTCGATGCGGCGGGCAACGTCTATGTCACGGGCGAAAGCGACGGGGGCGATTCCCGCCGGGATTATGCGACGATCAAATACGACCGCAACGGCAATATGCTGTGGGCGGCCACGTACAACGGCCCCGGCAATTATCACGACATCGCCAGGGCCATCGCGATGGATGCCGCTGGCAACGTCTATGTCACCGGGTACTGCTACAGCGACAACATCACGCGCGAGGACTATGCGACCATCAAGTATGACGCCGCGGGTAACCAGCTCTGGGTGTCGCACTACATCGGGCCAGCCAGATCTCCATATTCGGCGTACGACCGCGCCGAGGCGATTGCCGTCGATGCGTCGGGCCACGTTTACGTCACCGGGTACAGCGACGGCGGGGGCACGGGCTACGACTATGTGACCATCGAATACGATGCGCAGGGCACCGAACAGTGGGTGGCGCGGCACAATGGAACCGCTAACAGCCGGGATTACGCCCAAGCCATAGCGGTGAATGCTTCAGGGCAGGTTTATGTCACCGGGTACAGCGAGAATCTCTGGACGGGCCAGGACTATACCACGGTGAAATACGACGGCAGCGGCAGGCAGCTCTGGGCGGCGACGTTCGACGGCGGAGCCTACTACAACGACTGCGCCAGCGACCTCAAGCTGGATCGCAAGGGCAACATCTATGTCACCGGGTACCGCTATGGGTACCGCAGCCAGTATGACTTCGCCACGGCGAAGTACGACGCGGCCGGCAACGAGCTGTGGGTCATGACGTATGATGGGCCGAGCGAATCGCAGGGCGGCGCCGTCCCCGCGGCGCCGGGCGGGATGGACAACGATTGTGATTACGCCTATGCCATGGCGCTGGACGCGCGAGACAACGTCTATATCACTGGACGCAGCTTCGGCGACGGCTCGCGTTACGACTACGCCACCGTCAAGTATTCGCAGGAAAATACGCCCGTGGGCGCAGACGTGGAAATCGTGGACCCCGCCACCGGCACAACGATCAGCTTCGCGCGGGTCCTGGCCGGCGGCAATACCGCCGTGGCCATGACGCAGTCTATGTCACTGTCGCTGGCCGGGCTGAGTCTCGTGCCCGCGGGGACGCTGTACGAGATGAGCACGACCGCCGAATTCAGCGGCACGATTGACATCGCCATCCGATACGAAGACGACGCGCTGACGGCACCGCAGGAAACAACTCTGAGGCTGTGGTACTACGAGGACGCGACTAACAGGTGGATCGATGTTACCGCCTACGCGGATACGGTCAACAACGTCATCTACGGCGTTTCCCCTGAACTCTCATTCTTCGCCGTCACTACGACGCCCTAATCGCAACGGAACGGGCCGGAACAGCCAATAACAGCCTGCCGGCCCGAAGTTTCTCTTCCTTGCCGAAGCCACCCATTACACGGAGGCTTTGCGGATTTCGCGGCGCCTGTCGCCTTCTTTGAGCAGGCGTTTGCGGATTCGGATCGAATTGGGGCAAATCTCGACCAGCTCGTCCTCCTGGATGTATTCGAGGGCGATTTCGAGGCTCATTTTTCTGGCCGTCCTGACTCGGGCGGCGTCGTCCTTGCCCGCGGCCCGGATGTTGGTCATCTGCTTGCTCTTGACCACATTGACGGGGATGTCGTTGTCCTTGCAGTGCTCGCCGACGACTTGTCCTGCATAGACTTTCTCGCCCGGCTCGACGAAGAAGAGGCCCCGGTCGTACAAGGCGTCAAGTGCATAGGCCGTCACTTGCCCGGACGTGGTCGCAATCATCACGCCCGCCTTTCGCTGAGGGATCGCCCCCCGCATGGGCTCGTATCTCTCGAAGGTGTGGTGCATGATGGCTCTACCCTGCGTGGCGTTCATCACTTTGGCATGAAGGCCGAACAGCCCCCGCGAGGGTATCATGAATTCCATGTGAATAAAACCAGCGGCTCCGGTCTTGGCGTCTATTCTGAGGATTTCGCTTCGCCGGTCGCCGAGCAGGCTCATCACGGCATTCTGACAATCGGACGGGCAGTCCACGGCCAGCAATTCAATCGGCTCATGCCGCCGGCCATCGACGACTCTGATAATGACATTGGGCTTACCCACGCAAACCTCGTAGCCTTCGCGCCGCATGTTCTCCAGCAATATCCCCAGATGCATCAGCCCTCGGCCGGAGACGTGGAACTCTTCAGGCGTCGGCCCGGGTTCGACTCTCAGGGCCACGTTCTGCCGAAGCTCCTTTTCAAGCCTTTCCCCGATATGCCGGCCGGTCAGATACTTGCCGTCTCTGCCGGCAAAGGGTCCGTCGTTTACCCTGAACGTCATGGTCATCGTGGGCTCGTCAACGGCGATAACCGCCAGCCGCAAAGGGTTGTCCGCACAGGCGATGGTGTCGGCGATCTCAACGGGGTCAAGCCCCGATATCGTGCATATATCGCCGGCCTGAACGGCTTCGGCGCGTTTGCGGCCCAGGCCGTAGAATTGGTGAATCTGCATGACCTTCTGCTGCGTGTGCAGACCTTCTTTGTCAATCACGACCACTCTCTGACCTTCCGATATCTGTCCGGCGAAGACTCTGCCTATCGCAATCCGGCCGACGTAATCCGAGTACTCCAGATTTGTGACCAGCATTTGCAGCGGGGCCTCCGGCAGGACGGCAGGGGCCGGAACGTGATCGATGATGGCGCCGAATATCGCCTGCAGGTTGTCGGTTTTTTCTTCGAGGTCCGTTGTGGCCCAGCCCTCCTTCGCCGAGGCGTATATGAGCGGAAAATCGAGCGCCTCCGAGTTGGCCCCAAGCTGAACGAGCAGGTCGAACACTTCGTTGACAACGTCATCCGGCCTGCTGTTCGGCCGGTCCACCTTGTTGATCACGACAATCGGTCGCAGCCCGTGCATCAGCGCCTTGCTCAGCACGAACCGCGTCTGCGGCATAGGCCCGTCAAAAGCATCGACCAGAAGCAGCACGCCGTCCGCCATTTTCAGGACGCGCTCAACCTCGCCGCCGAAGTCGGCATGGCCCGGCGTGTCGATAAGGTTGATCTTGTATTCGTCGCCCTGAGGATCCGTGTAGTAGATCGCGCAGTTCTTGCTCAGAATTGTGATGCCGCGCTCCCGTTCGAGCGGATTCGAATCCATAATCAACCCGTGCTCGCCTCCGGCCAGCTTGTCCAGATCCTCCTGCCGGAACATCCCCGACTGGTACAGGAGCTGGTCCACCAGCGTTGTCTTGCCGTGGTCCACGTGGGCAATGATGGCGACGTTACGAATATAATCTGAAAACATAATAAACTTTCTAAAGAGACAAACGGATATTCCGGACTTGACTCGATGCTCGTCGCGACAACCAAGCGCATCGGCCTGTTGCGACTGATGCTTCTCAATATCTCGCTATTCTCGCATGAAGATGCACTCTTGTCAACTTGGGCGGCGGGGCGCCAAACGCTTGCCCAGCTCGGCCAAGTGGCTCAACTCCTCAACGTTGAGCGGCCCACTGTGTCTTCTTGATCCGGGCTTTCGCTCATCGCTTTGTATGGGAACATTTTCGGGCTTCTTCTGGAGCTTCTCTTGGCGGAGCGGCTCATTGGCGGCCTCGAGCTCGGCGAGCCGCTGTTTGAGATGCGCTTCGGTTTGGCGGTGCTTGACAATCTCGGCACGCAGTTGTTCGTTAGAGGCGGTCAATTCCATGATCCGCTTTCTCAGGACCACGTCGGTTTGTTGGCGTTCGGCGATATCGCGTTGGAACTGCTCAATCTGCCTGTTGAGCTTCTCCAGTTGTCTTGTCGTCTTGCGGTTCTCTTGTCTTATGCCTGGTTGTGTGTCATGAGCAGATCGGCTTTTCTGAAGGTCCCTGATCTCCCGGCGGCTGTGCCGGTGGTCGGCTAATCTGACGCCGATGATAGGAGAGCGTTCGGACAGCTCGTACGCCTGCGCCTCGACGGTTCTTCCTTTTCGCAGGAGCCTCAGAATCAGCAGCAGAAGGAGCAAAGCGGTTCCCGCTATTATCAGCAGCTCCCACTGCTTCCACTGGTGCTCAAAACACAGCCATAACACCACTTGTATGGATTTTTCGGCGAAGCTACGCACTGTACTACCTTTCTTGCCCGTGAACATCAGGGGGCCTTAGCCATCCTGGCCGCCGTCGGCCCGTTGCCCTGATGCTCAAATAACACAGAACCTCGTCCCAGTCAATCAGATTCGGTTCTATCCGCGGATACACTTCACTTTTCAATAATACACGGTTTCTTCTCCTTCAGCAACAAATAATTATGCCTGACAGCCGAAAATCCGAGGATATAGTCTATCGTTTGGTCCGCTCTGAGCACCGAAGAGGAGATCTCCAGCAGTATTTGCCAGGATTGTCTGAAGACCTCTATCGGCCGCAGAGGGGGGCCGGCCTGCCGTTTGTTTCAGGCGTCGGGACGTGGATCTCCGTAATCTCGACCAATCTCACCTTGATGCCCCAGGGGGCAACGTCTCTGTCAAGAGATCCCCGAAGAGTCTCGGCCAACTGGCCGCGATAATCGCGGAGTGTCTGAGCCGGCTGTTTGGCGCACTCTCTTCTCAGGACCGCTCGAATCATGTTCACTATCGCCCGCTCGTAGTCGTCCACTTCAAACAGGGCTTTTCCGGCATCGACGATCCTGTGGCAGACCATGACGTCCAGTCTGCACGTGATACCATCGCTTGTGATAACCGGCTCGTTCTCGTATGGCGTCGCGAACTCTCTGCACGCGATTAAGGGCACATCCTTGTACGGATGCTGGTACAAGCCCCAGAGGCTCAATACGCAGCCAAGGCCGGGCTCACAAGCCTTTCGATACTTTCCGAGGGCGGTGACGACGAGGGCCTTTCCCTGCGGAACGGCGTAGAATTTGCAGATTCCAAGGGTCAGGAAGCCGAACAGCTTGCAGACAAGCGGCCGTTCGGCCTCCAGCCGCTCCAGCTCGGTTTCGACAGGTTTCTTTGCCGGCCTGGCAGGTACGGCTTCGTGTCGTGACAGGGCGGCTGCTGCCTCAGCCGCCGCAGCCTTGCTGCGCCGCTGACTTAGCCATAGGCCCACGCCGCCCAGAGCGCCTATCAGAAAACCGGCGCCTGCGCATATATAAACATTTAGAGGCTGACTGCGAGCCACCACCCAGGTTTTCTCGAAGGAATCTATCTTCTCCAGCGTCGCTTTTTCGATGCGAATCTTCTGGCCGTCAATCTGACCGAAGATTATCAACCCGGTCGCGAAAGCCACAATGCCCAGAAAACAGGCGAGCAACAAGGTCCTCATCTTCTTCACCTAATGGTCTTTATCTTACATACGCACGCCGCTGCACTGCGCGTGGTCTCAGTGTAGGGCAAACCACCTCTTGTGTAAACCGGATTTTCTCGTACTTGCTCTTTTCGGAGGCAGGCCCATCCGGCGATTGACCCGGTCCGGGACCGATGATAGACTGGGACGCAACCGGTGCACAGGTGCGTAGTGCGAGGCCGCGTGGGCGAGGAGTATGGTCGCTCTTGGTTGACCCGACTGGCGTTTCGCAACAGAACGAGAGGTGACCAGCGGCCCGGCATGGAGACGTGAAGATGCGAGAAGTCACACATCGACTGCTGATGGGCGATAGTCAACCACAGAATATTCGTCAATTGATGGCGGCCTGGCTGGCTCTGGCAATCGCGATGAGCTTGATCGCTGCTCGTGCGGCACAACCTGCTCTTGCCGACCATGGCGATTTGGGCCGGGATGGGAGGTGCGGACTCGGCAAAGGGATATTGGTCACTCTCGCAGGTAACAGGATGGGGGTGCCCGACGAGGTAAGACACGATCCATACGCGACGGGAGTGCAGGCCGGGCTTACCTGGGCCCAGCTTGAACCGAAAAAGGGCCAATACAACTGGGATGAAGTTGAAAGTTTCCTGGCAGAGCTGAACAAGTGCGGCAAGAAAGGCGCCTTTAAGTTCGTTAGTGTCGCCGGCAAGGTAATGAGCGAGAGCCAGTCGGCGCGCGGCAAAGGCCGAGCTCGTCCCGATGCAATCTATGAGAACTCCGGCACCCCGCAGTGGCTTTGGGACGATCCGAACGTCAAACGGCTCGGCGGGATCGCCACTCCAAAGGGCAAGCTGCCGTACTACCCGGTGTACTGGGACCCCGCCTATCAGAGACATCTTGAAGAATTCATAGAAGCATTTGCCAGGCGTTACGACGGCGACAAAAGGATTGAATATATCAGAATGGGCGGCTGGCAGGTTGGCACGAACGAGCCGAGCTTCTACGGCGGCGCGGCGGAGTTTATGGTCGATCAGTTGGCTATGCACGGGATGGACACCAGCAGTTTGGGCGATGAACGCAAGATAAGCCGGGTTCTGACCGATAAGAGTCTCTATGCGGTAGGGGTTAAGGATATGATCGACATCTGGTACAAGCATTTCACAAAAACGCGGCTTGCCGCCACCATCCATTTCAGCAAGGACGAAGGCAGCTTCGAGGAAGCGATGATGAAACACTGCTTCAGCAGGAAGACTACTATCCTGAACACCGGGCTGAACGAAAAGGATAAGAGGCAAGCCCGCACGGAGTACAGAGCTGCACACGACCAGTACGGCTGCAAGGTCGGCTGGGGCGGAATAACCCACATCGGGCAGTTTCTTGACGAGCAAGAGCTGTCTCGTAAGGGCAGGACCGTCAAGTTCGAGGCGATAATCCAGGGCATTGGAGACGATGGCGATCCTCAATACGCGCCGGCGTCGAAGGTGAGCTACCTTGTGTTCGGGACGGATTTTCTCACGGATCGCAAAGCGGTCCAATGGGCGTCCGAACATCTCGTTCAGTAGTGACAGTTTGTTTGAGAAAGGAAAGAAGCATGAATCGTCGGGAGTTTTCGAGAAACAGCGTACTGCTGGGAATGGGCGCTCTGGCCGGCTTTGCGAAAAGCAGTCAGGCGACGGCGCAGAATCAATCCGGGGATTATTACGAGGAGCCGGCGAAGAGACTGCCGGTAAGGAAATTCGACGTTGTCGTGGCCGGCGCCGGTACGGCGGGCGTCGTGGCGGCGATGGCCGCGGCGCGCCAGGGCGCCAAGACCATGTTGATTGAAAGGAAAGGCTATACCGGCGGAACAGTCACCGAAGGCGGCACCGCGCTTCACAGCTTCTATAACCTGTGGAAGGCCTTTCCCGGTGTGAAGAAACGTCAGGTCGTGCGCGGAATTCCCCAGCAGATTATCGACCGCTTGATGGCCGTCGGCGCCTGCTCGGGACATGCCGAGATGGTCAGAGGTTATGATTATGATTCGGTTTGCACGGCGATCGATACGGAGCTGTACAAGCTCGTCACTATGGAGATGCTCGATGAAGCGGGAGTCTTCATTGCAGTGAACACACTGCTTACCGGAGCCATTATGGACGGCAGCCGCATACGAGGAGCGATAGTTGACAGCCGGTCCGGCAGAGAGGCGATCTACGCCAAGGCGTTCGTGGACTGCTCGGCTTATGGGGACCTGGCCGCGTTCGCCGGGGCCGACTACAAAGTCCCCAACGATTACACTTGCTGTAACAGTATTGGCCTGGCGAACGTGGATATCGACGGGTACGTTGCGCATCTCGAAGCCCACGGCGGGTCCAATCAGCTCGCCTACGGTATCCGCAGCGGCCAGCCCGGCAAAGTCGTACGTTTCAACGGCGGCCTGGGAGGCGAGTTCAGCGCTGAGGCGCGGAAGATCGGCATGTCCTCGATGATAACCACCGTTCATGATAATTACCTGATGTTCGTCAAGTGTGATTTTAAGGTTCCCGGCAGCGTCATCGACCGCGACGATATGGCAAGAGCTGAGCTGGAAGTGAGAAAGCGCCAGGCCAAAGCCGTGGAGTTGTTCAGGAAATATGTCCCCGGCTGTGAAAAGGCATTCATGGCCAGGACCAGCCCGACGCTTAACATCCGCCGGGGCAGGCTCATCACGTGCGATTACGATATCACGCTCGACGACGTGCTCGAAGCAAGGCACTTCGACGACGACGTCATGGCGTACGGCTTTCATGATTCGGCGCCGCGTTTCCAGGTCAAGAACGGGGGCACGTATGGCGTTCCCTTCAAAGCGCAGCGCGTCAAAGGGATCGAGAACCTTCTGGCCTGCGGCATGATGATTACGTCCAACCACGATGCGCACATGTCCACTCGCAATACGGTCTGCTGCATGGGCCAGGGCCAGGGCGCCGGCACCGCCGCGGCTCTGTGCGCCGCGAAAAACTGCGGAACACGAGACCTGCGCTACAACGACCTGCGCGACGCTCTGACAAAAGCCGACGTCTATTTCGAGAGCTAAGAACAGTGGCAAGCGCGATTAGGTAGGCTGTCATTCCGCACTTGATGCGGAATCCAGTGTGCCAATGATTTTGGATTCCCGCTTTCGCGGGAATGACAAGTCACAGAATCAATCGTGGCAGAGAACTAATCTGATGGTTGGGCCGAACGAAGCAGCGTTTAGAAGCAGCTCATGTTTGAGAACGAGGCGGAATTAGAGAAAATCGCGGCTGGGATAGTGGCCGATATGGTCGCGGCGGGCGCGGCGCAGAGGAAGTGCCATATTGACGAGCGGGTGGGGAAGGAGTATTCCAATCTGGTTACTCCCGATGCGTTCGACAAGCACCTTATTGTTATTGCCGTTCTCGGCTATCCCGAGCGGGCTGGCGTTTGGTCATATACTCTGCTGAGTCAGTCACGGACCAGTGAATCCAGCATGGAACCGTATTTCCGTGAATTCGGCAGGCACGGCATAGGGCTGGTGGCTATCGACCCGAGTTGTTTCGGGCCGGATATTGAAGGAGACTCGTTTATTTATCAGCTTGAGCGGGTCGTAGCCGACGTTGCGCCGAGCAGGGGAATAGGGTTCATAGGCTTCTCCATGGGCGGCAAGATTCTGGTCGAGTTCTTAGAGGCACGCCCGGAACTGCTGGGCCGCACGGCAGGGCTTGTGCTGATAGATCCGACCTTGCCCAACCGGCTGAGCATAAGGCATATTCGGCCGCTGCTCAATGACGATACTCTGTTGATTGCATCGCAGGGCGACGATCACAGTCCGGGCGAGATTGCCTCGGCCCTGCTCGAAATCCCAAGTATTTCCTTTCCCGGCATTCACGGAGAAATGCCGAATAAGGCACTCGGCAGGATTATCGAGTTCTTTGAGCAGCGCATGCAATAGTGTCACGACGGGCGTTTTTGCAAACAGCCCCAAGTTCCAGGAGGCCGTATGACCAAGGCGAAATTCGTTCCGCTGACTTCGTATCGTGAGTATCCGCCCGAGCAGATGAAAGAACATGCGGCTGCATTCCGTGCGGAGATGCAGCGCAGGCGCAGCGTGCGCGAGTTCTCCAGCCGGCCTGTGGCGCGAGAGGTCATCGAAGCATGCCTTCTGGCCGCGGGCTCTGCGCCCAGCGGAGCAAATATGCAGCCCTGGTCCTTTGTCGTGGTGGGGGACCCTGCGATAAAACGCCGGCTACGAGAGGCTGCCGAAGAAGCGGAGTACGAGTTTTATCATGCTAAAGCGCCCGATGATTGGCTTAACGCCTTGTCGCCTCTGGGAACGAATGAGCAGAAGCCATTTCTGGAGGCGGCGCCGTATCTGATCGTGATATTCGCCCAGACGTACGGCGTTCTTTCCGACGGCCACAAACGCAAGCACTACTATGTGCGAAATTCCGTGGGGATTGCCACCGGGATACTGATCGCGGCGATTCACAGCGCGGGGCTGGTTTGCCTGCCATACACGCCGAGCCGGATGGATTTCCTCGGCCGGATCCTCGGTCGTCCCGAAAACGAACAGCCGTTTCTAATCTTGGTGGCTGGCTATCCCGCGGAAGGGGCAACGGTCCCCGATATAGGCAAAAAGCCGCTCGACGAGATCGCCACGTTTGTGTGACCCACGCCAACCGTAATAATTTCGGCCAAGAGCTGGATTTTGGCTGTAACCTGTCTCCCGCGGGCGCCACTATCCAGTTAGAAAAGCCTCGTCGTGGGGCGAATAGATAGACGATATCAAGAATTGTACAGAAAGGAACTGAAAATGAGAACAGGATTCAAAATGGCGGTTGTAGTTGGGTTGGCTTCGCTGGTTGTGGCCGGCGTGGCATTTGCCGGATGGGGTGGCCGAGGCTATGGCCGTGGCGCGGGACCTGCTCCCGGGCTGGAAGGTCAAGCCCCGGCAGATCAGCAGAATCAGGCTCCGTGGATGGGGCGAGGACCGTGGGGCGGGACGCCAGGTCCGCAGGCCGGACCCGCAGGTCCGGGTTGGGGTGCCGGTCCTCAGACTAATAACCCGCCGGCGGTCGGTGGAAACTACGGATTCTGCCCACGTTGCGGAGCGCCGTGCCCACGCGGCGGTTGGGCGGCCCCTGGGGCCGGGCTTGGGTTTGGTCCGGCCGAAGGCCGAGGACCTCGCTTCGGCAGGGGAGGTGGACCCGGTCCTGGTTTTCAGGGTGGCCCGTGGGGTCCGCAGGCTCGGGGTTTTGGTTTTGGGCGCAGAAACATGATGCGGCAGCCCGGCCCGATGAATGATGGTTGGGGACGTGGTTTCGGTGGCGGACGAGGCGGCGATGGCTTCCAGCGGCAGAACGCAACGCCTTGGGGCGGACGTGACGGACGGGGATGGCGCCAACCGGGCGGCACGGGTGAGCCCGGCCCGCAGGTAGCGCCGCCACAGGCACCTCAAGGGCTGGGTCGCGGCGGTTTCTGGGGGCCGCCCGGAGGTGAAGGTCGGCTTGGCCGTTGGGGAAGGGGCCTGCGTCCCTGGGGTGGCCCGGATATTGGGGCCTCTCAGGGACCTGACAAAGGCGGTCCGGCAACGGCGCCGACCGATGAGCCGGCTGTGGCGCCCGAGGCCGAGAGCACGGAGCAGCCGAAGCCACAATAGCATTGAGAGCCTGCTTCGCGGAATGGTACGCTGTCCATAGGTGGTTGCGGGCGAAGGATCGCAGCCACCTATGTTCGTTGATTAGGTTTGGCTCAGTTTCGGCCGGTGGCGGATATGATAGGGCGTCAATAATTTGAGTTGATGGATCGTTTATGGTGGCGTATCCTTCATGCATGGCGATTTCGGTTGTCTATGGCCGGATAGGGGGTATCGGGCTTGAATGGTTCCTGGCCGAACTCGCTCGATGTGTCGGGGATTCCGTGTCCGTGGTCGAAGATCGCAGGCCAGACGCGCCCGATGCCGCGGAGTTTGAGGACGTCCGCCAAAGCCGGCAGGGGGATTCGGACGCCTACCGGCGATTGATCGAGCGGCACCAGGAACAGGTCGGCGGGATCTTGTGGCGTTTCAGCCGGGACCGCATAGTCCACGAAGAGCTGGTCCAGGACGTCTTCGTCGAGGCATACATGAGCCTCCGCAGCTACCGCGGAAAAGCGCCTTTCGAGCACTGGCTCTCGCGGATCGCGACCCGCGTCGGATATCGTTATTGGAAGCAGATGGTGCGCCGGCGTGAAACAGAGAGTTTTGCCCTGGAGGAATGGGACCAGGTAGCGGACGGCCCGGCGGAGCAGATGGACCCGAGCGAGGCTGCCTCGTTGATTCATCGTTTGCTGGCCCAACTGCCGCCGCGTGACAGACTGGTTCTGACTTTGCGATACCTCGAAGAGTGCGACGTGGCCGAGACCGCCCGCCGGATGGGCTGGACTCGCGGCATGGTGAAGGTCCAGGCGCTGCGTGCAAAGAAGAAATTAGAGAAGCTGATCGCAAAAGCAGAAAGAGGGCTGGAACGATGAAAGACCAAAGCCGATTCGAGACGCTTGTCAGGTTGGCGCGCAGCGAAGCGCCGCCTCGTGTGGACGTTGCCGGTCGCGTCATTGCGATCCTTTCGGCCGAACAGGTCCGGCTCGAGCGCGCGTCCGACAAACCGCTGATGTGGCTGGCCGCGTTTTCGTCCGCGGTGGCCGTTCCCGCGGCGGTGCTGGCTGTCATCGTCTATAACAACTGGGTGGGCCCATTGTTTGAACTATCACAGGCCATTTCGTGGGTGACACAATGAGTGAAATAGAAAGCTCTGACAATCTGGGTATAGACTATGTGCAGAAAATGCACCGCTGGCGCATGGCCTTTTTTGGCATGGTGATCCTGCTGGCGGGAATCGTCATCGGCGGGGCGTTGATGATGATTCTGGCGCCGCAGATGCTGATCAAGCCGCCGCCCGGCCCCGAGTTTTCGCCTCTGATAATGATTCCTCGACTGCGAGCCGACCTGGGTCTTACTGACGAGCAGACTGAGAAGATCAAGCCGATCATGGACAAGCATATCGGCAAGCTCAACCAGATTCGCATGAACGCGCGCACCGAGATTGGCGAGACACTAAAGCAGATGAACGACGAAATCGCCGCTGTCCTGACCGACGAGCAGAAGGCACGCTGGCAGAGCGGGCTTGAGCGGATTGAGAGAGATCTTCATCCGCCCGATTGGCGCCGCGGCGAGGGACCCGGTGGGCCGCCCTTCCGAAGGGGTGAGCCTGGCCGGGATCGGCCTGACCTCGGGCCCAGGGACTTTCGCCGGGGTCCCGGCCCCGGGCCTGGGCCATTTGGGCCTCCACGTCCGCCCGCCGGACCAAATTCCCCTCGAGACGAAACTTACCCTGATACGAGAGATGCAAACGAGCCGCCTGCTGACGTGAACTCGTGAGGCCCCCCGGACCGGGCGCATCGTCTCATTCATTTGGCGGTTTTCACCCGGCACGACGCTCGTAAGCGCGATAGAGCAGGTCCAGTTCTGCGGTCTTTTCATCGAAGGTGCGCTGCAGTTCTGTGAGCAATTCGGGGTTCCTGTAAATCTGGGCATCGCCGAAGCGCTCTTTCATGGTCTCCAACTCTTGTTCGAGAGCCAATATCATGTCCTCGATCTGGTCAACCGAATACTTGTTGAATCGCTTGAGCTCCTCAGGCGTCCTGGGACGTTCTTCTTTTCCGGCATGAGCCGGCCGACGCTTGCCTCCGGCATCTTCGGACGCCAATCTTAGCGCCTCGGCCTCCGCACGCTCGCGAACCAGCGACGCATAGAAGGAGTACACGGGTTTTCCCGCCACGAATTCCGTTTTTCCGAGCGAGCGATTTCCAAAGGCGTCCGTGCCGATCACGAACAGCTTGTCTGCCACACGATCGAGGAAGTAGCGGTCGTGGCTGACCACAACGATGGTCCCTGCGTATTGAGCCAGGGCGGCCTCGAAGACCTCCCGGCTGGCGATGTCCAGATGGTTCGTAGGCTCGTCCATAATCAGCAGATCGGGTTCGGCCAGGACGAGCCGGCAGAGCATCAGGCGATTGCGCTGCCCCCCGCTCAAGTCCGCGCACAGCTTGAAAACGTCGTCACCCGTGAAGAGAAAGGCCCCCAGGCGATTGCGAAGCTGCTCTGACGAGAGTGCGGGAGCGGCCTGCGAGGCTTCTTCCAGAACGCTCTTGGCCGGGTCCAGCACGTCGCCGTGCTGATCGAGGTAGCCCACGCGAAGGTTTCGGCCCAGGCGAATGCTGCCGGCGGACGGTTCGCACTGGCCAAGTGCAAGCCGCAGAAGAGTGCTCTTGCCGGTGCCATTGGGGCCCGTGATGCCGAGACGTTCTCCCCAGAGCACGTCGAACGAAAGGTTCTCGAACAGTGTCAGATCGCCGAACGACTTGCCCAGTCCTTCACATCGCAGCACGAGATCGCTTCGTCGCTCGGTTTTGCCGAATGAAAAGCCGATGGTTTTTTGTTCGACGGATTTGTCCAGGAAGTCAGGATTTTCCTTGAGCAGGCGTCTGAGCCGGGTCTTGCGGCCGCGAGCCGTTCCGCGCATCCCCTCCTGGTCCTTGTTGCGGGCGATAAAATCCAGCGTGCGCTCGACCATCTCGACGCGCTTAGTGTGTTCGCGCTGCTGCTGCAACTGGAGCGTCTGCCTGGTCTGGAGGTAGTTGCTGTAGTTGCCGCTCCATACTTTGGCCTGCCGGTTTTCCACTTCGATAATCTTGTTTGGGACGCGGTCCAGCAGATAGCGGTCGTGACTGATGATGACGGCGGCGCCGTGATAGCCGGCCAGGTACTTCTCCAGCCATTCGGTGGCCTGGAGATCCAGGTGGTTGGTCGGCTCGTCCAGCAGCAGCAGGTCCGCCTGGAGCATCAGGACCTGGGCCAGGCCGAGGCGTGACAACTGGCCGCCGCTGAGCGCGGACGTTTTTGCCCGATGCAGCTCCGGCTCGAAGCCCAGGGCCGCCAGGGTCGTCTTGATACGGGTTTCACACGCATAGCCGCCGGAAATCTCGAAATCGTGACACAGGCTGTCATACTGCCTCATCTTGGCCTGCAGGGCCGGGCCCCTCAGACTCTCCATCTCATGGGCGGCTGTCTCGATGGCTTGCTGGAGTCGCAGCAGATCCTGCACGCCGGCGTGCATTTCTTCCAGAACCGTGCGCTCGCCGCTGAACGTGGCTTCCTGGGGCAGGTAGCCGATGCGCAGCCCCTTGTGATTGATAACCTGTCCCATGTCCGGCCCGACGTGACCGACGATCAGCTTCAGAATCGTACTTTTGCCCGACCCGTTGGGCCCCACCATGCCGACCTTCTGGCCGGCGTAGAGCTGGAGGTTCAACCGGTCTAAGACGATCTCAGACCCGAAAGCCTTGTGGACCTCAGATAACGTGACAATAGCCATCAATCACAGATCACAAATTACAGATTACAAATCGACAACAGTCATACTATCCTCTGCACATAAGAATTTCAAGCACGCCGAGGCATTGTGTTCGCCAGGCGTATCTGGTATTTTGGCGTTGTGGAAGTCAGAGAAGAGAAAATCACGATCCGGACCTACGAATGCGGCGTCGGCGGGAGTATCAAAATCGCTTCGCTGATGCAGCATTTGCAGGAAGCGGCGGCGCTTCACGCGGAACAGCTTGGGTTTGGCCGTGAGAAAATGAACGGAATCGACGGCTATTGGGTGCTGTCGAACGTCAGAGTGGAGATCGTTGAGCTGCCGCAATGGAATGAGGAAGTCACGATCAGAACGTGGCCGAGCGGGTATTCACGATTGCTTGCTTCGAGAGAGTTCATCGGTGCAGATCGCAACGCCCGCGAGCTGTTCAGGGCCGGCAGCGAATGGATGGTGCTGGACAAGCAACGAGGCCGGCCGAAGAATTTGTTTCATCTCGATCTGGCTCTGCCCAGGACCGGGACCAAAGCGCTGCAGGAGAAACTGTGCCGGCTGGAGCCCCTTGACGGCGGCGTTGCCGTTGACAAGGTGCGCGTTGGGCGTAGCGCGATCGACCTGAACGGGCACGTGAACAACACAGAGTATATTCGCTGGGGCATCGACGCGCTGAGCAGGCAGTTCAAGCTCGGTGATGAGATTCGTTGCGTGCACGCCACGTATTTGTCCGAAGTCTTTGAAGCCGACGAACTGGACCTGCTTGTCTCTGACGGTCCCGTCGGGCGCTTTCAGGTCCTCGCGCGGAATGCGAACGCGCAGGCCAACGTGTTTGTTATGGACGTTACCTGTTGAGAATGCCGTCGGGGGCCGCTTCGGCATGGGGTTTATTCGTGCCGGAGTGACTCGATCGGATCCATGTTTGCGGCGCGGTAGGCCGGATATAAGCCAAAGATGACACCCACCGCTCCGCTGATTCCAAAGGCCAGCAGTAAAGAGCCGCCGGTGATAACCGTGGGCATACGGCCGAAGTGGGTCACCAGGACAGGCACGAGCGAGCCCAGGCTGATCCCCAGGATGCCTCCGAGCAGCGTCAGGAGCAGGGTTTCCGAGAGGAATTGCAGGATGATGTCCCGTTTCCTGGCGCCCAGGGCACGGCGAATCCCGATCTCACGCGTCCGCTCGCTGACGGTGGCCAGCATGATGTTCATAATCCCTATGCCGCCGACCAGCAGTGAAATCGCAGCGATTGAGCCTAGAACGATGCTGAAGATACGCTGGGTTTGTTTTGCCTGCTTCAACAGCTCCAGCGGAACAACCACCTGAAAATCGCTTTTCTTGTGGAACCGGTTCAGCAGTGTCTCAAGAATATCGCGCGTCGGCAGCACTTCTTCCGTTGCGCCGACTTTCACGGTGATTTCCTGCAGCTCGACTTTTTCCATCGTGCGTCCGCTGCCTCCGCTGTATTGCAGAGAGACTTCTCCGAAACGATTCCTTACCGTTGTCAGGGGGATATAAATGCTCCCCACGTTCGCGCCGCCCTGGCCTTTGGCTTTTGCGGTGCCATTCTCAAGGGGCTGCGCCGCCGGCCCGAGATCTTCAGGGCTTACGACTCCTACCACTCGATAGTAATCACCGGAGATTTTGACGTCCTGTCCCAGCGGGTCATCAAAGACAAACAGCTCTTTCACCACGTTTTCATCGATGACGCAGATGCCTTCTCTGTGGTGCATGTCAAGGCTCCCGATGAATCGCCCCGTTCTGAACTGGATCGGTGATATCTCCGGGTACCAGGGCACGGTGCCGATCACCTCGACGGCGACTTTGCGGTTACGGTACCATGCCTGCTGGGGAAGGCGACGGCTTGGGACGACGACTTCAATGTTTGGCATGCTGTTGCGAAAACGTTCGGCGTCGAGATAGGTCAGGCCGTACTCGCGCATGCTCTGGTTCTGGCTGCTCACCTCTTTTTCTTCAGGCGGCGGAACCGTCTTGACAATGATGTTGCGGCTGCCGAGCCGGGCGATCTGCTCTTGCGCCGCCTGGGACGCCCCCTCGCCGATAGCGAGCATCGCAATCACGGAAGAGACCCCGAAAATGATGCCCAGCGTCGTCAGGGTGGAGCGCAGCTTGTGCATCCAAAGGCTCTTTAGTCCCATCTTGGCTGTACGCTTTAAGCGAAACAGGAACATAGTGGATTACCGTCCGTTCGTCCGTCGTTACCGGTGCCTTATCTTGCCGTCAAAGATTTCTATGACCCTTCCGGCGTCCGCAGCGATATGCGTATCGTGCGTGACGACGATAAGGGTTTTGCCCTGTTTGTGCAGGCCGACAAGAATCTTCAGTATCTCAGCCCCACTTTCCGAATCGAGATTTCCGGTTGGCTCGTCGGCTAAAATAATCAGCGGATCGTTGGCCAGTGCCCGGGCGATAGCCACGCGCTGCTGCTGGCCGCCGCTGAGCTCCGAAGGCCGATGCTCGAACCGCTCGCCGAGGCCCACCATGGTGGCCAGCTCCCTGGCGTGCTCGGCACTTTCGTGCTCCGACCAGCCCTGGTAATACATCGGCACCTCGATATTCTCTATGACGTTGAGCTGGTTGATCAGGTTGAACGATTGAAAGATGAAGCCGATCCGGGCCCCGCGTATCAGAGAGAGCTGATCGTCATTGAGCAGGGAGACGTTCTTCCCGCCGAGCCAGTAGTCCCCGCTGGTGGGCCGGTCCAGGCAGCCGATCATATTGAGCAGCGTGGATTTCCCGGAGCCGCTCGGCCCCATGATGACTGCGTACTCGCCCTTGCCGATGGTCAGATTGATATCGCGCAGGACCTTCAATTCCATGCTGCCAAGCTCGTAGCTCTTGCACAGGTGCTCCATAACCAGCGTGGATGCATCATCCTTGGATTCAATGGCCCCGTCGTTGTGGCGAATCATCGAGTCGGTTCCTCCCACATTCCGTCCGGCTTGACCTGAAGAACGCCGACGTCCCGGAAGAAGTTCAACTTGGCAATGGCGTGAGAAACGAGGGCCGATGTCACGTCGTTCTGCGCGCTCAAGTACGCGTCCTGAGATTCCAGATAGTCCCGGGCGTTCATTCGTCCGGCTTCCCACAGGATAGGCGAGACGCCGACCCGCACCTTGGCCAACTGGAGTGCTTTTTGCTGAGTGCGGTACGACTCGGCCTCTTCTCGAAGCTTGCGGTACGCGTCCCGCACGTTCAGTTTCACCTGGTCCATGTCGTTCTCATACTCGCGCTGCCGCTGCTCCAGCGTGATCAGTGCTTCGCGGTACGCATTGCGTTCGGCCTTTCGGTCCAATGGCAGGTCCGCTTCGAGGCCGAGAGCATAAGTGCCGTTTTGAAATTGCACCCTCTTGACGTTCGTCCCGGGTGGCGAACTGGCGTTTGCGCTGCCGACAAGATTCAGCTCCGCCCCGAGGTTGTCGGCGGCCACAACGACTTTGCGTTCGGCGTCGTCAACCGCATCGTCGCTGTTGGCCAGGTCGAGACGCTGGGCCAGCGCCGTTTCAATCGCCGCGTCCAATTCGTAGTCGGTTTCGACGACCCCTTTGTCCTCAAGGACCTTTAGCTCGTTCTGGTCCAACTCTATCTTTGCATCGGTCGGCAGAGACAGCGTGATTTTGAACGTGTCGAGCTGCCGTTCGTACTGCTGCTGGGCGCGCAGGAGACTGTCCTGGGCGAGCAGCTCGCTCTGCTCGGCCTGGTCCACCTGGTAACGCGGCGTGACGCCCTCGTTGGCTTCCATCTGCAATCGCTGCCTCAGCTCGACCTTGCTTTCGTAGTTGTTCTTCGCGTTGGCCACCGCGTCTCTTTGCTGCAGAACGCGATAGTAGTCTGCTACGATAGAGACCACGAATACCTTGCGATAGTGGTTAAACTCGCGTATCTGATACAGGGCATTGCGTTCGGCCTGCGTCAAGTTCTCCTGGGCGATTTTTCGCCCGCTGCCGCGAAGCAGCGGCTGGGTCACACTGGCGCTGAGGACCGAGCCGAGCGAGGTCCGCGGGTCGCCCGTCAGAAAACGTCCCCAATCAATCGCGATGCTCGTGCTGACTCTGGCTCCGTCGGCCAGGAGCTGATCGAAGCCGGTCTCCGCGCCGGAGCCGATTTGCTCGTCGTCGGCGTCTCTGGTGTAGCCGGCATCGACAGTTCCAAACCACTGCCGTGCGAACCGATGGCGCGCCAGGGTCAAATCAAGGGCGGTCAGATATAGCTGTTCCTTTTGCCTTTGGTATTCCCGATTGTGCGCAGTGGCAATGGCGACAGCCTGCGCAAGGCTGATCACTCCGGAGGCAGGTACGGCTTTCTCGGCTCGAAGCTCGCCGGATGAAGCAGGAGCATTGCTGTCGGCGATGATGTAATTGGATTTGTGGCCGAACCCGTCCTGCCATTTGTCGTCGATAATCTTATAGACCTCCTTGTCCGCTTCGGCCTTATAGTGCTCGGTACTGCACCCTGCAAAGGCGAAAACGATGACTGTGCAGAGCATCCGCGAAAACACCAGGCCGGCGCCGAACAGCCGTGCCCGGCGGTTTTTCGCCGAAGTTTCTTTAATCCGGGCAACACTTTCATCGCTCATATTCATACCAAATCTACGCCGTCCAAGCAGGTAAGCTCTAAGCTGATTGTACAGGAAGAACCGCCTCTTCTTAAACGCCACTTCTCAGCTATAACCTCTTAAAAAATAATTACTTAGGGCGACCTTACAGGCAGGCAAGAACCCACCCGTTTTCGACCTGCAACTGTGCAGGAGCCTTCACTGCCTGTACCATTATACGATAAAGCAGCCTGAAAACAAAGACCAAAACCAGGCTCGGCTGAGTCCACGTCTATAGGTCTGGACATTGAGCGACAGCCCCCGAACCGACGTGGAAGACTGCTCCCAGGGTGGACTACTCATGCCTCAGAGCCACAATGGGATCGACCTTGGCGGCATTGACGGCAGGATATAGGCCAAAAAGGATACCGATAGTCATACTGATCAGAAGGGGCACGAGAATTCCTTTCACGGTCATCAAGGTGACCATTCCGGAAAAGTACGTTATCAGCAACGGGATGAGGGCGCCTACGCCCAAGCCGATTATGCCCCCCATGGTCGAGAGCACCACGGTCTCGATAAGGAACTGAAAGACAATCTGTCTGCGTTTGGCGCCGATCGCACGCCGGATGCCTATCTCACGTGTGCGTTCCGTCACCGAAGCCAGCATGATATTCATAATGCCAATTCCGCCGACCAGAAGGCTTATGCCCGCAATGGAGCCCAGCACGATATTGAAGCGGCGCTTCATCGCTTCAGCCTGCTTGAGCAATGCCAGAGGAACGCTGACGACGTAGTCTTTTTTCTTGTGAAACTGTCCCAGCATTCGTTCGACGCCCGCCGCTACGGCCTCCACTTTTTTCGGGTCGTCCACCTGGATAATCATCTGATGCAACTCGACTTTTTCGCGTTCCTCTCCACTTGAAGTGCGTTTGGTGAAGATGTCGCCGAAGTATCGGCGTGCTACCTCGATGGGAACGTAGGCGTCCACGTCCTGATCGGGAATCTGAATGTTTCCGGCCTGGCCGCTTTCACTCTTGACGATACCGATGACCTCGAACTGGTCGCTGCCGATGCGGATCGTCTGGCCAATGGTGCTCTCGGTGGCCAGGATCTTGCGAGCGCCGAATTCGGTCAGTACCACCACGGGGGCTTGTTTCTCCTGATCGGACTTTAGAAGGACCCGCCCGGCAAGAACCTCGCGGGGCACAAGCTCGAACCATTCGGGCGTCGTCCCCACAACGCGCAGCTCGATGATCCTCTCAAAAAGACGTGAGTCCCTTCGCATCAGCTTTACCGGCGCCGTTCGCTGGATATCTTTGAAACTCTGAGCCACCCTGCGATGGTCTTCGTACTTCAGCCCATAGATGCTCATGCGGGAACGCTGAGTGCTCGTAGCCTCTTCTTCGGCGGATTTCATCGACGAGATAATAATATTGTTGCTGCCGAGCTTTTTGATTTGCTCAAGCGCTTCCTTGCTGGCGCCTTCCCCGACGGAGAGCATGGCTACGACACTGCCCACGCCGAAGACGACCCCCAACATCGTCAGGAACGAGCGCAGCTTATGAAGCAGCAGGTTCTCGATGCCGAGCCAGATGTTTCGTCCAATCCTAGTTTGCCTCATCGGAATTTCCTTCAATTCTGTCGATCAAGCCGTCCAGCATATGTAGCCTGCCGTGTGCCCGCTTGGCGATGTCCGGCTCGTGCGTCACAATGATGATTGTCTTGCCAAGCTTGTTGAGCTTGATCAGCAGCTCCAGAATCTGCTCGCCCGTGGCAGAATCGAGATTCCCGGTGGGTTCGTCCGCGAAAATGACCTGCGGGTCGTTGGCCAGTGCCCTGGCAATCGCGACCCTCTGCATCTGACCGCCGGAAAGTTCCGCTGGCCGATGACCCAGTCTATCTCCGAGTCCGACTTGCTCGGCAAGCTCCTTGGCGCGCGCCGCACTCTGCTTCGCGTCCCACCCCAGATAGTAAAGCGGCAGCTCGATATTTCTCTGGACGGTCTGTTGAGGGATCAGGTTAAAACTTTGGAATATGAAGCCCAGGTAACGGAGGCGATACTCACTGAGAGAATTATCGTCAAGCTGACTGACATCGTGACCCGCCAAATAGTAGGATCCCGAAGTCAGGCGGTCGAGACATCCGAGGATATTCATCATGGTGCTCTTTCCCGATCCGCTCGGACCCATGATTGCCCAGAAGCTCCCCTTCTTGAACGAAATGTTGACTCCGGCCAGCGCCTTGACCTGCTCCGTTCCCATCTGGTAGATTTTGCGAGCATTAACGAGCTTGACGATTTCCAGGTTGTTGGGTGGAGCCTGCTGAGCCATCTACTGATTCCTTTCCGACGCAGGAGGTTGCTGGCCTTCTGCCTGCCGCTGGCCGTCGGCGGGCCTTTGTCCTCTGCCCTGTCTCGAACCTCCACCCTGGCCCTGAAAACGCTGTCGCCTCTGCGCCTGCTCCTCTGGCGTCATGTTCTCGAATTGCCGTTTCATGTTCTCTATTTCTTTTTGGCGTTCTTCGGGCGACATATTCTCGAGGCGACGGCGCATTTGATCCATCTGGCCGGATGGCTGGCCTTGGATGCCTTGCGGCCCCGCTGGTCCCTGCACGGGACCGCCCTGGCCGTTCCCGTTGGCCTCTTCAAGCTTCTGGTTCACTCTGTCCCTCATGGCATCGGGCGCATTGACGTCATCGGGCGATCCGACGCCAGCCGTCCTTGAGCCGGGCTCTATCGCCCCCGATTTCAGCGGAGGCGTCATCCAGACAACTTCCCCCTCGGTCAGGCCGCTGATGATTCTAATCATGTTATTATCATCCAGGCCGACCTCGACCTCCCGCTCCTCAGTTGAGCCGTCCTTGACAACAAAGACGGTGGGTTTTCCTCCGACCCGCAACACGGCCTGTACCGGCACATACACCGCATCCTCATACTGGGCAACGATAATCTCAGCCTTGCAGCTCATTCCTGTACGCAGCGACGTGTCGCTGTCTTCCATGTTTATATCTGTGGGATAAACCTTCAGGTCCGGATTCACGTACATCATTCGGGCGTCCGGCAAGGGTGCGATAAGACCTACCCGGCCGAGGAATTTCTTGCCCGATAGCGCGTCAACCGTGATCACGACAGGAAGTCCCACCTGGACCTTCCTAAGGCTCGTTTCGTGAATATCGACCCGGGCCTTCATCGATTGGGTGGTTGGCAGGTTTATCAAGTCCTGCCGCTCGGTGACCTCAACACCGATATCCATCGGCTCTCGACGGTCGAAGGGACCGTGTCCGCCCCCGGAACTCGTTGCATAGACCACCATTCCGTCCATCGGGGCTTTTATCGTCGTTTTGACGAGCTGATCCTCGGCCTTCTTCATCTTTTCTTGTTGGCGCTGATACTCAAGCTCTCTGGCCTTCAGCTCCGCCTTCGCCTGAACCACGTCGGCGGATGCTTTGCGCTGCGTGCGCTCCAGGGCCATCTCGGCCTGATTGACGTCACTGGTCAACTGCTCGATCTGACGCTGGTGTGTGAAATTCTTCAGCAGATCGAGATTGCTCAACGCCACGTATCGCTCCAGTATTCTGCCTTGCAGAGAAAGTCGATCCGCGGTGTATTCAGTTTCGGAGAGGTATTTCTCTTCGTAGAGCTTCTTCGACCAGTCATTCACATCCTCGGCGCGCTTGACCTGCTCCTGGGCCAGACTGATCTTGGCCTGGAGATCATTGACGTCCTTGGGGTAAATTCCGTCCTCATACTGTTGCAGGTCCTGCCGGGCGAATCTGAGCGTAAGCTCGGCCTTGTCGGTGTCGCTCTTGGCCTGGTTCTCGATGACAGCGAGGCTCTCTATGGCGCTGATGTGAGCGGCTTCGGCCTTCTGGACCATGATGCTCTGGTCGATGATTTGGTCTTTAAGGGTGCTGGCGTCCAGCTCGACCAGCACGTCTCCTTCCTTAACGAGGCTACCGTCCGGAACGAGGCTTACGATGGACGTTCTTCCCTCGACTTCGTTCCTCAAAGTGATCTGGTCACTCGGCTGGATGATGCCGGACTCTAACACGCTGATGGTCAGAGGACCCTTTTTGACAACGAAGGTGGCAAGGTGGCTTGTTGGATCTTCACCGCCGCGGACCACCTTGAGCCAGAAGATGACCAGAACAACGGCGGCGACCACGGCAATGGCGCCAAGTACCCTGAACGATCTGAGTCCGCTACGATTGTTTTTTGCATTTTCATTGGCCATTATCGACTACCTCCGGCGAGAACTCTCGCCATAAACCCTGTTCATTCACCTTGAGTACGTCCAGATCGCGCTGGAGCTCCAGTTCGCCTATGCGGTAATCTACGACCGCGCGAGTGAGGCTGTTCTGTGCCGAGAGCAGGGCGTCCTGTGCCTCTAACAGATCACGGATCTGGATTCGTCCGGCTTCGAGGAACAAAGTTGTGCTTCGGACTCGCTTCTCCGCAACAACAACGGATTGGGCCTGAATTTTGAGACTCTCCCGAGATTCAAGCAGTGTGCGCAATTCGCTGCGGATGGAGAGCTTGATCTGGTCTTCGAGTGTCTGGACGGTCCTTGTGGCTCGTTCCAGATCGATCAGACTGTTGCGATACTCGTTTCGCTCCCTGGTTCTCTCAATGGGCAAGTCAAGCGTGAGCAGGGCGGCATAGTTGCCCCGGTCAAACAACTGCACGCTGCCGTCGTCGTCGGTATCTGCGAGGCGGGCCGTCCCGCCCAAGGTCAGTCCCGCTCTCAAAGCGTCGGCTCTGACTACGACCTGTCGCTGGGCGTCATAGACACCGCCGATAGCCGCCTGCAAATCCAGGCGGTTCTCGAGAGCCAGCTTCACCGCAACGGCTTCGTCGATTTCGAACGGTCCGGCGTCTTCATAGCTTGCCGGCACCAACTGCACGGGAGCATCGGCAGGAGGCACGGTCTCGGAGACCTCCCGCTGCGATGCCGTTCTCATTTCTTCAAGAACCTTCTCAGCGCGGCCTCGCAATTGCGTTAAGTCATTGGGGTCCAACTCGATCAAGGCGTCCGTTGGAAGACCGACGGTATTCTTAAACGCATCGAGGCTGTTCTTGAGCTGTTCCTGGGCGGATATCCAGCCGTTGCGAGCGCTCAGTTGGCGCTGGATCGCCTGATCCACCTCGATTTCGGGTATTCGGCCGGCGTCCGCCCACCTGCCGGCAAAGCGGACCGATGAAACTGAGCTGCGATAGTCCTCCCGCGCATTTGCCACGGCGTCCATCTGACGCAGCACGTTGAAGTATGCCCGGGCAATGCTGACGGCAAACGTGCGTTTATACCGCTCGAAATCCCACAGCTCGTAGATCACGTTTCGCTCGGCCTGGGTCAGCGGCTCGGCGGCAATGTGCTCGCCCGAGCCTCTCAGCAGGGGGACCGATACCGTCGCGTCGGCGCTCAGGCCCATGGACGATGCGCCGCCCTGGGTCAGCAGATTCACCAGGTCGATGGCCATCGCGGCGCTCATGTCGGTTCCATTCTTCAAGCTTCGGCTCACGCCTGCTGTCGCATTATTGGCAAGCTCGGTGGCCGTGGTGTCGGTGCTCAGGTCGCTTTGCGCCTGGGCGTTGAAGATGTTTCGGAAGTTATTGCGCGTCAGGTCAAGGGCCAGCGCCGTGCGAAAAACGTCCTCTTTGCGAGACTGGTACTCAAGGCTGTTGCGGGCGCCCACCTGAAGGGCCTGTATCAGCGACAACTTGACCGGCTTGTTGGGTTCTACCACCAGGTCGGACAGGCTATCGGACGTGGTCGCCTGCGGATAGTTTGGCTCGGGCCAATGGTCGATAGGCTTAAGCTGGTCTGTGCCAAGTGAAGCCTGCGACGAGACAGCCAAATTCTGCTCGGCCAGCAGGCGGCGGCGGAGGGTGTCGCTGGGCCGTTCAATGCTGAGCAGCTCAGTTTCACCGAATGCCTCTTCCTGCTTGGCTGTGATGATCTTGGAGGCGACTTCGTCGGCGTTTGCACGATGCTCAGCAGGGGTTCGACAGCCGGCTGTGAACAGTGAAAGAAGCACTACTGTTGTCAGGCAACCCTTCGTCCAGCGGACACCGGACCCAAGTAGTCTCTCCATGCACGTCTTACGAATAAGCTCCTCCGTAAAGACCCTTATCGTACTTCTGTTGAAGAATGTCATACCGTCCCACACACCCATCGTAACACAAATCCAGTTTCGCCATATTACCACATAAAGGGTGATTCGTCATCACCTTGGCAAAGAACTTAGACGGTTTTATGGCCGGAAATATTGCAGTAAACCTGCCAACGCTGTAAGAAAAACGCTGTATGCCCGGATTTGTGCCTGTTTGGCTGCCTTTACTGTGAGGGTGGGCCACCGTCGATGTAGAGCAGGTGAAGATCAATCGTGCCCGAACGATTGGAGTTGAAGCAGATGCGTTTGCCGTCGGCGCTGGGTCTGGGCAGCGTCTGGGCCCAGAACATATCGCCCGTTTTTCCGCGTCCGGCCGGGGCGGAGTAATTGGTTCCTGTATGCGCCAGGTACTTGGTGGTCCCATCCAATCGGACCAGCAGGATTTCATCGAACGGGGGCTCGTAATTCTCTGCGGATGCGCTTGCTGCCGATGGGAAGAAGCCCGCCACGAACCAGTCGTTGACCTTGCTTGGCCACGACAGGTGCACGTTATGGAAGCGGGCCTGTTGTCGCGGCACGCTGAAGAGTACCTGATCCCCGCTGCCGTCGAGATTGACGACGTGGATCTCGAACGGCGTTTCCGGGACGCCCCTCCCGCCGGTGGGTAGCTTGAAATAGGCGAGCTTGCCGTCGGGGGAGTAGTCATAATGCCCGCCGGTGCCGATGGATTCAAACTTATGGACGACGGCGCCTGTGTCGTCGTAAACCACGATTGCACCTTGTGAGGGTTGGGAGCCTCGGTACGCAGTGTCGATGTAATTGCGGTAGCCGATGTAGTGTGGTTTGTCCCAACCGACGAAGGACCCCTCCGGTACGCTGATTTTGAAGGTCCGCTCATCGCTCATATCCGGCAGGTGAAAAGACCGGAATGTGTTGTCACTGGTAATCACAAGGATTCGGTCGCCTGCATGGTTGCAGGAGGGGCCGTTGGGCTTAAGGCTGAGCGGCACGAATGATTTCAACAATTCGGCCTTGCCATCCGCGACGTTGAATCTATACAGGTCTGAGCCCTTCCAGGTATAAAGGATGTCCGGATTGTTGCGGTCCAAGCACAGGCGCCAATCATACTTCTCGATGGGGAACAGCTCCTTGAGGAAGACCCCATCGCCGTCGTAGAGACAGACCCGCCACTTCTTCTGCTGGAGGTCCGACTGGACGCCCAGCATCCGCGAGCCGTCGGCGTTCCAGGGATCGCGACAGTAGTAGAAGTTGTGCTCGTGACCGTCGTCCTTTCGGAGTTGGCGAATCTTCGCGCCGTACGTCGCGTCCGTGTAGTCTATGACCTGATGCGGGCCGGCCTTCGTTGGTGCGGCATCCTTGTTCAGCCGCTCGGGCGAATTCTGTCCCAAAACGCTGCCCGCACCGGCCAGAAGCGCGCAACCGACCATCACGATGTTTGATCGACACGTTTCTTTCATGATAACCTCCTGTTCGATTCATTCAGAAGTATAGACGGTTTCTAAATCTGAAACACCGCAAAAAATCTGTGGGTATGGTGCTTGAACCGCGAAATTCTGTTGCAAAACAGGTCAAAGGGGTGTAAGTTGACAACAGTTTTGGCTCTGGCGGCGTAGCCAAGTGGTTTAAGGCGACGGTTTGCAAAACCGTTATTCGCCGGTTCGAATCCGGCCGCCGCCTGTTCTTCTTGCCGGTCTTTGACAGGGATTGAATCCACTTTCTTGCAGCCGGACTGCGAAAAAGGAGATTGAGCGGTGTCCAGAGTGGGAAAGACCAACGAAAAAAGAGCAGAGCAGCGTTTGCGATATCGCTGGCCGGTTCGGTTTGCCATGAAGGTCAGGCAGAAACCTCTCTCCGGCCAGATCGTCGATGTTACCAGCAGGGGGCTGGCCTTCCTTTGCCATCCCGGCGAGGATTGTCCGAACCCGGATCAGCTTGTAACGACCGGCTTTGGTGTTCCGCATTTCAACTCCCATGGCTCTTTCGATACGGTTTTTTTCAATCGCGTCGGCCGGGTCTGCCGGGTCGATTGCTTGAGCGGCAAGGTCAATCGCGTGGCAATTCAATTCGCCGAACCATTGTTCTTCCGGCCGGGCGAACAGGACATCAGCGATTCCGACGCACAGCAACGACTCGAAGCCAAGGCCCGGTCGCTTGTCAAAGCCGAGCGGACAATCGCCACAAGTGAGCAGGCCCCAGCCAGGACTCAACCGAGAGCCACAGCAAGAAAGAAATCTTCAGCGCAAGCCAAGACGCAAGTGAGCTCTGAAGGAAAAGGCCGCAAGAAGGTGCAAGCTCATGCCGAGCAGATAGCCAAAGTCTCGACCGAAGCCGCAGATGCTCTCACCAGAATCGAGGCGGGACACGATGCCGAGGCTTCAGCCCGCGGCGACAAACGCAGAGCCGATAGCAAAAAAAGGAACGCCAAACAGAATGCAGGGCAGCCCAAAAACCTGGGCTTGCTGAGAAAAGTCGATTCATTCATTACCGATAAAAGCAAGGTCTTCTGATGAAAGTGAACGTCGGAGATCATGTTCTGGAACTGCTCGACGGTGACATCACTGAGCTGGATACAGACGCTATCGTGAATGCCGCCAACGCTCAACTGGTTCTTGGCGGGGGCGTCGCGGGAGCAATCAGAAGGAAGGGCGGCCCGAAAATACAGGCCGAGTGCGACAAAATAGGCGGTACATTTGTGGGCGGGGCCGTCATAACAACGGGCGGCAAGTTGAAAGCAAGGCACGTCATTCACGCGGTGGGACCTCGTATGGGTGAAGGTGACGAGGACCAGAAACTGCGCAACGCGACGCTGAACTCACTGAAGGCGGCCGACGAGAATCGCCTCAAGAGCATCGCCTTTCCGGCTGTAAGCACCGGCATCTTCGGCTTTCCCATTGAGCGGTGTGCTGCCATCATGCTCGGGACAACCATCGAATATCTCAAGGGCCAAACGGGTTTGCAGAAGGTCGTCTTCTGCCTTTTCGGGCGGGACAGTTATGACGTCTTCGCGAACCAGCTTGAACAGGAAACGCCACCATGAAGGCGATGATTCTGGATGGGCCGGCCCCGATTGAGGAGAAACCGCTGAGGCCCGTCGATTTGCCGACCCCCTCGCCGGGCAGCAGCCAAGTCCTTGTCAAAGTAGCGGTCTGCGGCGCCTGTCATACGGACCTCGACGAGGCTGAGGGACGCCTGACGCCGACGCAGTCGCCAGTCGTTCCGGGCCATCAGGTGGTGGGCAGGGTGGTTGGTAAAGGCAAAGCTGTGACCAGGTTCGGCATCGGCGACCGCATCGGGATAACCTGGCTTTTCTCCAGTTGCGGCCAATGTGAGTTTTGCCGGGCGGGCCGCGAAAACCTGTGCAAGCAGGCCAGGTGGACCGGCAAAGACGCCGACGGCGGCTACGCGGAATTCGCCGTCATTGGGCAGGATTACGCTTATCCGATCCCGGAGCGATTCTCGGATGCACAGGCAGCTCCGCTTTTATGCGCCGGGGTAATCGGCTATCGCACGCTCAGGCTGGCCGAAATAACGGACGGCCAGAAGATCGGCCTGTTCGGTTTCGGGGCATCGGCCCACATTGTCATTCAGATAATCAAACACAGGTTCCCCAACAGCCCCGTCTTTGTTTTTACCAAGGCGGCCGAACACGCCGAGCTTGCCAGAAGCCTTGGCGCGGTCTGGACCGGACTCTCCGGCGAACGGCCGCCCGCGAAGCTGGACAAGATTATGGATTTCACACCGGTCGGAGAATGCGTGCGGGATGCCCTGGCCGTTCTTGAGCGAGGCGGGCGGCTGGTGATAAACGCCATTCGCAAGGAAACACCCGTCCCGCCGCTTGATTACGCTGAATACCTCTGGCTCGAAAAGGAAATAAAATCCGTCGCCAACGTCACGCGTAGGGATGCGGAAGAATTCCTGCCCTTAGCAGCCCGGATACCGATAGTGCCTACAGTCGAGGAGTTCCCCTTGGCGCAGGCCAATGAAGTGCTGTCCTCGATTAAGCATTCCAGGCTCCGTGCCGCAGCCGTCCTGAATGTCGGGTGAGGAATTCTGGGCCTGGAGGGCCTCTTGTAAGAAGGCCAATCGGCGTATTGTCGTGGCTCTTTTGATTTGAGAGATTGTCATGGAGACCAGGTTTAACGTCTTTGAGATTCTCCAGATAGCCGAAAAGATCGAACGCAACGCGGCCAAGTTTTATATCAGGACGGCCGAGTTGTTCGACGATATGGAGCTTCGTGACGAATGTTACAAGCTGGCCGCATGGAAGGCCAGGCACGAGAAAATCCTTGCACAGAGGAGACGGCGCTTTTCTGAAAAAACGGGCGAGTTCGGAACGTTCGACCCTGACAATTACGTCTTGTCCCATCCCCGCGTGATGGCGGGTTTGGCGGTATTTGCGACCGAGCCCGGCTCGCTCAAAGGGCCGCCGGAGCGGCAAAACAGGCAGGAAATATTCAAAGACGCCATCAGAAGGGCCAGGGAGGCCGTCGTTTTCTATCACGGGTTGAAGGATTTTGCCCGGGACCCGGCCAGCCAAGAGACTATCGATAAGATACTCAAAGAGGAAGAGCGTCATATTCGTTCGCTCACGGAGCAGTTGGGCGAGCGGTAACGCAAGCGGTTTCGATTCTCGACTCTCGACGAGTATTGAGGATCTGGTATCCAGCAAAGTCCTACAAAAAAGCGGGTTTTCGTCAATATTGGCAAGATTTTTGGTAACAAATTGTTGAATGGTGCGTCATTAGAATATAGACAGGATAGGATAATGGCGGTGAATGTCTATGTTGGCAGGGCTGGGCGCGGCCGAATGTTTTGAGCCGGCGCAACCTCTGAGCTGCAGCAAGACTGGCAAATCGCGTTCCTAAGTACTGCTGCAAAGTTTCTCGCGAGCCGCGTATCCGCGTAATCGCATAAGAACTCGTGATTGCCGCTCAGTGCGCCGTGCTGCATACCGTTTTGGATATGAGCAAAGAAAGCATTGAGCAAGTGGAGGAGACGGAGTTCATGTTTCACAGGTTTCGGCTGTGGCTTTGTCGGTTGTTCGGCGCCGGCGTTCTGGTCGCTTTTGTCGCTGGGTGCAGTCCCGAGCGTTACAAGACCGAGGCGGATAAGGAAGTCTATCAGATCATCGACGAGAAATGGCACGACAGCTTTGGCGCCAGGTCCAATTACATCGTCGGTGACAGCAATGTTCCCGCCTCGCCGGATGACCTTCGCGTTGAAAAAGCAGTGCCTCCTTCGGGCGCGATAAGTCTGGCGCAGGCCGTGGCCATTGCGACCGCCCAAAACAGGGATTACCAACGGCAGAAAGAGCAGCTCTACCTGACGGCCCTGGATTTGACTCTGGCTCGCCATCAGTTCGCCCGGCAGTGGTTTGGGACGGTGGACGCCCGCTACCTGCGAAACAGCAGCGCCATGCCGGATTTTGCCGCAGAATGACGGATTCTGGCGGAAAAACACGCTGAGTTGATGACCAGAGCTATTGAAATCGGATGAAGTACCTGGGTATCATGGGACGTGTACCGTGCAGGAGCACAGTCTATGAGGTCAAATGGGAAATCCCGGCTGAAATTGCCCTTATCAATTTTTATTCGAAAGGAGTCAAACAGATGCATAAAGTACGATCTATTCTGGCCCTGTTCTTGCTTTCACTGATGCATGGAGGCGTTGCCCACGCCCAATGGGTTCAAACAAACGGTCCCTACGGTGGTATGATAAATAGTCTGGCCGTGAGTGGCACGAATCTCTTTGCAGCGACTGGTGGTGGTGGTTCAGGAAACCACCTTATTAATAATAAGGAATACCGTTCTAAAGTGGAATCTTCATTTAAGGAACGGGAGCAACTTGCTCACCACAGGAAAGATAAACTATTCAATGTGTTTGGGTCCGGTCTTTCCCTTCAGCAGGAAGAAGCTCTTAAGTTCCTCTTCGCCTATATGCCCCTAAATGATCTGGCTGATTATGATGGAGATTTCTTCCTTGCCAATGCAAATATTGCACTAAAAACAAGAAACGAATCACCCTGGGGGAAAAGCATCCCGGAAGAAATTTTTCTTCATTATGTTCTTCCTTTTAGAATATGTTACGAATACCTCGATTCATTCAGAATTGATTATTACGACGAAATTCAAGGCAGGGTGAAAGGAATGGATGCTACAGACGCTGCTCTCGAAATTAATCACTGGTGCCACGAAAAAGTGACTCATCAGCCCATCGCTGGGAGTAACCCCGGACCTGTTAGTACAATTCTTTCGGCATGGGGAAGATGCGGAGCGATGTCAATTTTTACAGTGGCTTCATTAAGAACCGCCGGCATTCCTGCACGTTTGGTTGCCACAATGTTTGCAGATAGCGATAGTGGTCATGCCTGGGTAGAGGTGTGGATAAATGGCAAATGGTACTATATGGGAGCCTGTGAACCTGAACCGGTTCTTGACTGGGCTTGGTTTACTGAACCAGCCAGACGTGCAATGTTGATAGAAACAGAATCATTCGGTGCAAAATATGGGCAGGAAAATGCAGTTGTCTGTTATAGAAATTATTCCCTTGTGAATAATCTTTCAAAATATGCAGTTACAAAAACAATTAAGGTAAAGGTTTTAGATACGAATAATGTACCTGTTAAAAATGCTCTTGTAGAATATCTGCAATACTATGGTGCAGAATTTTATCAGCTTGCTGAAGTTCCAACCGATGAATTTGGTATCAGTCAGTTTGAAACCGGACTTGGTGATCTGTTAATCTGGGCCCGAAAGGGAGATGACTTTAATTTCAAAAAAGTTTCTGTATATGACATAGATACACTTGATCTGATACTTAACCTCAAGCCTGCCGATAATGGTTTCCAGGAACTGGATCTTGGCGTCCCTATAGAACGCGCACCACTAAAAGGTCCTGCATCTGAATTGATAACAGCAAATACTAAACGGATTAATGATGAGAACATGATTCGCCAGGCTTATATCGATTCATGGATGAAGCCGGAAGAGGCAGCAAACCTGGCTAAAGAACTTGGGGCAGATCCTGAGATTGTAAAGGATATTATCAGCAGGAGTATGGGAAATTACAAAAATATAGCTTCATTTCTTACTCATACTCCTGTTTTAGATAGATCACTGGCAATCAATTTATTAAAACAAGTATCAGATCGAGATCTGAGAGATACCAAAGAGGAAATATTTGCCGATCATCTGAATAACGTTATCAGGTTCGAAAACACGCATGGCGCCTATGATTATGAACTTCATTCAAAGTATGTGCTTAATCCGAGTATTGCACATATTTGGTGTTCCCAAATGATTGTTGCCTGGCGTAAGTACCTTTTTGAAAGCATGCCTGCCGGTTTCCGACAGGATGCAATAAATGATCCATCGATATTAATAAAGTACGTCAATAATAATATTGTTATTGCCGATAGCGAGAATTTCTATGCAACACCAATTTCACCAAAGGGGGTTGATGAACTGAAAGTTTCGAATTCAATTTCACGTGATATTTACTTTGTTGCCTTATGCCGGAGTCTGGGAATACCTTCAAGATTTGTGCCTGGACGTGGAAGAAGTATTGTCCCTCAATTTTATTTTAAAAATGAATGGCATGATGTCTGGTTGGCAGGAAGGAATCAACCTCCACCCGGAAAAGGGTTTATCAGATTTTCGTCCGGTGAGAAAAATCCGGCCCCGAAATATTTTACCCATTTTACTATTGCGCATTTTGAAAATGGACGTTATAATACCTTTTTCGGAGGTGCAAATTTTAAGGATGAACTTGCCCTGACTCCCGGGCACTATATGCTGGTAACAGGGAACAGGATAAATGACAGCAAGATCCTTTCAACCCTATCCTTCTTCGAACTGAAAGAGAATGAACATAAGGCAATTGATATTAAACTGAGGAAGTAGGTGAACAGATAGTCAAAAAGATCGGATATGAGATTTCCGGCAACGACGCCTTTCCCTCGACCAACAATGGCACAAGCTGGACTGCGGTCAATACCGGCTTGACGAACACAAATGTTTCCGCCCTTGCGGTGAGCGGAACGAATCTCTTTGCAGGGACTCGGGGTGGCGGCGTTTGGAGGCGGCCTGCCGTTGTCAGAGATGATCAGTGAAGTCAAAGATGTGAAAGGCGGAATGCCCATTGGACTAAAGCCGTGGCCAGGGAGTTTATCGACCTTGCGGAGGTCGAAACGCTGTCGGGGAACCTACTTGCGGGCGACAAGGATGTTCGCCAAGCGTCTAGTCTCGATGCTTGGGACTGCGGGTCCTGGCCTTGGCCTGCCCCCGGATTATGTGCCAGCTCGAATTAGAGAGTTAGCACTGGAAATGACCTACGTGGACTATCCCGATTGCATCCGATGGCCCGTCACTGACGGTACCGACGACCTGGAATTCATGCGCAGCGGCTACAATCCCGCACAAGATTATAACAATACCTGATGCGTCCAAAATGAAGGTCGCGGTCAAGATTCACGAGACCTGGATCGACAAGATTGAGCCGAACCAGCCGGCCGAGATAAAGGTCGAGGCGTTTCCGGACAAAACCTTCACGGGCACGGTGCTGAAAAAGGCGCCGTTGGCCGATGCGGAAAACTGGCTCAATCCGGACCTTAAAGTTTACGCAACGGACGTGGCCATTGACGGAACGCACGGCTCGCACCTGGGTACGTGCCTACACGTGAACTGCGCGGCAATCGATGCTGAACGAACCTCCTGGTCTCCGTATTGCTCGGCCATACATTGGCTCCCGTCTATAAAAGGTGACGTACCGTTTCGCTGAGACGGATAGATAGCCGTGTTTTGGAGCCGAGCCGGCGAAGAGACAATGAGCACCTATGGTAAACGCGTCTGATTTGTCGGGACTCGGAGCGAATATTCTTCGTCCCACTGGGTGGGCAATGAGCCATTTGGCTTTGGTCCCAACCTTCGCCGCCGTTTTTTCTTTCGACAAGGTCAGCGGCAGTCGATATGCGCCGCCTCTATATCCGCCAGTTGCATGTAGGTTTCGAGCCGACCGGCCCCCAAGACCGGGAAAAGCCCTCAAATTCGGAAAAATCGCTAAACACGAAAAAAGCGTTACGTTTGATATCATCGCTGGTACTTAACTGCGACAACTGAAAGAAGTATCCTGGGCAGATACTTAGAACTTACAGTGTCTGTTAAGCCCCTGCTTCCTGAAACCCTCTCCTCCAGGCAGGGGCTTCATTTCTATATAGAAGCATGGCCGGCGGAATACCTGTTGGATTTTCTCGTCAGAACCCGTAGTTTTGCGAGGTTGACCTGATATTAAGAGCGCTTATGATGAACGCTATAGGTTCGTTATCCCGGGTTGTCTGGAGATAACGATGCCTTCACGTACAATCTGGCCCCTGCTCGCTTCATCCTATCCCTCCGCACGTTAGCAGGGGCTCTTTTTGCAGGCGCAGAGTGACAAAGGCCCAAAGGTACAAAGATTTTCGATTTGCGATTTGTACTTTTCGATTTTCAATCGGCATTCGCCATTCGTCAGTCGGCAATCAAAAGATTTTGCCTTTACTCCGTGCGGGTTATCGGTACGATAGCGGAGGTCGTCAAAGGAGCCAGAAGATGAGTAAAACGCTGCTTGTCCTTGCGCTTGTGATCGTAGGTGGCTGTACGTATCCCGACCCTACAGGATACCGGATTTTCGGCGCGGAGAAACTGCGCCAGATAAAGCAGAATCCGAAACGTCACGCAGGTGAGCTTCTTGCCTTCGGCGGACTCGTCACGGACACTGAGGAAAGGCAAGATCAGACCGCGTTTCGGATGCTCGTGCAAGATCAGGCATCGAGCGAGACCGGCGATGCTTCCGGGGACAGCTCCCTCTTCGTCATTTATCCCAGCGTCAAAACGACCGTCGCCAAAGGGCACTATGTCAAGGTGTTGGGCTATATCCGCGAATCCGCCGTCGGCAAGAGCCTGCTCGGCGACAGGGTCGGTTCGCTGACGCTGGATGCAATCGCGGTGTATGATGCATTTACCCGGTATGCGTTCCGGCTCGGCCCGGACGAGGAGATATTTCGTAAATGGCAGACGGGGCAGCCCCTCGTGCCTGACTGAACGCCGGAGCCAAGGGGTAACAGGAATGCTGTGATCTCTGTCGGTCTTGGTCAAAACTGTGGTTGCAGGGGGCTGTTTGCCGGGCAGTCACCAAGTCGAAAGGGGGCTTGCCGTCTCGGAACATTTCATTCATTCCCCTGTTTGTAAGTTCTTGTCATTTGGTAAGATAAGTCTCGGGAGGCTCGCCTGAAGCGTCTCTTCAGACAAGGCAGCATGGTTCCATGGCTGGAAGTGTTGATTCTCCGCTGTGAGATTTGACTTTTTTCGCGTTCACGGCCCCCGGAAAGGGAAGGAAAGCACTGGACTTGAATAGAAACAGGCCAAGACCTTATGAGGCAGAGTTGGCTGGCAGAATTGTGGAAAAAGCGTTATATTTGCCATCAGCGTTGGCACTTTATTACGGTTTTCGAGAGTGTGATTCGGCTACGAGGAGCCCGGTATGGATGAGCAGTGTGACCAGATCGAGTTGATCAGGCGGGCTCAGTGCGGCAACATGGAGTGCCTTGGTCAGTTAGCCGAGCAGGCGAGAAGGCGCTTGCACACTTATGTTTACCGTCTGACTCAACAAGAAGAGCTGACTCAAGAAATCGTTCAGGAGAGCTTGTTTGAAATGTGCAAAGTATTAGGCAAATTGGAGAAAGCGGATCGGTTTTGGCCCTGGCTGCATGGAATCGCTATGAACAAGCTGAGGCGCTATTATAGAACCGAGCGGACACAACGAAACCTGGCGACTGCCAGCTTGAGCGAGAAAGGCTCGCAGAAAGAGCGGCAGGATGGGCTGGAGAGACTCGTGGGAGCAGAGCTGAAAGAGATTGTCTGGTCGGCCATGAAGAAGCTCAGGACTCAGCACAAGGCCGTGCTGATTATGCGGTGCTACGATCAGATGGCGTATGCGGATATCGCCGAGGCGATGGGCAGCAGCGAATTTGGTACGCGCATGCTGTTCTTGCGCGCCAAGCGAGCTTTGCAGAAAGAGCTTTCCCGCAATGGTTTTGGCAAGGGGTCGCTGCTTGCCGCTTTGGTGCTGTTCGGAAAGATAACCGCTCCGAGCGAAGCTGCCGCGGCGCAAATCTCGGTCACGGCTGCCGCCACGAAGGTGGGCCTGCTGGCAGGCGCTGCCACCTTGGCGACGACCAAAACCGCCCTTGTATCGCTCACGGCGGCGGGGGTGTTGACCGTCGGCACAGTCGTAACAACAACAGGGCCGTGGCGTAACGCTGAAGGTCCCGACAGCACTGCGCCCGCTTCACAAGCCGTTGCTCCGCTCGACCAGGGCAGCAACGCCGAGGAGAAATACTGGTATTACTTCCCCAAAGGGCCCACGGGGCCCATGATGTTGCGAGCAGGGTCCGGGGCCGTCGGCGATAGCTCGTCCTGGCAGGTCTTGCAGAACGCCCGGGCCAACTACTATTACCGTGACAACGCCGTTTACATTAACAATCATCGCATGTGGGTCAGCGACCTGAGTGTGTTGCGAATCCCGACGGATTCGCCGGCGATGACGAGCTTCCTCGGCGAAGTCGAGGGCGGCCCGAAGACATCGGAGCGCGTGACGGCCGGAGGTAATGGATTGCTGGTCATTGCTGCACGAAATCGGGGCGGCGACAACACTCGTCCCTGGGCCGTCCGTCATTCAAATATCCTCGATGAGGATTATTTCCAGGGCGACTGGCCGGCCACAGCCAAGACCTATGATGAACGTGACCAGATGCACAAGCGCGGCTGGACGTATTTCCGGGTCGCGGGCAAAGTCAACGGAAAAGACGTTTGGGGCACGGGCAGAATACCGTTCGTAGCCTACACGAGCCAATCGTATAGCCCCTGGCTCAGACTTCAGGCCGGGTCCGTGACTGTTGTCGATACGTACCAGGATGCGTATGTAAGCAGGGCGTCATCCAGCCAGCTCGGGACATACAAAGGGGGCAGCTTCTTCAAGGGGCTGCTGCGGCCCTGGGCGGGTCTGCACACCATCGACACGGTGCGCCGCGATGCCGCCGAACAGCGCATCCGATTCGAAACAAAGCATACACCGGACAGCCCGTTTGCGCAGGTGGAGTTCGATTGCGGGGATGTCAGGCTCATCTACACCATTGATTTGGAAACGGATGTGATTGACGAAATTACTTTCTCCACCGCGCAGGGCGACAAGGGAAGTCTGAAGTTCTCGTATTTGCAGTCAGTGGATGGAGCCGGCGGGGAGTTCGCTCGGCCGACCCGACCGTGGAGCGAGACGACTGCTTCCCACGACAGCCCGGGGCTGCTCTGGCTCGTGCAACTGTTGGATGGTTCTCTCGAATAGGCCGACGGGGCCATGCCGGCCCCGCTTGCCTGATGAAATGCGAGACAGCAGAGGAGGATGGGATGAACAGCGGGTCGCCTAGAGGATTGACCCACTGCCTACGCGGAGGATTGGGGCGGGTGCTACAGACTTCCACGTGACTGATAGAGTAATGTAAATGAAACTCTGGGGTGCAGATCGGTTTTGGACTGTTGTGGCTATTGCGGCGATGGTTGCCGTGTGCCCGGCCCCCAGTCAGGCTCAGACCGATTACACTTACGACTACAGCGACAACTTCGATACCGACAAGGCACAAGCCGATAGCTACATCCACTCGATATTCTGGCCGCAGGGGGCCTATCCTCCCTCGGAAGCGTACCTGTACCAGGATACCGGGATGCAAACTCAATTGGGTTTTCGCTATTATAACGACGAGCCGGCTTATCTGGGCTATCGTTTTCCCATCGGGCGGGTCCAGCCCGGCCGGGCGGTGTTTGGGAGCCTGCAGGTGACCGTCCGCCTGCCCTATGGTAGCGAGGGGGCGTCGCCAGGCTATTTGCGATACCGGCTCTCATCCGACGGGATCAACTGGTCGAGTCCGCAGACGCTCGAACCCGGTAGCCACTATATCCTGATGGAGTCGATGCGAGGCACCTGCTACGCTATTTTTTTCGGCACGGAGGTGCTGATTGATAATCTGAATGTGAGCCTGTATGCCTTGCCCGCTGCGATCCGAGTGCCGCAGGATGCTTCGACGATCCAGGCGGCTATCGACGCTGCGGCGGATGGCGACATCGTGGAAGTGGCGCGCGGCACCTATGCCGGCGACGGCAACCGGGACATAGACTTTGGAGGCAAGGCCATAACCGTCCGCAGCGCCGATGGCCCTGACGCGACGACGATAGATTGCGGCGGCCGCAGAGGCATTTATTTCCACAGCGGGGAAAGGCCGGATTCGGTCCTGCGAGGCTTCACCATCATCGGCGGCGCTGCGCCGGGCTCCCAGATTCCTGCCGACAACGTAAGCTGGGTCTCAAGCTCCGCCCATCCCATCGGCGGCGGCATATTCTGCGAGTCCAGCAGCCCCAGCATCATCGACTGCGTGGTCAGACAGTGCTCAGCGGAGCTGGGCGGTGGGATCGGAGTCGTGGCTGGCCAGCCCACCATCATCAACTGCACAATCGAGCAATGCCGGGCGGGCGGTCAGGTCTCGCCGCAGTCCGGCGGGCGAGGTGCCGGTGTCGGCCTGATGAGAGACTCCATTGCCGAGCTTATCGACTGCACGATCACCCGCAACGTCGCTTCTAATAACAACAGCCTCGGCGGGGGTCTCTATTGTTGGCGGAGCCAGGTTCAGTTGACCGGTTGCGATATTTCCTTCAACACATCGGGAAGTCCGAAGGGCGGCGGCCTGTACGCCGGCGGCTCCTCCGTGAGCCTTGAGATGGAGAACTGCATCGTCTCTAACAACACCGCCGGCACCGGCGCCATTTATATCGGTTCATCCACCGGGACTTCGCCGTCGGAGAGCACGATCGAGTCTGTTCGTATCACAAACTGCACTATTGCCGACAACCAGCTCTCGGCCCTGGCGGCCGCTTCAGCCGCAGGCGGAATCTACGCAATGACCGCCGACATTGAGATCAGGAACAGTATCGTCTGGTCAAACGACGGCCTCCCCATCTCACTTGTCAGTCCCGCTTCGAGCGATCCCGTCCTCTACTCCGATATCCAGGGGGGGTATTCGGGGCAGGGAAATATGGACGCTGATCCTCTGTTCGCCTCGGCCGCTGACGCCGACTACCACCTCAAGTCGCGCCTTGGCCGCTATGAATCGTTGACCGACACATGGGTCACCGACGGTGAACATAGCCCGTGCATCGATGCAGGCGACCGCTTGGATCCGGTTGGCGTCCCCCTGGATGTGGGCGGTGCCGTGGCTCTGGCCGAGCCCTGGACAAACGGTAAGCGGATCAACATGGGCGCTTACGGCGGGACCGTCGAGGCCAGCAAAGGCGAGGGTCTCTGGGTCTTTCACGTCGATGGCGCCGGCGGCAGCGATTTCAACACCGGCCTGAGCAGGGCCGACGCCTTCGCCACCGTCCAGAGAGCTGTGGACGAGGCCATCAGCGGCGATGCGATTATGGTCTGGCCCGGACTTTATCGGGAGTTGGTGATTCTCGACGGAAAAGCTGTCACTCTCCAGAGCGCCGACGATGCCGCCGTGATCACAACGCCCAATGTGCCTAACGCCTTCGCGTTTTCGTTCTATCGCGCCGAGAGTTCAAGGTGTGTGTTGCGCAATTTCGTCATCACCAACTGCGGCGAAGCCGCGATCTTCTGCCACACCGCCTCGCCCACGCTGACCAATTTGACGATTACCGGCAACCGCTATGGCATCAGGGGCCAGGAAGGCGCCAATCCCGACATTACCAACTGTATTGTATGGAACAATCAGAACGGCGATCTGTACCACGTCCGCGCCCGCTACAGCGACATATACCAGGCGGACGCCGTCGGCCAGGGCAGCGGTAATATCAACACCGACCCCCTTTTTGCCGACCCCCTCTTTGCCGACCCCTCAAACGGCGACTGGCATCTCAAGTCGCGGTACGGCCGGTACTCGGCGATTCTGGACAAATGGGTGACGACGGACCCGGTCTCGAGCCCTTGCATCGACGCGGGCGACCCCAGCGTTTCCCACGGGCGCGAGCGGATGCCTCACGGCGGCAGGATCAACATGGGCGCCTACGGCGGAACACCCTCTGCCAGCATCAGCGGCCCCCCCTCATGGACCGATCCCGACCAGATTGAACCGTTAAGCCCGACCGCAACCGCCCTGGACCCCATCTTCAGATTGCAGCAAGTCCTCGCAGCACCCGAACCGACCCCAGCCGCGGCGACCGCCGAACCGCAACTCTAAACAACATCCCCCACTTGCCCGGACCGTAGATGTATTTGCGCAGGAGGTTGTTATTGCCGTCGTATTCGGCGATCACGTGGGGGCCATCGTAAACGTACCGCGTGCTATAACCATCCACTTTCTTCTCCACGCGCCGGCCAAGCACATCGTGCCTGTAGGCGATTTCTCCCGTAAGGGATCCCCCAGGGACTGCCAGTTAGAGGGGTCCTGGGCGGGGGAAGGGCCGGACCACTGGACAAAGTCCACCCAGCCGCAATCGTCTCGTTTCAAACATGGAGCAGGCCGCTCATAGAGATGGCAGTGTCAAGCAATAAATAGGTGGCTGTCCCTAATTATTGCCGTAGTCGATTTCCTGCCAGTTAGCCGGGTCCTGGGTGGGCGAAGGCCCGGTCCATTGGACAAAGTCCACCCAGCCGCAATCGTTCTCGACAGAATAATTTATAATTCAAGATGTGACCCCGTTTCTTCCCCCAATATTCCTGTGTAGCAATCACCGTCACAATCTCACCGCAGAAATATGTATGGCGTCCCCCGATATGTGATAGCCGCAAAGATGCACAGAAAACACATAACAATTTTGTGAATCGTGTGCTTTCTTGCGGCTACGGGTTTTCTGTTCGCTCGTCTTTCCTGTCACTTCCAGCGAAGCTGCTGGAGTTCGTCTTTGGTGCGGATGAATTTGACGGTGCCGTCGTTGAGCAGGACGCAGCCGCCTTTGGGGTCGTGGTTATCGAAGGTAAACAGCTCCGGCCCGCCGTGCTGATTCCGTCCTGGCCTGGCCTCAAATAGCAGCACGGTATCAGGGGGTGAATTCGGGTCACACTCAGGGTTCATCGCATAGTGATACTGCCCATGGCTCGCACCGGGACAACTCTTGGCTTTGTCCAATCTGGCTATGTTTGTGGTATAACCTTTAGCTTGGTAGCGGTGCACTGTAGCATCATACCACTCGATTGCCGGCGGATAAGATTTTTTTTCATCCAGATAGCCCCGTAATCCGCCCCGAAGTTCACGCAGGTTGAATGCGCACGCCACACGCAACTGAAAAGGAACTATTTGCGGAACAAGCGTACGCCAATGTATCCCATTGTTCTGGAACCGGTGCCCATCCGCCTCAATTGTATTGCGAACCTCCGGTATGTTACCCCTCGTCGCAAAGGACATCTCGCGTCCACCTTTCTCATAGCAGGTGAAAAGGATCTGATATTGTACGCCGCTGATTCCCAGGACCGGTCCTACATACGTGGAAGAACTTATGTCTTTCGCAAAGGTTCGTATGACCTCCGGGTTATCCACGATGAACGGTGCCGCAGACTCAAGATAACGGATCTCCTCTGGATTAAGGAGAGTCCTCTCTCTTGGCGTAACACAAACGAAGTCCACAGTTGAAGGTGCAAGCCAAATCTTTATTCGTTCACACCTGTTTGGATCGGGAGGCAGAGGTTCTACTGATGCCGCGGACTGCGTTGTAGGTTCTGATTCGGAGCGTGTTTCTCGGCATGATAGCTGACAACTCAGCAAGAGAATACACAGGCCAACACCCATGCGTCCGCCAAATCTCGATACTGACCGTACTCTCATATCGTAGGCGTCTGCTCTTTTCATGACCAATTCCTTTACATAAGTCCATCTAAGAATCAATACGGTTGCGTGCCCGAGTAGAAATCAGCACCGTACCATATTATACCGACCACTGGTTTCGGCCCATTCGTAGGGGCTGCCTGATAGATGTTGGTGTTGATCCAATAATCAGGCTTATCCATCGTGTTTGCACGACCAAATTCCTGTATGAAGTATTCAACGTCACCGCTCGTGCCGGTCACAACACGCCCGGTCCACGTCGCCAAGTTCCCGAGAACACAGGAGTCTTGTGTGCCCGCCATATACGAATCAGCATCCCAACCAACCCAGCACTGCCTGAAGTTGATAATACAATCCTTTGGCAAAGCCGCACCAAGCTTTCCCCAGAACTCGGTGTTCTCTTCTGTGAAAATAAACTCATCTCCAAATTGCAGACCTGCAAAGCTTTCGACATAATCCCCGTCTCCTCGTCCTCCACAGTGGTCATAGAAGTAAATACCGGCAAGCGTGTCACCAGCATCCAGTATTTTCTGGACGTTGTCTTCGAGCCACTTTAAAACGTCTTCCGTGTTTTGCATCGCGACGGCGTAGTCACCAAAATCGTTCGCAGACTGCGTAAATAAAGGGGTCTTTCCGCAATCCTTCTCATTTAGACATTTGTCTTTCGGCAATCCCTTCTTGCAATTCTCGCAGATAAACTTGTCATCAGGATCGTAGAAAGCCACGTAAACGTCTTTGAGTCCAGTGGGATCAACGAAGTTGGCCGGGTTGTTCCCACAATACGCATACCAGTTCATTCCGCCGCCGTAGCCAATGGGGTCGGTCTGGAGGAACCGGCCGGTGAAGGGATTATAGTATCGGGCGCGGTTGTAGTAAAGGCCTATTTCGATGTCGTAGCGCACGCCGGCGAACATGTAGGGGTTGGTGTGGTTGGCGTCCTCGACGGCCACCTCGCCATAGACGGAGTATTCGTAGGTCTGGACGGTATCGCCCGCCGCATCGCTCAGCGCCACGACGCTGCCCAAGGCGTCGAAGTGGTAGTAATAGGTCGCGTTGGCGTCGGCCACCTCAAGATATTTTCGATTTACGATTTGCGATTGTCGATTTGTGACTTTCCTTTTGCCCCAAAGACACCAAGACCCCAAGGGCCTGATACACTCTTAATTTGTGACTTTGTGCCTTCGTGGCTAAATTCGGGCTGGTCGATGCCCGGGCCGTACATGTACTTCCTCAAGAGATTATTGTTCCCATCGTACTCGGCAATAACATGCGCCCCATCATACACGTATCTCGTCGAGAATCCATCCACTTTTTTCTCGACGCGACGCCCAAGCACGTCGTGTTTATACGCAATCTCTTGCCAATTGGAGGTATCCTGCTCCGGGGAAGGCCCGGTCCACTGGACAAAGTCCACCCAGCCGCAATCGGAGCCTGCCTCCTCGCTGGAGTCTTTATCGTAGCGCCACTTGAGGATGTGCGTGCCTGCGGGGACGCTGTAGGACTTGAGGGTCCAGTCCACCTCGCCGCTGATCTGGTCCTTACGGGTGTCGTCGATATAGAACTGGAGATAATCGCCGTCTTGTTCGGAGGAGACCTTCCAGTAGAACTTGATGGTTTCGGCGCTGTCGGACTCGACAATGGTCTGCAGGCAGGATTCGTTGCTGTCGTCGAGGCTGTCATAACTCTGGGCCGAATCGGCGTCGAGGTAGTATTCGGCGGCCGAGCCATTGTCGACGTACCAGTCATCCCCGTTTGTACTTCCGCTGCTGGTGAACTTGAGGTCGCAGTCTAAGACCTCGCTGTACTCATTGGGCGGGCCGACCAGCGAGCCCGAGCCGATGACCAGGCCATCCACCCAGCCGCAATCGTCTCGTTTCAAACATGGAGCAAGCCTATCATAGAGGAAATAGTGTCAAGCAATAAATAGGTGGCTGTCCCTAATTATCCCTGACCAGCGAGCCCGAGCCGATGACCAAGCCATCCACCCAGCCGCAATCGTCTCGTTTCAAACATGGAGCAAGCCGCTCATAGAGATGGCAGTGTCAAGCAATAAATAGGTGGCTGTCCCTAATTATCCTCCTCCCTCTTCTTCAACAGCCCCCTTTCCGCGGTTTTCTGCTTCCTCTCGGTTTGCCTTGTTTTCTAATGCGTCCTTAATTGCGCCAGTTACTAGTGAAGCATGTACCAGCAACATCATAAACACCGAGCCCCCGATAATTAAGACAGCCAGCCATTCGTAGTTACGTTTCAATGCTAAACATCCGAGAAGTAGCCAAACAAAAGCGCTACAAGAGAGAAAACCAACAAAAAGTAATCCTACTGTTCTTTTCTTCATGATGCGCGCTCCTTAATTGTTAGGTTGCAATACAATAATGACAGAACGACACATATTATGACGATAGTCAGGAGATACCATTACAGTCCTCTATCCATGGATCTATCACAGTCAAAGATTGTACTGTTTCTTGTACGCTTCGTATCTCTCAAAAGGCGTACCCTTTTCGTAATCATAAGCGTTCAAATACTCACCATAACTGTCCCATTTGGCGAAATTGGGAACGTTTCCTCCCGGATCGAAGATGACCTTGTAGAAACCGTAAACACCAACTAACTGAAGCACACCAGATGCCGCTCCAGGAACAAGGAATGCGGGACATTTCCAAGTTCCTATCTGTCTCCAATAGTGAGCAGCAGCAGCCCCGAAAGTTAGCGAAAAACCTTCTCCAGCAATCCCCATTACCAAATATTTACCCGTATCACTTCCTCCATAATACTTTGGATCATTCAGCATACCTACTAGCCGCCAATCCAGTATTCTGACTTTCTTTGTAATACTATCCATGAGAATGTTGTTTTTCATGCGTCATTTTTATGCGGCCAGTTCCGTAAGTCCTTTGATATCAACGGCGGAGGCGGACATCAAAGCACAGGCGAACTTCTGGCCTTTCGCCG
>Ga0214473_10000238_pt1 | contig 78007 bp, 71 predicted proteins | sample RVTome_7_FD_203509 | JGI IMG/M metagenome (GOLD analysis project Ga0214473, IMG submission 203509) | Soil microbial communities from uranium-contaminated site in the Upper Colorado River Basin, Wyoming, United States - RVT98D197 | ecosystem: Environmental > Terrestrial > Soil > Contaminated >...
ATCTTTATGTCCATGGCTAACCCCCTCCATTTGAAAGGGGGCTCCGCCCCTTATAACCCCCGTTTATTTAGTGGGGGCGCTGCCCCCAGCCCCCGCTGGGGGGCCAGCCCCCCAAACCCCATCGTTTTTAAGCGAGGGTTCAAAGGGCCCTCGGCCCTTTGCAGGGGTCAAGGGGGCGGAGCCCCCTTCGAATAATTCTATGGCATATGGATATTGATCTCATAGCTCCCGAGCGCCACCTTATCGGCTATGCCGCCGTCCCACAGGGCCGCGGTTATTTTTGATTTGAGGCTTTTGGGGACCATGAGGATGAGCCGGGCCCCGGAGGCCGCAAGCTTTTTCCATGTCTCTATTTTATCAGAGGTAAAACTGTTTTCAGTCTCCACTTCCACGACGGCAAGGACCATGCCCTGTTCGGAGAGGATCATGTCCGGATAGAAGGACTTGAACTCGTGGAGCTTCTGCCCGATGGGGTTCACTTTTATGTCCTTGTACTGGAACCTGAGCCTTTTTTTCATCTCATCGAGGACCGCGTTATGGAGCGCCGCTTCGCCTTCAGTCACTCTTTGCCTCCGTTTTTGGTGTTTTCCTTTTCCGCCTCTTCCTTTTCTTCCTCTTCTATTTTTTCGCCGGGGAACCTGTAGTCCTCCATCGCCCATTTGCCCAAGTCTATGAGCTTGCATCGCTCGGAGCAGAAGGGCCTGAAGGGGTTATTTTTCCATTTGGCCGTTTTCCTGCATATGGGGCATACCACCTTCTCGATCATTTCACCAGCACCTGCACCCTGTCTTTTATCTTATCTGTAATATACAGATTTCCCTTATTACCCTCAAGGCTTTCCACAAGGAGACCCGCGAAGCCGAGTTCTTCGAGCCTCTTTTTCCCTTTTTCCGGGCCCATTATGAAGGTCCCTGTGGAGAAGCCGTCCGTCCAAACGGCCCGGGGCGCGATCACGGATACGCTCTGGAAGCCTTCCGCCGGATGTCCCGTCCGGGGGTCTAAAAGGTGATGAAAACGTTTTCCGCCTTCCATGAAATATCTCTCGTAATCGCCGGAGGTGGAGACGGCCTCATCGGTGAGCTCGATTTTGGCGAGGAGTTCGTTCCCCTCAGATTCGCGGGGGTTTCTTATGGCCACGGTCCATCCCTTTCCGTCAGGCTTTTTCCCGAACCCTTTGATGTCCCCCGCGATGGCGATAAGCCCGGCCTTTATGCCCCTTGCCCTGAGGACTTTTTCCGCCCGGTCTGCGGCAAAACCCTTCGCGATCCCGCCCGTGTCGAAGGACATTCCTTTTTCCGCGAGATAGGCGGTGGAGTTTCTTTTATCGAGCCTCAGCTTTCTGTAATTTACCTTTTTAAGTGCCCCGTCCAGTTTTGCCGGGCCGGGTTTTTTATGCTTTTTGAAATCCCACTGCTTTATTACGGGGCCGATCGTGGCATCGAATGCACCGTCCGTCTTTTCGGAGATATACAGGGACTCTTTTATTAATTCAAAGGTTTCCGGAGAAATTTTAACCGGGCGTATCCCGGCGTTTCTGTTTATCGCGGATATCTCGCTTTCGGGGTCCCAGAAGCTTATGAGCTTTTCGAGTCTTTTTATTTCCGCGAAAGCGGCGTCTATGGCGGACTCGGCACTTTTTTCAGAGGGGGCGACTGCCGTAATGGTCACAAGGGTATCCATGAGGATAGTGCTCTTCTGAAAGATGCGCTCTTCGCGTTTTGTGCAGGAGAGGAAGATGAGGGCGGCTATCAAGCTGAAAATTAAAATACCGGAGGGTATTTTTTTGCCTGTCATTTTATTTTGACCCGTCAAGCTTCTCTCGTAATACCGCTCCGGTAAAGGAGCCGGGCACTTTCGACACCTCTTCGGGCGTGCCGGAGGCCACAAGGTAGCCGCCCGCGTTTCCGCCTTCGGGGCCCAGGTCGATTATGTAGTCGGCGGATTTTATCACATCCAGGTTGTGTTCGATGACAAGGACGGTGTTCCCCATATCTACAAGGCCGTTCAGCACTTTAAGGAGCCTCTCTATGTCCACGAAGTGGAGCCCGGTTGTCGGCTCGTCCAAGATATAAAGCGTGCGCCCGGTGGATTTCTTTCCCAATTCCTTCGAAAGCCGCACCCTCTGGGCCTCTCCGCCCGAAAGGGTAGTGGCGGACTGGCCCAATTTCAAGTACCCGAGCCCGACATCCTCCAGCACCTGCAGCCTCCGCCTTATCGGGGTCACCGTGAAGAAAAAGAGGAGCGCCTCCGAGACGGTCATATCGAGGACCTCGGATATGTTTTTATTTTTGTATGCGATCTCGAGCGTTTCCTTGTTATAGCGCTTTCCCCGGCAGACATCGCACAGGACATATACATCGGGCAGGAAGTGCATCCCGACTTTTTTTAAGCCCTCGCCCTTGCACGCCTCGCACCGTCCCCCAGCCACGTTGAAGCTGAACCGGGAATCCCCGTATCCCCTGATACGGGCCTCCTCGTTCATGCTGAAAAGTTTTCGTATATAGCTGAAAACGCCCGTGTATGTGGCCGGGTTTGAGCGGGGAGTCCTCCCAAGAGGCTTTTGCTCCACGGCCACAACCCTGTCCAGGTTTTTTGTCCCCTTGATCTCCTTATGCCTTCCGGGTGTGATGGACCTCGCGCCGTAGAATTCTTTTTCGAGCGATTTATAGAGTATCTCCTGGATGAGCGTGCTCTTTCCGGAGCCCGATACGCCGGTGACGCAGACGAATACCCCGAGAGGGATTTTTACGTCTATGTTTTTGAGGTTATAAGCTTGCGCCCCCAGTATCTCTATCAGGGAGCCGTTCGGGCTTCTTCGCTCCCCGGGCACGGGTATTTCCAATTCTCCTTTCAGGTATTTACCCGTAATCGAACCGGGGTTCTCCTGGATCATCCGGGGGCTCCCCTCGGCCGTTATGTTCCCGCCGAGGATGCCGGCACCTGGGCCCATGTCCACTATATGGTCGGCCCGGCGCATCGTCTCTTCGTCGTGCTCCACGATGATTACGGTGTTGCCCTGCTCTGTGAGCATCCCAAGGCTTCCAAGGAGCCTGTCCGCATCCCTGTGGTGGAGCCCTATGGTGGGCTCATCGAGGATATATAAAACACCCGTGAGGGAAGAGCCTATCTGGGTGGCGAGCCTTATCCTCTGCGACTCCCCTCCGGAGAGCGTGAGCGAGGTGCGGTCCAGGGTCAGATATCCAAGCCCCACGCGCTGGAGGAACCCCAGTCTGTCTTTCACTTCCTTCAGCACCCTTTCCGCTATTATGCGTTCGCGTTTTGTGAGCCTGAGCCCGTTCACGAAAGGGAGGGCCTCCGTTACGGGCATCGCCGCGAATTCGGCTATGTTTTTTCCGCCTGTCTTTATGCTCAGGGCCTCGGGCCTCAAGCGCGCCCCTTTGCAGGCCCTGCACTGCCTTTCTCCGTTAAGCTCCTGGGCCTCTTCCTCCAGGTATTCGTACCCGAGCCCCCTGCACGCGGGGCAGGCCCCGGTCCTGCTGTTGAAGGAGAAGAACATGGGGGTGACCTCGGGATAGCTTATGCCGCATTTGGGGCATACGGCCTTTTTGCTGAAAACCAAATCACGGCCCCTGTCTTTGAGATTCTTGTCTACAAGGTTTATGAGCACGGTGTCCGAATATCTGAGCGCGGTCTCTATGGCGGTCTTTAGCTGGCGGTCTATGCCGGGCTTTATAATGAGCCTGTCTATGACGATCTCTATCGTGTGGCGCTTGTAGCGCGCGAGTTTCAGGTCCTGCGTAATGTCGACCATCTGGCCGTCTATCCTTGCCCGGATGAAACCTTCGGCCCGCATCTCATGGAGCTCTTTCCTGTACTCGCCCTTACGGTCCCTGACGATGGGGGAGAGGACCTGTATGCGCGTGCCGTCGGGTATCCCGCGCACGCTCGTTATGATATCGGCAGTTTCCTGGCCGGCTATGGGGGCCCCGCATTTGTAGCAAAAGGCCCGGCCGAGCCGCGTATAGAGCACCCTCATGTAGTCGTAAATCTCGGTTATGGTGCCCACGGTGGAGCGGGGGCTTTTCGTGACGGTCTTCTGGTTTATGGCAATGGAGGGGGAAAGCCCCTCGATGGAATCGATGTCCGGTTTCTGGAGTTCGCTCAAGAACTGTCTCGCATACGGGGAAAGGCTTTCCACATACCGCCTCTGCCCTTCTGCGTAGATCGTGTCCATGGCGAGCGAACTCTTCCCGCTCCCCGAGGGGCCGGTTATCACGGTCATCCGCTGCCTGGGGATCGCGAGGTCGATGTTTTTTAGATTGTGTTCTCTTGCGCCCTTGATAACAATGAAGTCCTGCATCTTACCTTCCCGGCATACTTCAACCCCTTAATATAAAAGAAAGCGAGCGGTTCTTTCAAACTTGCTTTCAAACCCGCTGTTTCATTTGCTGTTTCATTTCTGGCCGGCATACTTTATAATCTGACTTGGTATGAAGAAAAGGCTTCCTCTCGTGCTTTCTATTTTAATGATAGCCTTTTGTGTCGTTATCGGCCAGGCATTTGCAACCCCGCTCCTGCGCCTGCCGGAGGAGACATTCGATTTCGGTTTCGTGGAGGAGGGCGCTGTCCTCGAGCACGAATTCATCCTTTATAACGACGGCACGGAACCGCTTCTCATAAAAGACATCCTGCCCACCTGAGGCTGCACCGCCGCCCTTGCCAGTTCGGCAAGCATAAACCCCGGAGAGAAGGGGACGATTCACGCCAAATTGCAGACCCGTGGAAGGGAAAGCCTGATATTAAAGCCCATTAGAGTAATTACGAACGACCCCAAAAGACCCGAAATCATCCTTCATCTAAAGGCCTACGTAAAGCCCAAGGTTGCATCGGGACTTCCCGAAAAGGGAGTAAATCAACCTTAGGGGCCTGTCCTACAAATACCGTTTCCTGATTTAAGAAACATATATTTTAGCCGCAACCTTCATTGCGCTATATGAACGCGCTATATGAACGCAGGCTAAAGCCTGCGGCTACTACATTACTCGGACAGGCTCCTTAGTCCCTCGCCTGTAACCCCGTTATTCATTGTATAATAGATTTGTAACAAATATTTTAGAAATTACTTTAAAAGAAACTACATAACTGATGGAAAAAGCTGAAAAAAGAGGTATCTTGACCCAGGCGGTCTTATTCTTAAGGATGATCAAGTTCTCCCATTCCGTATTCGCCCTGCCTTTCGCCTTTGTGGCGGCCCTTTTGGGGGCGGGGGGACTCCCTACCGCGCGGCAGGTCTTGTGGATCGCGCTTGCCATGGTGGGGGCGCGGTCCGGGGCGATGGCGGTGAACAGGATAATAGACAGAAAGATCGACGCCGAAAACCCCCGCACAAGGATAAGAGAGCTTCCCTCGGGAAAGGTACTCCTCCCTCATGCCTCGCTTTTTGCGGCCCTCTCCTTTGGACTCATGGCGCTTGCCGCCTTTATGCTGAACCCGCTCTGTTTCCGTCTTTCCCCGGTTGCCATCGCCCTTGTTGTGTTCTACTCCTTTACGAAGCGGTTCACGTGGGCCTCGCACATATTTTTAGGGGTCGCGATATCGCTTGCCCCGCTCGGGGCCTGGATAGCGGTGAGGGGGAGTTTCAATCCCGGGATTTTCCCTCTTGTGCTTGCTGTTGTCTTCTGGCTCGGCGGCTTTGATATCCTTTATGCCCTTCAGGATATCGGGTTCGACAGGGCCCGCGGGCTTTTTTCAATACCCGCCCGGTTCGGGGTGAGGAAGTCTCTTAGAATCGCAAGGGCATTTCATCTTATAAGCGTCCTGTTACTTATCCTTACAGGCGTTTTATTTAAAATGGGGGCTGTCTATTGGATGGGCATGGCCTTTGTGGCGGGCCTCTTCATTTACGAGCATTCGCTGGTGAAAGAGGACGACCTCTCAAGGCTCGATATCGCCTTTTTCAATATGAACGGGTGGATAAGCGTATCCGTGTTGACCGCGACGGCCCTCGACCTCCTTTTCCGGGAGAGCCTGAAAAACCTGTTATAATCTATCTCATTGGCAGTGAAAAAACTTTATAAACGGCTCGGTTTCTGGCTGGTCCTCGCGGCGGCGCTTTTGGCCGTCTCCATCCTCTTTAAAACTCTTTCGGGCTCTATTCCGGTAAAGACCGTGAGGGCCGAGAGAAAGGACATCGAGGTGACTGTGGGGGCCACGGCCCTGGGCACGGTGAAGGCCCGGAATGAAGTGAAAGTGACGGCCCAGAGGATGGGCAGGATAAGCAGGCTCCCCATAGAAGAGGGGGACGCCGTAATAAAAGGGCAGCTTATTGCGGAGCTTGACCCCGAAGAGGCCCTCCTGAACCTGAATGCCTCCCGCAGCGCTTATGAGGGGGCAAAGGCCCGCCTCGAAGAGTTGAAGTTTGCCTATGAACCGGCAGAGATAGAAGTCGAAACCTCCATAACGCAGGCCCAGGTCAATCTCGCCGAGGCCGAAAAAAAACTCGAGAGGTTCAGAAATCTTTTCAAGGGGGGCCTTATATCCGCGCAGGAACTCGAAAGCATGGAGCGGGAAGAGAGCGTGCTCAAGGCCGCCCTCGACAGGGCTCTTTCGGGAAGAAAGCGCTTGAAGGCGGACGCGGAAAGAATTAGGGAGCAGGGCGCGGCCGTGCGTGAGGCCGGGGCGGCCCTCGAATTGGCACGGCTCAATTACGGGTACTCGTTCGTGAAGGCCCCCATCTCCGGGGCGGTGGCCGAGAGGCCGGCGAAGCTCGGAGACACCGTGCCCAAAGGCGGGCCCGTAGCCGCCCTCGTCGATACGGGTTTTCTTTACATAGAGGCCACCATAGACGAGGCCGATGTGGGCAATATCCGCTCCGGCCAGGCGGCCAGAGTGGGCATGGACGCTTATCCGGGCAAATCCTTCAGGGGGGCCGTTTTTATGCTTTCGCCAATTGTGACCGGAAGCGAGCGCGAAGCGCGGACCTTCCTTGTCCGGATAAAGCTGTCGGATGAAAAAAACCAGGACGGTCCCGTGCTGAAATCGGGCCCCGTGCTGAAACCCGGAATGTCCGCCGACGTGGAGATAGTAGTGGACATGTTGAGGAATTCCCTTGTGCTTCCCTTTCAGGCAGTATTCGAAAGGCCCGACGGCAATTACGTCTATGTGCGGGAGGGCAGGAGGGCCGACTTGAGAAAGGTGCGAACCGGACGGTCGAGCTTCGATTACGTGGAGATATCCTCCGGGCTCAGGGAAGGCGAGGAAGTGATACTTACCCCCGAGGCCCCCGGCCTCCGGGACGGCGCGAGAATAAAGGCTTCCGAGAGGGGATGAGATGCCGCTTGTCGAGCTGAGGAACATAAGCAAGTCCTATTTTCTCACCGGGCTCAAGGTGGAGGTCTTGAGGGGCATAGACCTTGTCATGGAGGAAAACGAGTTCATGGCCATAATGGGACCTTCCGGTTCGGGGAAATCAACCCTCCTGAACATTATCGGCTGCCTGGACAGGCCGACCTCCGGGACCTATCTCTTCGAGGGGGAGGAGATAGGGACAAAATCCGATAACGAGCTTGCCGATATAAGGAAAAAGAAGATCGGGTTCATATTCCAGAGCTTCAACCTGCTGCCCCGGTTTCCCGCATGGAAGAACGTGGAGCTTCCGCTCCTCTACAGCGGAGTGCCCGCGAGGGAGCGCAGAGAGAAGGCCATCGCGCTGCTCGAGCGTTTCGGGCTGGGCGGGAGGGTGAACCATACTCCTTCGGAGCTTTCAGGGGGGGAGCAGCAGAGGGTGGCAATTGCGAGGGCCATAATAAACAACCCCCGGATTATCCTTGCCGACGAGCCCACAGGCAACCTGGACAGCCGCTCCGGGGCCGAGGTGATGGAATTGTTCCAGTCCCTGCACAAGGAGGGCACAACGATCACCATGGTAACGCACGAGACGAACGTAGCCGAGATGGCCCGGAGGGTGATTACGATAAAGGACGGTATCTGCTCGAGTGGATGTTTTTGAGGCGCTGAGATCCGCGAAGGACTCCCTCTATCTGAACAGGGTGAGGGCGGCCCTCACGATGCTCGGCGTGATCATTGGGGTGTCGGCCGTCATCCTTCTCGTCTCGCTGGGGGAGGGCGCCAGGCGGTACATTAAAAAGGAACTGGGGGACTTGGGCTCCAATATCCTCATAGTGGTCCCGGGCAAGACATCTAAGGAGGGCGGGATGCACATGGGGACCTCCACGATAAGAAAGCTGACCATGGACGACGCCGTTCTTATAAAAAGGCGCTCCCGGAACGTCGTCGACACCGTTCCCATAATCGTGGGCACATCGTGGATAAAGCATGCCGGAAAAAGCAGGGACACTTATATAGTGGGAGTCACGGCCCCGTATTTCGAGATCAGGAACCTGACGATCGCAAGCGGGCGCTCCGTGAGCGAATCCGATGTGGACGCGGCGAGGAGGGTTTGCGTCATAGGAAAGACCGTGCGCCGGGAGGTCTTCGGGGAGGCCAAAAGCCCGCTCGGGGCTTTCGTCACAATCGGGAATTCGAGGTACAGGGTAATAGGCGAGATGGCCTCTAAAGGGGTCACTCTCGGCTTCGACATAGACGACGTGGTCTTCATACCCGTGACCGCCGCAAAGGAACTCTTCGATACGGACTGGCTCTTTAACATAACGATCAAGGTGGCGGGCGAGGAGAAGATACCGGCGGCAAAGGCCGAAATAAAAGAGCTCCTCATGAAGCGCCACGCCGGGAAAGAGGACTTTACGATCCTCTCCCAGGACGAGATGATAGCCGTGATGGGGAAGATACTGAAGATAATGACGGCGGTGCTCTCGGGGATCGCCGCGATCTCCCTTCTGGTGGGGGGGATCGGGATAATGAACATAATGCTCGTCTCCGTGAGCGAGCGTACAAAAGAGATAGGGATCAGAAAGGCGGCGGGCGCCAGGAACACCGATATACTGCTTCAGTTCCTTACGGAGGCCGTTGTCCTTAGCCTTTCGGGGGGCATCGTTGGCGTACTCTTCGGCTCGGCCGTCGCGGTGAGCATCAAGTACTTCATCTCCTTTTTGCCCGCGCACATCACCTGGTGGTCGGTCCTCATCGCGTTTGTCTTCTCGGCGGCCGTGGGCGTTTTCTTCGGAGTTTATCCGGCCAGGAAGGCGGCCTCTTACGACCCTATCGTGGCCCTGCGCTACGAATAAAAGCGGTCAGGGGCCCGTCTTGCCCGTAATGGACCTCACCTTGTCCCTGAAGAGGAGGAGGGCCTCCATGAGCCTTTCCTTCGTGCATTCGCCCTTCTCCATCATGGCGAGGAGGCCCATGAGCTCGGCGTCAATCTCTTTGGCGAAATCGCCTTTTGTGGAATGTATCCTCTGGCATTCTTCGAGGAGGAGGTTTATTTCGTCGAGGAACGATTTGATATAGAGGTCGTCCCTGCCGCGGATGCGGAGTCGCCTGTCATAATTGCCGGACCGGATGAGCCGGACTTCCATCTTGAGCCTTTCAAAAGGGCCTATGAACCTGTGCGCGAATATTAGGGTGAATATTATCACGATAATGCCGTAGCTGAGCATTATGAGTATTATGGGAAGGCTTCCCTGCTCGTCGAGGAGCCCTCCCACGGCCTTTGCAAGATAGATGATGAAGACCCCGGCAACAAGCGATGAGATTATGATGAAGGCGATTGAGTAGCGAAGCTCTTTGGGGATGAAATATTTCTGGCGCATATGCTTATCCATCCGCAGGACAATTATACGACAAAACGGCATCTTTTAGAACAAGAAAAAATCGTCCGAAAATAAAATAAATCCGCGATATTAACCCTCTTGAAAAAACAGTTGTTAAAACCGGCCCGGTCGGGTTAAAATCCCCTGTCGGCTTTTTTCTGGGGGAATTCTCCAAAAGTTTATTTTCCTTTTGTGTGGTATGACACAGGTTTTCGTACAATTTTATATTATCTTATTTATTAATCGGTGAGGTGTATTCCGATCAGGATTTCTTTTCGGGGATTATCCTGCATGGGGGTTATCCAAAAGCCTTAAGAACCCAATCGATGGATGTAATAAAACGGGTCAGGTACGTTAATTGCTTGTATAGGCTATGCTGCATCTAATAGATATTCAGCTACTTACGAGGGCGCTAAAGACCCTCTCAAGCCTCACCGGCATCTCATTCTCCATGTACAATGAGCGGGAAAACCTCCTTATCGCCCCGGAAAGGGAAGACCCGCTCATCTCGTTTATAAAATCCAGAAAGAAAGGTCAGGACGCCTATTCCGCTTTTTTCAACAAGCATCTCAAGCTCTCGCTCGTCGGGGCGAAGGCCCTTATAGCCGAGGGTCCGACGGGGCAATTCCACGTTTTCATCCCCGTGCGCTACAAAGAGATCGTGCTCGTGGTCGTGGGTGAGGCCTTTTACGCCTCGACCGAGCAGTTCATCAAATTCCATTCGGGGGCGGGTCAGGAATTCCAGATAGACCAGAGGGCCACGGAAGAATGGCTGGACATGATAAGGGTGATCCCCTTGGATGAAATGGAGAGGGTGCTTGAAGCCGTCCAGCCCCTCTTCGAGAACATTGCGGCATCGGGATATGAGAACGGAGAGCTCAAAAAGCAATGGCAATGGTCAAAGACGATCATAAGCCTTGCCGCCAACATAAAAGCCAGCTCCTCGCTCCAGGATATAAGGCAGATAATCGTGGACACCGTGAGCTTTCTCTTCGGGGCGGAGACCTCGGCGATCTTTTCGCAAAAAGGGGAGCATTTCGTCCCCGACTCCGTTGTGGGCAGGAACAGGGAGATAGTTGAACAGCTCAGGATCCCGCGGACGAACAAGCTCATCGAGGAGGCCGTCTCGAGCGGCTACCCGGTTGCCGCGATGGACAGCTACAAGCTCTGGCATTCCGGCTTTCCCGAAGAGATCATTTCCCTGTATCTGTTCCCTTTAAGGTCCAACGGGGACATCTTCGGGTTTCTGGGGATCTTCAATACGCTCCTCGACAAGGAGGCCTTCGATTCGGTAAACGAATTCTGCAAGCTGGGCTCGTATCTCTTCTGCGCCAAACAGATGAGCGACCAATGCGAGAGGAAAAGCGACGGGCTCGAGGTCATCTCCACGAAGGCCGTCAAGCTTTATGAGCACTACAAGGAGCCCGACGAACTCCACCAGGGGATCGTGAACGAGGCGGCCAGCCTGATGGAGGCCGAGAAATGCTCTCTCATGCTCCCCGAGGAAGGCAGAAACACCCTATACGTGAGCGCCGTGAAGGGGCTCAACAAATGGCTCATGAAGGACGTGAGGGTGAGGATAGGGGAGGGCATAGCGGGCAGGGTGTTCGAGCAGGGGGTGCCGATCCTGATAGACAACGAAGAGAGGCTCAAGGACTATTCCATGGCCCCCAAGCCTCTCTTCAAGACGGCCTCCTGCCTGAGCATGCCGCTCCGGATATCGGGCGAGACCATAGGCATATTGAACCTCTCGGACAAGCTCTCGGGGGACTCGTTCACCGAAGATGACCTTTTAACGCTTTCGCCCTTTGCCATGCTTGCCGCGATGCTCCTCAAGCTCAGTTCCTGTTACAAGACTTCCGAGAAGATGCGCGAGCTTTCGATCACGGACCCCCTCACGGGGCTCTTCAACAGGCGCTATTTCGACGTTAGGCTCGAGGAGGAATTCCAGAGGGCGAGGAGGTACGGCCTCCTCTTCTCGCTGGCGATAATGGACATAGACGATTTTAAGGTTTTTAACGACACGGAAGGCCACCTGGCGGGAGACCAGGTCCTCCGGGAGATCGCCCTCATAATGAATAATTCCATCAGGGCCAATGACATACTCGTGCGCTTCGGCGGCGAGGAGTTCGCCATAATCATGCCCCAGACCACGAAGGAAGAGTCATTTAACGTGCTCGAGAGGATCAGGAACAATATGTACACACTGATGATCCCCGCCCTGAAGAGGTTTCCGGGGAAAAGGCTCACCATCAGCACAGGGATCGCCATGTTCCCGGAATGCGGCGAGCCGGTCGAAAACGTTATCATATGCGCCGACCGGGCCCTTTACAGGGCCAAGACGCAGGGCAAGAACAGGACGATTATCTGGACGGCCGAGATCGGGGGCAGGCAGATCGAGCGGGACGGCGGCATAAAACGGGCGGCAAGGCCGAGGGTGGAAAAAAAGGGCGAGAGCACCGATAAGCCCGGAGAGGGGAAGTTCTATAAAGACCCCGACGATGACGATCCGCCGTTCGATGATTTCCGCGTCCGCTTTTAAGAGTTCCAATTTTCAGGAACGTCTTTTTTTAAAGCTCTTTTTTCGAAAACTAAGTTCTTGATTTTAAATTCAAAAATCGTGAATTGTCCGCCATCTTAGGCCGCTTCTTCTCCCTAATGGGAGATTGCAAGGAGAGCAATTCTCCACTAAATTTTTGACAGAGCCTCTTGAATAAATTTCCCAACCGTTTTTTTCCTGAATTTTTGCCTGTTTTAAAGAAGCAAGGGAGGGGTCGTGAACGGCAATGTGCTGATTGTTGACGACGAACCGAACTCGATAAAAGTGCTCTCGGCGATCCTTTCCGGCGAGGGCTATAACGTATATAAATCCTTTAACGTCGAAAAAGCGGTAAAAATCGTAAACAACGAAAGCATGGACGCCGTCATCACGGACCTGAGGATGCCTGACCGGGACGGCATGCAGTTTTTCGAGTACCTGAAGGAAAACCATCCCGACCTGCCGGTGATATTCCTTACCGCGTACGGGACCGTTGAATCGGCCGTCCAGACGATAACCCGCGGGGCCTATTATTACTTTATCAAGCCGCCTGATTACATGAAGCTGAAGGGCATACTGTCGAGGGCGGTGGAGGAGCACAAGTCCAAAAGAGAGGTAAGTCTCTGTTCGGACGGCTCCTTCGCCATGGAAGGGGAACTGAAGATCATCGGCAAAGACCCCAAGATGCAGAAGATATTCGAGACCATAAACGCCGTCAGGAACACAAAGAGCAGCGTGCTGATCATGGGCGAGACAGGCACGGGAAAGGAACTGATAGCAAGGGCCCTCCATTACAGCAGCTCGAGGAGTGCCTATCCCTTTATCACCGTAAATTGCGCGGCCATACCGAGGGAGCTGATCGAGTCCGAACTCTTCGGTTTTGAGAAGGGAGCGTTTACGAGCGCCGTGTCGAAGAGGATCGGCAGGTTCGAGGAGGCCTCGGGGGGCACCCTGTTCCTCGATGAGATAGGCGAGATAGACATATCGCTTCAGGCAAAGCTCCTCCGTGTCCTTCAGGAAAGGGAGCTCGAAAGACTCGGAAGCAACAGGAAGGTGAAGGTGGACTTCAGGCTTGTCTCCTCCACGAACCGGGACCTGGAGAAGGATGTGGAGGCAGGCGCTTTCAGAAAAGACCTTTATTACAGGATAAACGTCATGCAGATAAAAATCCCTCCTTTGAGGGAAAGGCGGGAGGACATCCCGCTCCTCGTGGCCGAGTTCGTCGAGGAGCTTTGCCAGAGGGAGGGCAAATGCATTTCGGCCACGGATGAGGTGATGGGCCTTTTTACCGCATATAACTGGCCGGGCAACATCAGGCAGTTGAGGAATATAATCGAAAGGGCGGTGGTCCTTGCCAGGGGAAACGAGATAACGCCGGCCGAGCTGCCGGAGGAGTTGCTTCACGCGGGAAATCCGGAGCCTCCGCCCCCGGCGCCCGCCGCTTCCGTTCAGACCTTGAAGGAGCTTGAGGTAAGCGCCATCAGGAATACGCTCGACGAATGCAACGGGAACAAGTCGATGGCGGCAAAGCTCCTCGGCATATCGAGAAAGACCTTCTACAAGCGGCTGAGGGAGATATAGCCCCGGTCCACAAGGGCCTCGGGAGGAAGTGGTTTGCTGATGTAATAGCCCTGCAACTCGTCGCACCCCCAGGTCTTGAGGAATTCGAGCTGCCTTTTCGTCTCAACCCCTTCCGCTATGACCCTCAGGTTAAGGTTATGGGCGAGGGAGATAATGGCCTTTATTATCGCTTCGTCCTCGGGGCTTGTGGATATGGCCCTCACGAAAGACCTGTCGAGCTTCAGTTTCTTCAGCGGCAGGCGCTTGAGATAGCTCAGGGACGAGTAGCCGGTCCCGAAGTCGTCGAGCGAGAGATGGATGCCCATCGCCTCGAATTTCGAAAGGCTCCTCACGGCCCTCTCCGAATCCTGAAGCACTATGTTCTCCGTAAGCTCGAGTTCAAGGGAGGAGGGGTCAAGGCCGGTCTCGTCCAGGACGCCCCTCACATTCTCCACAAGGCCCTTCTGCCTGAACTGGCGCATGGAGACGTTTACCGCTATCCTCAGCGGGGAATCGGCGTCCTGCCATATCCTGCCCTGTCGGCAGGCGGTCTTCAAGACCCAGTCGCTTATGGGCAATATAAGGCCGGTCTCTTCGGCTATATGGATGAATTCCGAAGGGGGTATGAGGCCCCGTTCGGGGTTTCTCCAGCGTATCAGGGCCTCAAGGCCCATGAGCCTGCCCGTCTCGATTTCCACCTGGGGTTGATAATAGAGCAGAAATTCCCCCCTCTCGATCGCCTTTCTCAAGCAGTTCTCCTTCGTCAGGCGCTCGAAGGCCGCCGCGTTCATCCTTGACGTATAGAATTGATATCCGTTCTTGTCCTGCTCCTTGACGTGATACATCGCGGAATGGGCATTCTTTATCAACGTGTCGGGGTCCTCCCCGTCGGCAGGATAGATGCTTATGCCTGTGCTTGCCGTGAGATAAAGCTCCTGCCCGTTCAGCACGAACATCTGAGAGATGGTCTCTCCGATCCTGCGGGCCATCCTGGCCCCCTGCTGGAGGGTCGAGGCGCTTGAAAGTATGATTATGAATTCGTCTCCTCCCTGGCGGGCCACAGTATCCTCGTCCCCCACGCACGCGAGGAGGCGCCCGGCCACCTCTTTCAGGAGAAGGTCTCCGCTCTCGTGCCCCAATGTATCATTGACGTTCTTGAAGCGGTCCAGGTCTATGAAGAGCACGGCGAAGCTTGCGCCCTGCCTTTTTGCCTGGGCGATCTTTTGCGAGAGCCTGTCGTTCAGGAGGAGCCGGTTCGGGAGCCCCGTGAGGATGTCGTAATAGGAGAGATGCCAGAGCTTCTCTTCGGCCTTTTTGCGCTCAAAGGCGTCGGCAAGCACGTTGGCAATCGATTGAAGGAATTTAATATCGTCCTCGTTGAATTTCCTGAGGGCGGTAGTGTTGGCCGAAAGCACCCCGAACGGCTTTCCCCTTTTGCCCGGGATGGTCACGTTCACGCTGCTTACGACCCCCAGTTTCGCGAGGAAACCGTTTCCGTTTGCCGACGGGAACCGGACCCCCTCCGCCCTCAGGTCTTCCACGAGGACGGGCTCTCTCGAGATCAGGGCGAGCCCGGCCGGCATCTCACGGGAAACCGGCATCGGGTGCGGATGAGCCTTGAGGTTGTCCCAGCCCACGCCGGCCTTGACCAGCAGGACCTCGTGCTCGGAGAGGTATTCGAGCACGATCGAATATTTCACTTCAAGGGTGAGATATATGAGGATTGCCGACTCGGCGATGAGTTCATCGAGGCTCGTGCCGGCCAGCGCCCGCTGGCCCAGCTCGGCCACGGCGGCCTGCTGGCGGGCGCGGGCCTTGAGCCTGGCCTCGGCTTCCATCCGCCTGGTGATATCCTTGAAAGCGACCACGGCCCCCGTTAATTTCCCTTTCTCGAGTATGGGCGTAGTCACATATTCCACGGGCAGCCGGGTCCCGTTTTTCCTCCAGAATATGTCGCTGCTTACGCTCTGCACCTCCTCCCTTCCCGAGAGTATCTGCTGTATGGGACAGTCGTCCGCCTTGTAGGGGGTTATGCCGTCTTCCCTTGTGTGGTGGAGCAGGGAATGGCCGTGCTTGTTTATGAGCTCCACTTCCGGGTAGCCGAGGAGTTTGGCGCCGGCGGGGTTTACGAAGGTGATCCTCCCGATCCTGTCCAGACCGAAGATCCCCTCTCCCGCCGAGTTCAGGATGAGCTCGTTATGGGTCGTGAGCCATTCTATCCTCTTGTGGGCCCTCCTCTGGTGCTCGAAGAGGAGATCGGCCAGCACCCCGAAGAGTGTGAAAAAAAAGAGGACCGATACCCTCAGGCCCAGCACCGATAAGTTCTCATATCCGATAAACCAGCCTAAAAAGGAACTCTGCCCGAATTCGGACCTGTGGGCGAGGGATTCGAAGAGCCAGAAAAGGCTGCCGAGGAGGAGTCCTATCAAGCAGAGCTTGCGCGAATTCTCTTTAAAGTATTTGATCACGATATTTGATCACGCTGGGACCGCTCTAAAAAAGGACTCCCCATGGGCAACAATGAATACTACATTAGATAAACCGAACCTGCCGCCTGCAACTCTCCCTGTAAATGCTGCTCTTATAGTAAACAAAACCGCACATTTTATTCAATCTACCAAAAGGGGGCTGTAGAAATTGTATAATTTAATGTTTGCATGTACATACGCATGGAGGAAAAGCCCTGATGAAGGTACTGGTAACGGGGGGTGCGGGGTATATCGGGAGCCATGTTGTGAAGGCACTCGGGGAGCGGGGGCATCATGTGGCGGTCTACGATAATCTCGCAAGCGGGAACAGGTGGGCCGTACTCGGGGGGGACCTCGTGGTGGCCGACCTTGCCGATGCCGAAGCCCTGAGGCGGGTCCTCGAAAGTTTCAGGCCCGACGCGGTAATGCATTTCGCGGCCTTCATCATAGTGCATGAAAGCGTTTCGGACCCCCTGAAATACTACAGGAACAATACCGCAAATACCATAAATCTCCTCTCGGAGATGCGCCGCGCCGGGGTTAATATGTTCGTTTTTTCATCGACGGCGGCGGTTTACGGCATAGCGGAAAAGGTCCCCATAGGCGAGGACGCCCCTTTAAGGCCCATAAACCCTTACGGCACTTCTAAAATGGTCACTGAGCTTGTACTCAGGGACATGTCTCTTGCCCATCCCGAGTTCAGATATTGCTCGCTGAGATATTTCAACGTGGCCGGGGCTGACAAGGACCTGAGGATAGGCCAGGCCTACAAGGAATCCACTCACCTCATAACGAGGGCGCTCAAGGCCGCAAAGGGGGAATTCGAAAAACTCGATATCTTCGGTACGGATTATCCGACCCCCGACGGCACTTGCATCAGGGACTACATTCATGTGGACGACCTCGCGCTGGCCCATATAGACGCGCTCGATTATCTGGCAAAGGGCGGGAGGAGCGAGGCGATGAATTGCGGGTACGGGCACGGCTATTCCGTCAGAGAAGTGGTCGAGGCGGCAAAGAAGGTCACGGGCATTGATTTCAGGGCCGAAACGGCCCCCCGCCGGGAGGGAGACCCGCCGGTGCTTTTGGCCGATAACCGGAAATTAAAAAGGCTCCTCGGCTGGACACCTCTTTATGACGACCTGGAATATATAATCCGGACCGCCTGGCTCTGGGAGAGCGAAAAGAAATACTTCTATATGAAATAGATTTTTATCCCGCTTGACTTTTCCACCGAATCGGCTAAAAAGAATATAGATGGTCGGGCCGGATAAATCTCCCGGCCGGCCCGCAGACCGAATATATGGAACAGAATTATAGCTTCATAATAGATACGAAGCTGAGGATCAGGTCCTGGGACGAGGCGATCTTCGAGCTGATCGGGGGCCCCCCTTTCTCCCTGCTGGACAAAAAATATTACGAGGTGTTCCCCAAGGTCTATATAGAAGACCGCGACGCCCTTTTCTCCTCTATGAGGAAGAGCAAACCCTTTACGATAAAGGATTACTGCCTTAAATTCGCGGGAAGCCAGATGATAGCGGATATAAAAATAAAGCCGCTCTTGAAACATTCCGATAACGGCGCCAGGGGGGCGAAGGTGGTCGTAATCCCCAAGTCCAGGTGTCCCCTCGCCATAGAACTGTACAGCTCCCAGAGGCTTATCGACATAGGGAAGATAGCGTCTCTCCTGGCACACGGGGTGAGAAACCCCTTGAATGCCATCAAAGGGGCGGTCGTGTATCTTGGCGAAAAATACGCCGGCGAGCCCACGATGATAGAGTTCACCAAAATAATAGAAGAGGAGATCTCCCGCCTCGATAATTTCATATCGAGGTTCCTTTCCACATCCATCTCTGATTTCGGGACCGAGTCCGACCTCAACTCGATATTGAGGAAGATAGAGATGTTCACCATGCTTCAGGCGCGCGCGCACAAGGTGAAATCGAATTATATCTATGGGGAGGTGCCCCCGGTCGTGATGAATTCCTTCCAGTTGGAGCAGGCAGTCCTGAATATTATAAATAACGCCATAGAGGCCATGGAAGCGGGGGGGACCCTTAAGGTGAGCACAACCTCCGAGAGCCGTGGCGATAAAGACTACGCCCTGATTGAGATAAGCGATACCGGTCCCGGGATGAGACAGAGCAATGTGGACGAGCTTTCAAGGCCGGCCGGGAAAAAAGGCAAAGGCTTCGGCCTTTTCATAACGAGAGAGGTGCTTAAATACCACGGCGGCCACCTCGAGATCAAAAGCCTGACGGACGCCGGAACGACTGTAAAGCTGTACCTGCCCGCGAAGAGTTCCATTTAGGTCCCGCGTTTTCCGGCCCAAAGAGACTGTTTCCATAAAGGACAGCATTGACCGTTGTAAAATCTGTATCCCCCGGATACAGCCTGTTTCCATAGGGCACAGCAAGATGCCCGCAGTTCACGGCGAAATCCATGCGCGTTTCGGGAGAAAATCATTTCATTGCCCGCTATTTCAAGGCCGGCCCATCCATTTTTCCTTATCTTAAAAAAGGTTTTGCCGATTCGGTTGCCGGGCTTGTTTTTTTTGGCATATTAATTGCAGTTCCCTTTATGGAAAAATGCTTAACTGGTACGCCATATACGTCAGGAGCAGACACGAATTCGCAAGCAACTGCGAGCTTCTGAAGAAGGGAATAAAAACCTACCTTCCGACCATAAAGAGGCTGAGCCAGTGGAGAGACAGAAAAAAACTTGTTGAATTTCCTCTCTTTCCCGGCTACCTCTTCGTCCATATATGCGTCTCCGACTACCTGAACGTATTGAGGACAAGGGGTGTGGTGAGCCTCCTTTCCTCGGAGGCAGGCTCGCCTATAACAGTTCCCGAGGAGGAGATAAATTCCCTAAAGCTCCTGCTCGACAGCGGATGCGGGATCAACATTTATCCGCAGTTCAAGGAAGGGACGAGCGTATTCATAAGAAAAGGCGCCTTGAGGGGCGCCGCAGGAGTGGTTGTAAGAAAAGAAGGCCAGTTTATTTTCGTGGTGAATATACATATCCTCGGCAGAAGCGTCGGCGTGAAGATTTACGCCGAGGACCTCGAAGCAGCCTGAGTTTTTTCCAAGGGCTGAAGAGATTCAGCTCTCTTAAGAGTCCTTTTCAATTCCCGAATGTAGGCGAGAGGGCGGAGCATTGCCTGACCCTGACGATTTTATAAAGAAAATTAAAAAGAGGGAACTCAGAATAGGCGTCATAGGCCTGGGCTATGTGGGCCTGCCTGTTGTGGTCGAATTCTGCAAGGCCGGCTTCAGGGCCACAGGCTTCGACGTGGACCCCGAAAAGATCAGATGTCTCGAGGAGGGCAGGAGCTATATCAAGCACATTGAGCCCTCAAAGATAGCCTCCTGCAAGGGATTTTTCACGCCTACAACCGATTTCTCCCTGCTCGGGGAGATGGACTGCATCATAATCTGCGTTCCCACCCCGCTGGGGGAGCACCGCGAACCCGATCTGTCCTATGTCCTCGAGACCACGCGTGAAATCAAGAGGCATCTCAAGAAAGGGCAGCTTATCGTCCTCGAATCCACCACCTATCCCGGCACTACGGACGAAGAGATGAGGAGGATCCTCGAGGAATCCGGCCTCAAGGCAGGCAAGGATTTCAACCTGGCCTTCTCGCCCGAGCGGGAGGACCCCAATAACGGCAGCTTCAACATGGCGAGCATCCCCAAAATAGTGGGCGGATATACCCCGAAATGCCTGAGGAGGGCAACTGCCGTATATGGACAGGTGGTCGGGAAAATAGTCCCGGTCTCATGCACGAGAGTGGCCGAGGCGGCCAAACTCCTCGAGAACATCTACAGGGCCGTAAATATCGCCCTCGTAAACGAAATGAAGGTGCTCTTCGACAGGATGGGAATAAACATCTGGGAGGTCATAGAGGCCGCCAGGACCAAGCCCTTTGGTTTTCAGGCCTTCTATCCCGGTCCGGGCTTGGGCGGGCACTGCATCCCCATAGACCCGTTCTATCTCACCTGGAAGGCGAAAAAATATGATTTCCCGACGAAATTCATAGAGCTTGCCGGTGAGATAAACACCTCAATGCCCTATTATGTCGTCCAGAGGACGATAGAGGCCTTGAACGAAGAAGGCAAAAGCATAAAGGGCGCCAGGGTCCTCGTGCTCGGGCTTGCCTACAAAAAGGATGTTGACGACATGCGCGAGTCCCCGTCCCTGAAGATAATGGACCTCCTCCGGCAAAAAGGCTCCGAGGTGGACTATAACGACCCCTTCATCCCGCTTGCGCCTAAAGTAAGAAAATATAATCTGGCCCGGCGCTCGGTCCCCCTTACGAAAAGAAATCTCGCCGGATACGACTGCGTCATCATCGCCACGGACCATTCGGCCTACGACCCCCATTTCATATTGGAAAATTCGCGGCTGATCGTGGACACGAGAAACATGATAAAAAACGGCATGCATAAAGGGGACCCGAAGCTCGTCAGGGCTTAGGGGTTTTTTTCCCCGGAGGCTTCATGAAAATACAAACTCCCGCCGGAAGGTCCTCGTGCCGAGGCCGGGGAATCTAAGCCGGCTCCAACGGAAATTAAAAAAGAGCAGGACGTTGCACTATCTGATACTACTTGCGGTTGGTATTCTGACGGGACTTATAATCTTCAAGGTAGTAGAAGGGACAAACCTTTTTTAGGAGAGCAGGAGGTCTCTTTCCTATGAAGATACCTTTCCATAAGCCCTATATAACGGAAGAGGAGATCATGGGTGTTGTGGACTCCCTCAGGTCCGGGTGGCTTACAATGGGCCCAAAGACGATCGAATTCGAAAAAAAATTCGGCCGCTACGTAGGAGCTACCCATAATGTGTCCATGAACTCCTGCACGGCATGCCTGCACCTGGCTCTCAAGGCCGTCGGGATCGAAGAGGGTGATGAGGTCATTATCCCGGCCTTCACGTTTACGGCCACCTCGGAGGTGATCGCCTATTTCAGGGCGGTCCCCGTGATCGTGGACGTAGACATGAGGACCCACAACCTGAACGCCGAGAGGATAGAGCGGCATATAACAAAGAAGACGAGGGCCATAATCCCCGTCCACTATGCCGGGCAACCCTGCGATATGGACGAGATAATGGATATTGCAGGCAGATACGGCCTGTTCGTGGTAGAGGACGCGGCACACGCACTCCCCGCCCTTTATAAAGAGAGGATGATAGGCACGATAGGCGATATAACATGCTTCAGTTTCTATGCCACAAAGACGCTCTCGACCGGCGAGGGGGGGATGGCCGTGACGGAAAACGGGGAATGGGCCGAGAAGATGAGGATATTGAGGCTCCACGGCATCTCGAGGGACGCCTGGAAGAGGTATTCGGAGGAAGGCACATGGTATTACGAGGTCCTCGATGCCGGGTGCAAATACAATATGACGGACATACAGGCCGCGCTCGGGCTCGCCCAGTTGAGAAAGCTCGACTGGATGTGGCAGATGCGGAAGGAGATAGCGGCCAGATACGACGAGGCGTTCAAAACCCTTGAAGAGGTGACCACGCCCTATCTGAAATACGACCGGGAAAGCGCCTGGCACCTCTATGCGCTGAAGCTGAACCTGGACGCCCTAAGCATCGGCAGGGACAGGTTCATAGAGGAGCTTTCGGCAAGGGGCGTTGGGGCCTCCGTCCATTTCATACCCCTCTACAGGCATCCTTTTTACGCGAAAAACTACGGCTGCAGGTGCGAGGACTATCCTGAATCCGAATGGATATACGAGCGCGTGATCTCGCTCCCGATATACCCGGGGATGATGGAGGAGGATGTGTCGGGAGTGGTCGATGTGGTCCAGTACCTTGCGGGCAAGTTCAAAAGGTGAAGCGCGGCTTCGACCTGGTGCTGGCCCTCGCGGGCATTTTGCTTTTCTGGCCCCTTCTTGTCCTTGTGGCCATCGCGGTAAAGCTCGACAGCAGGGGCCCGGTCTTCTTCCGGCAGGAGAGGGTGGGCAGAAATTTCAAGACGTTCGGGATCTTGAAATTCAGGACAATGCATGCGGGGCAGGATGAGGAGGAAGGGCCGCTAATCACTGCGTCCGGCGACAAGAGGGTAACCGGAACGGGCAGGTTCCTGAGGAAATACAAGCTGGACGAACTCCCGCAGCTCATTAATGTCCTGAAGGGCGAGATGAGCCTTGTGGGCCCAAGGCCCGAAGTCGGTAAATATGTGGAAATCTTCAGGCCGGACTACGAAAGGCTCCTCAAGGTGAGGCCGGGCATAACCGATCCCGCCTCCCTCGGATTTTCCAATGAGGAGGACCTTCTTTCCGCCGGAGGGGACCGGGAGGAGGATTATTACGTGCGGAAAATACTGCCGGAAAAGATAAGGCTCTCGTCCGAGTATATCGAGCAAATGGGATTCCTCGCGGACCTTAAAATAATCCTGCGCACGGTATTGAAGAGCTGGCTTTCAAATCCGGCCCGCCGGGGGGGCACTGAGCAGGGGGGCACTAAGGCCTCATGAGTCCCGCCAATACCATATACGGTTTTGTAAGGAGCTTTGTGATACGCAGGAGGCGGCTCCTGATCACAATAACGCTCCTCCTGCAGGCGGGTCTTGCGAATTATCTCGCATTTCTAATCAGGCTGGACGGGGTTTTGGGCCGGGAGCACGCAAACCTTTTCATCTCATATCTCCCGCTGCTCCTCCTCGTGCGTCTTTTCTTTTATGTGCGGGCCGGGCTTTACAAGTCGCTGTGGCGCTATGCCAGCGTAAGCGACCTTGTAAAGATAGTAAAAACGGGCACTCTCGGAAGCATATCTTTCCTCATCCTTGTGAGGCTTGTCATCGGGAACCATGCCTATCCCCGCTCCGTATTCCTCCTCGATCTCATCCTCTTCATAATACTCACGGGCGGCAGCAGGATGTTCATGCGCATCCTCAAGGAATACATGCACGCCGAGACCACGACCAGGAGGGTGCTGATAGCGGGGGCGGGAGACGCCGGGGAGCTCATGGCAAGGCAGATGAAGAACAACCCCCAGTACAAATACGAGCCTGTCGGGTTCATCGATGACGACCCCTACAAGAAAGGGCTTACAATACACGGCATACCGATAATAGGCCCTGTCTCCGCCCTTCCCCACGCGATCCGGAAGTTCAAGCCCGACGAGATCCTCATCGCGCTGCCAGCGGCCGTGCCGGGCGCGGTCAAGATGATTTACGAGCATTCGAAGCCCTTTAACCTGCCGATTAAAAAGCTCCCGAGGATATCGGACATACTGGGCGGCAATATCTCGCAGATAAAACCCATCTCCCTTGAAGACCTACTCCAGAGAGAGCCGGTCAGGACGGATATAAAGTCCGTGAGGGAGTATATCGAGGGCAAATGCGTCCTCGTGAGCGGGGCTGGCGGCTCCATTGGTTCGGAGCTTTCGAGGCAGATACTCAGGTACAGGCCTTCCAACCTCGTCCTCCTCGACAGATACGAGAACAGCCTGTTCTATCTCGACAAGGAACTGCGGGAGGAGCACGGGGGCGCCAGGGGCATCCTCACAACCGTGATCGGAGACATACAGGACGCCCTTTATATGGACTTTCTCTTCGCCATGCACAAGCCGGAGGTCATATTCCATGCGGCGGCTTACAAGCATGTGCCCTTGATGGAGCACAACTCGATCGAGGCGGTGAAGAACAACATTTTCGGCACGAAAAACCTCTTGGACGCCGCCGACAGGTACAGGGCCGAGAGCCTTGTCACGATCTCAACCGATAAGGCCGTAAGCCCCGCGAGCGTAATGGGCGCCACGAAGCGTGTAGCCGAATACCTGACGATAGGGATGAACTCCGTCTCGAAGACCAGGTTCACAACGGTCAGGTTCGGCAACGTCCTCGGGACGAACGGGAGCGTTGTGCCCATTTTCAGGGAGCAGCTAAAAAGGGGCGGCCCGCTCACGGTGACACATCCCGAGGTGCGGAGATTTTTTATGGTCATCCCGGAGGCCATGCAGCTTGTCCTTATAGCCGGCGCCATCGGCAAGGGCGGGGAGATCTTCGTCCTCGATATGGGCGACCAGATAAGGATCCTGGACCTTGCCGAGAACATAATACGGCTTTCCGGGTTCATGCCGCACAAGGAGATAAAGATCGATTTCACGGGCTTGAGGCCGGGCGAGAAGCTCTATGAGGAGCTCTTCGATTCCAACGAGAAGGTGCTTCCCACATCCCATGAGAAGCTGAACATAGCCGTTTCGGATGTGCCTCCAATATTCGACCGGAACCTGGAGGAGCTCAGCCGCCATGTGCAGGACCTCTCCGTGATAGACGTGATCGGCTGGATGCAGAAAGTGGTGCCGAATTTCAAGGGGCAGGGGTTTTTACCGGAATCCCCTGCCCTCCTGGGGGCTGGGCATGGCGCCGACTCCGGCATGGGCGAAAAAAGAAAAAGCTCTTGAAATGGCTGAAAGCGCAAAGATACTTATAGTCGACGACGAGCCCAACTCCCTGAGGGTCCTTTCCGCCATCCTCGAGGGAGAAGGATACGCGGTGCTCCAGGCCATGGACTGTGAAACGGCCATGGAGACCGTCGGCCGGGAAGAGATGGACGCGGTGATCACGGACTTGAGAATGCCGGGAAAGGACGGGATGGACCTCTTCGAACACGTGCTGGAGAGCCGTCCCGGGTTGCCCGTCATCTTCCTCACGGCCTTCGGGACGGTAGAGTCGGCCGTTAGCGCAATGACGCGCGGCGCTTTTTATTATTTCATAAAGCCCCCCGATTACGCACAGTTCAAGGGAGTGCTGGCGAGGGCCGTGGAACGGAGAAAATCTCAAAGAGACCTCGAGTTTAAGGCAGAGAAGCTGAACGGCCCAAACATGCGGATCATCGGAAATACCCCCCAGGTCCGGAGGATACTTGAAACGCTCGATGCGGTAAAGGAGTCGACGAGCAGCGTCCTCGTGTGCGGGGAAACCGGGACCGGCAAGGAGATAGTGGCGCGGGCCCTCCACTTTGGCAGTTCGCGGCGGGACCTGCCCTTTGTGGCCGTCAATTGCGCGGCGATACCGAGGGAGCTTATAGAGGCCGAACTCTTCGGATATGAAAAAGGCGCCTTTACCGGCGCCCACGCCAGGCGGATCGGGAGGTTCGAGGAAGCGGCCGGGGGAACGCTTTTCCTTGACGAGATAAGCGAGCTTGAGCTCGGGCTGCAATCTAAACTCCTTCGCGTCCTCCAGGAGCGGGAGATAGAGAGGCTCGGGCAGAACAAGAGGATAAAGGTGAGGTTCAGGCTCGTTTCCTCCACGAACAGGGAACTCTCGAAATTAGTGCGCGACGGGCATTTCAGGGAGGACCTTTACTACAGGATCAATGTCGTCGAAATCAAGATTCCCCCCCTGCGAGAGAGGAAGAGCGACCTCCCGCTCCTGATGCAGGAATTTCTCGGTGAATTCTGCCTCAGGGAGAAGAAGGACCTTTCGGTTTCCGACGAGGTAATGAACATCTTCCAGCGGTATAGCTGGCCCGGCAACGTGAGACAGCTCAAAAACAGCATCGAGAGGGCCGTCATACTCGCCAGGGAGGGCAAGATCACGCCGGGGGACCTCCCCGAGGAGTTCGCTTCGGTAAGAAAAAAGATAGGCCTGCACCTGAGCAAGACCCTCCGTGAAATAGAGCTTCAGGCCATAAAGCACGCGCTCTCCGAGTGCAGGGGGAACAAGTCCAAGGCGGCGAGGCTTCTGGGGATTTCGAGGAAGGCCTTTTACAAGAGGCTCAAGGGAAATCTGAAGGGCCCCTAATTCCTTGAAAATAAAGGGATTCTGAAGGCGCGCCGCAATGTTTCCTTTGTACCCATCGGAAACAGGTTCCGGGTCTCCTCTGTATCCTTTAGAAACACGTTTTCGCCCGTGAAAAAGCATCCATTATAGGGCCTTTCTCTCGAACTCATATGAAGCTGCCGGAAGGAAGGATACTCATTATAGATGAAGCCGGGTTTTCCCGTGTTTGCTCGGCGATACTCGAGGTGGAAGGGTATAACTCCGAGGTGGTGACCGAGGCCGACTTGCTCGCCCAGGCCCTCGAAAAGGATTTCCGGCTCGTTATAACGAGTTATCCTTTCGGGGCCATGGCTTTCGATCACCTGAAAAAGATGAAAATACCTACCATAATACTTTCCGACCAGATAAACAAGGAGCTCGTGATGACCCTCGAAGGGTTCAACAACTCATACTGCATGATAAAACCCCTCGATTACGAGAAATTCAGGTCTCTTGTGAAACAGGTCTTGGGGAACGGTCCGGAAGGGCAGGATGGGTTCAAGATTATCTGACCGGATCAGGCACAGGAATTGCAATTCAGGAAGATGACAGCCTTTGCATTAAGTATTATGCATTGCGATAAAACAAAAATGCCTTCCCGGCGCCCGGATGTGACCGAGAGGGCGGAGCATTGCAAAAAGATGAAGGGGAGCATTGAAGAGATGAAGGAAGGAGAGGCAATATGAAGGCCGTAATACTTGCCGGCGGGTTTGGGACAAGGCTTTCCGAAGAGACCGTAAACCGCCCGAAACCCATGGTGGAAATAGGGGGCAAGCCCATGCTCTGGCATATCATGAACGTCTATTCGGGATACGGCATAAACGAATTCATAATAGCCGTGGGCTACAAGGCCGAGATCATAAAGGAATATTTCCTGAATTTTTATGCAATAAATAACGACATAACAATAGACCTTGCGATGGGGAGCACGATAATTCACGACGGGAGGCAGCCCAACTGGAAGGTCCACGTTATCGACACGGGACTCGGCACACAAACAGGGGGGAGGCTCAAGCGCCTCGAGAAGCGGCTCGGGGACGACGGCATGTTCATGTTCACATACGGGGACGGGGTGGCCGACATAGACATACACAGGCTTTTGGAGTTTCACAGGTCTCATGGCAAACTCGCCACCGTCACGACGGTCCGCTCTCCATCCCGTTTCGGACGGATAGCCTTCGACGGGGACAGCATAAGCGCGTTTTATGAGAAGCCGGAAGCCGCCGAGGGATGGATAAACGGTGGCTACTTCGTGCTGAGCCCCGGGGTGTTCGACTACATCGAAGGAGATGAAACGATTTGGGAGCGGGAGCCCATCGAAAGGCTCGCGCGGGACGGAGAGCTCATGGGATACAGGCATTACGGGTTCTGGTCCTGCATGGACACCCTCAAGGAAAAGAATTTCCTCGAGGAGCTCTGGGTGGGCGGAAAGGCCCCCTGGAAAACCTGGCAAACATAAAAGTGCATACGGCGGACTTCCTCGTGATCGGCGGCGGCATAATCGGCATAAATGTGGCCCGGGAGCTTAAAAAGACCTATTCAGGCTCGAAGGTCACCCTTATAGAGAAGGAAGAGGACTGCGGGCTGCACGCAAGCGGCAGAAACAGCGGGGTCCTCCATGCCGGGTTCTATTATTCCCCCGACAGCATGAAGGCAAGGTTCACGAAGTCCGGCAACAGGATGCTTACGGAATATTGCGATGCCCGGAAGCTGCCGATAAATAAATGCGGAAAGCTCGTGGTGGCCAGAAATGAGGGAGACCTCAAATGCCTGGACGAACTCCTCGATAGAGGAATATCGAACGGGATAGAACTGGAAGAGGTGAGCGAGGGCGAGGCGAAGAAAATAGAGCCTCGTGTGAGGACATTCGCGAGGGCCATCTATTCGCCCACCACGTCCACAGTGAGTCCTCCGCGCGTCATGGACTCCCTCAAGCTGGACACGGTGCGCGAGGGCGTAAAAATACATTGCGGAGTGGCCTATCTAAAAAAGCGCAAAGACGGCATCCAGACCACGAAAGAGATTTACCAGGCAGGCTACTACGTGAACGCCGCGGGCCTCTACGCGGACAAGATAGCAAAAGACTTCGGTTTCTCACGGGACTATTGCCTCCTTCCCTTCAAGGGGCTTTACCTTTATTCGGACGAGCCCTCACAGTCCCTCAAAACGAACATTTATCCGGTCCCGGACCTGAGGAACCCTTTTCTGGGAGTGCACTTTACAAAGACCGTGGACGGCAAAATAAAAATAGGCCCCACGGCCATACCTGCCTTCTGGAGAGAGCACTACAGGCGTTTTGAAAATTTCAGGCTCACCGAGCTTATCGAGATAATAACCCGGGAGATAATGCTCCTGTTTCTGGCAAAGTTCGATTTCAAAAGGCTTGCCGTGGAGGAGATCAGGAAGTACTCGAGGGAGAGGCTCGTAAGCCTTGCCGCGGGCCTGGCCGGAGGAGTGCGGCGCGAGAATTATTACAAATGGGGCACCCCGGGCATCAGGGCACAGCTCGTCAATCTTAAAAAGAAGACCCTCGAGATGGATTTCGTCCTCGAAGGGGACGGGGGCTCCATGCACATCCTGAATGCCGTCTCGCCGGCTTTCACCTGCTCGATCCCCTTCGCAAAGCACGTTGCCGCAGAGATAAAAACCCGTCTCAGGTAATCCACCCTCTAAGAGGCACGTATGAAAAAAATCCTCGTAACAGGAAATATGGGCTATATCGGGCCCTCCGTAGTGAAGAGGCTCAGGGAATCCTTCCAGGGCATCGAGGTGGCCGGTCTGGATATGGGATATTTCGCCGATTGCCTTACCGCTTGCGACACCCTACCTGAATGCGGGGTGGACGTCCAGTATTTTGCCGACATAAGAGATTTTCCGGAGGAGGTCCTCGAAGGCGTGGACGCCGTGGTGCACCTTGCGGCCATCTCCAATGACCCGATAGGCAACACATTCGAGCAGGTCACATATGACATCAATCACCTGGCAAGCGTCAGGCTTGCGGCAAAAGCCCGGGATAAAGGCGCAAAGGCATTCATATACGCCTCAAGTTGCAGCATGTACGGTTTTGCCGAAGACGGTCCGAGGAGGGAAAACTCTCCGCTGAACCCTCTTACGGCCTACGCCAAATCGAAGGTATATGCCGAAAAAGAGCTTCAAGGGCTGGCTTCCGGGGCATTCCGGGTCACGAGCTTGAGGTTTGCCACCGCCTGCGGCATGAGCGAGAGGCTAAGGCTTGACCTTGTGCTGAATGATTTCGTAGCGGGCGCGGTCTCTTCCGGCAAGATCACCATCTTGAGCGACGGCACCCCGTGGCGGCCTCTTATAAACGTAAGGGACATGGCGCGCGCCATGGACTGGGCGATACAGAGGGATACGGGACCGGATTTTCTGGCCGTGAATGTCGGCTCGGACAGATGGAATTACCAGGTCCGGGAGCTTGCTGAAGCGGTCGCGGACGAGATCCCCGGCACCCAGGTGGAGATAAACAGAAACGCCCGGCCCGACAGGCGCTCGTACAGGGTCGGTTTCGAGCTGTTCCGTGAGCTGGCGCCCGGGCAGTATCAGCCCGAAATGGACCTGGCCGGAACGATAAGAGAGCTTAAGGAGGGCCTCCTCTCGATGAAGTTCAGCGACCCTGATTTCAGGAACTCCCGTTATATGCGCCTTATGGCGCTTAAAGACCTCAGGGCCAAGGGCCTCCTCAACGAAAAGCTCGAATGGACCCTGAACGGAAAAGGGCCGATAAGATGATCTTTACCGAGACCGCTCTTAAAGGGGCCTATATAATCCAGCTCGATAGAAGAGAGGACGAGAGGGGCTTTTTCGCCAGGGCATGGTGCAGGAATGAATTTGAAGAGCGTGGGCTTCTTCCCCTCATCGTTCAGAGCAACCTTTCATACAGCCGGAAAGCGGGCACCTTAAGAGGGATGCACTACCAGGACCCTCCCTTCGAGGAGACGAAAGTGGTACAGTGCGTAAAAGGGGCCCTCTTCGATGTGATAATCGACTTAAGGCCGGATTCCCCGACATTCAAGAAATGGACGGCGGTGGAGCTTACGGAAGATAACAACGCAATGCTTTATGTCCCGAAGGGATTCGCGCACGGTTTTCTCACGCTCAGGGACGATACCAGGGCATTCTACCATGTGTCCCAGTTCTACTCTCCCGGGAGCGAGCGCGGGATCCGCTGGAACGACCCTCAATTCGCCATAGGATGGCCCCGGACGGATAATCTCGTCATATCGGAAAAGGACAGGAACTGGCCTGACTGGAGCGCCCGCCCGGAGGGGCTTTACGGGGCGAGGAGTCCCCGATGATAATCGTGGACAGGGCCCTTGAAAGGCTGGAGTCCGAAGGAAGGCCCATCAGGGTAGGGATGGTCGGGGCCGGTTTTATGGGAAGGGGGATCGCCCTCCAGATTTTAACGAGCGTAAAGGGAATGAGGCTTGCGGCCGTCTCTAACAGAACAATAGAGGGGGCAAGAAGGGCTTACACGGAGGCCGGTGTTGATAACATTGAAATTCCGGAATCTCTCCCGGCCATGGAAAAGGCAATATCGGAAGGGAGATGCTCGATTACGGACGACCCGTCGCTTATAACAGGGGCCGGGAACATAGACGCCATAATCGAGGTCACCGGGGATGTGGAATTCGGCGCGAAGATTGCCATGGGGGCCATTAAGAACGGAAAGCACCTCGTCATAATGAACGCCGAGCTTGACGGCACGGTGGGCCCCATCCTCAAGGCCCATGCAGACAGAGCCGGAGTGATAATCACGAATGTGGACGGCGACCAGCCCGGGGTGATCTTGAACCTCTACAGGTTCGTAAAAGGGATCGGCTTGAGGCCCGTCCTTTGCGGGAATATAAAAAGCCTCCAGGACCCGTACAGGAACCCGACCACCCAGAAATCCTTCGCCGAAAAATGGAAACAAAAACCCCATATGGTGACTTCTTTTGCCGACGGCAGCAAAATCTCTTTTGAGCAGAGCATAGTGGCAAACGCGACGGGCATGAAGGTGGCCAGACGGGGGATGTTGGGCCCGACCGTACCCCCCGGGACCTTCATACGCGAGGCCGTGAGCGAATATCCGGTCCAGACCCTTCTGAACGGGAATGGGATTGTGGACTATCTGGTCGGGGCCGAGCCGAGCCCAGGCATATTTGTGCTTGGCACGATGGAAAACCCCATCCAGAAACATTATCTCAATCTTTATAAACTCGGAACAGGCCCGGTCTACACCTTTTACACGCCTTATCACCTTTGCCACTTCGAGGTGCCAAATACGGTGGCAAGGGCCGTCTTCTTCCGGGACGCCGCAATTGCCCCTTTGGGCCCGCCGGTGGTGGATGTGGTTGCGACGGCAAAAATAGACTTGAAGGCCGGCCAGGTGCTCGATGGGATAGGGCAGTACATGACCTACGGCCAGTGCGAGAATGCCGATATCGTCAAAAAGGAGAGGCTCCTCCCGATGGGGCTTGCCGAAGGGTGCCGCCTTAAGCGGGACCTTTCCAGGGATGAGGTGCTCACCTATGACGATGTGGATTTGCCCCCCGGAAGGCTTTCGGACAGGCTCCGGGCGGAACAGGATGCGCTCTTCGCAGGCAATTAAAATTATGAAAGAAGGGTCTTTGTCTTTTGGCGGAAATGGCTGAACACAGGGCCGGGGATGCATCGGGGCGGGACTTTCCCGTGACCCGCATAGAGCCATCGAGAGGTTGGGTGTCCTTAAAGCTCGGGGAATTATACGAGTACAGGGAACTGCTCTATTTCCTCATATGGCGCGATATAAAGGTCCGGTACAAGCAAACGGTGCTCGGGGCGGCCTGGGCCGTCATACAGCCTTTCTGCACGATGGTCGTCTTCAGCCTTTTTTTCGGGAGGCTTGCGAAGGTCCCTTCGGACGGGATACCCTATCCCGTATTCAGCTATGCCGCGCTTGTACCCTGGACGTTTTTCTCTCACGGCATTCTCCTGGCCTCGAACAGCCTTGTGGGACATGCCAACCTGATAAAGAAGGTCTACTTCCCGCGCCTTGCGATGCCGATGGCCTCAGTGCTTTCGGGGGTTGTTGATTTCGTTCTGGCCTTCATCCTGCTTCTCGGCATGATGTTCTATTTCGGCACATATCCGACCGTGAACATAATCTGGCTTCCGTTCTTCCTGCTCCTTGCCGTGATCACGTGCCTTGCCGTTTCATTATGGCTTTCGGCGATGAACGTGCAGTTCAGGGACGTAAGGCACACGATCCCGTTTCTGACGCAGTTCTGGATGTTCGCCACTCCGATAGCATACCCGAGCAGCTTGCTCCATGAGCCCTGGAAAACGGTTTACGGGTTAAACCCGATGGCGGGGGTGATTGAGGGCTTCAGGTGGGCGCTTCTGGGGACCGACACCGTGCCCGGTCCGATCATAGCGGTTTCCTCCATGGCCGCCGTTGCCATGCTCCTCTCCGGGGCGATGTACTTCAGGCGCATGGAGAAGACATTTGCGGATATAGTTTAGGGGTTTTTTGGGAAATGAACGAAACGGCAATCCATATAAGAAACCTTTCCAAGCAATACCACATCGGCAAGAGGGAAAAATACAAAACCCTTCGGGATACCCTTGTGGATGTGGTCGCCTCGCCCCTGAGGAGAATAAACAGCGTCCTCGCGGGGCAGGCCGCCTCAGGCAAACATGAAAGGATATGGGCTCTCAAGGACATCAATTTCGATGTGAACCAGGGGGAGGTCATCGGCATCATAGGCCGGAACGGGGCGGGGAAGAGCACCCTCCTTAAAATTCTTTCGAGGATCACGGAGCCTACAGGCGGTTTTGCCGAGATCAGGGGCAGGGTCGGCTCCCTCCTTGAAGTGGGGACCGGCTTTCACCAGGAACTCACCGGGAGGGAAAACATTTATCTGAACGGCGCAATCCTCGGGATGAGCAAGGTCGAGATAGAGAGAAAATTCGATGAGATAGTCTCCTTCGCCGAGGTGGAGACGTTCATAGACACCGAGGTGAAGCATTATTCGAGCGGCATGTATCTGAGGCTCGCCTTTGCGGTGGCCGCGCACCTTGAGCCCGAAATCCTCGTCGTTGACGAAGTGCTTGCCGTGGGAGACGCCCGCTTTCAGAAAAAGTGCCTCGCTAAAATGCAGGATGTGGGGCAGAAGGGCAGAACGGTACTGTTTGTTTCGCACAATATGGCGGCCATCCTGAAGCTCTGCAACCGGGTAGTCCTTATCGAAGAGGGCAGGATAGCCGCGGACGGAACCCCTCACCAGGTGGTGAGGAGGTATCTTTCTGCTGGGACCGATACCCTGGCTCAAAGGGAATGGCCCGATCCGGAAAAAGCGCCGGGCAAGGATATCGCGCGCTTGCGGGCTGTGCGGGTGTGCACGGAAAAGGGCCGCATAACGGACCAGGTAGACATACGCGAGCCCTTCAGAGTGGAAATGGAGTACGAAGTCCTGAGGCAGGGATTTGTGCTACTGCCCCATTATTACTTCTGGAACGAGGACGAGGTCTGCATCTTCGGCAGCCTCGATATGGACCCGGCATGGAAGGGGAAGCCCAGGCCTGCCGGGAGATACACGAGCGCCGTCCGGATCCCCGGAAACCTGCTCGCGGAGGGGACCATTTACGTAAATGCCGCCCTGAACACAATGAACCCCTTCAAGCCCCAGTTCTGGGAAAAAAGCGCCGTTGCCTTTGAGGTGATCGAAAACGAGGGAGGAGACACCGCGCGCGGAGAATACACCGGAAAAATCTGGGGCGCTGTAAGGCCTCTCCTTGAGTGGTCTACAAAGTTCACTTCCCCTTCCGAGAACAAGGAAAGGATCTCCGTTCTCTGATGAAACTCTCCCAAATGGCCCTATACAGCAGGTTCAGGCCTCTCAGGGAATTTGCATATAAGCGGATGAGGCCCGGGGATGTTTTTACCCCGGCCCCTCGCGCGACAAGGGTTCTCCTCTGTGGCGATATGACTTTCGACCCCGAATTTCGATATCCCCCGGGTGTACACAGGAATAAAAAGCCGGACGGCCGGGCAAAATCGGTACAAAGAAAGCTGAAAAGAAAAGTGACAGAGCTTTTATTTTCGCCCGCTCTGTTTTCCGGCGGACTGGACTTCGATTTCGGCGTGATGAGGCTTAAAAGCCTCGAAAAGACGCTTATGAATACACACAGAGTTTATCGGAGCTTTGTAAAACATGATATCGAATGGGACGGGAACTGTTCGTATCCGTTTGAAAAAATAGGGCCCTTCATGCGGGCGAAGGACATCGTCTTCGCAAACCTCGAAAATCCTCTCACCCACGCAAAGAGGGCGCATGGATTTTTTCTGGCCGACCCCGGGTACGCAGGGGCTATGAAGGGAGCGGGCATAAACATCGTGAGCGTGGCTAACAACCACATATTTGACGGCGGAGAGGTCGGTTTTCTGCACACGATGGAAAATTTGAACATCAATAACATAGAGTTTACAGGCGGAGGGAAAGACCTCTCTTCGGCAAGGCGGGGGAGAATTGTCCGGGCAAACGGCACGAGCATCCTCTTTCTTGCCTATACGCGTTTTTGCAATTCCAATTTCGCGTCCACAGCCGGCGACTATCCGGGTATTCTTCCTCTGGACCTTGATCTCATAATGGAGGATTTGAAATCCGCCCGTGGAAAGAGCGACATGGTCTTTGTAAGCCTCCATTGGGGCTATGAAAACCAGCCCAATATCCATCCAAAACAGATAGAGATCGCCCACAGGGTGATAGAGGCCGGGGCTGATTGCATAATCGGGCATCATTCCCACGTCCCGCACGGGATTGAGGTCTACAAGGGAAGGCCCGTCATCTATTCCCTCGGAAATTTCATTTTTGCTTATTACATGGAAGGGTGGCAGGACAATATGCTTGCCGAGGTGGTTATAGAGGATAAGAGGATCCGGGGAGTGATGGTCCACCCCATTTCGGGCCGGATGAATGAGCTCTTCCAGCCCGAACTCCTCGCCGGGCCGAGGGCTGACTCCCTTTTGAAGGAAATCAAAATAAAAAGCGCCCTTTTTAAAACCCCAATGGCCATAAAGGATGGCACAGGCTACATCCGGATAGACCAATGATAATCGAAGGGTTCAAAAAAGAAAAAAAGAGCGGGAGGGCCAGGATTTCAGCCCTCATCAAGTGGGAGGACTGCGCAAGGCCCGACCACGAGGTCTATTTCGAAACGTCGGAGGAGTTCGAAAAAGACCTGACCCTGACTCCCCATCCCTTTCTTGTCGGCTCGGTCATCCCGGCGATCCATTTCGGCGAAAAAAGGATAAAGATAGGCGAGGAGGTCTGCCCCGAACTGCGGCACGGGCTTATCACAGTGATGAGCTGGATGCGGCACTGGTTCGGGCATGAGACCGCAGCCCTTGAGACAAAGGTGAAGAGAGAAATGGAGAGCAAGCCGCACAGGGCGGCCTCCTTCTTTTCTGGAGGGGTCGACTCCTACTCCATACTCAGGCTCAATCATCTGGCCTTTCCGGAGGAGCATCCCTGGCGCATAAGGGACGGCATCATCGTGTTCGGGCTGGAGCAGGACGACCCCCAGGTATTCGAGCGCGTCCGCAATTCCATGCAAAGCGCCGCAGATGAGATAGGGATAACGCTCGTCCCCGTTTACACGAATATATATTTGAATTACCGGAGCGAGGACAAGGGATATGCGTTCTGGTTCTATAAATTCCAGAGTTCGGCCCTTTCCTCGGTGGCCCATGCCCTTTCAAACCGCATCACGGTGGCCTCGATAGCATCGGACTACGGTGTTGCGGACCAGTGGCCCCACGGCACGGACCCCCGGCTCGACCCGAATTTCAGCAGCGCGGACCTGAGGATAAGGCACGATGGCGTGAGCCTGACGAGGTTCGAACGGATAAAACTCATATCGGAATGGGAGCCCGCGCTGCGGCATCTCAGGGTATGCAACCAGTTCAAGAGGTATGGAAAAGATAAATTCAACTGCGGCAGGTGCGAAAAATGCGTCCGCACGATGCTGGCCCTCGTCTCCCTCGGAATCCTGGAACGGACAGAGGCTTTCCCCGGAAAGGATGTGAGTCCGGACATGCTTCGTCCCGTAAACCGGAGGACATACCCGCTTTACGTGGACCTGATCGCGCCGCTTGGAAAGCGAGGCAGGCACGACCTTGTAAAAGCCGTAAACGACAGGCTCGCGGAATGCGACAGGACAGAAAAGCGGGACCGGCTGAAGGCAAAAATCAAGGATCTGGACAGCAGGTTCCTGAACGGGGGGATTAAAAAGATTAACAGCTTCATCTCGCATAAACGGGGTCCCAAAATATTCCTGGAAACCAAATGAGAATTGAAGACCTGAAGAAAGAGAAATCCGGGCCTTAAAGAGGGCCGGGACCTAAAAAAGGACCGTTAAGAATGTTCATAGATACACTCACTTTATCAGGGGACAAAGCCGTCAGCGCGGACATATGCATCGCCGGGGCCGGGATTGCGGGCATATCGCTCGCGCGGGAGCTCATCGGGCAGCAATTCAGTGTTTGCCTCCTCGAATCCGGAGGGCTTCAGCCCGACAGGCTCACGCAATCCCTCTACTGGGGCGAAAACGTCGGGCATCCGTACTTCGAGCTCGATACGGCCCGCGCGTGCGGTTTCGGGGGGACGAGCAACAGGTGGAGCGTCCCCCTGGGCGAGAGCCGGCTCGGGGTCAGGCTCAGGCCGCTTGACGTCATCGATTTCGAGAAGAGGAGATGGGTGCCCTACAGCGGGTGGCCCTTTGGAAAATCCGAACTCGACCCTTACTACATCCGCGCGCAGAAGGTCTGCAAAGCGGGTCCATTCGATTACGAGCCCGGGTCCTGGGAAGACTCCGGGGCGAGGAGACCTTTCCCATTCAGGAATGGAAAGGTGAAAACCGCGATATTTCAGTTCGGGCATCGAGAGCATTTTTACCGCGAGTATCGGGACGAGATCGCTTCCGCCGGGAACATCACGACATACCTCAACGCGAACGTAGTGGAGATCGAAAGAGAACCCGGCTCGGAGCGCGTCTCGGCGCTCCATGCCGCGACCCTGAACGGAAAGAAAATACACATTGCGGCAAAAATCTTCGTCCTCGCCATGGGCGGGATCGAGGTCCCGAGGATAATGCTAATCTCGAACAGGCGTCAAAAGGAAGGACTGGGCAACCATAATGGGCTCGTGGGGCGGTTCTTCATGGAGCACCCGCACCTCTGGTTGGGCTATTACATCCCAAACCCCGAAATCCTCCCCAAAACGGACCTGTATTCCATTCAAAAGGTAAATGGCGTCCCCGTTATGGGGAAACTGGCCTTGGGCGAGGATGTGCTTCGGAGCGAGGGGCTTCTGAATTACTGCGTTTCTCTTCATAAAAGAGTTATGCCGGTCTGGAAAAGCCCGGGGCCCGCGGCCGGGATAAGGTCGGTTAAGGCTATAGGGTCCGCCTTGAAGAGGGCCAGGATCTCCAGCGACCTTGGCGCCCATCTCGGAAACGTGCTTAAGGACAGGCGGGCCGTGACAAGGGCGGTTTACGGAAAATTCCGCAATTATCTCGGCATCCCCGTCCACAAATGGTCAAGGAAGACGGCCCTCTTCGAGCTTAATCATATGATGGAACAGGCCCCCAACCCCATGAGCAGGGTCATGCTTTCCGACGAGAGAGACCTCCTCGGCAGAAGGCGCCCAAAGCTCAACTGGCAGCTTACCTCTCTCGAGATGAAGACCATAATCCGCGCCCAGGAAATCATAGACAAAGAGATGAGAAGGGCAGGGATCGGCAAGCTGGAGGTTGAGCTTAATTATATGATGGAACAGGGCCCGGAAATTCCGCGCGACCTGCACGGAGGCTGGCACCATATGGGGACGACCCGCATGCATACGGACCCCAAAAGGGGCGTTGTGGACGAAAATTGCAGGGTGCACGGGACCGCCAATCTATATGTCGCGGGTCCTTCCGTTTTCCCCACATGCGGGTACGCGAACCCCGTGCTTACGACAGTTGCACTTGCTCTGAGACTCGGGGACCATTTGAAAAACGAATCTGTCGGGACAATTTTGCGGGGATAATAACGGCGTGAGAAAAAATTCCGGGATAATTTCCGTTCAGGAAGTCAAGACTGCAAGGCCCGATGGGAGGCGCCGCTGGGGTATGCTTATTGACCTCCGTAGGTGCATAGGCTGCGAGGCCTGTTCGCTCGTCTGCGAACAGAAGAGGGGGACCAGGCCCCCGGTTCGCCGCGTTATGGATTGCGGCCTGAGCGGGCCTCCGGAGCGGATAAGGAATTTCCTTCCGTTGAGTTGCATGAACTGTAACAATCCGCCCTGTGTTGAGGCATGCCCCACGGGCGCCACTTATAAAACAGAGGACGGGATAGTGGACATCAGGGCCGACTTGTGCCTCGGGTGCGGGTACTGCGTCCTTGCCTGCCCCTACAGGGCAAGAGCAATCTTTTACGGGACAAAAAACGGAGCCTCCGACGCAAAGCTGCGGGAAAAAACCGGCACTTGCATAAAATGCAATTTCTGCATGGAAAGGGTCCATTCAGGATTGAAAATAGGCCTTGTGCCGGGGACTCACCCGGAAGCTACCCCCCTGTGCGTTATCGCGTGCAGCGCGGGGGCACTTCATTTCGGGGACATCAACGATCCCGCAAGCAGGATATCCAGACTGTTAAAGGAGAATAAGGCAGTCTGTCTTCAGGAGGAGCTTGGCACCCTGCCCTCGGTATTCTATATACCTTTTACCTCGGAGTTTAAGGAATGAACAGGCTGTTTATCGCCCCCGAGCGGCAAAATGAGTGGAACCTGCTCGCGGTGATGAATTTCTTTCTGGGCGGGACCGCCGCCGGGTTCTATTTCCTCCACTGGCTAAATTTGAATCTGGCCGCCACAAGGGCAATTCCCTCCTCGTTGAAACTCATCGCGCCGGCGCTTGTGGGGATGGGGTTTTTGGGCCTTCTATTTGAAGCTGGAAGGCCGCTCAGGGGCTTTTACGCATTTAAGAAGATACGGTCATCATGGATGTCGAAAGAGCTCTTTTTTGGAATCCTTTTTATAATGGCCGCCGTTTACGACTTTCTCTATCCGGATGTTTTAGTCAGGACCACAGGGGCCGTTTCAGCTCTCCTTTTTGCTTTCAGCCAGTCCATGGTCCTTTACAAGGCGAGGGGGATCTCAGGCTGGAACATGCCGCTCCTGCCCCTTCTCATTTTTAATTGCTCCATCGTGAAAGGGGCCGGGCTTATGCTCCTCATCTATGGGATGGACCTCCTCAGGCCTGCCGGGCCTGTGCTCTGGATCATATTTATCTCTTTCATTTCTGATTTCCTCTTCTGGTTTTTATATCTCGGATACCTGAATGAGGAATTCCGGGAATCGGTGAAGGCCCTGCGCCGGTTTGGTTCCATGCTCCTCGTCCTTGGCGCCGGCCACGTAATCCCTGTTTTAATAATTTCGGCCCTCCTCTTGAAAAAGGGTGGATATGAGCATTATGCATTTATTGCCGGCATCCTGGCGCTTTCGGGCGCTCTTGCCGGGGATGCGGGAATTCTCCTCAGGGCGGGCGCTTACAGGGCGATAAGGGCAGGAGAGCCCAAGTCCATCCTTGTTGAGAGCGGCGAAGAGTCCAAATGCCGGATTATTCCGATCGAGTCCGCAAAAAGAAAGAGCATAAGCAAATGAAAAAATACGATAAAAGCGGAGGCGCCTTATACAGGTTCATGTCCAGATACTGGAGCGGGTTCTGGATGAGGTTTGCGGGGCTTGGCCCTGCCGGAAGGCTCGCGACGCGTCTTGCCGTTTTATTTGCCCTCCCGCACAAGGCGCGCGTCTACCTTTCCGACATGAGCCGGGAAGGGTATATAGCCCCGAGCGCCACGATATACCATTCTGACCTCCGCCTGGGCTCCAATATCTTCATTGACGACCGGGTGATCATTTTTCAAAGGGCGAGGGGGGGACCGGTCACGCTCGGAAACCGCGTTTGCATCTACAGGGACACTATCCTCGAAACGGGCTATGGGGGCACCCTCACGATAGGCGAGAAGGCGAGCATACATCCGCGCTGTCAGATAAACGCGTATATTTCGAGCATCGAGATCGGCTCCGGGGTCATGATAGCGCCCTCCTGCGCGATGTACCCCTATAACCACAACATACACCCCGGAAAACCGATAAGAAAACAATCCATATATTCCAAAGGCGGGATCAGGATAGGAGATGAGGCATGGCTCGGTTTCGGTGTTATAGTCCTGGGTGGGGTGAGGATCGGAGAGGGCGCCGTCATCGGGGCAGGCTCTGTCGTCACCCAGGATATCCCGGACGGGGCAATCGCCGTAGGCGTTCCCGCGCGCGTCGTTAAAATGCGTTCCGACCTGGCCTGATTTCCGGCTCCAAACTTCAGATGCTTAAAAACCTTACCACATCCAAATACATCCCCTGTGGAGAGAAAAGAGGTCTTTTTACATCAAGTATGTCTTAGGGGCATTTTCCTTTCGGGCAGGCCGCCCTGAAAGGAAACAGTGATCGCGTGGGAAGAGTCATAGGAAAAATCTATTCAAGGAGGAAAAAGATGAGAAGGATTAGACCCATGTTCGTATTGATTCTGTTCAGCGTCTTTTTAGTTGCCTTATCGGGATTATCGGAAGGGGCTGAATGCCCTCTCTCGGCACAACAGCATTACTGGAAACTGGACGAGGCCGCCGCGCCTTACGCCGACTCGGCGGGAGGCGGGAGCCTCACATGCACGGATTGCCCTGATCAGGTGAACGGGAAAGTCGGCAACGCCCAGAAATTCAGCGGGACGGACGCCGCCGGCACCGCCGGGAACCTGGTGAACTGGGCCAATACGGACAGCTTTTCCATCGAACTCTGGGCCAAGCTCGATGCGGGATGCGCGGATACCCAGGTCTTTATCGGAAGGGATGAGCCCGGAACGGGCACTCCCCTGCATTGGTGGGTAGGCTGTTCCGCAGGCCTTGCCAAAGTAAGGATCTCGGACACGAACGGCGACAGTTATTCCATAGCAAGCACCACCAGCATAGCCGACGGGCAATGGCACCATATCGCCGCGGTAAGGAATGCTGCCGAGAGCAGGATGAGGTTTTATATTGACGGTATCCAGGAGCCGAGTATACACACTACTTATCTGGGAGATTTCAGCGGGTCGGCCCCAGTCGATGTCGGGGCCATGGGCGGTGGATATTTCTTCAGGGGTGCGCTCGATGAGGTCTCCATTTACAGGAGGGCACTCAGCTCGGATGAAATAGCGGCCCATTACAACGGGGGCTCCGGAATGAGCTACTGCGATGCTGGCCCGCCTCCGGAGGAGAACAATCCGCCCAGCGCTCCGGAACTCGTCTCCGTAGTCGTGAATGCGGACAATACGGTTACATTCACCTGGAAGCCGAGCACCGACATCGACCCGGGCGACGGCATCAGCAATTACGAGCTCTACTTCGATACGGATCCTGACTATACGGGTTGTGAGCCCGTCAAAGTGGATGCGAGCGGCCAGGTCCTCGCATACGCCGGTGTAGGCGGGTTCGGCGCGGGCATCCTGCTTATGGGCCTTGCCCTTGCGGGCAGGATCAGGAACAGGAGAAGGATATTCATCTTGATAGGGACCCTGCTCCTCGTGAGCGCGTTCCTCGTTTCCTGCGGCGGTGGCGGCGGCAGCGATGACAATACTCCTCCGCCTCCTCCCGGCAATGAACTTTCGTACCAGACCACGGCGCCTCTTGCGAGCGGCACCTATCACTGGAAGATTGAGGCCTACGATCAGAAGGGCGCAAGTTCTGAAACGGAAGGCGATCCCTTCATAGTGCCTTAAACCTGCCCGATCGGCCTCTGGCCGGTCAAATCCGGGGCGCCCGCAAGCAAAATCCCCCGCGGGCGCCCCGGCAAAAAAAATTGGCGGCAATATGGCAAAAAAAGCGATATTATCCCTGCTCCTTCCTCTTCTCCTCTTGGGAACAATTAATTCCCATGCAGCTGACCCTGCGTGCTTAAGGAGGATAATGCCGCTCGGCGATTCGATCACAATCGGCTATGGCGAAATAACGGCTCCTGAATACATGTCCGGCTACAGAAGGCCCCTCTACTTGACACTTAAGGAGAATGAATATGAGGTAAATTTCGTGGGGAGCCGGCAGGACGGGGAACTCGCCCAACCCGCCTTCGATTACGACCACGAAGGCTGGGGCGGCTACAGGGACGACCATATCGCACTCTATGTTTACGGCTGGCTTCAGGCCAACCCCGCCGATGTCATTCTCCTCCATATAGGGACGAACGGCCTCGACCCCGATCCCTCGGATGTCCGGAATATCCTTAACGAGATAGACAGATACGAGAGGGACTATAACCGGCAAATAACCGTCCTTCTTGCGAGGATTATAAATAGAGTCCCGTACAGTGCGACAACCACTCAATTTAACGATAACGTGGAGGGCATGGCTCTGATACGGATTGCGGCCGGGGACCGTATCGTGGTGGTCGACATGGAAGGCTCCTTTGATTATTCGATACACATGTGGGACGACATCCATCCGAACGAACTGGGTTACGCCAAAATGGCCGAAGTATGGTTTGACGCGATTGAACAAATATTGCCCCTGTGCGTTCCGGACCTCGACATCTCGCCTTCCTCCCATAATTTCGGGAACGTGCAGGTAAACGCGACGTCAACCAGGGCATTCACAATAACCAACGCCGGGACCACGGACCTGGTAGTGGGGGCGTTATCCGTAACCGGGGCCAATAAGGACAAATTCCTCCTCCGGAATGACCTCTGTTCCGGAAAGACGGTCCCCTATTCCGGCACATGCACATTCGACTTGGTCTTCGCGCCCGTTGCAGAGGGTTTCATAAACGGCACCCTTGCCGTGCCCTCAAACGATTACAAGGAACCTTCATTGAATATAGCCCTCGCCGGGACTGGTTTTCTTTCGGCGGGAAACAACTTCCCCTCGAGGCCCCGGCTCATCGCGCCCGTTGAAGGGGGGACGGTCCAGGGGACGGAGGCCCTCCTCAAATGGAGGAATTCAACAGACCCCGACGGGGACAGGATAACCTATCACGTATATTGCTGCGAGAACGAGAATTTAACCGGGTGCAAATCTTACTCTGCCGCGAGTACGTCGGCCCGCAAGCCCTTATATGCCGGGTTAGGGATGGCCGGAACACTCTTTGCCCTCTTCGGTACCATCACGGCGAAGAGAAGGAAAAGACTCCTCCTCTTTATTGGGATTCTCTTCGCCTTGTGCTCTCTCCTCATCTCCTGCGGGGGTGGAGGGGGCAGCGGCGGCGACGGCCCGGGCGAATCCTCGTATACGGTGGGGGGCCTTGACAGCGGGACGAAATATTACTGGAAGGTCGTGGCCGATGACGGCAACGGGGCTTCAAACCCGAGCGAAACGAGGAGTTTCCGGACTCAATAAAATGATGTAAACCTCACTGCTGCCGTCAAGATAATTCAAAAGACTTCTTTTAAGAGAAAGTAACTTACTTGTCCAAAAAATTTATTTTGGACGATATGGGTCAAGCCCGGAATTACGGCCAAAAGATTTGAGTTTTTTCCCTTAATAGAAAAGCTGTCTAAAAAAAGATATTGGAATATGACGAGGGCCCCCCATTCGGATTCAGTATAGAAAGGACCGCCAGATGGAATGCCATCCTGTGCTGAGGCTTAAACCAGAGCCGTGCGAGGAGTTCAGCGAGGCCCAGGTCCATCGGTTGATAATGGAATCGCCGGAGGGATTTTGCGACCTCCTCGATCGCTTTTACGCGGAGTGGAACAGAAACCGTGACATGGTCACTCTTCCCCCGAAACAGGTCTTCTCGACAGAGGGCCTCAAGGGAGATTTCAGGGTAATGCCCTGCGTCTTCAACTTCGAAGGCAAGCTTGTTAAAGCGGTAAAAGTGATCGGCACGAACGAGGAGGAGCGGATAGTCCCGGACAAGATATGTGTCGGCAGGGCCATGCTCCTCCATCCCACGGATAATTTCGCCCAGGCCCTTTTCGAAGTCTGCGCGCTTTCCTCGTTCAGGACGGCCGCTATTTCGGTCCTGGCGGCGAAGCGCTGCGCCACGGGCCTCTTGCGCGCAGGCATAATCGGTACGGGACGGATCGGCTTCTATACGGCCCTGTTCCTTAAAAATTGGCTCCGGATAGGCGAGCTTTCCTATTTTGACCTGGATCCCGCCAGGGCCCGGGAATTCAAGTTCGCCATCGAACCTTTCATGTGCGGAATGGACGCCCGCGAGTGCGGTTCGGTTGAGGAGGTCTCGGCCGAATCGAATGCCCTTTTTCTCTGCACGAATTCGGCCGTCCCGGTACTCTCCAAAAAGAATGCCCGAAACCTGCCCTTCGTCTCGAGCGTGGGAGCCGACGCGGACAACCTCTCCGAACTGGACGAGGACATGGCCCCTGACAGGCAAATCGTGGTCGATTCAATCCAGAGCATGGCCTTGGGCGACATGAAGCGCTGGGAAGAGAAGGGGATAATCAGTAGAGAGGAAGTCCTTGAAATGCGTTCCGTGGCGACACCCGGTTACAAGCCCGCAAAAAAAGTCCTGTTCATTTCCACAGGTGTGGCTGTACAGGACGCGCTCGCGTGCCAATTCCTCTTTGAGCGGAGAAAGAGGGAAAAAACCCCATTAAAGATGGTCCTCCCGTCGAAAATGGCATTGACAAACATCAAAAAGGGCGATGGGATACTTGGATAAACTTCTCTTCAGGAACCAATTCGTACTGGGGCCGCACTACATACATTCTTTCGACGGCTGGAACGGCGCCCAAATAAACGGACGGATATTCATCACCTCGCACCCGAACCTAAATATCTGCCAGGTCTCATCCGGTCCCAAATCCATTACCCTGATGGGCTACATCATAGACCCTCGTAATCCTGGCCATGACGACAGGACCATCCTGAATGAACTATTGCATCAATTTGATGGTTGCAGGGGCCTTATTAAGAAAACATACCCTCTCGGCGGAAGGTGGGTCCTTGTCCTGAAGGATGAGAGGGGCCTCTTCCTTCTGAATGACGCGACGGGGCTCCGGCAGGTCTTCTATGCCGATATCGCCGGCGAGAAAGAAATCTGGTGCGCCTCCCAGCCCTCTCTCCTCGCCTCCATGCTTAATTTAAAGAAGGACGGGGAGGCCCTCCAGTTCATAAATTTCTACTCAAAGAGGAACAGGGAGTTCTGGCTCCCTGGAGACGCGTCCCTCTTCAGGGGGATAAGGCATCTCCTTCCGAACCATTATCTGGACTTGAAAAGCGGGCATGCCTTCAGGTTCTGGCCCGATTGCGCCCGTAAGGACATCTCTCCCGAGGCAGCCCTTCAAAAGACATCCGGACTGCTCACCGGCCTTATCCGGGGCGCTTTTAACAGGTTCGAGCTTGTGCTTTCCCTGACAGCGGGCCTTGACAGCAGGCTTGTGCTTGCCGCCTCGAAGGAAATAAAGGACGGGACGCCCGCAATGACAATACAGAAGGGCAGGGCCGATTTTGCGGATGTGAGGGTCCCCTCGGTCCTTGCAAAGAAACTCGGTCTCAGACATCACATACTGAAGCCTGCAGAAAAAGTCAGAGATGATTTCAGGAGCATCTATGAAAGGAACGCCCTGTACCCGCACGATGCATGGGTCGGGGACGCACAGGCGATTTGGGATTATAACGCGGGGGAAAAAGTGGCCATGACCGGCAGTGCCGCCGAGATCGGGCGGTGCTGGTATCCGAGATACAGGAAGCTCGAGGTCACGCCCCGGAGACTTTCGATGATGAAAGGGATGAAACACAGGTTTGCGGCCCTGCAGTTCGGCAATTGGCTGGAAGGCCTCCGGGACGGCTTCAATTACCACCCGCTCGACCTTTTTTGCTGGGAACAGGGGGCGGGGAACTGGCTTGCCATGTGCCAGCTTGAATTCGATATCGCCTGGAAGGACATCTTTACCCCCTTTAACTGCAGGGAGCTTCTGATAACCCTGCTCGCAGTCAGCGAAAGTTACAGAAAGCCGCCCGGCTATGAGCTGCAAAAAAGGATGATCCTGGATTTATGGCCGGAAGTCCTTGAGGAGGCCATAAACCCGCACAAGAAGAAATCGTTCCTTGAAGAGATTGAGGCCGGGATAAAATTCAAGCTCCAGGATTTCAAATATACCGTTCGGGATTACGCCTGACATAAAATGCCTGTCCATCCTCTTGTAAGCATAGGGATCCCTACGTTCAACAGGGCCCGCGGGTTTCTGCCCGCCTGCCTCGAGAGCGCCCTTGCCCAGACATATCACGCAATCGAGGTAATAGTGTCCGACAACTGTTCCACCGACGGCACGGGGGGGCTTGTCAAGGGGTTCAAGGACCCGCGCGTCAGGTACTTCAGGCACGATTTCAATATAGGGGCCAATAATAATTTCAATTTCTGCCTTAAACAGGCCCGTGGGGCCTATTTCCTTCTCCTGCAGGACGATGACCTTATCGATCCGGACTTCATTCAAGAATGCATGAGGGCGGCGGGAAACGGGGATTTCGAAATCATACGGGCCGGCACCCGCGTCATAGACTCCGAGGGGCGGGTCATAAGAAATTACCCGAACCTTGCGGCGGGGCTTTCTCTGGAGGATTTCTTCCTCGGCTGGTTTTCAGGAAAGACCGCCCTATACCTGTGCAGTACGCTCTTCAACACCCGGAAGCTGAAGGAGATTGGTGGGTTCAACTCCCCTAAAAACCTTTTTCAGGACGTGGTGGCGGAGGCCCGGCTTGCGGCAAGGGCAGGCAGGCTTGATATTGCCGACATAAAGGCGAGCTTCAGAAAGCACGGCGGCGAGATGACCTTTTCCGCGAAGGTAAAGGACTGGTGCGACGATTCGCTCTTTCTGCTGGACCTCCTCTGTGTCCTCTCCCCACGGAAAAAAGAGGAGGTCAGGGCGACGGGGATGAGGTTTTTTTCGAGGCTGAATTACGGGAGGGCGCGCTCGGTCGGGTCCCCGATAGAAAGAGTAAAGGCATACTATTCCGTCTTTAAAAAATTCAAGCATCCCCCGGGGCTCAGTCATTTCCTCAAACCCGTTTACATATCCATGCACGGCACGCCCCTCCACAACGGCTTCCGCTTCATCAGAAAGAGGTTTAAAGGCGCTCCATCTTTATGAGAATAGCCGTAGTCGCAAGCGAGTTTCCGTCTATATCGGAGACCTTCATCGTGAACCAGATCACTTCACTCATCGGCCTTGGCCATGATGTTGAGATTTTCGCCGGGAGGCCCAAAAAGGAAATCAGGGCGCATCCGGACGTGGAGAAATACCGGCTTTTGGAAAAATGCAACTACTTTCCGGAACCGCCCGAAAAGAATAAATTGGCCGCCTACATCGGGGCGCTCTTATCTCTTTTTTTTCGGAGACCGGGCCTGTTTTTTGAGGCACTGAAGGCAGTAAAGGAAACGAGCGGGGCCGTTCCCATAGGGCTCATTTACAAGGTTTGCCCTTTTTTCGGCAAAAAGTGTTTCGATGTCATCCTGTGCCACTTCGGCCCGAACGGAAATACGGGAACTTTGCTGAGTGAGATGGGCCTTGGCGGCAAGGTGGTCACTTTCTTCCACGGGTACGATATGAGCAACTATTTAGATAAGGCAGGGAGGGGCGCATACAATTATCTTTTCAGGAAAGGCGACCTGTTCCTGCCTGTAAGCGAGAAGTGGAAAGGGCTGCTCAAAGACCTGGGCTGCGACGAGAGTAAAACCATTGTGCACAGGATGGGCGTTGACGCGGAGAAATTCACATTCAGGGGCGGCAACGGCGCAGGCGGAGGAAAGATAAAATTGCTTACCATCGCCCGGCTCATCGAAAAAAAAGGCGTGAGGTACGGCATCGAGGCGGTCGCAAAGCTCCTCCCCCTGTATCCCGATATTGAATATGCGGTGGCGGGAGACGGCCCTCTAAAGGGGGAACTGCAGGCCCTTATAGACGGGTTCGGCTGCGCTCGAAGGATAAAGCTTCTCGGCTGGAAGGACCAGGACGAAATACTTGGCCTCATGAGGGAGGCCGATATCCTCCTTGCCCCGAGCATAACGGGCAGCAATGGGGCAAAGGAAGGGATCCCGGTAGTCCTCATGGAGGCCCTCGCGCAGGGCATACCGGTTGTGAGCACGTTTCACAGCGGCATACCCGAGATCATCACAGACAATAAAACCGGCTTTCTCGTCACTGAGAGGGATGTGGACGGGCTCGCATCGAAACTTGAATCCCTGCTCACAGACCCGGAACTTCGCGCCCGCATGGGCCGCGAGGGGCGGGCCGCCGTCGAGGCCGATTATGACGTGAAGAAATTAACGAGGAGGCTCGAAGCTGTCCTCATGGCCCTCGTCTCGGGCCAATCGCCGTTAACATTAATTAAATGAACATTAATGAAATGAATCCCTTTTTTACCGTTGTCATACCCACGCATAACCGCTCCGCCTATCTTAAAGAGGCCGTGGAGAGTGTTCTTGCCCAGACTTTCACCGATTTTGAGCTTATAATCGTGGACGACCATTCGGAGGACGATACGAAACAGGTCGTCCAGTCCATCCCGGACGGCAGAATAAAATACATTTTAAACGACCATGCCCCCGGCGGGGCCGGCGCGAGGAACGCGGGCATATTCAGGGCGAAGGGGGAATGGGTGGCCTTCCTCGACGACGACGACCTCTGGCTTCCCAAAAAGCTTGTGCTTCAGCGTAAAAAGATTCAGGAATTGGATGCCTCTGTAGGGCTGATTTATACCGGGTACGCCCGATATGATTCTCAAAGTAGAAAAGAAATATCAGTCCATATTCCCCGGAAGGAGGGATGGTTAAGGGACGAATTGTTGGAAAAGAACTACATAGGACCTTTCAGTAGTGTCGTGGTCCGGACCCCACTCCTGAAAGAACTTGGAGGTTTAGACGAGAATTTCCCGGCCTCTCAGGATTACGATCTGTATTTCAGGATAGCTTCATCTAAGAAAATATCCTTTGTCGGGGAAAAACTTGTCATTTTCAGGCAGGACAGTCCCCACCGGATAACCGGCAATCTCCGCAAGAAATTCATTGCAAGGTCCCTTTTTTGGGATAAGCACTCTGATAGCATTAATAACCCCAGGCTCAAGCATATAGTGGCATCCAGGTCTTTTTTGGCAGCCATGCTTCTCAGAAAATGGAAATTCCTGCCTCGTTTTTTGCCGTGGACAATAGCAGGTCTTTTTCTGGACCTTCCCAATTTTTTCAGGACCTGGAGGTTGCTTATCAGAAGCTGTCTTAAAAAAAAGGGCCTTCCCTCGGAGGGCTCTTTATGATCATGAAATATCCTGGTTTGATTGAGGCTCTGAAGAAGTTCATTCCTTTCCGTGTAAGGTCCTTCGTTCGAAGCCATTTCATACTTCTCGATTACGACAAGTACATCTGGAATAAGTCTCGGCCGGTCGAAGAGGATGAGTGGGTTTCCCGCGAGCCTCAATACCCCTTTAAAATAGGCATTATCAGGGAATTCGCCAATTATCACAAACATTATGCGGCGGCTTGCAGGGAAATGGGGGTCAGCTATAGCATTCTTGATATATCCAAGAGCAAATGGATCGAGGCGGTCAGGACCTCCGGGTGTGATGCATTCCTCGCCTGGCCCTCTGCTGCCCTTACGATCTGGAAGGAGATGTATGACGAGCGCTTAAAAATTATGGTTGAGGAAATGGGCAAATTGGTCTATCCCTCATACAAAGAGCTCTGGATTTATGAGAGCAAGCGCAGGACGCGGGACTGGCTCGAAGCCAATCAGGTCCCCTCTCCGAGAACCGAAATATTTTATGAATTGAAAGAGGCACTCGCTTTTATCGGAAGATCCGAGATGCCTATTGTAATAAAAACCAGTCAGGGAGCCTCTTCAAAAGGTGTGAGCATATTCAGGGACAGGAGAAAGGCTCGGAACTGGATTAAAAAAGCATTCCGGAAGGGAATAACCCCACGCCGCGGCGATCCGAGGGACCGTCACTGGGGACACGTCATAATGCAGGAATATCTTCCTCAGGTAAAAGAGTGGAGGATGGTTCGGATCGCAAATTCCTATTTCGGCCATCCGAAGGGCAGGGTGGGAGATTTCCACAGCGGTTCGGGTCGCGTCTTATGGGATACTCCCCCGGTAAGCCTTCTTGAGTTCTTGAAACAGGTTACAGATATTGGTGGTTTCACGAGCATGGATGTGGACGTATTCGAGACCAGGGACGGAAGATATCTGGTAAATGAACTTCAGACCGTCTTCGGGGCTTCCTATTCAAAGGATCAGTTGCATGTGGATGGAAGGCCTGGACGGTTCCTGTTCATGCAGGACCGGAATCAATGGATATTCGAGGAAGGGGATTTCGCAAGGAACTCCTGTGCCAATCTGAGGATAGAGTACCTGCTCACACAACTTACGAAAAGAGATAAGAGAGAGGCATGTATCAGGAAGTAAACAGAAGAAAGAAGGTTGATTTGTTCGGCTTTTTATTGGCTGTTTTTATTATAGGTACGTACATTCTTTTTGGAAAGGGACAGCTTCTCCTCATAGGTTTGCTGCTCGCCGGGGGTTACACGCTCTATTTTTTGAAAGAGAGGAAATCCTTGCCTGGGGAACTCGTTGTATATTTTCTCTGGTGCGCATGGTCTTTAACTGGAATAGCTGTTTGTCCCGACAAGGAGGCCTTTTTTGATTCTCTCCTTGTTGTATTCCAAATAATTATAATGAGCTTTGCAATAATAGGCATAACCGAAAAGCGCGGCTCGATAGGGCTTAACTATATGGCCCTGGCAATTGGCGGCATTCTGCTTTTGGGCATCAGCTTTATTGGAGGCGAAGTCCAGGCAGGGCTCTCCGTGGCCAGCAAAGTTCAGGTAAAAGGCCTAACTCGCAACCCGAACTATTATTCGTATGGTCTTCTTCTGTCCGTAATCGCTCTTCTATATTTCTGGGGGCTGAAGCCCTCATGGAAAGCACGGGCGGTGCTGGGGCTGCTGATGGGAGCCATGGCCTTAGGCATCCTGGTCTCGGCATCGAGAAAAGCTTTTATTGGATTTCTCCTGCTTATCCTATTATGGCTTTGGATGTGTTACAGGAAATTTGTGATGCAGAGGCTTTATCTCATAATCCCCATGATACTTATCCTGATTGGTTTGGGGCTTTTCACGGACTATATGCTTGAAAACACATATATGGGCAAGCGCTTCCGAAAGGATTTTGTGGAAGATCCGATTCACGAACGGCGCACGGACCATGTGAGAGTCTCTCTTTACAAAGAAGGACTCCATATTATTATGGAAAACCCGCTATTCGGAGTAGGCCTTGGAAACTTCGCCGTGCTTTCCAAGCATCGGCTTTATTCTCATTCCGATTACATAGAGGTCGCCTCATCTACCGGGATTATAGGCTTCTGCATTTATTTTACCGTCTATCTTCAGCTCTGGCGCAGGCTCGGGCGGGTAAAAAAACGGCTTCATGGATATTTTATCCAATACAATATAGGCCTGGCGAAAGCTGCAATAATAACGATACTTGTCCTGGCCCTTGGAAGGCCAAACATCTATTCCAATGCAACATGGGTTTTCCTTTCAAGTCTGATAGGGTATTTCTGGCACCTGGAAAGAAAAATAGAGCTGTTCGACAGGTATCAGGCCCATCTGAGGCATCAACAAAGAGATTTGAGCTGAAACATATAGTATTCATAAGCTCGAATTATCCCTCGTTGGCCAGGCCCGCATACGGTGTTTTTGTCCGAAATCTGGTTCAGGCAATAGCAAAAAGGGGTGTCCGGTGCACTGTTATAAATCCCGTCAGTTTTTTCCAGACCGCCCCTTACAGTGCTCCGGACCAGACGGATATCTCCCATGAAGCCGTTCAAGTGATCAGGCCCAAATATGTTTCCTTTTCCGTAAAGGATATCTGTTTTTTTAATACCGCCTCTTTAAGCCTCATTTCCTTCGAGCGCAAGGTAAAACAGGTACTCTCAGGATTGAGTTCTCCCCCGGATATTCTTTATGGACATTTTCTTTTTCAAGGCGGCATTGTGGCCGCACGGCTGGGAGCGGAGCTCAATATTCCTTCGGTTATTGCCGTAGGGGACAGTAATTTCCAGATAATACGGAAGCTCGGAAGAGAGAAGGGAATTAGGGACTTCCGTTCGGCTGACGCCTTCATAGCCGTTTCCCTTCTCATAAAAGAAATGCTTATGGAAGTGCTCAAAGTTCCGGAATCGAAAATAGGAGTATTCCCAAATGGGATAGACCCGGCACGTTTTTTCCCCAGAGACCGGCTCCTTATGCGTCGTCAATTCGGATTTCCAGAAAATGGATTTATAATTGCATTTACAGGGCACTTCAACGAGAGAAAAGGTCCCCACAGGCTCCTTTCAGCCGTTTCCGGCCTGAAGAATGTGGGAATCTTGTTCATCGGGGCGGGAGATACCCCGCTGGCCGGGAAGGAAGTCCTCTTTAAAGGCGTTTTGGAGAACAGCAAACTTCCTGAAATGCTCTCGGCCGCGGATATTTTCGTTCTGCCGACCACAACCGAGGGCTCGTGTAATGCAATAATAGAGGCCCTGGCCTGCGGATTGCCTGTTGTAACTTCAAAGGGGCGTTTCAACGACGACATAGTGGATGATAACGTTTCGATGAGAGTTGACCCCCTGAATGTGTCCGAGATCCGGCAGGCTATAGAGACCTTGCTTCAAAATGGAGATCTTCGCATGAGATTGTCCGGGAACGCGCTTAAGAAGGCTGCCAATTTCGATATCAATGTCCGGGCCGAGAGGATCTGCGCCTGGATGAAGCGGATTAGGCAGTAGCCTTTCAAAATGAAAGATCAAAAGGTCTGTCATATAAGCACGGCGCATTCGGCTACGGACGTCAGGATCTTTCATAAAGAATGCAAGAGCCTGGCCGGCGCCGGCTATTCCGTGACTCTGATAGCCCAGCATGGTTCGGATGAGGTCCTGTCCGGTATAAAAATACTTGCGCTGCCCCGGACCGGAAAGCGCGCCAAACGCATGGTCCTTCTCCTGGGAAAGGCATTAAAACGCGCTCTCAAGGAGGATGCCCGGCTTTATCACATACATGACCCGGAACTCCTTCCCCTGGCGCTTTTTCTTAAACTGTTTACAGGGGCCAAGATAGTCTATGATGCTCATGAGGATTATACACAAAAAATACTTTCAAAAGATTGGATTAATAAAGGACTGAGAGGGCCCGTTTCAAAGCTGACGGGTGCCCTTGAGCGTTTTTGCGCCTTTTTTTTTAACTTCATAATCACTACAGAATCCCATACGCAAAAAAGATTCCCTGCGGGCAAGAGCGGGGTAATCGCGAACTATCCTCCTCTATCCGTGAATCGGGAAGAAGAGCCGGAAAAAAAAGGCCATCCCTTCAGGGCCATATATGTGGGCGGAATTACGGAGGACAGGGGAGCTTCCGTAATGGCCGGGTCGCTGGGCTATCTGAACGGGAAAGGTATTGAACTTCATCTGGCAGGGAAAGTTTTTGAACAAAAGGCATCTGAACTGTTCGAAACTTCCCGGATAAAATACCACGGCCGCCTCGAATGGGAGGAGATTGCACAGCATTTGAGAGCAGCCCATGTCGGTCTTGTCCTCCTGCAGCCGGTCCCGGCCTATCTTTATTGTCATGCGGAAAACATAACAAAACTTTTTGAATACATGCTCTTCGGGCTGCCTGTGATCATATCGGATTTTCCCAAATTGAAGGAATTCGTGGCCCTGCACGATTGTGGAATAACCGTTGACCCGACGAGACCTGATCTCGTCGCGAAGGCCCTGAACTTCCTCTATGAAAACCCGGATGTAAGGGAAAAAATGGGCAGGAACGGAAGAAAGGCCGTCCTGGAAAAATTCAATTGGGAAAAAGAGTCCCGAAAGCTCCTTGAAATCTACCGTAAACTGCTTGATTAAGGCAATGGAGAAGACAAAGACCGTCTGCATAATCATCCCATGCAGGAACGAGGCCCGGTTCATTCACAAGTGCCTCGATTCCATCATTGAAAACAGCTTTTCGCAAGAAGCCCTGGAAGTGCTTGTCCTCGATGGAATGAGCGAAGACGGGACGCGCGACCTCGTTAGGCAATACGAACGGAAATACCCGTTCATACGGCTTATCGACAACCATGAAAAGACCACCCCTGTTGCTATGAACCTGGGGATAGCGAACTCGCGCGCAAAATATATAACCATCTTGAGCAGCCATTCGAAGATCGCCGGGGATTTTATTGAAAGTTGCGTGCGGACAATGGAGGACTCGGACGCCGATTGCGTGGGCGGCCCGATAATGACCGTCCCGGGCGATAACGGCCTCCTTGCCAGGTCCATAGGCAAGGTCCTTTCGCACAGGTTCGGGGTTGGGAACTCCCATTTCCGTACGGGTCTGAGCGGGCCCAGGTTTGTGGACACCGTCCCTTTCGGCTTTTACAAGGCAGAGGCATTCGAAAAGGCAGGGCTTTTCAATGAGGACCTGACGAGAAACCAGGACATAGAGTTCAACCTGAGGCTCAAGAGCCGGGGCGGAAAGCTGCTCCTTCACCCCGGCATTAAAAGCTACTATAATGCCCGGCATACGCTCTCCGGGCTTGCGGGGAACGGCTTTTTAAACGGTTATTGGGTCATATACGGCCTTAGATATGCGCGGCAGGCCTTTTCGATCCGGCATCTCGTCCCGTTTTTTTTCGTCTTTGCGCTCGCCCTTTCCGGGGCCCTTTCGGCCTTGCATGCCCTCTTTGGTCTGGCATTCCTCGCGGCGGCCGGGACATACATGCTTGCCGACCTCTTTGTTTCGGCGCGCATAAGCATGGCTGGAGGGAAAAGGCTCTTCCCCTTTCTGCTCATCTCTTTTCCGGTGCTCCATTTCTCGTACGGGTTGGGCTCTGTTTGGGGGCTTATGAAGCTCGCCGCCTGGAAAGCCATAAAGACCTGAATGTTTGCCTGGATATACAAGCTTTTTGGCAGGCCTGTTCCATATTACGCAAGATATTCGCTCTTCCTTGTTATCTGGAAGCCCTTGCGCAAATTTCTTAATGTTTCAATCGTACCTTATATACCTTTCAATTCCGTCCGGATATTCCTATACAGGGTAATAGGATTTCAGATAGGGAAAAGGGCGTTCATAGGCATGCGCTGTTATATGGACGATATGGACCCCTCGCTCACGGTAATTGGAGACAGGGTCACAATATCTTATGAGGTGAAATTTTCCGTTCACGGGAAATCACAAGCCCATAAGCCGATATTCATAGAGGAGGGTGCATATGTCGGCATGGGGGCCATGCTGGTTTCGGGGAAAGAAGGTATTCGGATAGGTAGAAAGGCCGTTATCGGGGCCGGCAGCGTTGTCCTCGATTCGGTCCCTCCGGGCGGGGTGGCGGTTGGAAACCCCGCAAGGCTTATTCGCATTGAGGAATCTTTCGGCCCGGGGAAATAGCCGGCCATGGAAGAGAGCCGGAAACGATTCCATTTTTTCAAAGGGCGCCTGGCGCTCTACGCCATTCTGAAGGCCCTCGACCTGGGCCCCGGCGATGAAGTTATAATCCCAGGGTTTACCTGTGTTGTCGTCCCCAACGCCCTCATATACCTCGGCATCAGGCCCGTTTACGCAGATATTGACCCTGCCACTTTCAACATATCGGCACCCGAAGTCCGGTCCAGGATAACTCCGAGGACGAGGGCCATAATAGCCCAACATACCTTCGGTATTCCGGCGGAGATGGACCCGATTCTGGCCCTCGCAAAAGGGCATGGCCTTTTTGTAATAGAGGACTCCTGCCATGCCCTGGGCTCGGAATATGGAGGAAGAAGGACCGGGACAATGGGGGATGCGGCATTTTTCTCCTCTCAATGGTCAAAACCCGTCACCTCGGGGCTGGGAGGATGGGCAGTCGTAAAGGACGGAGCGCTTAGGAAGAAGCTTGCGCGGATACACGCACAAATGCCCGCTCCATCGGCAAGAGAGGACCTTCTCTTGAGGCTTCAATACGTCTTCTATTCAGGCCTCTTCAGGCCGTCTCTCTTTTGGTTCCTGCGCGACCTCTACAGAGGCCTTTCATCCCATGGGCTTGCCATAGGCTCCTCCTCAAAAAATGAGCTGGACTGCGAAAAAACCGGGGGTTATGAAAAGAAGATGTCCCAGTGGCAGTCCACGCTCCTTGAGAGGAAACTTTCCGGCATCGAATCCTATATAGCGAAAAGGAAAGAGAAAAGGGCCTTCTATGAGAACGCGCTTATGGAAAAGGGCATGGAGACGCTCAAATTGCCGCCTCATTACGCAGCTGTCCTCCTGAGGTACCCTGTCTTCGTTGAGGACAAGGAGAAGACCCTCAAGGAAGCCCGAAAGAGCAGGATAGAGCTGGGGGACTGGTTCCTTTCCCCCTTGCATCCAAATCTCGCCAACTGGGAAAAAGCCTGCTACGAGAAAGGGTCTTGCCCGAAGGCCGAAAAGCTCTGCCGGCATATCGTGAACCTTCCCATGCATTCCGGCATAAATAAAAAAGAAGTGAACAGGGTCGCGGATTTCATCCGCCCATATACGGTTTCCGCAAAAAATCTTTTTTAAGTGAAAAAAACTCTTTTGATTGCTGTAGCCGTGCTGATCCTTGGCCTCCTGATCGCCTGCTTGCGGCTGCCCATCGAAAAACCAGCCATATTATTTGAAAAAGCGCCGGCCATTTATTATGTTTCCCCCGAGGGCAGCGATTCCAATCCCGGGTCCTTGTCCGCCCCGTTCAGGACAATACAGCGCGGGGCGGATGTCGCAAGGCCCGGGGATACCGTCATAGTCAGGGATGGACTCTACACCGACACTGACTTGGATGGGACTCTCGTTTATTTAAAGAGAGGCGGGGCCCCCGGGGCCCTGATCACTTTCAAGTCCGAAAACAAATGGGGGGCCGTCCTTGACGGGCTCGAAAACAGCTCGAAGTACGCATGGCTCTTCGGCGCTGGAGCCCGGTATGTAAGGATAGAGGGGTTCGAAATAAGGGGTTTCTTGAGGAGCGGTTTCTGGTTCAACGCGCGTCCTACTGCTTATTTCGCGCAGGTTTGCCGCAATCTTGTGCATCACATAGGCCGGATTTACAGCGAGAGCGGGGAGGCCGGCGGCACGGCCTCATTTGTGGGATACGATAACGGCCATATAATCTTTGAGGGCAATGTATTCCACCATATAGGGCGGGTCCATCATGACCCACGCCTCCCCACGGACGAGAAATATGACCATCCGCTTTATCTGCGCGGCACGCATATTACAGTAATGAATAATCTTTTTTATGAAAACCGATCGGGCTGGAATGTGCTCATCTCGGACAGGGCGGATTATATAAAAGTGATAAATAACACCCTTTGCGGGGCAAACCCTTCGAAGGGGGGACAGGTCTTCATAAAGCACGGCGATAAAAGATCCGTATTGATCGAAAACAACATCTCTTACGAGGCCGGCCCCAGGGGGTTCGTCTATTTCTATAATTCGAGCGGAGGCGGGGTGGCGATCAGAAACAACCTCGTTTACGGCACGCCCGCGCTCTTCCATAATAAAAAGACCGTGCCATCCTTCCGGGAATCGGGCAATATGATCGGGATAGACCCCGGATTCGTGGAAGCGGAGGAACATAATTACCGCCTCGGGACCGGCTCTCCGGCCATAGATGCGGGCCTCCCCGTTCCGGACCGCAAATACGACGCCGAGGGAAATCCGGTCTCAGGGCCCCAGGACATAGGGGCATACGAATTCCAGAAAAAACCGGGGTTGTAAATATTTTGAATTGAATCCCTGGCTAAAAACCTATAAAATGAAACCAAAATAATGCCGGCGAAAGGGATACAGAGAAAGCTTAACACAGAGGCCCTGAAGGGGATTCCCCTCTTTTCCACCCTCACGGACGAGGAACTGGAGAGGATAGCCGAGAAGATCACGATCGGCACTTTCAAGCGCAACGAGGTCATTTTCCACGAAGAAGACACGAACGAGTACATGTACATAATCCTTTCCGGAAAAGTAAAGGTGGTCCAGACGAGCGAGGAAGGCAAGGAGATCATACTTGCCCTCCACAAGCCCAAGGACTTCTTCGGGGAAATGAGCCTGATAGACGGGAAAACAGCCCCGGCCACCGTTGCGGCCCTGGAGAATTCCATCATAGCCATAATCGCCAAGAGGGATTTTCGTTCCCTTCTCGCAATGCAAAATAAAGTCCTGGCCAACCTTTTACAGATCTTCTGCGCGCGGCTCAGGAACTCCTACAGCCGTATCCAGATATTGAGCTTCAGCAATGCTTCGCAGAGGATAAAGACCCTCCTTGTGATGCTCTCAAACATGTACGGGAAAAAAGCGGATGAGGGTGTGACAATAGACATGAAATTGACCCACCAGAACATAGCCGACATGACCGGCATCACCCGCGAGACCGTAACCCGCATCCTCAATAGATGGCAGAAAGAGGGCGAGATATCGGTCCTTAGAAACAAGTATATCCAGCTGAACCCCGAATTCCTCAAGCCGGAATTCTCCTTAAAAGAATAGCTCCCGGGATTTTCTCCCCCGGCTCCCCTGAAACCGGTTATCAAAGCGCTTCCAATTTAAAAACTCCATTCTTTTTAAAAAACCCGTCCCATCAAAAACATGGGACGGGTTTTTTCTTTTTTATTTGGCACTTATGTGATACCTCGCACATTAATTTAGAAAGGTTTTGATTATATTAAACCAGTTCCCAGTTCTTTGAAAGATATCAAAAACAGCAGGATAGGTTTTCCGAAAGGGTAAACTCCGGGCAACCGGAGGGCACAAAGCCACGGGTTCCGCCCCAGCCGGGGCGGGATAGCCGGGCTGCCGAAGAAACCGGCATCCGGAGACTTTCCTTTCGGGAAAGCAACTCTAAGGGGCCTGTTTCCAACAAATCGGAAACAGGCCCTTTTTTTTATTGCAAAGGAGGTAGCATGAGGAGAAGCATTAAGACACTCGGTTATCTGGTCTCGATCCTGATTATGACAGCCCTCATAAACATTGGCGGAGAAGCGCTTGCGGCAACATACTACGTCTCTCCTTCCGGAAGCGATATCTGGAACGGTTCGGCTTCCACGCCTTTCAAGACGATCCAGAAGGCGGCCGATATTGTCAATCCGGGCGATACCGTTATCGTAAAGGACGGGGTCTATACTGATACGAATGGAGACCAGTACGGGGTAAAGCTAAGCAGGAGCGGAAGCTCATCGGCCTGGATCACTTTCAAATCCGAACGGAAGTGGGGAGCCGTACTCGATGGCAAGAGCAATACGGCCCAGTACGGCTGGGGTTTCATGTCCAATGGGAACTATATAAGAGTAGAGGGGTTTGAAGTAAAAGGCTTTGCGAATAGCGGGTTTTGGTTCAACTCGGGAAGCTCGGGCTCTCCCACGGCATACAATGTATATATCTATGGCAACCATGTGCATGACATAGGCAGGCTCTACAGACCTGACGGAACTGAAGGGGGTACCGGCTCTTTCACGGGCTATGATACGAGCCATGTCACCTTCGACAGCAATATATTTCATCATATTGGCAGACTGCACCACGACCCCTATTTGAGCACCGATGTCAAATACGACCATGCCCTTTATATGAGGGGCACTAATGTAACTGTCATGAATAATGTCTTCTATGCCAACAATTCAGGTTGGAACGTTCTTCTGTCGGACACCGGAGGGGACTACGCACAAGTGCTGAACAATACCATTTATGGTTCGAACCCTTCCAAGGGCGGACAGATAATGGTTAAGAACAATAAGAAATCCATCCTGATACAGAATAACATTTCCCATAGCGCAGGGCCGAACGGCTTTGTTTACTTTTATGACTGCAACGGGAGCGGGGTGACTGTAAAGAATAATCTGGTCTACAACACGCCCAAGCTGAGCTTCTATAATACGATTGTCCCTTCGTATTCGGCTTCCGGGAATATACTGGGATCTGATCCCATGTTCCTGAGCCTTTCCAGTTATAATTTCCACTTGCAGGCGGGCTCTCCCTCAATAAATGCAGGCATCGCCCACGGCAGCAGAACATATGACGCGGACGGAAATTCCATCTCCGGAGCGCCCGATATGGGAGCATATGAATATGTCACGGCAGGCATAACACCCACTCCCGACCCGACCCCGGTTCCCGAGCCGGATCCAACTCCCGAGCCCACACCCGAGCCCACTCCTGAGCCAACCCCCGAGCCGGACCCGGTCGTTTCGGATCCCCTGCCGCCCAGCGCGCCCGAACCCCTTTTCCCCGGCAACGGAGAGAAGGTGCCCACTTCGGTTGTCTTTAAATGGAAAAAATCCCTTGACCCTAACGGCGATCCCATAAAATATACCCTGAAGGTCTGCAAGGACATTGGTCTCAAAGATTGCTCAAGCACACTCGTAGCGTCCGAAAGGTCCCTCTACTACGCAGGCCTTTTCGGTGAAGCCGCCCTTGATCGCTTCGGCTCCGCCTCAGGACTCCTCCTTTTCGGTATGCTCCTTGCGGGCGGGATCAGAAATAGGAAAAGGGTGCTCCTTTTCGCCCTTTCCGTTCTTGTCCTCTCGGCCCTTCTCATATCCTGCGGCGGAGGAGGAGGGGGTGGTTCTTACGTCTCTTCCGATGAAATAAGCTATCCCGTAACGGGACTCAGCAGCAATACCACTTATTTCTGGAAGGTCACGGCCGATGACGGAAACGGCGGGACAAGCGAAAGCCCCGTTCGGAATTTTGTGACTGAGTAAAAGGTCAACCCTCCAGAGGGTCCCGACCTCCAAGGGCCCGGCCTCTGCGGGCCCTTTTCTTTTTCAATCGTAATCGTACCGGAGGATCTTGAATAACCCCTTGTCCGACCTCTCTATCCGCAATCTCATTTTTCCTTCATGGACGAGGTTCCTGTTTTCCTCCCTTTCGAACCTTTGGGCCAGGTAGTCTGCCGAGACCTCGGCCCGGTCCTTATCCCTTATCCTGATCATCAGTTTTCTCATGGTCATGCTTTCGTCGAACCGGCCGTACCTCATCCTGTATTCGTCCGTGAGGGAAGAAACCTCTTTCCCGTTCTCAATGGCGTCTTCCGCGAACAGGGACAAATATCCCTCAAGCTCTCCTCTTTGGTTATAGTAGAGGAAGGCCCTGATCAGGGCGTTTATCTCGTCGACGATGTTGCCCTCCTTGAAATCAAGCTCGGGCCTGTAGGGCAGGGGAAGGATGATCTCGGGAGAAACCCGCGCCTCTCGCTTAAAGGGTTTTTCTTCCATTGCAGCTGCGGCCTCAGGCCGCATTTCATTAAAATCCACATCCTCAGTAGCGGCCATTTCAGCCCTTTTTGGCGGAAGCACCCGCCTTTCTCCCGTGGGGGTGTTTTTTGCCTGGCCCCGGCCCGGTGCATTTTTCCTTAATGCGCGCGTTTTGTCCTTGCCGGGAGTCTCATTCTTTTTATCCGGCGCTTTTTCGCTCTTTTCCCTCTTTGCCGGCACTTTGTCAGGAACGCTTATTTTCGGAAGGCTTGCCGCCACCTCCGGCTCCTTCTTGATCTCCCGGGGGCCGGTGTTGTCTCCCGCCTTCATTTTCTGTACGACGAAGACCGCGGTCGTCAAAAGGGCGGCGCATACGGCCAGCACCAGGACGGCCAGCGATGCGTATCTCAGGTATTCGAATTTAATGGGATTTTTTTTCAGGCGGGAATATGATTTGTGGACGGTCTTTCCGCTTTCGGGCCCCTTGTTTGCGTTCGGCCTGAAGGCGCGTCTCGCCTCGGGGGCCCTCGCCCTCGTATACGCCTGGTTTATTAACTTGGCCGTCTCCTCGTCCGGGGAACCCGGGGTCCTGTCCGGATGAAAAAGGGATATGAGCCTTTTCCATCGGCCTGTGATTTCCTGTTCGGAGCTCTGTGCGGAGAGGCCCAAGGCAAGGAAAGGGTTGTTTTCCCTGTTGGCCAGAAGGAGCGAGATTGCCTGTTCGGCCGACTCCCTCACGTATTCGACCGGCAGGCCGCCGCTGGCGGAGACGGCCCTGGCCGTATCGGGAGACTCGAGTATCTCCAGAAGGAGGTCGTAGTTCCTTACGGCCCTGTCATGCAGGTCCTCCTCCGGGAAATCCCGGTGAAGCCTGTGGAAGAGCTTCAGGACGGAAAGGTGTCTCCGGTTTGCCGTCTCCGTATCAATTATTTTCAGGTTTCCTGTTCCTTGAAATATGAAGAATAGTAATTGGAATAATAATTGTATTTGAGGTCGGTCTCCTTTATGCCGTTCAGTATCACCCCGAGGATCTTTGCGTTAATGCTCCGGAATATCTTCTTGGTCTCTCTCAGGGAGCCTTTCGTGGTGTGGCCGGCCCTGATCACGAGGACCGTGCCGTCCACAATGCTGCTCAGAAAGAGGCTGTCCGGCATCCCCATAACGGGGGTAGAGTCTATCACGATGAAATCGTAATTGGCCTCAAGATAATCGAGCAGCTCCTTCATCTTTTTCGAAACGATGAGTTCCGAGGGGTTGGGGCAGACCGGCCCCGATGTGAGCAGGTGGAGGCCGCTGTGAGGGGTCTTCTTGATTATCCCGTCCCCCAGCCCGATGTTCCCCGAAAGATAGGTGGAAAGCCCCACGGAGTTGTCCGCCTCGAAGGAGTGGTGGAGCTTGGGCCTCCTCAAGTCGGCGTCTATGATTATGCCGTTCCCCACGGACTCCGCGAATGCCATGGCGGTATTTATGCTTATGGTGGTCTTGCCCTCCTTCTCTCCGGGGCTTGTTATCAGTATCGTCTTCGGGGGTTTCGTGGAGGAAGAAAGCATGATAAAGGTGCCTATCGAGCGGAAGGCCTCCGCCACCGCCCCTCTGCTCTTTGCGTGAATAAGAAGGGGCCTCTTTATGGATTCGGTCAGCTTCTGGTGCGGGATCAGGCCGAGGGTGGGCAGCCGCAGCCTGTTCTCTATCTCCGCCGTATCCTTGACCGTATTGTCGAAGTACTCGATGAAAAATGCGAGGCCCACCCCTCCAAGAAGCCCGAAGACTATGGAGAGGAGTATGTTCTGCCCCTTCTTGGGCTTGAATGCCTTTTTGGGGACCTCGGCGGGGTCCAGCACCTGGATGTTCGTGCTCGTCCTCGTTGAGGCCACGCTCACTTCTTTCATTCTCTGGAGCAGGCTGTTATAGATCTCCTTGTTGGCGTCCACGTCCCTCTTGAGTATCTGGTACTGCACGTTCCTCTTCTGGAAGTTGAGGACCCTCTGCTTGCTCCTCTCGAACTCGGCGGTAAGATATGCCTCTCTTTTTCTCGATGCCCTGTAATCGTTCTCCGAAGAGCGGACGAGATTTCTCTTTTCCTGCTCTATCCTGCCTCTCAGGGCGTCCATCTGGCTCTTCAGCCTCTTCATCTTCGGGAAGTCTTCCTTGTACACTTTCAAAAGGTTCTGGTACTCGGATTCGAGGGACGAATACTCCTTCTTGAGGTTCTGGATAAGGTTATTGTTGAGGATCTGGGAGTTTACCGCCCCGGATTCCTTTATCTCCCTGTAGACGGCCTCGGCCTCTATCCTGTCGGCCGTGGACGCGGAAAGGGAAGTCGATATCTCGGAGAGCTTCCTCGATAGTATGTTCTCCTTTGCCTGGGATTCGTCTATGAAGAGTATCTCGTTTTGGGTCGCGTAATCGTTCAGCTTCTCCTCGGAGGCCTCGACCTTCTGTTTCATGATCTCGATCTGCTTATCGAGGAATTGCCGGGCCTGCTGGGAGGCGTCCACCTTGCTGTCTATGTTGAACTCTATATATGTCGCCGCCACGGCGTTGGCCACCTTTTCGGCCAGCTCCGGGCTCCCGGAAAGGAAGCTTATCTTGACGAGCTGGGACTTGGGAAGGGGCTCCACGCTCAGAAATTTATTGAACCTGTTTATGTGGGGCGTCCACTCCCTATCCTTCGGACCGGCCTCTTCCCCGGCGGCCTTTCCGCCGCCGAACATCCCGAACACCGAGCCGGTTATCATGTCGAAGAGGGAATATCCCGCCTCCTTCGCGTCGGGATTGAACTCCGGGTTCTTCTGAAGCGCCAGCTTTTCTATCGTCCTTTTGGCCAAGTTTCTGCTTTTCAGGATCATGTACTGGGTCTCGTAGTAGTTCTCGTCCGGGTCTATGACCTGCACGTCCTTGAAGGTGAGTATATTTGGGTTCTCCTTGTCGATCTTGATCACCGCAGTGGATTTGTAAATGGGCGTTGTGAGAAAAGAGGAGAGGGTGACGGTGACGACCACCGAGAGGAAGAAAACGATTACGACCCATTTTCTCCTCAAGACGACATTCAGGTAGTCCCTCAGGTGCGTCCCCTCGTCGGGCTGCATGAAATCATCGAACCTGATATGGGTGGAGGGGAGCCGCTCCTCAGGCTCATAAGGCTTTATCTCATAGTTGTATCTGCCTCTTTCATCTCCGGTCAATTTGGGTTCTCCTTTGCGCTCAGAGTCGGATCAAATCAACTTAAATTAAATTAAATTAAATTAAATTAAAATCCCTTCCCGAAACGGAACACCCCGAAGCTCAGGCTGGTGGAGATGCCCTTCAGGAGGTTCTTGAACTCGTTCTTGGGCACTATGATGATGTCCTTGTCCTGTATGGGGATATCGGGCGTGTTCCCTTCGAGTATGGATTTGTAATTGACCGCGATGACCTGCCGCTCCGATTTGCCCATGTCCCGGAAGATGCGCACATCGTCCTTGGCGGCCTCGAAGGCCAGTCCTTTTGCCATGGAGAGCGCCTGGCTCAGGGTCATCCTTCCCTTTATCGGGAACGAACCGGGCTCCTTCACCGCCCCGTCAACAAAGAAAATGCCGCTCTGGGGCACATGGACCACGTCGCCCGAAACAAGGGGCAGGTTCAGTTCCATCTTCCCCCTTACGAGCAACTCGTCAAGGTCAATGACGAGCCTTTCGGCATTCTCCGGCTCGCTGAGGTTTGCCCTCTGGACTATGCAGACGTTTCCCGCCTCAGGGGCAAGGCCCCCCGCCATGGAGAGCATATCGAGGAGATGCCTCTGTCCCTGTATATAATAGACCTTCGGCTCCTTTACGGCCCCGAGGACGGCTATTTGCTGGCTCCTGTATTCTTTTACAAATACGCTGAGCACGGGCTCTTCAAGGTACTTTTCATATTTTTCGCATATGGTCTTTTCAAGCTGGGCCACGCTGAGCCCCTCGGCCCTGATTGACTGAAGGAGGGGGAGCTTTATCATCCCCTGGGCGCTTACCCGCACTTCGCTTTTAAGCTCCTCCACCTGGAAGACGTTTACTTCGATTAGGTCTTCGGGCCCGACTATGTAATCTACAGGCGAGATGTTCCTCCTCTGCGCGGTCCCGCTCCGGGTCAGGGCTGTATTAAAGCTGTCCACCTTCCCGAGAGAGATGCTTTTCTGCTCCAGACTTTCCTGTTCGGCCACTTTCCGGGCCAATATATCCCCGGTCTTCGATTCGCTCGATGCGCAGGAGGTTATCAGGAGGATTAAAAAGAGTATGAGCAGGAATGAAGACTCGAAGAGCTCGTTTCTTTGCTCTTTCTTTATAAAGTCGAGGACTTTGAGGATAATGCCCGGAAACCGCATAAATTTCTCCCTCGTTTTTTTTAATTATTCGAGCAAAACGCATGCCCGGAACGTATCCTCCTTTTAAAGGGAAGGAAAAAATCGCCGGGCGATGGTAAAAAGCCTTTAAAATCCGTATGAATGGGCGGGCGCCGTGGTCCCGTTCCGCAGGGCCTCCCCTCGCTTATGAACTTGAGGCTTGTACCTTAAAAGGTCCCTTTGTATCTTTTGGACACAAGTGTTTTTGTTCTTTCCATTTTTCCTGTTTCTCAGGGATACATCCAAAATCCGCTTTGATCCGGCCTGTTGCCATGATGGATGACTATTTGTGATAATAATTTTATGTCCCAAAGACCGCTTAAAAAATATTACCTGCGCACGTTCGGGTGCCAGATGAACTTCCACGATTCGGAGAAAATGGCCGGGCTGCTCGCTCTTAAAGGGCTCACCGAGGCCAGGGAAGAAAAAGATGCCGACCTCATTATTTTTAATACGTGCAGCATTCGAGAAAAAGCGGAGCAGAAATTCATGAGCGAACTGGGCAGGCTTAAATTTCTAAAAAGAAAACGGCCTCATTTAAAAATAATTGTTTCCGGCTGCACCGCCCAGCAGATGGGGGAAGAGCTTTTCAAAAGGGCCCCTTTTGTGGATTTTTTAATCGGACCCCAAAATCTTTCTGCTATTGAGAACCTTTTTTTAGAGGAGGGTAGGGGCGTATCCTTCCTCGGGGATAATCCAGCACTTGCCGAAACCGAGCTCCCGGCCTTGAGAAAAGAGAAACCCAAGGCCTGGGTTTCAATAATGTTCGGGTGCGATAATTTTTGCAGCTACTGCATCGTCCCTTATACGAGGGGGCGGGAAGTGAGCAGGCCTTCCCGGAACATAATTAACGAGATAACGGGGCTTGCCCGGGAGGGGTTCAGGGAAGTGACCCTCCTGGGCCAGAACGTGAACTCCTACAGGAGCGACACGGATTTTCCGGGGCTCCTCGAAAGAATTCACCTGATAGAAGGGATAGAACGCATAAGGTTCGTTACCTCCCATCCGCGCGATCTTTCCGACGACCTTATGCGGGTGATGTCCCAAAACAAAAAAATCTGCGAACACATTCATTTGCCTCTCCAGTCCGGTTCCGACGGCATCCTTCAGGCAATGAACCGCGGCTATACATATTCCCTCTATAAGGAAAAGGTGGATAAAATCAGGAAGGCAATGCCCCGCATCGCCATAACCACGGACATAATAGCGGGTTTCCCCGGAGAGACGGACGAGGACCACAGGGCCACCCTCCGTGCGCTCGAAGAGTTACGGTATGACGGCATTTTTGCCTTCAGGTATTCGCCGAGGCCCGGGACGCCGGCGTCAAAAATGAAAGAGCAGGTTTTTCAGGAAATCAAGCAGGCCCGCCTGACGGAGGTGCTTGCCCTTCAAGACGGGATTACCTCGCAAAAAAATAAAGCCCTCGAAGGCACAATAGAGGAAGTCCTTGTCGAGGGGATGAGTGCACAATCAATAAAAGAACTCACGGGGGCGGTAAAAGAACTCACGGGAAGGACGAGGACAAATAAGGCGGTAAACTTTGAGGGCTCGCTTTCCCTTATAGGAGAGACCCTGAAGGTCAGGATAACGGAAGGAAAAAGGCACTCCCTTAAAGGGGAAATCTATAAAGAGCAGGCTTTTTGAATGAAAGTTTCTCTTCTCAGCCTGGGCTGCAAGGTCAATCAATCGGAGTTTTTTGAGGTCGAGTCCGTCCTTCGCAAGAGGGGGACCGGCATTGTGGACCTCGATCAAAAGCCCGATTTTTGTGTCATAAACACTTGCTCGGTCACGGGGAAGAGCGATTACCAGTCCCGCCAGCTCATAAGAAGGGCCGCCGCCTCCGGGGCAAAGGTAATAGTCACCGGCTGCTATTCGGAGCTTAATTTAGAGGCCGTGTTAAAGATGAAAGGCGTTGTACATGTGATAAGGAATGCCAAAAAAGATTCAATAATCAATATCTTAAATGAGAATTCCTCCAGCATTTCTTTAAGTCAAGACACTCAGAAAAGAAGCAGATTTCCGGTAAAAATTCAGGACGGATGCGATTATTCCTGCTCCTATTGCCTGATTCCAGCCGCGAGGGGCCGGTCGAGGAGCATACCGCCTGAGGAGCTTATAAAGAAGATAGATGACGCGGTCTCAACGGGCTATCGTGAGGTTGTGCTCACGGGAATCCATATCGGCCTGTACGGGCTGGACTTGGCCCCCAAAATGCCTTTAATTCGCCTTTTAAATGAAATCTTTGAAAAAACAGCCATTTACAGACTGAGGATAAGCTCCCTTGAAGTCACTGAGCTCGATGAAAGGCTCCTCTATTTCATGAAATCCGGCAGGCTTTGCCCCCATTTGCATATACCTCTCCAGAGCGGGGACGACAGGATACTGTCCCTAATGAAAAGACCATATAAGGTGAAAGAGTTCAGGGAAAAGGTCCTCTTCTTCAGCGACCAGATCCCGGACCTCGGGTTGGGAACCGACGTAATCGTTGGTTTTCCGGGCGAGGGCGAGGGGGAATTTGAAAACACATCAGCTCTTTTAAAGGAGTTGCCTTTTACTTATATGCATGTATTTCCTTATTCGGACCGGCCGGGGACCAGGGCAAGCCTCATGCCCATAAAAGTCCCTCCGCAGGAGAAAAAGGCTCGCGCCGCCCGATTAAGGGAGATCGCCCTCGAAAAGAAGGCCGCCTTCCTTGCAAGCCTCCACGGGCGGGAAGAAGAGCTCCTTATCGAGGAAGCCGCACCCGGAGTGGTTTCAGGCACCACGGGCAATTACGTAAAAGCACTGGCGCGGGTTCCCGAAACTGTCTCCAAAGGAAACATTGTCAGAATAAGGTTTGAGGGGCAAGAGAAGGGGATAGCCCTCGCAAAGCCTCTAAATTAATTCCAAGCCTGTGATTTGAAACACAAAACCCACTGCACAAATCCTGACCATCCCTGTACAAATATAGCTCTGGTAAGGGGAAGGTAACCCGGCCCATCCGTTTAATAACAAATTATCAACACGGCTTGTTGATACGGAATGTCTGATAAGATATATTATGTTAAGTTATGCTCCCGTAGCGTTGGGTAAACTGATGAGAGGGAGGGAGCATGGCGCGATACAAGTGGGAGTATCTTGGGCAGGGTCTGTATCAGTTTACGGAGATTGGAGTTCGGACGTTCGTTTTTCGGCGGCGTAATCTTCGGCAGTTGCTTGAAGAATTCGGTAAATCCTCGCATTGGGTCGGGTCTTTAATCCGGGAGTTCAATAAAGCTTTTCCTTACGAAACCTGCCGTTTCAAAAAAGAGAAGGTTCTTGAATCGTATAGCCTCGGGGAGCTTGTGGCTTATCTTCGTGAACGGGGTTATGCGGTATATGCTCCCCTGCCCTTCCGTGATGAGGATATAGTCGGTCATTTGGGGAAGTTCGGCTTCAAGGTGTCTCGCCCTTTGGCGGACGATTTTAAATAAGAAGGGGGTTGTGAAATGCAGTTTGAGGCAAAAGGGACGGTCATAAACAAGGGGAAGTTTCATAAGGGCGAGGGGCAGTTTATCCAGCTGATGAGTCCCCGTCCTGACGGCGAAGGGAACGATGTGCTTATGGTCTGGGCAAAGCCTGAGACCTTCGCTAAGGCGGAAATCAATAAGCCCATATCGGTCAAGGTTCGGGCTTTTATCAAGAGCGCTCAGGAGGTCTGAGCTATGGCCGATAAGGATAAAGGCTTTGTGGCCGAGAAGTTGCTTGGAAACGTCTCGGATGCCGTTGAGGAGCTTTTAATGTCTCCTCGTTCCGGGGTTGTTATTTTTCTCAAAACCGAGTGCAAGGGGGCGTTCGATTATCGCGTTTATGTTTGCGATGGTGATACGCCTTTTGCGGAAGAGAAATAGCGATGGCGGAGTTTTCGCTTGGCTTCTCAATGGTGGTTGCCTGTTTCATGTTCGGTCTCTGGATTGCTTCGCTCCTCTCGGTTATCCGTGAGGGCGGCAAAATCGATTAAAGAAAGGGGGTGAAAAGAGAATGGGCGGACTTTTGATGCTGGTGTTTCTGGTCCTCGGTGTCCCCGTAATGGCCTTTGCTGATTGGGCCAACGCGGTGGACCTGTCAACCGTTACAACTGACGTAACGGCTATCGGCACGGTGATTCTCGGTATTGCCGCTGTGATTCTTGGCTATAGGATAGTCAAGGGTCTGGTAAGGCGCGGGTAAACGGATTCTTGGAGGGGCGGATCATATTCCGCCCCTTTTTGTTGTGAGGGGAAAGTGGATTGCGATTCGATAGTCGATGCTGATTTAAAAATTATATGCGGGGGCCTATCTGAAATTAATGAGGCGATAACCGGAGTTTCCGGAGTTCTGAATGAAAGCACTTATCTTTTTTGGCTCGGTATAATTTGTGCAATGGCTTTAGTACTCGGAATAACGAGGGCAAGGCTATGAAAAAAGCAATCATGTTTTTATGTCTTATATCTTTTTTGTTTTGTATTCCTTACTCAGGCTTTGCATCCACGCTGACGTATCAAAAGTTTATCTCTTTAACTACTCCCGGAAAAGCAAAAATGCTTGCTCGTGCATTGGCTTTTGCGAAAAAGTATGCTCATGCGCGTTATTTGTTGAGGCTTGGGGGGTATGTAGGAAAAACGGGGTTTTGGATAGGGGGAATTTACTGGACTGCACAAGGCGGTAAGTGGGTGTTGGATTCGTTTTTTGCTGAAATGGATGTTACGAATTCTGGAGGTACAGGAACTTGGACGGCATCGCCTCCGTGGGAAGTTGTTTCGTCTTGGGGTGAAAATGTCGGGTCAATGGTAGTAGCTTATACGTACAGTGCAAATTCCGGTACGGATGCCTGTCCTACTTCTGGCTGGCAGACAGCGGTGGGTACAGCGCATTTGGTATTGAATAAATCTGGTACTGAGCCGGGGAGTGGGTATTACATGACTGGTGGAATGGTGACACAATATATAAACCCTGTTTGTGCTGATACTTATGTATATGAGGATGAAGTTTGTACTCAGGTTGGAAATGAATGCGTTCGCCCGATGGCTATCACATATAAATTTGCGACTTTGGCTCAGCCTGTGAATCCGACAGTTACTCTTAAAGAGCAATTGCCCGGTACTGCGGTTGACGATGCGCAGTTATATAACACTCAAACAATGCTTGCTTTGATAAATGAGGCTAATAATCAGTTGGGGCAGATTAATACAAATATTTCAAATTTTTTAACTGAGGCGGCTGGAGTAGGGGAAATGCCTGCTTTGCCGCAGGACAACTTCCCCGTCTTTGAAACTACTGATGTTGTGACTGAGTTGGCGCCTGAGGATTATGTGGAAGCGAGTGTTCCAGAGGAAGATGAAGGGGTGGTTCCAGAGGACATTGAAGAATTTTTAGAGGCTGAGCTTCCTGATTCGGGTTCCGGTGGTGGCGGTGAGCCGGATTTGCCTCCTCCTCCAATGGATGATGCTGTATGCGGGATTGTGTAAGGACAAAGCATTTTGATGAAATTTGGGATAATGTTTCCGGGTCTGCGTCTGATGTGGAATTGTTTCAGCTTATTAGCCTTCTTCATTTGAATCCTGTAGGTGCTCCTCTTGTGACTGAGTATAGTATTCCTCTTGGTTCCTACGGGTCAAAGACAATCGATTTAGATGATTGGGGAGTGGGTTCAATAATTATCATGCTTCGGTTTCTGGTGCTTGGCGGGGCTTTTATAGCGGCGTATTACATAATTTTTGATTGAGGGGAAAATGAATCCTGTGGATTTTGCTCTTTATTTTGTGATTGTTTCGGTTCTTTTAATTTTTTGTATGGAAAGGAGCTAATGATGTACGATTTTGAAGAAGGTTCGTTTGAGGGAATAGTAAGAATCTGGCATTGGGTTCAATGTTTTTTTGCTGATTTTAAATGTCATTTCCTCGACTGGATTTTCGGGGCGCTTGAGGAAATTCTGGGGGTTTTGGTCCAGGCGCTTGCGATCATACCGATACCTGGGGACCTGACAAGTTTTACATGGCCGGATGCGGGGCCGCTTGCAACTGCGTTGGTGGATTTACAAGTACCGCAAGCGTTAAGTATTTTGGTGGCCGCTTTTACGGTTCGATTTCTCAAGGGGCTCATCCCTCTGATTCGTTCCTGATGGCTATTCATCTTTATTATGGGAAAATCGGGGACGGAAAAACCTACCACGTTTTGGTGAATGAGGTTCTTCCTGCGCTTCGCTCCGGTCGTAAGGTCTATACAAATCTTGATGGGCTGAATAGGCGTCTTTTGGCTATGCATTTAGGCAAAGGTGAGGATGAATTGAATCTCGTGATTTTGGAAGGGCTTGAAGCTATCAGGAATATCCATAAGACGGTTGCTGACGGTTCTTTGGTTGTAATCGATGAAGCTCAATATTATTGGGACGCGCGGGGTTTTAAGGATACTGAAAAAGGGTTCCTGAATTGGCTTGAATATCATAGGCATCATGGACTCGATATTGTTTTTGTGACGCAATCTCCCAAACGTCTTGAATCTGCTATTTCTCGATTGTCAAATTATTCTTTTCAGGTAAAGAATCTTAAAATTTTAGGCTCTATGTTTGCGCGGCGGTATGTGATACATGTTCGTCAAACTCCTTTTGACAGGGAGATTATTTCGTCAATGCGGGGTTCGTTAAGGAAAGATATTTTCCCTTTGTATCGCTCTGCCATTATTCATGGGAAAAAGATAAAAGTTAAATCTGCTTTGTCTCAATTCCCTGTGTATGTGGGGGTTCTTTTTTTGATTTTTGGGGTGGGTATATTTACGGCTTCGGGCGGTTTCTCATTTATGAAAGCTGGTAAGGCGAAAGGGGTGAAAAAATATGTTTCCTCTAAGGGTTCTGTTGTTGATGGCGCTGTTAATCGTAATCCGTCAATTTTGGAGGTATTTAAAACGAAAAAGAACTTTGATTTGATACCTATGGAAGTCGAATCTGAGCCTGAGCCTGTGGCTGTCCCTGAGCTTGTTTCAGCGCCTGTTCCGATTCCTGTGAGGGTTCGGGTGGGGTCATACTTTATCTATGAATCTGAAAGCTCTGATAAGCCTATGGGGGCAAAAATAATCTATGAAGAAAGGGAGTCCCGCGAGCGGGAGCCTTTAGGCAGCGAGCGGGCCGTTGGGGACTTGGTAACTATATGGAAATAAGTGAAACCGACAATTCCGAATCATATTGTTCAATAATTCGGGATAACAGTAAAAAGCCTTCTTATCTATATCTTCGGAATAAAAAAACCGGAGAGGATGCGGTAGTTGATTTAGCTTTAGCCCGGTATAACCGGATCGCTAAAGGTTTCCTGAATAAGATGCGTTTGTTTCCGTATTCATACTTGAAGCATATAACGCTTACTCAGAAAGAGGAAAGTTATCATCCTCGCATCTTGCATCCTTTTTTACGAGCTATGGTTAAGCGGTATGGGAAGCTTCATTATATTTGGACAATTGAGGAGCAAGAGAGGGGTGTTCTTCATTGGCATTTGCTTGTTTGTTTTCAGGATTTTACGGCCTTCGGTCGAGAGGACATCGAAAAAATTCAGTCTTATTGGAAATACGGAAATGTCGATGTGAGGCCAGTACGTAAGCCTTCGGTAACTTATCTCATGAAATATATCACTAAAGCGCTGGATGAAAAGCATTATGGATTGCGGAAAATCGGCACTTCGCGGATAGAGGGCTTTTTTAAACAGTCTTGGCGGTATATGATGCGAGCGATAGATTTCTTTGTTGGCGTGGGGTATAGTCTTCAAGGGATGCTTGAAAATTTTTGGTGGCATAATGGCGATGCTTTTTTGTATGAGGATTTTTTTCGTGGTCGGGGTCGTGGAAAAACGTATATTTATAAGCGTCCACGTGAGTGGCAAATAGAAGAATATATCTATGGGGGGCCTTCGTTTGGAAATTCTCCTATTTAAAAAAGAGGGGAAAGGGGAGATAAATCTCCCCTTAGAAAAGTTTTTGTTGGCCCATTGTGATTTTTCTTTCCTCGATAGCAGTTCTGAGTTTAATGGCTCTCGCAAGTGTCTGTCTGTAATAGATGCGGCCTGTTTTGGGGTTGATGACTGCGCCGAATTCGATATCTTTAGTTATTCCTGATGTATCTCTCAACCATAAGCCTCCGAGAATGGGATTGAAGTCTTCGGCAAGGCATGCTTTTATAAATTGTTTGTAGGGCATTTCTCTTGTCATTTGGTATCCTCCTTAGTTTTTAAAAGCGTTCGGTTCTTGTTTCTCGATTTCTTTCTTAATTTCATTCCAGATAAAAAGCTCCGTAAGTACCTGGGCTTCAAGAAAGATTTTTTCTCCTATGTTTTTAGCGTTGTTCCATCTCCTTACATAAGATTTGATTCGGTCATTTAAGCTTTCATATGTCATACCTTCCTCCTTAAACAAAAAACTTCTTTCTAACTCGCCTTTGTCACTTCGTTTGCAAAGCGAGTTAGAAAGAATGAGGTCTCATCTAAGCCGGAATGCACTTGATAGGATTAAAGCTCCCGATTGCAAGCCGCATGACAGACAGGATCAGGAAACGGTTTTTTGTTTACCCTGTCTGGCGTTCGAGCTTGCAGGGGTTTCCTTAGTGCAGTCCGGCTTACCTTGCTTCGTTCAATGTAAGGGGATGAAAGGGGATGAATCCCCTTTCAGAAGGAAATGCTTCCGATGTATCTTTTATGGGTGGGGCGCGGGGTAAGGGGATTCTGATGATATCGGTGTTTTTGCTGAATAGTAACTATTGGGTCGGGGCAAGTTAATGCAACCTGAGGCATCTGGTGAGGTCGGATTTATAAAAAAGGTGACTGAAATCACAGAATCCCCTTAGGGCGCGGTGTTAAAGTGTCGTATGTCAATGCAGGAACGGGACTGGTATCGGCAGGAAAGAAAGCGCCCGGTACCTGAGACTGTAAAGGGTTTGGGGTTGTTTGCAAGATTTCGTTTCGGGTTATATTTGCTTTGTCGGGGGGTAAGAAGAATTTTCAAGCTTCTTTTTCCTGCCTGTTATATTTGTTTTGTCGGGGGGTAAGAAGTATTTTCAAGCTCTTTTTTCCTGCCTGTTATATTTGCTTTATCGGGGGGTAAGAAGTATTTTCAAGCTTCTCTTCCCTGCCTTAAAAAAAAAAGTGCTTGACAAGATATATTATGTTAAGTTTTTAGTAGATGTGGCAGATTTAATATATATGGCATACGCGGCACGTCTTTACCTCGTCCTGCCGGCTGTACCTCACCTTCTCGTTCCTGTAGGGGTCGTGGCATGAGAGGCAGGTGATCTTCCCGTCTACGAGGACGACCTCCCGCTCCTCTATTTCCTTATACTTCTGGTTCTTTGGGATATAGAGGACGTCTACCGGATGCGAATTCGGCCCTGTGGCCTTCTTGGTCGTTGTGCCGTTGTGGCACTTCTTGCAGTCCTCGATCCGAACCTTCAGGTCCCTTTTATTGCCCATATGCGCCACTTTGATTAGACAGGCCATGCCCTGCGTGCAGTCGTGGCAGGACCTGCAAATCCGCTCCGAGCTCTGCCTCAGGATGCAGCTCCCGCTCCGGCAGTCATGGCAGGTAAGACATATAAGCTTTCCTTCTTCGTTCAGAGGCCAGTCAGGCGGGGCTTCCGGTCCCCTCACCAAGTCGTGCCTGTGGGACGGGAAAGCCATCTTGTGGCAGGCCAGGCAGTCGTCTTTTCCCGAATAAACCGAATGGTCAATGGCCAAAACCCCTGCCGGAATGAGCAGAATAAGCAGAAAAAGCGCTCGCATAAAACCCTCCCTGATAAAATCTTTCCACCGCTTCCATGTTCTGTCAATAAAGGAGAGACTATCTCTCGCATTTCCTCGGCCTATATCGCCCAAAAACTTAAAAAACTTCTTTCGAAAAGAGGCATAAATACCTTGATATTACGTGCTTTTAGGTGGATCGGGTTATTGTTTACTCGGGGCTCTTATGCTATATTATTTCATTGGGCTTTCAACTTGCTCGCTGCTAAGAGGGAAAATTCATGATGGAAGGCACGACGATTTTATGCGTTAGGAAGGCAGATGAGGTGGCCATCGGCTGCGACGGCCAGATCACGATGGGCACGACCGTGCTGAAGCACAACGCTAAAAAGATACGCACGCTCTATGACGGCCGGGTGCTTGCGGGCTTTGCAGGGGCCACCGCTGACGCCTTTACCCTTTTTGAGCGCTTCGAGGAGAAAGTGCAGGCCCACAGGGGAAACATCACTCGTGCCGCCGTGGAGCTTGCAAAGGACTGGCGGACGGATAGGATACTTCGCCGCCTCGAGGCCCTTTTGATAGTCTCTGACGCCCGGCACACGCTGATACTCTCCGGCACGGGCGATGTGATCGAGCCCGAAACCGGGGTCGCGGCCATAGGCTCCGGGGGCCCCTACGCCAAGGCCGCGGCGGAGGCCCTCTTCGAAAACACCACTTTGTCGGCCCGCGAGATCGTCGAAAAGAGCATGAAGATAGCCTCCTCCATCTGCATCTACACCAACGACCAGGTAATCATAGAGGAACTGCCCAAGGAGTAAAATGGAGAACCTTATCCCAAGAAAAATAGTCGAGGAACTCGGCAAATACATAGTCGGGCAGAACAAGGCCAAACGCGCCGTGGCCATCGCCCTCCGCAACAGGTGGAGGAGACAGCGCCTCTCCCCCGACCTGAAAGACGAGGTCCTCCCCAAGAACATAATCATGATAGGCCCCACGGGCGTGGGGAAGACCGAGATAGCCCGGAGGCTTGCCCGCATGGTGAACGCCCCCTTTATAAAAGTGGAGGCCTCGAAGTTCACCGAGGTGGGCTACGTCGGGCGCGACGTGGAATCGATGGTTAGGGACCTTGTCGAAAATTCCTTGAATATGGTCAAGTCCGAAGACTTGGAAAAAGTCCGCGCCCGCGCGGGAGAGCTTGCCGAAGAGCGCCTCCTCGATATCCTCCTCCCCTCCCGTCCCCGGGGCGTCGCCGTCACCGAAGAGGAGCGGGAGCGGCTCAGGGAGACAAAGGAGAAGCTGAGGGGCCAGCTCCGCGGAGGAAAATTGGACGAGCGATACGTGGAGATAGAAGTGAGGGAGCGCGTCATGCCCTTTGGCGTGATCTCAAATGTGGGGCTTGAGGACATAGAGACGAATCTCAAGGACATGCTCGGCTCTTTCCTCCCCGAGAAGACGAAGAGGAGAAAGGTCAAGGTCTCCGAGGCCATACATATGCTTGAGGAAGAGGAAGCCAACAAGCTCGTGGACATGGACAAGATAACCCGCGAGGCCATAGAGAGAACTGAGCAGTCCGGCATAATCTTCATAGACGAGATAGACAAGATCGCCTCCAAAGGCGCGGGCTATGGCCCGGATGTCTCCCGCGAGGGAGTCCAGAGGGACCTGTTGCCCGTCGTGGAGGGCTCCACCGTGAGCACCAAGCACGGGGCCGTGCGCACCGACCACATCCTCTTTATCGCGGCCGGGGCCTTCCACATGGCCAAGCCCTCGGACCTGATACCCGAGCTTCAGGGCAGGTTCCCCATCAGGGTGGAACTCGACCACCTCGAAAAAAAGGATTTCATACGGATACTCAAAGAGCCCGATAACGCCCTTCTCAAACAGTACACCGCCCTACTCGCCACGGAGAACGTCCACATAGATTTCACCGAGGACGGCATCGAGCAGATAGCCGACATCGCCGCCCACGTGAACGAGAAGACCGAAAATATCGGGGCCAGAAGGCTCCACACGGTCCTCGAGAAATTATTGGAAGACATCTCCTTCGATGCCCCCGAGCGGCAGAACGGCTCCCACCGGATAGACCGCGAATACGTGACGGAAAAATTGGGCAGCATCGTCAAGGACGAGGACCTGAGCAGGTATATTCTGTAGGAAATTTAAGGGGCCAAAAAGACTCCATTAAGTGAGAGGGCGGGCAATTTATCATATTAAAAATAAATGGCCGTTCTCTACGTACAAAACTTAAAACGAACCCAATTAAAATAAAAATTTTTTAATCATGTGTAGGGGGCTTTAAAAAATTTCGCAAAAGACAAAAATGACCATTAGCAGAATTAAGAAGGCCTGGAATGAAAGATAGATAATGCTGCTTTTAAAAAATCGGGAGGACCGTGACGGTGTTGCTCTTCCATTCAAATACTGCCCTGTAATCCCCTATCCGCAGGCGATAAAGCTGTTTGTAACCCTTTAGCTTTTTAATATGTTTGCCGTCCGGGTGGGGGTCTGTTTCAAGCCTTAAACATGCTTCAAGGATATGGTCTATATCATGCTCAGGAAAATCAGATAAATCCTTCCGGGCTGTTTCGGTGAGGAGGACCTGGTATTCAGGCACGCTTTTTTGTTTTCCGTGCTTTTATGAGGTCC
>Ga0214473_10000239_pt1 | contig 77647 bp, 62 predicted proteins | sample RVTome_7_FD_203509 | JGI IMG/M metagenome (GOLD analysis project Ga0214473, IMG submission 203509) | Soil microbial communities from uranium-contaminated site in the Upper Colorado River Basin, Wyoming, United States - RVT98D197 | ecosystem: Environmental > Terrestrial > Soil > Contaminated >...
TTGGGGGGGGGGGTGGGGGGGGGGGGGGTGGTGGTGGTGGTTGGGTTGTGGGGGGTGGGGGTGGGGGGGGTTGGGGGGGGGGGTGGGGCGGGTTGACGGAGTGGCGCCGGGCCCGGGTCATCGCCATCATTACCGCGCTCGCGGCGGCGGCGGCTTTAGCCCAGGCTTGCGGCAAGCCATCCGAAGAGGTCCGCATTCGCGAGCTTCTGAAGGATGCCGTGGCCCGGGCCGAGAAGAAGGATATCGCCGGTCTCAAGGGGATATTCGCGCCGGACTATGCGGATTTCGAGGGCCGGGACACGAACGGCGCCGTCCGGCTGATCACGGACTATCTCGACAGATACCGAGGCGTCGTCATCCATCTCCTCGGCGCCCGCGTCGGAGACATCGGTCCCGACGGCCGGGCCTCGGTCGAATGCGAAGTGTCCCTGTCGCATGGGGCCGCCGAGGTCCTGCGCCGGCTCATTCGCTACACCGGCGAATACTACCGCTTCCGGATCGACCTCCGGAAAGACGATCCGGCCGGCTGGAGATTCATATATGCCGAGTGGCGGTCCGTCGGCCTGGCCGAGGTCTTCCCGGAATCGATGGCCATCCTGAAGGAACTCTTCCCCGGCCTTTGACGTATTTCCCCTTGACGGCGCCGCTCGGGCTTTAAGGGCGCCCGTGATGACCTATAATATGGATTAATCAGGGAGGGCGAACATGTCCGAAGAAAAAAAGGAAGGCCAGACGCGGTTCGAGGAATTCAAGGTCAACGGCGGCGAGCTTCTCAACAAATTCAAGGAGATCATCCATCAGGGCAACGTCCGGCGCATCATCCTCAAGGACGACAAGGGCAAGACGTTCGTGGAGATCCCGCTCACGGTCGGCGTCGTTGGGGCCATCATCGCGCCCGTCCTGGCCGCCGTGGGGGCCATCGCCGCCCTCGCTTCCGACCTGACCATCGTCGTCGAGAAGATCGAGAGCTGACCCCTCGTCCGGCCCTTTGCCGCGCCTTTTCTCTGTGCTATAAGAGGTCCCTCGGACCCTGAGGAGAGAGGAGGCATCATGACACGACTCGCCGCGAGGCCGGCCGCCGGCCTGATCATGATACTGATGACCCTGGCGCTCGGAACGGCGTGGGGTCCCCCCCGGCTCGCCGCGCCGCAAGCCGATGGCGCGTCGAATCTCATGCCCGTCCCTGCGAGCCTGACCGCGGGCGCCGGCCGCTTTCGCATCGACGAGGGCCTGGCGATCGGCGGCCCCGGAGGCGCGCCCGGCCGGTCCTTCAGGGCGGCGGCCCGGTTCATGTCGCGACTGGCCGGCCGCACCGGACTCTTCCTCAGGCAGGATTTCCTGGCCGCTCAGGCCGCGCCCCCCGAAAGCGGCATCCACTATGCGTCCGAGCGCCCCGGCGCGCTCCTCCCGAACGAGGACGAGTCCTATGATCTTTCCGTCAGCGCCAACGGCGTGTCCCTGACGGCCCCGACGGATATCGGCGTCCTGCGGGGCTTCGAGACCCTGCTCCAGCTCTTGAGCGCGGATGAAAAGGGGTACTATTTCCCCTGCGTCTCCATCTCGGACAAGCCGCGATTCACCTGGCGCGGGCTCCTCATCGACGTCGGACGGCACTTCCACCCCGTCGACGTCATCAAGAGAAACATCGACGGCATGGCCGCCGTGAAGATGAACGTCCTTCACTTCCATCTGACCGAGGACCAGGGGTTCCGCGTGGAGTCGAAAGTCTTCCCGAAGCTCCACCAGCTGGGCTCGGACGGCATGTATTTCACCCAGGCCCAGATCAGGGACATCATCGAATACGCCGCGGACCGCGGCGTCCGGGTCATGCCGGAGTTCGACATCCCCGGCCATTCGACCAGCTGGTTCGCCGCCTATCCCGAGTTCGCGAGCGCGCCGGGCCCTTATGGCGTCGAGCGCAGGTTCGGGGTCTTCGGCCCGGCGTTCAATCCGGCCAACGAGAGGATCTATCCCTTCCTCGACGCGTTCTTCAAGGAGATGGCCGCGCTGTTCCCCGATCCCTATCTCCACATCGGCGGGGACGAGGTCGAGGGCCGCCAGTGGGATGCCAATCCGGAGATCCTGGCCTTCAAGAAGAAGAACGGACTCGCCGACAACAACGCTCTGCAAGCCTACTTCAACGGCCGCCTTCTCAAGATCCTGACCAAGCACGGCAAGAAGATGGTCGGCTGGGACGAGATCTTCCAGCCAACCCTGCCCAAGGATATCGTCATCCATTCCTGGCGCGGGCCGGAATCGCTCGTCGAGGCGGCCCAGAAAGGCTATCAGGGCATTCTCTCCAACGGCTATTACATCGATCTCTGCCAGTCCGCTGAATCGCACTACCTCAACGACCCCCTGCCCGCGGATTCGCCGCTCGACGACGGTCAGAAACGGCTCGTTCTCGGCGGAGAGGCGACGATGTGGGCGGAGCTCGTGACGGCCGAGACCGTCGACTCGCGCATCTGGCCCCGGACGGCCGCCATCGCGGAAAGGCTCTGGTCGCCGGCGTCCGTCAGGAACGTCGACGACATGTACCGCCGGCTGGGCCTGACGAGCCTGGCCCTCGAGGAGCTGGGGCTTCTCCATCTCAAGAACGCGGACATGATCCTGAGGCGGCTTTCAGGCGGCCCCGGGATCAAGGCGCTGAAGGTCCTGGCGGAAGCCGTCGAGCCGCTCAAGAACTACAAGAGGCACGGCCAGGCCGAGTACACCAGCCTCTCGCCCTTCACGCGCTTCGTCGACGCGTGCGCGCCCGAATCCCTGCCCGCCCGGGCGTTCCGGACCCGGGTCGACCGGTTCCTGGCCGGCAAGGACCCGTCGCTCGGCGCGGAGCTCAGGGAGCGCATGAGCGCGTGGAAGGACAACCACGCCCTGGTGCTGCGTCTCCTGGCTTCGTCGCCCGCGCTGAGGGAGATCGAACCGCTTTCGCTCGGCCTCGCCCGGGCATGCGAGATCGGCCTCATAGCGCTGGACCATTTGAGCAAGGGTGAAGCCCAGCCCGCCAAGTGGGCGGAGGAGCGGGGCCGGGAGCTGGCCGAGGCGGGCGGGCCTGCGGCCCACGCCGAGCTCGCCGTCGTCTCGGCCATCGGGAAGCTTGTGAGCGCTTGCGCGGGGCCGGATAAATGACGGATCCGGCCGGGCGCCCCTCGTATACCATCCGCCAGGTCGCGGCCGATTTCAAACCCGGCCATCCCCGGGCGCCATGGGCGGCCCTGGCGCCGCTCTCGGTCGGCCACTACCTGTGGCTCGATAACGGTTATCGTCCAGCCGTCGAAGCCCGGCTGGGCTGGTCGCCTGTTTTCCTCTATGTCCGGTTCCGGGTCGCGGAAAAGCGGGTCCAGGTCCGCTACACGGCATTCCAAGATCCCGTCTACAAAGACAGCTGCGTCGAGTTCTTCATCGACGCATTCCCCGAAAAGCGGCTGGGCTACGTCAACTTCGAGACGAACGCCGCGGGGACCCTGCTCGCGGCCTTCGGCCCGAACCGCTCCCGCCGCAGGCCTCTCCGGCCCGAAGAGCTGGCCGGATTCGAGGCCGCCCCGTCGATTCCCGGGCCCGTCGAAGGAGAGCATGGAGCCGGAGCCTGGACCCTCGAGTACAGGATCCCGCTGGACCTGTTCCGCGAGATCTACGGCGAGGACATCCGAACCGGGCATCGGGCCCGGGCGAATTTCTACAAGTGCGGTGATGAGACCGAGGTCCCGCATTACGGCGCGTGGAGCCCGGTCGGCACGCCGTCCCCCGATTTTCACAGGCCGGAGTTCTTCGGCGAGATCGTCTTCGGGTGAGCTACGGGGCCGCGGCTCATCGGGCCCCCCGGCCGGATATCGTTTGGCATCCCGGAGGGTCTCCGCTATAATGCGAACCCATGCGCAGGACACCGAACGGAGTGGAAAAGAAGAAAGCGAACTGGCTGGCCGCCAGGCTCTGGCTCCGGGCCCTCGCGACGGGGCTCGTCGCCTTCGTTCTCGGCGCCCTCTACTTTTTCATCCGCCAATTCGTCAAGGACGGGATCTGGCAGTTCGACCTGACCATCATCAATAAATCCCTCGGCACGACGTCGCTCTTCCTCATCGCGCTGTCGATGGGCCTGACGGGAGTGTCCTATTTTTCCAAAGGGAACGCCAAGCCCCTCGTCTACAGGAAACACCACGGCCTCGTGGGCTTCTGGGTCGGTCTGGCCCACGGCGCGGTCAACCACTTCCTTCTCCCGGCCGTCGGGCTCCAGGCGGAAAGAAAGGCCAACGCCCTCCTGTCGGATGCGCCCGGCCTGATCGCCCTCGCGATCTTCGGGGCCATGGCGGCACTCTCGATAGCCGATATCAAAGGTCGCGTGGGGGGAGAGAGGTGGAGGAAGATCCTCCGCCACGCCGGCTACGCCGGGCTCATCCTCGCCGCGGGCCACACGGCCCTTCTCAAATGGGAGAGCTGGACGAATTTTTTCCGGACCTTCGACCCGTTCCTGCCGTCCCTCAGCCTGCCCGTCGCCTTGTTCGCCGCCGCGGTCGTGCTCCTGAGGCTGGCCGCATGGATCGCCGGAAGGAAACGCAGAGACTGAGGCCTACTTCAGCTTCTCCTGGCCTTTGAACTCGCGATAAGGGCTGAGATAGGTCAGCGTCTCGCGGTCGTCCTCGGTGGCCGCGCCGAGGACCATGCGGCCGATGAGCTCGCCGAGGGCCGGGCCGAGCATGAAACCCTGCCCGCACATGCCGACGGCCAGCATGTACCCCTCGAGCTCGCGGGCCCAGCCGACGATCGGGAAGCCGTCGGGGGTCATGGGATAAAGCCCCCGCCACGTCCGCCGGACGCGGATGTTCTTCAGCCGGGGGATGAGCCCGACCATGCGGCGGGCGACCATGGGCAGGAACGAGCTTGTTTCGCGGACGTCCATCCCCCAGATGCTGGGGCTCGGCGTGATGCAGAAGATGACCTGGCCCGTGGCGTGCTGATAGAAATAATAGTTGGCAGAGCCGGCGACCGGACGGATATCGACGACCATCGGGCCGAGGAAGCGGGCCACGGCCTCCGTCACCGCGGCTTCGTGGGAATCGGGACGGACGGGGACCTCGATCCCGGCCATGGCCGCGACCTCCGTCCCCCACGGGCCGGCCGCGTTGACCACGATCGGCGCCGCGTATTCGCCCTTGTCGGTGCGAACGCCGGCGACCCGGCCGCCGTCCGTGAGAAGACCCATGACGCATTCGTTGAAAAGGAAGGCGGCCCCCAATTCCTTCGCCCGGCTGTAGAAAGCGTGGGCCGCGAGCAGGGGAGAGGCGTTCCCGTCGTCGGGCGAGAACGTCCCGCCGATGAGCCCTTCGGGGGTGAGGTCCGGGATGATCTCGAGGAACGAGGGGGCGTCGTGCCAATCGATGTTGAGGCCGCTGGCCTTCTGCCCCGGGAGAAGGTCCTTGAGCGTTCGCTCCTCCTCGGGCCGGTAGGCCACGTAACTGTAGCCTCCCTTGTACCACTCGATATCGTCGCCGTACTGTTCGGCCCAAGTCGCGAAGATCTCGAGACTGCGCAGGCAGAGCCGGATCTTGGCCGGATCGGAGTGCGTGGCCCGCAGGCCGCCGATGGCCCGCTTGTTGGAGCCCTGCCCGACGCTCGGGAGGCGGTCGACGACGAGGACCTTGAGCCCCTCCTCGGCCAGGGCGAGCGCCGTTGGTGCGCCGACGCTTCCGGCGCCGACGACGATGACATCGAAGCTCTTATTCATGGCCATGGCCTTCGTCCGTCCCGCCGAAGCCGGCGAGGATGCCCATGGGCACCTCGATAAAGAGCGGACGCTTCGGCTGGTCGACGACCTCCGCGTCGGCGACGCCCTCTTCACGGAAAAGCCGATGGATGAGGGGAGTGCAGGTCTTGGCCCCGCACGACCCCATGCTCGTCCGGGTGACCGCTTTGATCTCGTTGATGTCCCGAACGCCGTCGCGGATGAGCTTGCGGATGTCCCCCGCCGTCACCCGCTCGCAACGGCAGACGATGGAATCATCGGCGGTCCTTTCGACGTACTGGGCCAGGGGCTCGGCCGTCTCGGCCGGCTGGATCCGGATGCCGGCGATCCGTTTGGCGTATTCGCGGGGAGCCCGGACCTTGACGATGACGGTTCGGTCGTTGGCTTTGATGGCCTTGACCGCGCCGACCTGGACCCGGCCGAGAGGGTTCCCTTCGGTGTCCTCGACGACGACCTCGTCCCCGGCCTTCAGGCTGTCCTTGAGGAACTCGAACGGGACGGCCACCGTCGGGAAGTCCGTATCCTTGCGATAGTCGACGAGGGTGATGGCCAGGCCCGGGCAGATGGCGACGCACTTCTCGCATCCCGTGCAGCCCTTGCCGCCCTTCCCGCCGACGAAGCTCGGCAGGAGCCGGATGTCCGTCTCGTCCATCTCGATGAGGTCGTTGGGGCAGACGGCCGTGCAGGGATCGCAAGGGATCTCCTGGTTGCAGTGGATGACCGGGAACACGCCCGCTTCCTCGCCGGGAGTCCTTTCGTGGATCGTCGCTCCCGGCTTCGATTTGAGGATGTCCGCCGTCCGGTACCAATCGGGCGAGATCTGCCCGACGTCATGACCGAGCGCCCGGGCCACTTCGAGGCCCCGGATCTTGCCGGAAAAGATGGCCGCGGAGGCCTCGGCGATCTCCTCCGCGTCGCCGGCGGCGAAGGCCGGCAGGCCGAACTCGCGGGCCTTTTCATAGAACTCGTTGACGGGATCAAGGCCGACGGCGATGAGCACGGTATCGCATCCGAACGACTTCTCGGTGCCCCGGACCGGCCGGAACCTCTCGTCGACGCGGGCTATCGTGACCGATTCGACGGTATCCGACCCGTTGGCGCTGAGGACCGTATGGGAAGTGTAGATGGGCACGCCCAGCCGGGCCAGCTTGTCCCGGTGGACCTTGTAACCGCCGCACTCGGGCAGGACCTCGACCAGTCCGACGACGGCGATGCCGGCCTGGAGGGCGTGATAGCCGGCGATGAGACCGACGTTGCCGCCCCCGACGATGAACAGCCGTCCGGTCGGCTTGACGAGGTCCCTGTTGACCAGGGTTTGGAAGGCGCCGGCGCCGTAGACGCCTGGCAGGGTATTGCCGGGGAAAGCCAGGTTCTTTTCCCGGGCGCCCGCCGTCACGAGGAGGATCTCCGGCTCGACGAGAACGTACCGGCGCCCTTCGACGAGGACGCCGACCTTCCTGTCGCTGTAAACGGCCAAGGCGGCCGACTGGAGCCAGACCCTGACGCCGGGAAACGAGCGGACCTCGCTCTCCAGACGCGTCGCGATATCGATGCCGCGCGTGCCGGCAAAGACGGCTTCGATGGACCCGAAAAAGCGATGGGTCTGCAGCACGAGCTTGCCGCCGAGCCGGTGCTTGTCGTCGATGAGAAGGGTCTCGATGCCCCGCTTGCCGAGCTCGATCGCGGCCGAAAGCCCGGCCGGTCCGCCGCCGATGACGAGGACGGGCACGCGGACGGTCTCGACGGGCCGGGCCGCTTCGGAGCCAGAGGCCCGGGCATCGAGGAGGGGGAGCTCCGGCAGGCCTTCGACGGGCTCGACGCGGACCCCGGGCCGGACGAGCTCCATGCAGGACTTCACGGGGATGCCGTCGGCCAGGACGAGGCACTGGGAGCATTGGCCGTTGGCGCAGAAAATGCCCTGGGCCGCTCCGTCCTTGGGGTGATGGCCGAAGATGCGGATGCCCGCGGCAAAGAGCGCGGAGGACAAGGTTTCGCCGTCCAGGGCCTCGAGCGCGCGGTCCCTCCACGTGAAGGGGACTTTGGCTCGGGGCGTGATGGGCAGGATGGGGTGTTGGTCAATGCGGTACATGGACTGCCACTCTCCTACGTCCTTTGTCCGGGCGGCCCGTCAAAGGCGGCCATTATAGCATAGAGACGCGCGGCCGAGACAGAATTTGCGGGAGTGATGTATAATCGGCCCGATGGCCGAGAAAGACGGGAAGCTCTTCCGCCGCGGGGCCGCGTCCCTGGCCGTCCTCGTCATACTTGGGACTTCGGGGAGCGCGGCGGGCGCGCCTCCGACCCCCGGCCAGTCACCGGCCCGGGCGGACGACCCCCGGATCCTAACCGGGGAGTCCCGAGCGGGCGACACCTTGACCTTGAAGCGGGCCGGCCGGGAATTCCTCAGCGACGCCGGCCGCATCTGGTCCTCGCCGGCCCGGATCAGGAACAGGCACATCGGGCCGCTCATCGCGCTGACCGCGGCCACAGCGCTCCTCATCGCCGCGGACGAGCCCATCCGTGACGGAGTCCGGACCTTCGCCGAAAGACACGGCTGGGTGGGTGACATCGGCCCCGTCCTCACCGAGATCGGGGGCATCGGAGCGTTCGCAACGGCCGGCGCCTTTTTCGGCGCGGGACTTATCTTCAAGGATGCCCGGGCCCGCGACACCGGCTACTTGGCCGCCAGCGCCATCCTTCAGTGCATCATCGTGGACAACTTTCTTAAAAGCATGACCGGACGCCAGCGGCCTCTGGTCGCCGACGGTGAGGACCGATGGTTCGGGCCGTCCAAATTCTTCGCCCGGTTCGAGAAAGGCCAGGCCGACTCTTTCGCGTCGTTCCCGTCCGGGCACGCCGCGACGGCATTCTCGCTGGCGACCGTCGTGGCCATGCAGTACCGCCACCGCGGCTGGGTGCCTGTCGTGGCCTACTCGCTCGCCGCCGGTGCGGGGCTTTCGAGGATGACGATGGACAAGCATTGGGCCTCGGATGTGGCCATCGGCGCGGTTCTCGGCCACCTCGTCGCCCGGCTCGTCGTCCGCAACCACCACCGGCGGCGGCGCATCGTTCCGATGCTGGCCTGCACGGGAAGGGGCGTGTCCCTCAGCGTGTTCTGGGACCTCGATCGGACCGGCCGATAAGGCGGCCGACGCGCGGAGCGCGGAAAGGATGAACCGATGAAAGCGATCTTCCTGGCGATCCTCATTCTGTGTTGCGCAATGACGGCCGTCGGCGCGCCCGGCCAGCGGACGGAAAAACCGGTCCTCCACGGCCGGGAGTGGGTGGCCATCACCGGAAAGCCCCTCGCGGCCACGGCCGGGGCCATGATCTTCGCCAAGGGCGGGAATGCCGTCGACGCGGCCTGCGCCATGCTCGGGGCCGTCTGCACCATGCACGACGTCCTGAGCTGGGGCGGCGAGACCCAAGCTCTTATCTACAATCCCAAGACCGGCAAGGTCATCGGCTTGAACGCCCTGGGCGTCGCTCCGACCGGGGCGACCTCCGAATTCTACAAGGGCAAAGGTTATGCGTATCCCCCCGAGCACGGCGTCCTCTCCGCTGTGACCCCGGGCACGCCGGGGGGGCTCCTGACGATGCTCTCCGAATTCGGGACGATGAGCCTGGCCGAGGTCCTGGCGCCGGCCATCCGCATGGCCGAAGGCTACCCCATGGACAAGGAGACGGGCGACCGCATCGAGAAGGACAAGGACAAGATCAAGGCCTGGCCTTACTCCCGCGCCGTCCTGCTCCCGCATCCCGGAGAGACGTACGAAGCGCCCCGGGCGGGAGAGATCTTCCGCCAGTCCGATCTCGCCGAGACGCTGAAGAAGCTCGTCGAAGCCGAGCGTCAGGCCCTGGCCGCGGGGAAGACGCGCCGGGAGGCCCTCCAGGCCGCCTATGCCCGTTTCTACAAGGGCGATGTCGCCCGGGAGTTCGTCCGCGGCTCGCGGGAGCAGGGGGGCCTCATCACCATGGAAGATATGGCCGGCTGGAAGGTCCGGCTCGAAGAGCCGGTGTCGACCTCTTATAAAGGCGTCGACGTCTTCAAGCTGACAAGCTGGGTCCAGGGCCCGGTCATGCTCCAGGCGCTGAACATGCTCGAAACGCTCGACCTCAAGGCCCTGGGTTTCAACAGCGCGGCCTACATCCACACGCTCTACCAGGTCATGAACCTGGCCTTCGCCGACCGGGACTTTTACTACGGCGATCCCTATTTCCCGCCGGAAGAGCCTCTCGGCGGGCTCCTCTCGAAGGCCTACGCGCGCGAGAGGGCCAAGCTCATCCGCGCCGACCGGAACGACCCCGACGTCAAGCCCGGAGACCCGTACCCCTTCGAGGGCAAAGCCAATCCCTATCTCGGCTACCTCGACGCGTGGCTCGATTGGGGCAGGGGGGAGGCCTCCAAGCTCGATCCGCAGGAAGCGGCCGAGGTCGAAGCGTCCTTCTGCTCCGGCACGACCTCCATCCAGGCCGCGGACAAGGAAGGCTGGGTCGTCTCCGTGACCCCGAGCGGCGGTTGGATCCCGTGCGTCATCGCCGGAAGGACCGGCGTGGGCATGAGCCAGCGGGCCCAGAGCTTCGTCCTCGAGGAGCGGCAAAACCCCTTCAACGTCATCGCCCCCGGGAAGCGGCCGCGGGCGACCCTGACCCCCGGGCTGGCCCTGAAGGACGGCCATCCGTACCTGTCGTTCGCCGTCCAGGGCGGAGACACCCAGGACCAGAACCTCCTGCAGTTCTTCCTCGACATCGTCGAGTTCGGCATGAACGTCCAGCAGGCCTGCGAAGCCCCGAACATCACGAGCTACCAGATGCACGATTCCTTCGCCGAGCACAAGACCTTCCCCGGCAAGCTCGACGTCAATGAGAAGGTTCCGTCCGAGGTCCGCGACGCGCTCAAGGCCATGGGCTATGTCCTTTCCGTCAAGAAATACACCTCGGGCCCCATCAACGCGATCTTCTTCGACCGGGCCCACGGCACGTTCTGGGGCGGCAGCAGCAACTACGGCGAGGACTACGGCATCGCCTGGTAGGCCGAGGGGTTCCCATGAAATATCTGGTCATCCCGGCGCTCCTGCTGGCCCTCGTCTTCCTTCAGTCACGGATCGGGTCGTCGACCGGGCTTCCCGCCCCGCCTGAGGCGGCCTCGGTCGCCATGCCGCCCGCCGCGGTCCCGAACCAGCACTATCCCTCGAACCGGGCGCCTCTCGCCGTGAGCCCTCTGGTCAAGCTCCCCATCGGGGCGGTCGAGCCGCGCGGCTGGCTCATGGCCCAGCTGCAGCTCATGAAGGACGGCTTCACGGGCCGCCTGAGCGAGCTCAGCCGCTTCCTCGGCGATGATAGCGGCTGGATGACCCTCAAAGGGACGGGCTGGGAGGAGATGCCCTACTGGCTCAAGGGCTACGGCGACCTCGGTTATCTGCTCAAGGATGCCGGCTTGCGCAAGGAGACGGAGCGCTGGCTCCTCCAAGCCTTCAAGTCGCAGGGCAGGGACGGATATTTCGGCCCCCCCGACAATCGCGCGGCCAACGACCTCTGGCCGAACATGGTCATGCTGCCGGCGCTCCAGAGCTTCTACGAGGCCACGGGCGACCGCCGCGTTCTGTCCCTCATGAGCCGCTTCTTCCAGTTCGAATTCCACCTTCCCGCCGAGGAGCTGCTGCCGGGGAGCTGGCAGAAGCTCAGGGGAGGGGAAAACCTCGAGAGCGTCTATTGGCTTTACAATCGGACGGGAGAGAGCTTTCTGCTCGACCTCGCAAGAAGGCTCTTCACCAGGACGTCGGACTGGACCTCGCCCATCCTGACCCACGAGCGCGACAAGGACTGGGTCGAGAGCGGCTTCTATCACGGTGTCAATATCGCCATGGGCTTCCGCGAGCCCGCGATCTACTTTCAGCAGGCCCGCGACCCGGACCTGCTCAAAGCCGTGGAGCGGAACTACCGCCTCGTCATGGACCGGTACGGACGTCAGCCCGGCGGGATGTTCGGGGCCGACGAGAACATCCGTCCCGGGAAGGACGATCCCCGGCAGGGCGCCGAAACGTGCACGATGGTCGAGTTCATGGCCAGCTTCGAGTCCCTCCTCAAGATCACGGGCGCGACCGTGTGGGCGGACCGGGCCGAGGAAGTCGCCTTCAACGCCCTTCCCGCTTCCATGACCCCGGACCTCAAAGGCCTCCACTATCTCACGGCGGCCAACCTCATCTCCTGCGACAGCACCGGAGAACACGACTTCCAGAATACCGGAACGCTGGTCTCGTACGACCCCTGGAGCTATCGCTGCTGCCAGCACAACGTGGCCTTCGGCTGGCCCTATTTCGCCGAGCATCTCTGGATGGCCACGGCCGACAACGGCCTGGCCGCGACCCTCTACGCGCCGTCGGAGGTCAGGGCCAAGGTCGCCGAGGGCGCGGAGGTCTCGGTCTCGGAAGAGACCTCCTACCCCTTCGAGGATCAGATCCGGCTGAGCCTGTCTTGCGACCGGCCGGTGTCCTTTCCGCTCTATCTGAGGCTCCCGGGCTGGGCGAAGACGGTCCGGATCCTCCTCAACGGGCAGAGGGTCGAGGGGTCCTTCACGGGAGGCCGTTACGCGGTGCTGCGCCGGACTTGGCATCACGGCGACCAGGTCCGGATCGAGTTCGACCCGGAGATCGAGGTCGTCGACTGGCCCTCCATGCGGGGCGCCGTCTCGGTGCGCCGCGGCCCCCTTTGGTACGCTCTCAGGATCGGGGAGAGGTGGCAGAAGTACGGCGGGACGGAGGCTTGGCCGGCCTGCGAGGTCCTGCCGACGACACCCTGGAATTACGGCCTGGTCCATGGCCGGGCGGGGGCCCGTCCGAACGTGAGGTTGGCCTCCTGCTCCGCGCCGCCCTATCAGCCGTTCGTTCCGGAGGAGGCCCCGATCGTGCTCAAGGTCCTGGCGCGGAGGGTGCCCGGCTGGAAAGAAGAGGGACGCCTGGTCGGGCCGGTCCCGGTCAGCCCGGCCGAGGGGGAAGGACCGCCCGAAGAGGTCGATCTCATCCCCATGGGCTGCGCCCGTCTGCGGATCTCCGTCTTCCCCCTCGTCAAGGATTGACAGTCTCCCGCGGATTTGGATATAAAGGGTCAAACCTAAGAACCAAGGAGGTCCGGATGTTCAAAGAATTCAAGGAATTCGCCATGCGCGGCTCGGTCGTCGACATGGCCGTCGGTATCATCATCGGCGCGGCCTTCGGGACCATCGTCACTTCGCTCGTCGCCGACGTCCTGATGCCTCCGATCGGGCTGCTCCTTGGCAAAGTCGATTTCGCCAACCTCTATATCCTTCTGTCGGGCGCAGGCCCCTATCCATCGCTCGACGCGGCCCAGGCCGCCGGTGCGGTAACCCTGAACTACGGGCAGTTCCTCAACAAGATCATCAGCTTCCTCATTGTCGCCTTTGCGTTGTTCCTGGTCATTCGGGGCGTGAACCGGATGAAGAAAAAAGCCGAACCCGCCCCGGCCGAGCCGACGACCAAGGACTGCCCCTTCTGCGCCACGGCCGTCCCGATCAAGGCCGTCCGTTGCCCGCACTGCACCTCGGAGCTGAAGAAGTAGCCGGAAGCCCGGTTCAGAACGCTTCCTGGGCCGTGATGTAGAGACCGAAGCTGGCCCGGCCCCAAGCCAGGTCCAGCCGCAAGGTCGTGCCCTCGTTCTTGTCGAGGACGTAGCGTAGGCCGCTGCCGACGGAGAACTTGAGGTCCCCGCGACCGAGATCCCCGAAGCCCGGGAAGATATCGGCCAGCCCGGCGAAACCGGCGACGCCGATCCTTTTCGTCACCAGGGCCCGGTACTCGACCTGGACCAGGATCATCCCCTTGTCCCTGAAGCGGCCCCTGTAATAGCCCCTCAAGAGCGATTCCCCGCCGAGGAGGGCCAGCTTATGGAACGGGACTTCGCCGCCCGTCGAGAGGAGATAGGCCTGGAGGGCGAGGACCCGATCGATCCCGAGGGTCTGATAGTGCCGGAGGTCGAGCTTCACCCTTCTAAAGGTGAAGTCGCTGCCGGCGATCGGGCCGTAGACGTCGGCCGATAGCTGGAGGAACGCCCCCCGGCGGGGGAAGAGGACCGCATCCCGGGTATCCCAATCCAAGCTAACGCCCATCCCGGCCAGCTGCCCGCCGCGGCTTCCGACGATATCGCCCGCGTCGAGGATCCCGCCCGTCTCGACCTTCTCCATCGTCATGCGCTCAAAGTCGAACTGGAGGCCGCCGAAAAGACCGCCCAACACGCGCCTCTTGACGCCGACCTGGATGGCGAAGATGCGCGGGGTGAAGGACTCGACGTCACTCGACGGCGTGTCGTTCCCCACGCCATAGAACTTCTGCGGCGCCCGCTCGTAACGGAAGGCCCCGCTCAGGATGAGCCCGTTAGCCTTGAGATAGATCTCCGGCTTGAGGAGGACATTGAACTGGCGGGCCAGATTGTAGCCGGCATAGGCCCAGACGCTCGAGGTGCGGGCTTCTTCCTTGTCCCGGCCGGCCCGGAAGCTGAGGACGCCGCCGGCGCCGAAGGCCACCTTCGTCTCGGGCGTGTAATAGACGAAAGGCAGGCCGATGAGCCGGGTCCGGTGCGGATCCCGCTCGACCGCTGTCTCCTGCGCGGCCGCCGCCCGCGGCGACAACGCGACGGCCAGGAGCAGGGCGAGGAAGGCGAGTCTGTGTTTGAGCATGCCGGTTCTTTCCGCCGTTTGCGGTATCATAGCGTCCGGTCGTCCTGATGTAAACCCGGTCCTTGACCGGAGGCGGCGGCCGGGGCTATTCTGCGGCCGGAAGGAGCCGGCATGACTTCGAAGGAACGGATGGCGGCCGCCATGTCGGGCGGCCGGCCCGACCGCGTGCCCGTCATGTGCCAGATGAGCATCGGCCACATGCTGCTGCGGTCGGCGGTCCCGCCATCGCGTCTCTGGCATTCGGCCGGGGACTTCGTCGACGTGCTCCTCGCCTTGAGGGCGGATTATGGATTCGACGGGATCCTGGTCAGCCTGCACGGCCACGCCCCCGACTGGGAGGGACGGGCCGTCTCGGTCTCACGCGGGCCCGAGGGCGAGCGGGTCCGCTGGAAGAGCGGGGACGAGACGCTGTTCCCTCCGGACGATCTGCCCGTCTTTCGCCCGGCCGTCCCCCCCGCCCGGCCGGAGTTCGGACGCTTCGATCCGACGTCCCTGCCCGCCCATATCGACTACATCCCCGTATCGCAGGGTCTCCGCTTCGCCGTCGATCCCGCGCATCCCTTCGACGCCGTCGAAGCGGCGGTCGAGCGCGCCGGACGGGATTTCTCGGTCCACGGCGAAGTGACCTCGCCGCTCGATTATGTCCTCGATCTCTTCGGTTTCGAGCAGGCCATGATCGGCTTTCTCGACGACCCCTCGCGCGCCGAAGCCGTGCTCGAACGGTTCACGGCGGGGATCGTCGGCGTGGCCGAGGGCCTGGCCGCGACAGGGGTGGACGCCATCAAGATCTCCTCGCCCTTCGCCGGGGCGGGTTTCCTTTCGACGGCCTTCTACCGGAGGTTCGTTCTGCCGTACGAGAGCCGCATCGCCCGGGCCGTCGAAGCGAGGGCCGTCCGGGCCTACATCCATACCTGCGGGGACATCCACGACCGGCTCGAGCTCATGGCCGGGTCGGGGGCCTCCGGCATCGAGTGCCTCGACCCGCCGCCGCTCGGCCGCGTCGAGCTCGGGGACGCCAAGCGGCGCGTGGGCGGCCGGATCTTCATCAAGGGCAACATCGATCCCGTCCACGTCCTCCTCGCGGGGGAGCGTGGCTCGGTGAGGGCCGACGCCGTCCGGCGGATAGAAGCCGGGAAGCCGGGCGGCCGCTTCATCCTGAGCACCGCCTGTTCCATCGCGCCCCACACGCCCAGGGATAACGTCGCCGTCCTGGCCGGCGTCGCGGAGGAATGCGGCCGCTATTGAGTTGAAAGTCGGCCCGACCTGGGTTATAACTCCCTTCCGGCCCAATCGACAGAGAGGTGCTGCCATGAAGAAGATCGTCGTGCTCGGCTCGGGCATGGTCGGCCGCGTCATCGCTCTCGACCTTTCCGGCGAATTCGAGGTCACATCGGTCGACGTCAGCCCCGACAACCTGGCCAAGCTCGAGGGCACGGCCGTCAAGACCCTCCAAGCCGACCTCTCGTCGCCGTCCGCCCTCCGGGACATCGTCGGCGCGTGCGACCTCGTCGTCGGCGCCGTCCCCGGCTTCATGGGCTTCGCCACCCTGCGCGAGGTCATCGCGGCCGGCAAAGACATGGTCGATATCTCGTTCTTCCCCGAGGACGCGCTGGCCCTCGACGAAGCCGCGCGGAAGGCCGGCGTCACCGCCATCGTCGACTGCGGCGTCGCCCCGGGCATGAGCAACGTCATTCTCGGCTACCACGCCGCCCGGATGACGGTCAAGCGCTTCGCCTGCTACGTCGGCGGTCTCCCGTTCCGCCGCGAATTCCCATTCGAGTACAAAGCGCCCTTCTCGCCGGCCGACGTCATCGAGGAGTACACCCGGCCGGCCCGTTACGTCGAGAACGGCCACCTCGTCGTCAAGCCGGCCCTGTCCGACGTCGAGCACATGGACTTCCCCGAGATCGGCACGCTCGAGGCCTTCAACTCCGACGGGCTCCGGTCCCTGCTCACGACGATGAAGGTCCCCAACATGATCGAGAAGACCCTCCGCTACCCTGGGCACGTCGGGCGCATCCAGGCCCTGCGCGACAGCGGCTTTTTCGACACCGAAGAGATCGACGTCCGGGGACGCAAGATCCGGCCCCTCGACTTCACCTCGACCGTCCTTTTCCGGCAATGGCTCCTCCACGAGGAGGACGACGAGTTCACGGTCATGCGGATCATCGTCGAGGGCGAGGACGCGGGACGGGCGAAGCGCATCGAGTACGACCTCTTCGACCGCCGGGACCGGGCCTCGGGCTTTTCGTCCATGGCCCGGACGACGGGCTTTCCGGCGGCGGCCGCGGTCCGTCTCGTCCTGACGGGCCGGTTCAGCCGCAAGGGCGTCCTGCCGCCGGAGTTCCTCGGCGCCGACGAAGTGGCCTTCCGGGCGGTCATGGACGATCTCGCCGCGCGGCACGTCATCTATCGCAGGACAGAGCAATGATCGGTTTGTCGCCATTTCGGTATCAAGAAGGAGGAGACGCGATGACACGGAAGCTTTCCATCCCCGTCCTGGCCCTGGCCGTCCTGATCACCGCCGCGCCCGCCCGCCTGGGCGCCCAGATCCGCCCCGCCGGCAAGGCCAAGACGCCCCCGGCCTCGGCCCTCGACGCCGCGACGGTCCTCAAAGGCCTGCATTTCCGCTCCATCGGGCCGACGCAGCAGAGCGGCCGGTTCGTCGACTTCGCCGTCCCGCCCGGGAAGCCGAACACGTTCTACGCGGCTTCGGCCTCCGGCGGCCTGTGGAAGACGGAGAATAACGGCCAGACCTTCGAGCCTCTTTTCGAGCACGAAAAAGTCTATTCGATCGGGGACATCGCCGTGGCTCCTTCGGATCCGGCGATTCTCTGGCTCGGCTCGGGCGAAGCCAATAATTCCCGCTCGACCTACTGGGGGGACGGCGCCTACAAATCCGTCGACGCCGGCAAGACCTGGGTCAACGTGGGCCTCAAGGAGTCCCATCACATCGGGCGCATCGTCGTCCACCCCACGGACCCCAATATCGTCTATGTCGCCTGCCTCGGCCACCTCTATTCCGAAAACCCCGAGCGCGGGCTCTTCAAGACGACCGACGGCGGCAAGACCTGGGCCAAGGTCCTCGACATCGCGGTCGACGGCCGCGCCGTCGGCGTCGTTGACGTCGTCATGGACCCGTCCGCCCCGGACACCCTCTACGCCGCGTCCTACGACAAGTTCCGCAAGCCCTGGACCTGGGGCATCGGCGGGCCGGGCTCCGGCATCCACAAGACGACCGATGGCGGGAAGTCCTGGACCCGGCTTACTATTGGCCTGCCGGCCGGCATCATCGGCCGCATCGGCCTGACGGTCTTCCCCAAGAACCCCAAGATCCTCTACGCCGAAATCGAGAACGCCAACAAGCCCGGCGTAGCCGCCGGGGACCGCTGGAAGGAGGTCCTCGAAGGCAAGTCGAGCGCCGGCATGATCGACGGCGAGGTCTACAGATCCGACGACGCCGGGGCGACCTGGACCAAAGTCAGCCCGGAGAAACGGTCGATCGGCGGCGCCCCTGGCTACTACTACGGCCAGATCGTCGTCGATCCGAACGACGCGAACGTCGTCTACATCCTCAGCGTCGGAGTTCTGGCGAGCCGGGACGGCGGCAAGACTTGGGACATGCCGTTCCGGTTTGGCGGCGACAACCACGCCCTCTGGATCGACCCCGCGGACAGCAAGCATATGCTCCTCGGCTACGACCACGGCCTCGGCGTGACCTGGGACGGAGGCAAGAACTGGTACCACCCCGACTTCCTTTCCCTGGCCCAATTCTATGCCATCGATTTCGACATGTCCTATCCCTACCGCGTCGCCGGCGGCCTGCAGGACAACGGCAGCCTCATGGGCCCGAGCACGAACGTGGGAGCGGGCGGCGGCTTCGGCGGCCGTGGAGCCGCGGCACCGCCCATTCGTCTCGAGGATTGGTTCGGGATGGGCGGCGGCGACGGGATGTACAACGTCTTCGACAGAACGACGAACGCCACGCTCTATAATGAATCCCAGTTCGGAACCCTGTCCCGCGTCGATCTCGTGACCGGGGAGGCCAAGAGCGTCGCCTACGACCGGCTGAAGCCCGAGACGCGCTGGAACTGGTGCGCGCCGATCCTCGTCTCCGCACATGACAATGAGACGATCTACCACTGCGGCAACATCGTCGTCATGTCGACCAACCGGGGCGAGACCTGGACCGAGATCAGCCCCGACCTGTCGACCAACGACCCGGCCAAGCTCACTGTCAGAGGCGAAGGCGGCGACGGCAACATCCAGTATTGCACGATCACGACCTTCGACGAATCCCCGCTCGTTCCGGGCCTGCTTTGGGCCGGCACCGACGACGGCAACGTCTGGGTCACTCGGGACAACGGCAAGGCCTGGGTCAAGCTCAACGACAACATCCTCGGGAATCCGGGTTACTGGGTGAGCCGGGTCACGGCGTCACCCTCCGATCCCGGGACGGCCTACGTTTCGTACACCGGCTTCCGCAACGACGACTTCCGGCCTTTCCTTTATAAAACGACCGATTACGGCGCCACCTGGACCTCCTTGGCGGCGGGACTCGCCGAGGGACCGGTCAATGTCGTTCGCGAGGACCCCAAAAACGCCAGGCTCCTTATCGCCGGGACCGATTTCGGCGTCTATGTCTCTCTCGACGGCGGCCAGGCCTGGATGAAGATCATGGCCAACCTGCCGACGCAGCCGATCCACGATCTCAAGATCCACCCGCGGGAGGCCGATCTCATCGTGGCCACCCACGGCCGCGGGGCCTACATCGCCGACATCAGGCCGTTGCAGGAGCTCACGCCCGAAGTCCTGGCCAAGGACGCCCATCTCTTCACGGTCGAGCCCAAGGCCCGCTGGGTGGGCCAGGACCGCCGCGAATCCAGCAGCTCCAACTTCGCAGGCGAGAGCGAGTCCCCGGGGCTGGCCATTTCGTATCTCTTGAAGGCCAAGCCGAAGGAAGGCGTGAAAATCCAGGTATATGCCGGGACCCTGCTCGTCAACGAGGTCGCCGGAACGTCCGAAGTCGGGCTCAATACCGTCATCTGGAATATGACCGGCCGGAGGGAACGCACGCCGGACGAAAAGAAGGCGGCCCAGGAGGGCGCGCGCCGGGCCCGGGAGATGGGCTACGGGGGCGCCATGGGCGACCCGAACTTCGCCTTCTTCCCCGTCCAGCCGGGCGACTATCGGATCGTCCTGACCGTCGACGGGAAATCGCAGACGGCCTGGGGCACTGTGCTCAAGGATCCCCGTTACTGAGGCCGGCCTGTAACGAATTTTTACGGGGCCCCCGCCGGGACCGCGCCGGGAGGCGGGCGGGAAGCTGGTGATATGGACATTTTTCCCTTGAAAGAGGGGATCTTGTCTGGAGCGCGCCGGATCCGGGCTGGCACGTAGGTTGCAGCATGGGTATCAGTCCCATGTTGGAATTGAGGGGAATAACCAAGAGGTTTTCAGGGATCCCCGTCGTCAAGGACGTCAGCTTTTCCGTCCGGCCGGGCGAGGTTCTCGGCTATCTCGGCCCTAATGGGGCCGGGAAGACGACGACGATCAGGATGCTCGCCGGGCTCCTCGATCCCTCGAGGGGCGAGATCCTCTTCGAAGGCCGGAGCGTCCACGGCGATCTGCACGCCTATAAGCGGCGGCTGGGCTACATTCCCGAACAGTCGGAGATCTACCCGCATCTCAGCGCCTACGACTACCTTCGCATGGTCGGCCGCCTGAGGGGCCTCGCCGAGGCCTCCCTCGAAGGCCGGATCTTGTCCTTCCTCCGCGTTTTCGACCTCGAGCAGGACATGCACTGGCCGATCGCGTCCTTTTCCAAAGGGATGCGCCAGAAGGTCCTCATCGCCGCCGCTCTGCTCCACGATCCCGACGTCCTCCTTTTCGACGAACCGCTTTCGGGACTGGATGTCACGACGGGACTGGTCATGCGCGATCTCATCCGCCGGCTCGCGGCCGAGAATAAGATCATCATCTATTCCTCCCACGTCCTCGAAGTGACGGAGAAGATCTGCACCAAGGTCATCATTCTCCACAAGGGGGAGATCGTGGCCAATGATTCGGTCGAGAGCCTGCGGCAGCTCATGCATCTGCCCTCCCTGGCCGAGATCTTCAGCCAGCTCGTGCTCAAGGAGGACACCGACGCCGTCGCGGCCCGGCTGGTCGAGGCCATGAAAGGGGAGGCCTAGGCGGATGGACGGTTGGCGGAGCGAGCTCAGGCAGTTCTCCATCCTGACCCGGCATTTCTTCGGGCGCCTGTTCCGGAACGACATGGTCGACTTCGAGGACCAGATGAAGGAGAAGCTCATCGTCGCCCTCTCGCTCCTGGCCGTGTTCTTCTCCTGGGCTTCCTGGCTCCTGCTCTTCAAGTACCATTTTGTCGCCGACATCAACAGGTCCTGGCAGGAAAAGAACTATATCTTCACCTTGATGATGCTCGTCTTCGCCGTCATCACTCTGCTCGAGTGGGACGTCCTCTTCCCCGACCGGCGGGACTTCCTCAACCTGGCGCCGCTGCCCGTGCGCCTGCGGACCATGTTCGCCGCCAAGCTCGCGTCCTTCGTGCTCTTCATCGGCTTGTTCTCCGCCGCCATGATGAGCGTCTCGTCGGTCCTGTTCTCGATGTACCTTACGGACTGGCGGGCCAAAAGTCTCGTCCTGGCGGTCCGCTACGTCTTCTCGCATCTCGCAGCCGGGTTTGCGGCCGCCTTCGCCGTCTTCTTCAGCGTTGTTTTCCTGCAGTTCCTGATGATGGCCCTCCTCCCCGGCGCGCTCTACCGCAAGTCAGCGATGGCGGCCCGCTTCGCCCTCACCGTCGGGCTCATCTTCGTCCTGCTCAGCTTCGCCGTCGCCCCGGCCTCGCTGGGACGTTCGTTCCATGACCTCGGATCGCTCAAGGATGCCGGCGACCCGTTCATGTTCAGGTTCCCGCCCCTGTGGTTCGTCGGGCTTTATGAGGTCCTCCTGGGGACCCGGGACGCCGTCTTCGAGGCCGAGGCCCGGACGGCCGGGCTGGCCCTGGTCCTCGCCCTTGCCGCTTTTATCGGGTCGGGTGTCCTGAGCTATCGGAGGCACGTCCGCAAGACGCTGGAAGTGCGCAAGGCCAGGCCCCCTTTCCCCGGGCTGCGCCGGGGCTGGGGGAAGGTCCTCGCCGCGACCCTGTTGCGGACGCCGGAGGAGCGCGCCGTCTACGGTTTCTTTTCGGACACCCTGCGGGCGAGTCCGCAGCACCGGATGACCCTCGTCTACTATCTCGCCTCCGGGTCGGCCGGGATCCTCGTGCTCGTCGCCGCCTACCGGGAGGCTTTCAGGACCCTGTCGCCCGCGAGCGGCTTTCTCCTCGTCCTGCCGCTGCTCCTGGCGTTCACCATCGTCGCCGGCGTCCGGGTGCTCGTCGACCGGCCGGCCTCACTCGAGGCCAACTGGGTCTTCCGGCTCTCCGAAACGAGGCGTACAGCGCGCTATGCCTCCGGCTTGAAAAAGGCCCTGGTCCTCAGGTTTCTCGTCCCGTTATTCCTCGGCGTTCTCGCCGTCCACGCCATGCTCTGGGACTTCGCGACCGCGCTGAATCATGCGTCCTTCGGGCTCACCGTCTCCGTCCTGGGCGTTGAGGCCGCTTTCACCCACTATCGAAAGATCCCCTTCGCCTGCTCCTGGGTCCCCGGCAAGCTCAAGCTGCATTTCACGATCTTCCCCTGCCTGATCGGGCTCCTGCTCTCGATGACGGTTTTGGCGGCCATCGAGAGATCCGTCCTTGCGGACCCATCCCGGGCGCTGATCTTCTATGCTTTCTCCGCCATGGTGGGTCTCTCCCTATGGCTGGAGAACGCGCGATTCTACCGGAGGTCGCCGTCCCTCTTCTATGACGAGGCGCCCGAGGCCGCCCTGATCGAGCTGCCGAGCGGCGACTGAGCTTTCCTCCGCTTCTTTTTGCCGGGCTATTCTGCTAACCTATCCGACGGAGGTTCGACAATGGCCTATACGACCCGGGACGTACTCGACCGCGTCGACCGCTTTCCCCGCGTCGACATCATCCACCGCCCGACGCCGCTCCGCAAGCTCGAGCGGCTATCGGCCCGCCTGGGCGGGCCGGAGATCTACGTCAAGCGCGATGACCTGACGGGCCTGGCCTTCGGCGGCAACAAGTCGCGCAAGCTCGAGTTCATCATCGCCGATATGCTCGAGAAGAAGGCCGACGTCGTCATCACCTGGGCCAGCCTCCAGTCCAACTGGTGCATGCAGACCGCGGCGGCGGCCCGGACCTTCGGCATCAAGCCCATCTTGATGCTCTTCAAGCCCGCCGACCAGCCGGCCACCGCTGACGGCAACGTCCTTCTCGACGTCATCCTCGACGCCGACATCCGCTTTCTCGATACAGAAAAGGCCCGCGTCGTCAAGGCGGCCCAGGCCATGGACATCCTGGAGGAGGCGGGGCGGAAGGTCAAGGCCGAAGGGCACAGGCCGTATCTGGTGCCGGTCGGAGGATCTCTTGTCCGCGGCGATATGGAGAAGCCGCTCGGCGCCATCAGCTATGTCGCCGGATTCGCCGAGCTCCTCGATCAGGCCAGGAACGGGGGGACGGAACCCGACTTCGTCATCCACTCCACCGGCTCCGGCGGGACGCAGGCCGGGCTCGTCGTGGGGGCCAAGGCCATGGCGCCGGCCTGCCGGGTCATCGGCATCAGCGTTTCGGACCCCAAGGGTCCTTTTTCCGACGACGTCCTGGAGATCGCCCGGGCGACGGACGAGGCTTTGGGCCTCGGCCTCGGCATCCTTCCCGACGACGTCACGGTCTTCGACGAATACCTGGGCCAGGGCTACGGGATCGTCGACAAGGCGGTCGCGGAGACGATCCGGCTCGTCTTCCAGACGGAGGGCATCGTGCTCGATCCCGTCTATACGGCCAAGGCCATGATCGGTCTCCAGGACCTGATCAAGACGGGATTCTTCAAGCCGACGGATAAAGTCCTTTTTCTCCATACGGGGGGGACACCGGCCCTTTTCCCGAACCGCGACAAGATCTTCGGTTTTCTGGTCAAGAGGGCCTAGCCCGCGCGGCGCAGGCCGGCCAGACCCGCCTCGAGCCCGTCGAGGGAGAGGCGATGGACCTCGACCGGCTCCGAGACCAACAGATGGAGCGTCTTGAGGCCGCTCCCGGTCAGAACGAGGACGGCGCCGCCCTCGCCGCTTTTCACCCGGCCGGAAGCGATGAGCTTCTTCATGGCGGCGAGGGTCGTCGCCGATTCGGGCTGGCAGAACAGGCCTTCGCTTGCGGCCAGCTCGCGTTGGGCTTCGAGCATCTCCCCGTCCGATACGGCCAAGAGCAGTCCGTCGCGCTCGCGGATCATTCGCAGGACGGCGTTGCCGGCCGGAGGAGTCGGATTGGCGATGGCATGGGCGATCGTGGGGGATAACGGTATCCGCTCGTATTTCGACAGACCCTTGTCGAAGGCGTGGACGAGGGGAGCACAGCCTTCGGCCTGGACCCCGACGATCTGAGGATAGGTCCGGATGAAGCCCTCGCGCTCGAGATCTGCGAAGCCGCGCATAAGGCCGAGTAAGTGTCCGCCCGAGCTCAGCGGGACGAAGACCGTGCGCGGCGCGCGGCGGCCGAGCTGAACGAAGATCTCGAAGGCCGTGAGCTTGTAACCCTCCATTCGATAGGGGTCGATCGAGTTCATGAAGGTGATGCCGAGCCTTTTGCCGATCCCGAGACTGGCATTGAAGAGAGAGCCGTAATCGCCCTGCACCGCGACCAGCCGGGGGCCGTAGATGCCCGCGGTCTGGAGGCTGGCCCCCGAAGTCCCTTCCTTGAGAAGGACAAAGGTCTCGAGCCCGGCCCGGGCGCCGTACGCGGCCGTCGAGGCGGCCATGTTGCCCGTCGAGACCGTCCCGATCCGCTTCGTGCCGAGCGAAACGGCCTTCTGCACCGCGACGGCGGTGCCGCGGTCCTTGAAGCTCGAGGTCGGGTTCTGGGCCTCGTTCTTGGCGTAGAGGCCGGCGAAGCCGAGGGACCGGCCGATCCGGTCGAGCTTGACGAACGGCGTCGTGCCTTCGCCGAGGCTCAGGGAGGGATCGATCCGGTCGAGCGGGAGGAACTCGGCGAAGCGCTCGAGGGCCAGCGGCTTGTCGTCGAGGATGCGCCGGCCGCCGGGCCGGCCGGGCGGGGCGATGAAGAGGGGCTCGCCGCATCCCGGGCAGAAAGGGGAGTGGGGGTCCCGCGAAGCCAAGGGCCCGCAGGCGAGGCATTCGAACCTGTCCATGGTCATGCTCCTTACGACCGATGGCCGATATTATAAACCGAAATCGGCTCAGGGCAAGCCCGCCGGTCCCCGGCCAGGACGCGGAGGATTGCGCGAAGGAGGACGTCCGGAGTAAAATCGTGCGGCCATGGACGACGACGGGCTCATGAAAGCCGCTCTAACCGAAGCCGCAAAAGCCGCGGCGAGGGGAGAGGTGCCCATCGGGGCGGTCGTCGTCAGGAACGGGAAGATCGTCGCCCGGGGCTCGAACAGGCCCGTCGGGTCCTCCGACCCGACGGCCCACGCCGAGATCGTCGCCATCCGCCGGGCATCGAAAAAGGCCGGCAACTACCGGCTTCCCGACTGCGACCTCTATGTCACCGTCGAGCCCTGCGCCATGTGCCTGGGAGCCATTGTCCAGGCCCGGCTCCGCCGTCTGGTCTTCGGCGCCGCCGATCCCAAGGCCGGGGCCGTTACGTCCACGATGAAGTTCCCCTTTGCCCGTCTCAACCACCGGCCCGAGATCACGGGCGGCATCAGGGCCGGGGAAAGCGCCGCGCTCCTCCGCGGCTTCTTTCGCGCCCGTAGAAAGAAATGACGATTTCGGCTATAATCGGCCTTCGTTTTGCACCCCGATATTGCGGAGAGGTGGCCGAGTGGTTGAAGGCGACGGTCTCGAAAACCGTTATCTCGAGCAATTGGGATCGCGGGTTCGAATCCCGCCCTCTCCGCCATTGACGCCCCGAGCATGAAGAGAGTCCCCCTCGTTGTCACCGGCTTCGGCCACGTCGGCCGGGCCTTCCTCTCCCTGCTCCGCGAGAAGGCCGAGGACCTCGAGCGCCGCTACGGCCTGGGCCTCGACATCCTGGCGGTGGCCCGGACGGAAGGCTGCTTCTATTCGGGCCAGCCCCTCGGCGTCCGGCAGGTTTCGAGGGCCGGCGCGACCTGGACTTTGGGGAACCCCGCCTGGCATGCGGGCATGAATATCGGGGACGTCATCGCCCGGCACGGCCGGGGGGGCTGCCTCGTCGAATGCACCGTTTCGAATCTCGAGACGGGCGAACCGGGCCTCGCCTACATCACTTCGGCCCTTGGTGCCGGCTGGCACGCCGTGGCGGTGAGCAAAGGGGCCCTCGTCGTCGGCTTTAAGGCGCTCAAGGCCCTGGCCGCCGAGAACGGTGTGGCCCTCAAATTCAGCGGGGCCACCGCCGCCGCCCTGCCGACCCTCGACGTCGGCTTATTCTCGCTCGCCGGCTCGCGGATCGAAGGCATCCAGGGCATCCTCAACGGGACGTCGAACTACATCCTGACCCGCATGGGGGAGGGCCTTGACTACAGCGAGGCCCTCAAGGAAGCCCAGGACAAGGGCATCGCGGAGCCCGACCCGGCCCACGACGTCGGCGGCCGGGACAGCGCCTGCAAGATCCTGCTCATCACCAACGCCTGCCTCGATACGGATTACGTTTTGAAAGACGTCCACGTCACGGGCATCACCGGCCTGGCCGTCGATTTCGTCCGCTCCGCCGGCCGCGAAGGACGTTCCGTCAAGCTCCTGGCCACGGCGGCGCCGGGGCGCCGGGGCGACCGCTGGAGCCTCGACGTCCGGCCCTCGCTCATCGACGCAACTCATCCGCTCGCCCACGTCAACGGCACCGAGAAGGGCATCACCTTCCTCACCGATTCCATGGGCTCGGTGACCGTCACCGGCGGCCGCTCCAACCCCCGCGGCGCCGCCGCCGCCCTCCTCAAGGACATCATCAACATCTTCCGCCCGCCTTTCTAGCCGGGTCTTCATTGCCCCCGTCCATCGAAGGCTGTGTTTGTGGTGGGCAAACATTTCCGCGGAAGAGGGTCAGGGGAACCGGCGGTGTGAACATAAAGCGGTGTCGAGGCTGCGAACGAAGCGGAAGACCCGGAGGGAATCGGCATAATACTGCCGGCGTATCAGGGCTTCTGAGGCCTTGTGATGAGACGACGTGGTTTCCTGCGCAAAGAAGTCGGCAAAGAGGATTCTGCAGCTGTAATCATCCAAGGACGAGATCAGGGTCCACTTGGCTTGGGCATAAGGCGACCAGCGGTGAGGGAGGCATCATGCTGGATGAGCGCTCCGATGGTGGTGGTGATGACCTTGCGGCTGTGGGCTTTTGTCTTAGGGCGCGGCCGGTGGCAACCCATGGCCTTGGCCCGTTCAACGATCGTGGACAGGGAGATCTTGACCCCGGAGCCTCGTATCCTCTCCCGGGCGGCGGAGTAATTGTAGGACGAGATTGGAAGGGAGGGGTCCACGATCTTGGACCGCTCTTCCAACAGAGACTCCAGGATCGGGCGTTCGGCCCGGTCAGGCAGCCGTCGAGGAGAACGCCGATGGTAGGCAACGGAAAAAGAACAGGGATCCTTCCGGTGATGCCCGAAGAGAGCAAAAAAGCTGGTTTTACTAACCTGAAGGGTTCCCTCGATCTGCGCTCGATGCATCTGCCCCTCCTCGTACGAATGGATCAGATGCTTGACCTGATCATCGGGAAAACAACTATGTATCGGTGTCATGAAGTCATCCTAATGATAGGAAAATAGCTCAGGTGTTCACTTTTCAACCCTAAAGAGCGCACTTTTCAAACGGTGACAAAAAGAAATAATATTTTCTTGACAATAGATGGGACTTATGCTCATAGTTTTATAGGGGAGCCAACAAAGGACGGCGAATAATCAAGATCATATAAAAAAGTAATATTCAGGCAAACGGCAGTTTGAGGATAGGCGTGCACAATAAGAGGTGTGTAGATCTACTCGCCGCCATCATTCTGTTGATTGGGCTTCTTATTGCTGCGCTGAATATGCCGTCGGCCTCGCCTCAAGAACGTCAGGCCCCAACGCAGCCCCTTCAATACGACATCTCCGTCGTCCTCAAGCTGATCCACGTTTATGTCACCGACAAGAAGGGCAATCCCGTCAAGGACCTGGCGGTAAACGACTTCCTAATCACCGACAACGGCCTGCCCGTAAAGGTCACCGATTTCGAGCGGCGTGTCCTCGCGCCTGCCGCCGACGCTAATGCCGGAGCTGAAGATCAGCCTGGCGTGAAGACCGAGTTGGTCGCGACGCCCGTTCCTGCCGTCCCTCAAACAGGCAGAAAGTTTTTTTTCTTTTTCGACTTCGCCTTCAACAACGCCCGAGGGATCGTCAAGGCCAGAACGGCCGCCCTGCATTTCCTCGACAGCGAGGTTCGGCCAGACGATGAGCTCGGCGTCCTGTCCTATTCCATGCTCAAGGGTGTCACCGTTCATGAGTATCTGACCGGGGATCATGCTAAGATCCGGGAGATTATCGATGCGATCGGCAGCAAGAACATTGCCGGCAGGGCCCACGAGATAGAACAGCAATACTGGCTTCAGGTCGAGCTTCCCCTAACAAATCAGCGACCGTCGGATAAGCCAGGGGAGCTAACGCCGCAGGAGAAAGCGGTCGCCAGTAATTTGGAGGCCCAAAGAGCGGAAGGGAAGAGAATCGCCGAGAATTTCATCCTTCGCTTGACAACTCTCGCCAAGTCCCTCCGATACATCCCCGACCAAAAGCATTTCCTTTTCTTCTCGACGGGGGTTCCCGGTTCGATGGTCTACGGAAACCAAGCGGGGAATCCTTCGAGTACGAGTCTCAACGCTTTTAGCGACCGCGCCAAGTTTGATCAGGGCGATCAAGTCCTGCAACGTGAAGTCGGGGAGATGCAGAAAGAATTCGTCGCTTCCGGTTGCGTCTTCTATACGTTCGATACACGTGAATCGGCCAAGATAGCCGACCTGTTTGCCTATGATCGACAGACCTTTGATACCGGCAACCGGGATTTCGCCTCGAAGGAAGGTATCTTCCAGGATTCGCAAAGCGTGTTCCGCGGTGATAAAACGACGGGGCTGGATTCGTTGAAATCGCTCAGCGTTTCGACCGGCGGTAAGTACTATTCGAATATCAACATGTATGAAAAGAACCTCGACCAGATTCAGGTCTTAACGGGAACCTACTATGTTCTCGGATATCCCATCAACGAACGCTGGGACGGCAAGTTCCACGAGGTCAAGGTTGCGGTCAAGCGCAAGGGCTGCGAGGTTCGGGCGCAGGCCGGTTACTTCAACCCAAAGCCATTTAGCGAATACACCGACCTTGAAAAACAGCTCCACCTCTTTGATCTGGCCCTCAACGAAAGGGCCCTTTCTCGGATGCCCGATAAGGTCCCAATGAAAGTTCTCCCGTCCGCCGCAGAAGGGATCACGCGCCTCGCGGTCCTTGCAAAGCTCCCTGGAGAGATCACGAAGAAGCTCTCAGGGAAACGAGTGGAGTTCGTCATCATCTTCTTCGACGGCAAGGGCGAGATCAGCGACGTCATCAGAAAGGAAGCGACTCCGGCGTCGATCCGGGGCCGTGATATGTTGTTTGCGGCCGTCGCGACCCTCAAGCCAGGTGATTACTCCTGCCGGCTCGTCATTAGAGATATGGATACAGGAATGAGCGCCGTGGCCTCGACTAAGACGACGATCGTCAAGCCACAGATCACCGGGTTGCAGCTGGGGACGCCCTTGATCCTTGAGGCCGGGGTCGGCGGCTCATACTTTTATGAGAGCGTCAAGAAAGCCAAAGAAGCCTTCCCATGGGCCGAAATCTACCCCTTCGATAGCTCGTTCCTCACGCCCGTCCTTGCGAAGTTGTCCGCGATCGCACCGAGCATTCAGGTTGTTATACCCTGTGCCGCCCCCGGCGGTGGACAGCAGGACCTTGGGCTATCAGCGAATCTCGTCAACTCGACATCCGGAGAGCGGTCACCCATCGCCATTACTCGCATAGATAAGGTCCAGAAGGGGCCTCGGGAGATTCTGACCCTTGAAATCCGCACGGCCGATATCGCACCCGGCACATACTATCTCCATTTCTATGCCCAAGATCGGGCGTCCGGATTGCTCGGTCACACGTTTACGACACTCACCTTCCCTCCGCGGTGATAAGCTCATGTCTGGGTTTAGAAGGCTGTGTGGGGGCATTCTCCTAAGATATCTGCACCGCAGCGAAGGGAGATGAATCCCGAAACCCCGCCGCGGTCTCAGGGACGGAAACGGGAGTGTCATATCGACGGCAAAGGCGTCCCCGGATAAGGCGGGCGCGTTGACCAAACGACGCTTTTTTGGTAAGGTTGGCCTTTCCAAAGCATTCCGGGACCAGAGGTACGGAGAGGTGTCCGAGCGGTTTAAGGAGCACGCTTGGAAAGCGTGTGTGTGCCGTAAGGTGCACCGCGGGTTCGAATCCCGCCCTCTCCGCCATCATGACGTCAGCACAAAGGAGCCCTAGCATGGACAGCAAGGATCTTATCCGGATCGAGGACATTTACGGCGCCCACAATTATCATCCGCTCGATGTTGTCATTAACAAGGCCCAGGGCATCTGGATGTACGATGTCGAGGGCAATAAGTACCTGGATTTCCTGAGCGCCTACTCCGCCGTCAACCAGGGCCACCGGCACCCCCGCATCGTGCGGGCCCTCATCGATCAGGCCCGGAAGCTGACCCTGACCTCGCGGGCCTTCCGCAACGACCAGTGGCCCCTGCTGGCCAAAGAGCTCTGCGACATGACCGGCTACGAGATGGTCCTGCCGATGAACTCGGGCGCCGAAGCGATCGAGACGGCCGTCAAGACGGCCCGCAAGTGGGCCTATCAGAAGAAGGGCGTGCCCCAGGACCGGGCCGAGATCATCGTCTGCTCCAACAACTTCCACGGCCGCACGGTCACGGTCATCAGCTTCTCGACCGAGCCCCTCTATCGCCAGGACTTCGGACCCTTCACGCCGGGCTTCACGATCATCCCCTTCGGCGACGTCGACGCCCTGGAGAAGGCCATCACGCCGAACACCGCCGCCTTCCTCGTCGAGCCCATTCAGGCCGAGGCGGGCATCCTCATCCCGCCCGACGGGTACCTCCGTCAGGCCGCGGAGATCTGCAAGAAGAACAACGTCCTCTTCATCGCCGACGAGATCCAGACGGGACTCGGGCGGACCGGAAAGCTCTTCGCCTGCGAGTTCGAAGGCGTCCGGCCCGACATGGTCGTGATCGGCAAGTCTCTCGGCGGCGGATGCTACGCCGTATCGGCCGTCGTGGCCGACCGGGAGATCCTCGGCGTCTACAAGCCCGGCGAGCACGGCTCGACCTTCGGAGGCAACCCCCTCGCCTGCGCCGTGGCTCGGGAAAGCCTGAGGGTCATCAAGGAAGAGAACCTCGTCGGGAACGCGGCTGAGCGCGGCGCCTATTTCATGGAAAAGCTTCGCAAGGTTCGCAGCCGGCACATTAAGGCGGTCCGCGGCCGGGGCCTTCTCATCGGCGTTGAGCTCCATCCCGAGGCCGGCGGCGCCCGCCGCTTCTGCGAGGAACTGATGAAGGAAGGGCTGCTCTGCAAGGAAACCCACGACAACGTCATCCGCTTTGCGCCGCCCCTCGTCATCAGGGATAAGGACCTCAATTGGGCCCTCAAGCGCATCAAGGCCGTCTTCAAGAGGCTGGCCTGAATGGACGCCCCGGATGTCCTGTTTTTAGGACAGGCCACTCCGGGCGTGCTTTGGATCGCAGGGGATAGGATTGGCATATTCCTTGCATGACTCGGTTCAGGAGGATGAAGATGAAAAAAACCATCAGTTTCCTGCTCTTTATGGCTTTCGTTGTGCTGGTAGGGACTTCCTGCACCAGGTACGTCCCCTATGACGAGTCGCGGCGCTCCGGGGGACCGTACGACGACCAACGCTACGACAACCGCTATAGCGACCGCTACAACGATCTCGATAGCGCTTATTTCTATGACGAGCTCCAGCCTTATGGCCTCTGGGTATCCTACCGCCCCTACGGATATGTCTGGATCCCCGGGAACGTCGGCTATAACTGGAGGCCGTACACCCGGGGACACTGGGCCTGGACCGATTACGGCTGGACCTGGGTCTCGCTCGAGCGCTGGGGCTGGATCGCTTTCCACTACGGCCGCTGGGGCTGGGACAGGGGTCTCGGCTGGTACTGGGTACCCGATATCGTCTGGGGCCCGGCCTGGGTGGCCTGGAGATGGGGTGATGCGCACATCGGCTGGGCGCCCTTGCCGCCCGGCGCGGACTTCATCCCCGGCAGAGGCTTCGGGCGGCGCCAATGGGACATTCCCGGCTATTCCTGGTGTTTCGTCCGCGGCCGGGATTTCATGGACCGGAGGATCGACCGCTGGGTCCTGCCAAGAGAGCGGAACATGACGATCGTCGAACGGACCGAGCTCGGCGTCAACATCAATGAGCGTGACCGGCGCGTCGTCAACGAGGGCCTGGATCCCGATCTGGTCCGCCGTCAGATCAACCGGCCGGTCGACCGGCTCACCCTCAAGGATTCGACCCGGCCGGGCATGGCGCGGGAAGAGGGCAACGACCTGATCATCTCCAAGCCGGTGGTCCGCCGCAACGAAGCGGCCAAGCCGAAAGAGGTCCTCGACCAGTCGGCGGCCGAAAGAGAGCTCAACAGCGAAACGAGCAGCCGGATCCGCCGCAACGTGACCCGGAGCGAGGCCCAGATCGTGCGCGAAGACCACGATCAGGAACGCCGGCTCATGAACGAGAGCCAGGAGTCCGAGGTCAGCGTAGTCCGGCGAAGGGCCGCGGAAGAAAAGGCGAAGGTCCAGAATCCCGTCGAGAAGAAGAAAGTGGACGAGCAGGCGACCTCGCGCGTCGCAGAGCTGAGAAAGAAGCACGAGCAGGAAAAGGCCGAGCTCGCGAAGCGGCAGAAGGCCGAAGAGGACAAGACAAAGAGAACGCCGGTCCGCAAGAAGACAGATAAGAATTAGGCGCGGCGTGGCGCCCGGACCGTCGCGGCCAGGGCCGCCGCCAGGACAATAGCCCCTCCCGAGACCGTTCTCAGGGAGGGGCTTTCTTTTAAGAAGATCAGGGCGAGGAGGATGCCGTAGACCGGCTCGAGCGAGCTCAGGACGCTTGCCGTCCTGGCCCCGACCTTCTTCATGCCCTCGATGAACAGGGTGTGGGCCGCCGCCGTGCAGACGATGCCCAGGACGGCGATGAGGGCCCAGTCCCGCCCCGAGCGGGGGAGTCCGGCGCGCAGGACGGCCGGCACGAGAATGATGCCGGCCACAAGGTCCTGATAGAAGGCCACGGTCAAGCTCGGGTGGCGGGTAGCCAGCGATCGATCGAGGACGGACAGCAGCGAGAACGACAGCCCCGCCCCGAGCCCCCAGAGCACGCCGCGGACGACCACATCCGAGACATCGAAGCCCGGCACGATGAGGGCAATGCCGAGGACGCAAAGCAAGGCGTAGATGAGGCTCGCCGGGTCCCATCGCTCCCGGGCCAAAAGAGGCTCGAGAAAGGCCGTGAAGACCGGGAAGCTCGAATAAGCAAGGAGCCCCACGGCGACTGAAGAGACCTGGACGGACTTGAAGAACATCGTCCAGTGCGCGGCCAGGATGACGCCGCAGACGGCCAGGAGGACGAGGTCGCGCCGCGGCGAAACCCGGAAAGCGCGCCGGCCCGCGGCCATGACCGCGGCCAGGGCCAGGCAGGCGAAGAGGACCCGGCCGAAAACGATGACTTCCGGCGGCAGGGCCAGCCATTTTCCGAACAGCCCGGGGAAGCCGAAAAGGAAGACGGCCAGGTGGATCTCGGCGAGGTTGCGGGAGCGCGTCGGCACGGCGTCATTATATTCCTTTTCCTTGCTTTTTAGCCGGATTGTGCTAAGATAAACTTTACTTTTTCAGGGGAGAAAGGCCGCTTTCTCTCTCCCCTCCGCGGATGGCCGAAAACCCATGTCTTACGAGATATTCGCGCGGAAATACAGGCCCTGGAAGTTCGAGGAGGTCGTCGGGCAGCTGTCTGTCGTCCGGACCATCCAGAACGCCATCGCCTCCAACCGCATCGCCCACGCCTACCTGTTCTCGGGCGTCCGGGGAACGGGCAAGACGACCGTGGCCCGCATCCTGGCCAAGGCCCTGAACTGCGCCAACGGCCCGACGCCGAACCCCTGCCCCGACAGGGACCATCCCTGCCAGTTCTGCAAGGCCATCCATGAGGCCAACGCCATCGACGTGCTCGAGATCGACGGCGCCTCCAACCGCCAGGTCGACGACATCGAGCCCATCCGGGAGATGGTCAAGTACAAGCCCGCCTACACCCGCACCAAGGTCCTCATCATCGACGAAGTCCACATGCTCTCGACGCACGCCTTCAACGCCCTCTTGAAGACCCTCGAGGAGCCGCCGCCGAACACGGTCTTCATCTTTGCGACGACGGAGTTCGCCAAGGTCCCTGCGACCATCGTGTCGCGCTGCCAGCACTTCGAGTTCCGCAAGATCTCCCACAAGGACATCATCAACCACCTCATGGAGATCACAAAGAAAGAAGGCATCACCATCACCCCCGCCGGGCTGGCCCTCATCGCCGAGGCGGCCGACGGGAGCATGCGGGACGCCCAGAGCCTCCTCGATCAGGCCGTGGCCTTCAGCGGCGAGAACATCGGCGACGAGGACCTCAAGACGATCCTGGGAACGATCGGGCAGGACGTCCTCTTCCGCTTCTCGTCGGCCGTCCTCGACGAGAAGCCCGGAGAGGTCTTCCCCCTTGTCGAGAACGTCGTCGCGGCCGGCAACGACCTCCGCGTCGTATTCAGCAAGCTCGTCGAGCATTTCCGGGCCCTGCTCCTCGTCCGCTCGGTCGAAAAGCCGGAGGATTTCCTGGCCGTCGGCCCCGAAGGCCTCCAGGCCCTGAAGGCCGAAGCGGCCAAGGCCGGCCCGGAGGATCACCTCCGCTATCTTCTCGCTCTTCAGCAGGCCGAGGCCGGCTTGAAGTACTCGACGATGCCACGCATCTATTTCGAGGCCTTCCTCGTCAAGCTCTGTCACTTCCGTAAGATCGTCCCCCTGCGCGAACTCATCAAGGACGTCGAAGCCCTCAAAGAGACGCCCCAGCGTACGACGACGGCCCGGCCCTCCGGGCCCCCGGCAAGGGAAACCGCGCCGGCGGGGGCTCTTTCGAGGCCCGCGCCGAGCGGCGGGCCTCAGCCGGGCCCGCATAGCACGCCCTCCGAGCCGGCGGCCCCGCCCAAGCCGGAAGCCCTGTCCGGAAAGGACATCTTCGGCCGGGTCCTCGAGAAGCTGGCCGTCGACAGGGCCCCTCTGGCCGCACTTCTGGGGGAATACTCATCGGTCATGGTCCGGGACAACGCCCTCGAGGTTTTTTTCGGGAGCGGACGGGGCTTCTTCGTGACCAGCATCCAGGAGAAGGATGTGCGGGCCGTCGAAAGGGCGGCCTCGGACGTCCTGGGTCGGGACATCAAGGTCCGCTTCGCCGAGGAAAGCGCCACCGGCGGCGGGCCCATCAAACCCGGGCGGGAGCTCGAGTCGGCCATGAAGGACCCCGCCGTCCAGTTCTTCATGAATACTTTCAAGGCGCAGGTCCTGTCGGCTGACCCGGTCCCGTCCCCCCGCGACGCCGCGCCCAAGGGCCGCGGTCCCACGGAGAACGAATCATGAAGAACATCATGGACCTCCAGAAGATGCTCAAGTCCGCCAAGGAGATGCAGGACCGGCTCCAGAAGGAGCTGGCCGTCCTGCGCATCGAGGGATCGAGCGGGGGCGGCATGGTCACTGTCGTCCTCGACGGCCACAAGGCCCTGCAGTCCATCCGCATCGAGCCCGAAGTCGTTAACGGGAACGAAGTGGAGATGCTCCAGGACCTCATCGTCGCCGCCTTCAACGACGGGGCCGCCAAGGTCGAGGAAGTCCTGGCGGAGAAGCTCGGCGGCCTCGGGGCCGGCCTCAAGATCCCGGGGCTCGTCTGATGTTCGAATACGCCCAGCCTCTTCACGACCTCATCGAGGAGCTCCGCCGTATCCCGGGCATCGGGGCCAAGACGGCCCAGCGCATCGCCTTCTATTTCCTCGGCCTGCCGACCGAGGACACGGACCGCCTGGCCGAGGCCATCCGCGAGGCCAAGCGCAGGATCTTCTACTGCGCCCTCTGCAATAACATCACCCACGTCGACCCCTGCCTGATCTGCTCGGACGACCACAGGTCCGACGAGTCCTTATGCATCGTCGAGGAGCCGTTCAACATCTCCTCGATCGAGCGGACGGGCGCCTATAGCGGCCGCTATCACGTCCTCCTCGGCGCCCTTTCACCGCTCAAGGGCCGCGGGCCCGACGAACTCCGCCTGGGGAAGCTCACCAAGCGGATCGAGGAGGGCGCGTTCAAGGAGATCATCATCGCCACGAATCCGACGGTCGAGGGCGAGGCCACGGCGCTCTATCTCCTCCGCGTGCTAAAGGGGTTCGGCATCCGGATCACCCGGCTGGCCATGGGCCTGCCGGTGGGCTCGGATCTCGATTTCGCCGACCAGGTGACCATCAAGAAGGCCCTGGAAGGCCGGACCGAGCTCAAGGAATAGTCCGACACGTCGTCCGATGACATTCGCCCATATCGCTCAAAGGAGTTGTCCATGGAATTGAAGAAAGATATGCAGACGATCGACGGGAACACGGCGGCGACCCATGTCGCCTACGCGTATTCCGAGGTCGCGGCCATCTACCCCATCACCCCGTCCTCGACGATGGGCGAGCTGGCTGACGAGTGGTCCGCCCACGACCGGAAGAACATCTTCGGCCAGCGGGTGGACGTCGTCGAAATGCAGTCGGAGGGCGGCGCGTCCGGCGCGGTCCACGGCTCCCTCTCGGCCGGCGCCCTGACGACGACCTTCACGGCGTCCCAGGGGCTGATGCTCATGCTCCCCAACATGCATAAGATCGCCGGCGAGATGCTGCCGACCGTCTTCCTCGTCTCGGCCCGCTCGCTGGCCTGCCAGGCGCTGTCGATCTTCGGCGACCACAGCGACGTCATGGCCGCCCGCAACACGGGTTTCGCCATGACCTGCGCCGGCTCCGTCCAGGAAGCCCAGGACCTGGCCATCGTCGACCACCTCGCGACGCTGCGGACCAAGATCCCCTTCCTCCACTTCTTCGACGGCTTCCGCACCTCCAATGTCGTCGAGAAGGTCGACGTCGTGTCGTACGAGACGCTGGCCCAGCTGTTCGAGCCCCAGTACCTCGAGGACTTCCGGAAGCGCTCCCTCAATCCCGAGCGCCCTATGCAGAAGGTCGGCCAGCAGAACCCCGATGTCTATTTCCAGGGCCGCGAGACCGTCAACAAGTACTACGACGAGTGCCCGGGGCTCGTCCAGCACTACATGGACAAGGTCGCCGGCGCGATCGGCCGCCAGTACCACCTCTTCGATTATTTCGGCGCCCCCGACGCCGACAAGGTCATCGTCATGATGGGCTCGGGCGCGGAGACCGCCGAGGAGACGATCAACCACCTCAACGCCCGCGGCGCCAAGCTCGGCCTCATCAAGGTCCGCCTCTATCGGCCCTTCGACGCGGCCGCGCTCGCGGCGGCCCTGCCCGCCTCGGCCAGGAAGATCGCCGTCCTCGACCGGACCAAGGAGCCGGGCTCGATCGGCGAGCCGCTCTACCTCGACGTCGCCGTCGCCCTGGCGGGCCGGCCGGTCAAGATCATCGGCGGCCGCTACGGCCTGTCCTCCAAAGAATTCACGCCGGCCATGGTCAAGGCCGTTTATGAGCACCTCAACGGCAAGGCCAGCCACGGCTTCACCGTGGGCATCATCGACGATGTCACCCACCTTTCGATCCCCGTCGGCCCGGTCCTCGACACCGAGCTGCCCGGCACGGTCCGGTGCAAATTCTACGGCTACGGATCGGACGGCACGGTCGGGGCCAACAAGAACTCGATCAAGATCATCGCCGACCACACGGACATGTACGGCCAGGGCTACTTCCAGTACGACTCGAAGAAGTCGGGCGGCGTCACCATCTCCCACCTTCGCTTCGGCCAGCACCCGATCCAATCGCAGTATTTCCTCAACACCGTCGATTTCGTCGCCCTCCACAAGCCCTCCTACATCGGGCGGCTCGACATCCTCGAGGGCATTCGCGAGGGCGGGACGTTCCTCATCAACTCCGACTGGAAGGCCGCCGATGTTTTCGAGCACTTGACCGAGGACATGCAGCGGACGATCATCGACAAGAAGGTCAGGGTCTTTACCATCGACGCCCTGAAGATGGCCGGCGAGCTCGGGCTGGGCCTGCGCATCAACTCGATCATGCAGGCCTGCTTCTTCAAGCTCTCGGGAGTCCTGCCCGAGGGGGAGGCCATCGCCCTGATGAAGAAGGCCGTCGAGAAGACCTACGGGCGCAAGGGCAAAGAGGTCGTGCAGATGAACTGGGACGCCATCGACCGGGCCGCCTCGGGTCTCGAGGCCGTGCCCGTGCCGGCCAAGATCACGAAATCCGCGCCGATGACGAAGATCGTCCCCGACGACGCCAGCGCTTATGCCAAGGACGTCATCGACCCGGTCACCCGCTTCAAAGGCGACCTCCTGCCCGTCTCCAAGATGCCGCTCGACGGCGCCACCCCGACGGCCACGGCCCGCTTGGAGAAGCGCGGCATCGCCACCGAGTGCCCGAAATGGATCCCCGAGAACTGCATCCAGTGCAACCAGTGCGTCTTCGTCTGCCCCCACGCGACCATCCGGGCCAAGCAGATCGCCCCGGCCGACCTCGTCGGCGCCCCCGAAGGTTTCGTGACCATCGCGTCCAGCACCAAGAACGACCGGGGCCTCCGGTACCGCGAGCAGTGTTACATCGAGGACTGCGTCGGCTGCGGCTCGTGCGCCGAGGTCTGCCCGGCCAAGAACAAGGCCCTGGTCATGACCCCGATCGCCGAGCTCCGGGCCGCCGGCGAGACCCAGAAAGCCGAATTCTTCGACCGGCTTCCCGACAACGTCATGGACGGCGTCAGGCCGGACACGCTCAAGGGCAGCCAATTCCTGCGGCCGCTTTTCGAGTTCAGCGGCGCCTGCGCCGGCTGCGGCGAGACGCCCTACGTCAAGCTGGCCACCCAGCTCTACGGCGACCGGATGATCATCGCCAACGCCACGGGCTGCTCCTCTATCTACGGCGGCACCTTCCCGACATCCCCTTACTGCGTGACCGTCGAGGGGAAGGGCCCGGCCTGGGGCAACTCCCTGTTCGAAGACAACGCGGAATACGGCTTCGGCATGCGCCTGGCGGTCGACGTCAACCGGCGTCTGCTGGCCGCTTCCGTCGACGCCGCTCTGGCCGCCGGAACGACCCCGGCGCTCACCGAAGCCCTGACCAAGATGAAGGCGGCGTGGGCGAATGTCGGCGACGAGGCCAAGGCCGCGGCCAAGGCCGTGCGCGCCGCCCTGCCGGACGCCCTGGCCAAGGCCAACGGATCCAAAGGCTATCTGGCCAAGATCGACGAGCTCAAGGACTTTTTCGTCGAGAAGAGCGTCTGGTGCATCGGCGGCGACGGCTGGGCCTACGACATCGGCTACGGCGGGCTCGACCACGTCCTGGCCATGAACCGCAACGTCAACGTCCTCGTCCTCGACACCGAGGTCTATTCGAACACGGGCGGACAGGCCTCAAAGGCCACGCCGACCGGCTCCGTCGCCAAGTTCGCTTCCTCTGGCAAGAGGACCTCCAAGAAGGACCTCGGCCGGATGGCCATGAGCTACGGCTACGTTTATGTGGCCTCGGTGGCCATGGGGGCCAATATGAACCAGTGCCTCAAGGCCTTCCTCGAGGCTGAATCCTTCCCCGGTCCTTCGATCATCATCGCCTATTCCCCCTGCATCAACCACGGCATCGACATGAGCAAGTCCCAGGCCGAGGAGAAGCTGGCCGTTGATACCGGTTATTGGACACTCTATCGCTTCAATCCGCTGCTGGCCAACGCAGGCAAGAACCCGTTCCAGCTCGACTCCCGCGAGCCCAAGCTCGAATACGAGGCCTTCCTCATGAACGAGGTCCGGTACAAAACCCTGACCCAGCAGTTCCCCGAGATCGCGAAGGAGCTGTTCGCCCGGGCCGCGGTGGAATCCAGGAAGCGCTACGAAGCCTACAAGAAGATGGCCGAATCATGAACCAGCGGAACCGTCGTTCCGTCGCCATCCTGAGCCTGTCCGCGCTCCTGGCGCTGGCGTCCTGCGCCAGCCTCGGCGATATGGCTTCGGTCATAGCCAACCTGCAGCGCTTGAAATTCAAGATCGGGAGCGTCAGTAACTTCAAGCTGCTCGGGATCGACCTCGGGGGCAAGGCCGGGATCAGCGATTTCACCCCTTCGGATGTCCTGAAGCTCGGCCAGTCCTACACGTCGCATAAGCTGCCTGTCGAGTTTGTTATGGACGTCTTGGCGATCAATCCCAACGATGGGACCGGCGGCTCCCCGCGGACGTCCAGCACGCTGCTGGGGCTCGAATGCCGCCTGCTCATCGACGGCAAGCCGACCATCATGGGGAACATCGACCAGCCGGTGGAGATCCCCGGAACCGGCCAGGAATCCGTCATCCCGCTGCGCCTTTCGCTCGACCTGCTGGAGTTCTTCGGTGACAGGCGCTACGACGACTTGCTTGGGCTGGCCTTGGCCATCGGCGGACGGAGCGGCTCGCCGGCCCGGCTCTCGCTTGACGCTCAGCCGACCGTGTCCACGCCGCTCGGGCCGATCACGTACCCCGGCCGAGTGATAATCATCAGCACCGACTTCCGCTGAGATCAAAAGATCCGATAGCGGCCCTCGGCCATGATGACCTCGGCGGAACCGTCCGGATAGGTCAGGGTGACCGAGCGAACCGCGATCCGCGGTTGGGTCGCCGCGATGTAGATCCGGTCGAGGTGGATGACCTCCGCGGGGCTGGAAAAGGCCGACGGGCCTATCCGGCCGCCGAAGTGTTCGCTTCTCCCGAAGGCGACGTGCAGCCCCAGTTTCTCGTCGAGCAGGATCTCTCCGACCGGCTCGATGCCAAAATCCCCGAGGACCCCGAAGCCGAGCTCGGCCATATTCCCGTAGGCCGGCTCGCGTTGAAGATGGTCCGCTTCGGCCGCCAGGGCCGGTCCCGGCACGTCCGCGGCCATGACGGTCCCGGCCGTGTTCTCCTCGACGGCAAAGACGACCGCCTCTCCGCCGATCTCGACCGGGAGCGCCCCCCGGGTCCGGCTGGTCTCGCCTAGCTCGCCTTCATAAGGGACGATGTAGGCTTCGCCGCTGGGCAGGTTCCCGGCCGCGCCCTTTTTGGGGAAGCGGCCGCTGCTTTCGTGGGCCGTCCGATGGCGCAGGTCGAAGACCATCGAATAGGGTCTTTCGCCGTCGAGACGGAACTCGATCTCGGCCGAATCGGCCCGGTCCAGCTTTTCCTTGAGCAGGGAGACCCGCCGGCCCACTTCGCCGTAATCGACGCGGAGGGCGGGGATCATCGTCTCGGCGAAGCCGGGCATGGTGGCGGCCCGGAAGTGGTGCTTCAGGGCCGCGTTCTTGAAGGGCGCCGTCGTCGAGTATTCGGTCGGGGCCAGAAAGAGCGGCGTCTCCCGGAAGATCTCTTCGAAGGTTCGCCTCTCGCCCCGGTCCGCCAGGCCTGACGCGTCGGACGGCAATCCCGTTTCGACGACGAAACACTCCCCGGGCAGGTCGGCATTGTTGGAGCCGACTTCGGAATAGGCGACAAGACGGACAGAGTCCAAGGGCACGGCCTGGGCCCCTTTCTTCAGGAGGACCGCCCACTCTTCGGCCATGGCCCGCCTGGCTTTCCAATCGGCATTGTCGTGGGCCGGGTCGCGGGGGACATCGACGAGGATGCCGAGGGCCCTGTCCTCCGGATAACCCGGGAACACGGAGCGCACGAGGTTGACGAGATCGGTTTCGCTCAATCCGGGCATGTGAGGCCTCCTGGGGATCGGCCGGCTCCGGCCGGCCCGACGGTCAAACGAAGGGCGCGCTCGGGCGCGAGCGCGTCCTTGATATATTCGTTCAGAGAGGCGGATGTCACGGCTTCGATCTCTTCGAGGATCCCGATAGCGCCTTCCGGGCCATGCCCCAGCACCTCGAAGAGACCCAGTGTCCGGAGCCGCGGCGATTTCGCCTCGGTGGCCCTGAGAAAGCGCGCCCGAGCCATCGTCCGCGTCGCGGCCAGCTCCTCTTCCGTGACCCCGTCATCGCGGAGCGCGGAAAGGACCCGGTCCAGCGCCGCCCCGGCCTCCGGGCTCTTGGCCCGGCCCGTCTCGATGTAAGCGATGAGCACTCCCGCGCTCTTCATCCAGGTCAGGTCCGCGTCGACCCCATACGCCAGCCTTTTGTCGGCCCTGAGGGTCCACAGGCGCGAGCCGGGCCCCTTCCCGAGCAGGGTCTCGAGGAGATAGCCCTCGGCCATATCCTTCAGCCCCGTCCGGGGCAGGGCATAGGCCCGCCCGATGTACGTCTGTTTGGCGTCTTTAAGCACGAGCACGTCGCGGTCCTCCGGCAGGACCGGCTCCTGGCGCGGGATTTCCGCGGCCGGCCCGTCGGGGAACGCATCGAAGGCGGTCTCGAGGAGACGGCGGAGGGAGTCCCACTCGAGGTCCGTCTCCACGAAGAAGAAGACATTCGGCTTGACCACAAAACGGCGGATGAACGCGAGGACGTCCTTCCTGTCGATCGACTTGAGGCCGGGCTCCGTTCCGTAAAGGGCCGACCCATAGCCCCGGCCGCCGAAGAGCGCTTTCAAGGCCGCGTTGCGGCCGGCCGCGACGGCATCGTCGTCCTCGATCTTGGCGTTAGCGGCCATGAGCTCTTTGGCCCGGCCGACCCGCAGCCCGGACACGAGAGGGTCCTGGACGATCTTGGCGGCCACGCGCAGGGCTTCTTCGATGTTCTCCGTCAGGCACTCGACGAGGATGACCGAGCCGTCCTCGAGGCAGACATAGCTCAAGCGCGTCGCCTGGGCCATGAGATCGCGGACCTTGCTCTCGTCGGGGATCTCGAGCAGGAGCCTGGTCGCGACGGCGGCCAGGCCGTCGAGCCCGGGCGGAACCGCGGACTTGCCGCCGGCGATGAAAAGTCCCACGACCGTGGTCGGCGAGACCGCGTCCTTCTGATAGATGCAGGGGATGCCTGTGGCCAGGGTGTATTTTTCGGGGGCGCTTTGCCGCTGATCCGCCGTCAGCAGGGCCGATGCGCCGAAGACGGCCAGGATCGCCAGCGCCAGGCGCCTCATTTTTTCCCCCGCCCGGGGATTATGGTGACGGCGGCGACCTCGCCCCGGCTAAGGTAGCGAGCGGCGGCTTTCCTCAAATCGCCCGAATCGACGGCGCCGATGCCGTCGAGGTAGCGGCCGGGGTCCGCACGGGTGTTGAGGAGCATGTGACGGGCGAGAGAGCCGGCCAGCTGGAGGCCGTGCTCCTCGGCCTGGCCGGACGCGAACCGGATCTGGTTCTTGGCCATCTCGAGATAGTCGAAAGCGGCCAGCTCGGCCTCGGCGCCCATGTAATCCTTCTTGGAGTAGGAAGCATCGCGGGCCTTCTTGAGGAAGGAGACCGCGGCGCGCTCGATGGCCGCGACGTCCCGGGCGTCCGCCTTGACGGAGACGATGGCCGCGCCGCCGAACCTGAACGGCAGGTAGGTCATGGAAACGCTCTGGACGGAATCCCGCTGGCTGTGCAGGAACGAGGTCAGGAGCGGGTTCACGCCCCTCCCCAGGGCTTCGCTGAGGACGCTCATGGCGTACCGATCGGGGTGATTGTAGTCGGGGGCCGCGAAGCCCAGATAGAGATATCCTTCGGCGACATCGCGTTCGAGGCGTCGGGAAACGCTTTTTTTAAGCGGGACGGCCATCGGGAGGGACCGCGGCGCGAAGCCCGTCTTCGGGAGGGGCCCGAAGATCTCCCGGACCCGGCGTTCCATGTCGGCCACGTCGAAATCCCCGACCACGGCCAGGGCGCAATTGTCGGCCACAAAGAACGTCCGGTGGAAAGCTTTGAGCTCGGCGGCGGAGGCCGCGGCGATGACCTCACGGTTTCCGTAAACGGACCGGCCATAGGCATGCCCGGGGAAGAGGTCCTGGAGAACGAGATCGGCGGCGTTCCGCTCAGGGTCGTCCTCCATCTGGCTGAATTCCTCCAGGATGATCTCTTTCTCGCCGTCGAGCTCCTCCTGGACGAGATCGAGTCCGAACAGGATGTCCTTCTGGTTGCGGAGCGCGAAATCGGCGTACTCGGAGGGAAGAGAGATCTCGAAGACCGACAGGTCCTGCCCGGTGTTGCCGTTGAAATAGGCGCCGTGGCGCCTGACATCGGCGCCGACCTCGGCCCCCGACCGGGCCGCCGTCCCCCGGAAAAGGAGGCAATGCTCGAGGAGGTGGACGAGGCCGCTCGTTTCGTCCGTCTCGTCCTTGGAGCCGACATCGAAGCCGGTGACCACGTGGAGAAGGGGCACGTCCCTCTTCTCGTAGAGGAAAACCTTCAGGCCGTTATCGAGGACGAAATAGCGGCTCGGCTCGGCGGAGAGGAGGGGAAGGGCGGCGAGCCAGAAGGCCGCGATGAGGCCGGCCCAAGCCGCTATCGCTTTGCGAAGATCCCTGATCATGACCACGCCCTCGAGAGGATCCGCAGCCAGTGTAGCATAAGGGGCCGGGACCTCCAATTCGGCCTGCCTCCACCCTCTGGCGGCGGTCCCGCCGGGAACGATCTTCACGTTGGCCCGGTCCCCAGCGGGGCGGTCCCGAGCCCGCGGCGCTTTTGCCCGGCGAGGGAAGAGTGTGTTAGAATCCGAGGGAGAGGACCGAACGACGATGAAACCGGAGAGGAAGGCCAGGATCCTGGTCATCGATGACGAGGAGAACATCCGCAAGTCCTTGAAGATGATCCTCGAGTACGAGGGATATGAGTTCTTCGAGGCCGGAACGGGCGAGGACGGCCTGGAGATGCTCCAGGAGACGGTCGGCATCGACCTCGTCCTCCTGGACATCAAGATGCCGGGCAAAAGCGGTCTCGAGGTCCTGGCCGAGCTCCGGGGGCGGCCGTTCGTCCCCGAGGTCATCATGATCTCAGGGCAGGGGACGATCCAAACAGCCGTCGAAGCGACCAAGCTGGGGGCCTTCGATTTTCTGGAGAAGCCCCTCCATCGCGAACGGGTCCTCATCAGCATCCGCAACGCCCTCAAACAGACGAGCCTCAGCCGGGAGTGCCAGGACCTCAAGAAGAAAGCCGAGAAGCACTACGAGATCATCGGCAACCATCCCCTCATCCAGAATCTCTGGAAGGAGATCCTCAAGATCGCCCCGACCAACGCCACCGTGCTCATCCACGGCGAGAGCGGCACGGGCAAGGAGCTCGTGGCCCGGTCCATCCACGTCCATAGCCTGAGGACCCGCGAACCGTTCATCCAGGTCAATTGCGCCGCCATCCCCGAGGAGCTCATCGAATCGGAGCTCTTCGGCCACGAGAAGGGGGCCTTCACGGGGGCGACCGAGAAAAAGACCGGCAAGTTCGAGCAGGCCGATGGCGGGACGATCTTCCTCGACGAGATCGGCGACATGAGCCTCCGGACCCAATCCAAGGTCCTCCGCGTCCTCGAGGAGGGCGAAGTCCAGAAGGTCGGCTCGAGCAAGATCTCCAAGGTCGACGTCCGGATCATCGCCGCGACCAACAAGGACCTCCGGAAGGAGATCCAGGAGGGACATTTCCGGGAGGACCTCTTTTTTCGCCTGAACGTCGTGCCGCTCTATTCGCCGTCCCTGCGCGAGAGGAAAGAGGACATCCCGCTCCTCGTCGACTATTTTTCGCGGACCTTCGCCGAGGAGAACAACTTCCGGCCGAGGAAGTTTGCCCCGGACGCCCTGGAGGCCATGTCCGCCTTCGCTTGGAAGGGCAACGTCCGTGAGCTCAAGAACATCATCGAGCGCCTGCTGATCATGACCGACCGCGAGACGATCGAGAGGAAGGACCTCCCCGAGCCCCTGCGGGAGAAGTCCGAGGCGGCCCTGCCGGACGCCGGGGGGGTCAAGACGCTGCGCGAGTTCCGCGACCTCGCCGAGCGCGATTTCCTGCTGGCCAAGCTCGAGGCCAACGCCTGGAACATCTCCCAGACGGCCCGGGAGATCGACACGCCGCGGTCGAACCTCTATAAAAAGCTCGAACAATACGGTATAAAGATAACGGCCGGAGTGGGCGAGACGGTCGCCTCTCCTTCCCGCGAGGGGGGAGAGGAGGAAAGTCCGGACTCCGAAGGGCAGGATGGTCGCTAACAGCGACTCCGGGCGACCGGGGGAAAGTGCCACAGAAAACACACCGCCCTCCGGGGCGCGCAAGCGCCGCGGGGAGTAAGGGTGAAATGGCGAGGTAAGAGCTCACCGCCCCGGCGGCGACGCCGGGGGCAGGGCAAACCCCATCCGGAGCAAGGCCAAACGAGCCCCAATTTGGGATGGCCCGTCCCAGGGGGCGGGTCGGCCGCTGGATCCCGGGAGCAATCCCGGGACTAGACAAATGACCGTCGCCCGCGCAAGCGGGGACAGGATCCGGCTTACGGCCCGCTCCGGCCGTTCTTTCTTGTCAAGAGGTGTGCCGAGGAGGGGAGAGGATGCTCGTCTGGCTCGAATTCCTGGCGGTCACCGCCGTCATCGTGTTCTCGGGCACGCGGCTGACGCGTTACGGGGACATCATCTCGGAAAAATCGGGTCTCAGCCGCCTCTGGCTGGGCATGGTCCTCATGGCCGGGGTGACGTCCCTCCCCGAGCTGGCCACGGGCCTCAGCGCCGTCGCGTCGGACCTGCCCGACATCGCCGTCGGCAACATCCTCGGCAGCTGTGTTTTCAACGTCGCCATCCTCGGCATCCTCGACACCCTGTCCCGCAAAGTCCCCCTGTCCTCCAAGGTCAACCAGGCCAACATCCTGTCGGCGGGGATGTCCATACTCTTTCTCGGCGGGGTCTCTCTGAGCATCTATCTGGGCGGCCAGCTGCCGGGGCTGGGGTGGATGGGCCTCTACACCCCGCTCATCGCGCTCGGTTATCTGGGGACCATGCGCATGGCCTTCAAGTTCGAGAAGAGACGCTCGACCTCGGCGGCCGGCCTGGTCGTGGACCGCGAGGCCTCCGCGCTGACCTTGGGCGCGGCCATTCTCCGATATGCCCTCCACGCGGCGGTCGTCGTCGGCGCCGCCGTCTTCCTGCCCTCGATCGCCGAGCGCATCGCCGAGATGACCGGGCTCGGGCAGACCTTCGTCGGCAATATCTTCGTGGCCATCTCGACCTCGCTCCCGGAAATGACGGTCTGCCTGGCCGCGATGAAGATCGGGGCCGTGGACATGGCGGTGGGCAACATCTTCGGCAGCAACATCTTCAACATGTTCATCCTGGCCATCGAAGACATCTTCTACTTCAAAGGCCCGATCCTTTCCTTCGTCCAGGGCCAGAATTTGATCCCCTCGCTCCTGGCCGTAGCCATGACGGGATTGGCGATCGCCGGCCTGATCTACAACGCCGAGAAGAAGCTGTTCATCTGGGCCTGGGACTCCTTCGGCATCATCCTGATCTTCCTGGTCAACCTCGTGCTGCTCTATCTGCTGCACTGACCGCGCACGGGCCTACCCTCCGCGACGGGTTTTATGCTATATAAGCGGATCATGGTCCCTCAGATCCCTTATTCGGCCATCGGGATCGGGATTGCGGTCATTTTCGGCATCTGGGCTTTCATTGTCGCCGAGACGGTCAGGGCCAGGGCCGTCATCTCCGGCATCCCTCTGATCATTTATTTCGCCGGATCGCTGTTCCGCTCCCCGGCGGGAAAGCTGGTCACGCTCATCGGCTGGGTCCTCTACGGGATCGGCTGCATCATCTATCTGCGCCTCAACGGCATGGAGATCCGCTGAGGTCCCGCCTGGCCTGGTGGAAGGAGGCGTCGCCGGACGCCCGGCGGTCGCTTGTCGCCGCCTCCTTCGGCTGGATGCTCGACTCCTTCGACGTCATGCTGTTCGCGATGGTCCTGTCGGCGCTGATGTCCGACTTGGGCATGGCCAAAGCGACGGCGGGCCTTCTCGGCTCGTTGACCCTAGTGGCCTCCGCCGTCGGGGGCCTCGTCTTCGGAGTCCTGGCTGACCGCTTCGGTCGCCGCAAAGCCCTAATGGCCAGCATCCTCATCTATTCCGTCTTCACGGCGGCCTGCGGCTTCGCCACGGGCGTCGCCATGCTGGCCGTCTTCCGCGTCTTCCTCGGCCTCGGCATGGGCGGGGAGTGGGCCAGCGGGGCCGCGCTCGTCTCCGAGACCTGGCCGGCCGAACATCGCGGCAAGGCCCTGGGGATCGTCCAGAGCTCGTGGGCGGTCGGCTACGCCGCGGCCGCAGCCGTGGCCGCGCTCATCCTGCCGGTCTGGGGCTGGCGCGGGGTTTTCTTCGTCGGGGTCCTTCCGGCCTTCTTCACCATCTGGATCCAGAGACGGATCAAAGAGCCCGAGATATGGAAAACCGCCCGGGCGGCCGCGCCGAGGGTCCGCGCCGGGTTCGGGGAGATCTTCGGGCGCAAGCGTCTTCGCCTGACCCTCTTCATCACAGTGATGAACGCCTGCACGATGTTCGCCTGGTGGGGATTCAATCTCTGGCTTCCGGCGTACCTGTCGATGGCCCCCGACCAAGGAGGCATCGGCCTCAGCCCCGGGAGGATGTCCGCGCTGGTCATCTTCATGCAGGCCGGCATGTGGCTGGGCTACATCAGCTTCGGCTTCATCAGCGACAGGCTCGGGAGGAAAAGATCCTATGTGGCCTTCCTCGTCGCCGCGGCGGCGTTCATGCTCCTCTATTCGCGGACGAGGGAGCCCCTGGTCCTCCTCGCACTGGGACCGTTCGTCGCCTTCTTCGGGACCGGCTATTTTACCGGCTTCGGCGCCCTGACCGCTGAGATCTACCCGACGGCCGTCCGGGCCACGGCGCAAGGGATCACCTACAACGCCGGCCGCATCGTCAGCGCCGCGGCGCCTTTCGTGGTCGGGTCGCTCGCCCAGACCCGCGGTTTCGGGTTCTCCTTCGCCCTCATCTCGGCCGCCTTTTTGGCCGCTGCCGCCCTATGGGTGGGGATCCCGGAGACCAAGGGAAAAGCGCTCGAGTGACGCTGCTCCGGGGCTAGAAGCCCGTCAGGGCTTGCCGGATGAGCGTCAGGAGATTTCCCGGCCATACCCCCAGCTGGACGACCCCGAAAAGGCACAGGAATATCACCAGCCAGAGGGCCGGGTCGTTCTGCTCGAGGGAGGTTTCGGAGGCGGCGTCCTGCATGTACATGACCACGATGACCTTCAGGTAGTAACCAACCGAGATAAGGCTGGCCAGGACGGCCGCGACGACCAGCAGAACGTGCCCCTTCGCCACGGCGGCGCTAAAGACATAGAACTTGGCCAGGAAGCCGGCCGTGGGAGGGAACCCGGCCAGAGACAGGAGAAAGACGGTCAGGCTCGCGGCCAGCCAGGGATGACGGCGGCCGAGACCGGCGAAATCGGCAAGCGATGTGCGCTCCACGCCCTGACCGGAGACGGCCGCCAGGACGCCGAACGCCCCGGCGTTCATGAACAGATAGGCGATGACGTAGAAGACAAGGCCTGGACCGTCCCCGGCGACGATCGCGATGAGGAGATAGCCCGAGTGGGCGATCGCCGAATAGGCCAGGAGCCGCTTGACGCTCTTTTGCTTCAGGGCCGCGAGGTTCCCCCAGAACATGGTCAGAACGGCGGCGACGCTCACCGCCGGTCCGAGCATGGACGCGGCCACGTCACGGTCCAGGAGAGGGGCCAGGACCCGGAAGAGAACGGCCAGCCCCGCGGCCTTGGGAGCGATGGTCAAGAACGCCGTCACGGGGGTCGGGGCGCCCTCATAGACGTCCGGGGCCCACATATGGAAGGGGGCGATGGCGATCTTGAAGAAAAAGGCGGCTATGATGAGGCCCAGCCCGGCCGCTGAGGCGGCCGGCAATCCGGACGACGCGCTGCCCCCCCGGAGGCTCGCGGCGAAGCCCAAAGCGCCCGAGGTCCCGAACAGGAGGGCCAGGCCGAAAACGAAAAAGGCGCCGGCGAAGCTGCCCATGAGGAAGTACTTCGCCGCCGCTTCGGATGAAGCCCGGTCGTTCCGCCTTAGGCCGGTGAGGGCATAAGAGGCGACCGAGAGGACCTCGAGGCCGAGGAAGACGACGAGCCAGTCGGTCGATGAGACCATGATCATCAGGCCGGCGACGGCGAGAAGCAGCAGGCCGCAGAGCTGACCGAGGTTGATGTCCCGTCGCGGGGCATAGACGAGGCTCATCAGGATGACGAAGGCCGCCACGACGACAAAAACGGCCATGAGCAGCAGGGCCAGCGGGTCGAGCGTGAGCCGTCCGCCGAAGTATCCGATCTCGAGACCCCATGAACGGACGATGAAGAACCCGGCCGCGAGAAGCGAAAGGACCGCCGCCGTCGCGGACATCTCGTGGTCCTTACGCTTCAGAAAGGCCTCGAGGAGAAGCGCGGCCAGGGCCCCGGCGACGACGGCGAGAAGGGGAGCCAGGGCCATGAACGACATGCTAGCGCTCCAACCTCGCGGTCGGCCGCGCGGCGCGGTCCAAGGTCATCGCCGCGGCGGGCTTGTTCTTGATGGCATCGATGGAACGGGAAACAGCGGCGTCCATCTTTTTCAGGAAGGTCCCGGGGAAAAGCCCCATAAAGACGATGAGGACGACGACGGGGACGAGACAGGCAAGCTCGCGCCCGCCGATATCGCGGAGCCTCGTATCCCCCGGGTCCTTAAGCGGTCCTTGCATGACCCGCCGGTAAAGCCAGAGGAGATAGGCGGCCGAGAGAATGACCGTCGAAACGGCCAGCGCGGCCAGGACCTTATTGGCGGCGAAGATGCCGAAGAAGCAGAGGATCTCGCCGACGAAGCCGTTGAGGCCCGGGAGCCCTGCCGACGCCAGCATGGCCGTGAGGAAGAGGCCGGCGAAGACCGGCATGCGCGCCGCCGCGCCGCCGTAGTCCGCGATGAGCCGGGTATGGGTCCGCTCATAGAGGACGCCGACGCAGAGGAAGAGCGCCCCCGTACTCAGGCCGTGGTTGAGCATCTGGTAAAGAGCCCCCTCCATGGCCTCGAAGTTGAGCGAAAAGACCGCCAGCATGATGAGCCCCATGTGGCTGACGCTCGAGTAGGCCACGAGAGATTTCATGTCCTTCTGGGCAAGCGCCATCAGGCCGCCGTAGATGATGCCGATGACGGCCAGGATCGACAAGGCCGGGGCGAACGCGGCCGCGGCCTGGGGGAAGAGCGGCAAACCAAGCCTCACGAAACCGTAGGCGCCCATCTTGAGCAGCACCGCGGCCAGCAGGACGGACCCGGCCGTGGGGGCCTCGACGTGGGCGTCGGGGAGCCAGGTGTGGAGCGGAAAGAGGGGCACTTTAACGGCGAAAGCCAGGGCGAAGGCGAGAAAAAGCCATGTCTGCAGGCCCGGGGCGAAGGACGTCGCCGCGAGGTCGGCGATCGTCAGGGAGTAGCTGCCCGTGGCCCGGTAATGGGCGGCGTGGAGGACAAGGATCGCCACGAGCATGAGGAGGCTGCCGAACATGGTGAAGAGGACGAACTTCATCGTCGCGTACACGCGGCGGCGCCCGCCCCAGATGCCGATGAGGAAGTACATCGGGATGAGCATGGCCTCCCAGAAGACATAAAAAAGGAACAGGTTCATGGAGACGAAGACGCCGATCATGCCCGTCTCGAGCAGGAGCATGAAGAGCGAGAATTCCTTGACCCGGTCGTCGATGGCCCGCCAGGAGGAAAGAAGGGCGAGAGGCGTCAGGAACGCCGCGAGAAGGACGAGGAACAGGCTGATGCCGTCGACGCCGACGTGGTAATCGAGTCCGCGCCCGAGCCAGGAGGCCCGCTCGACGGATTCAGGGAGGCCCGACGCGCCGTCGAAGCCGAAGAACAGCGCCAATGATGCCGCGAACGTCAGGAGCGATACGGATAGGGCCACCGTCCGAACGGTCCTGGCCGAGCCGGCCCGGATGAAGACGAGAAGGATGGCCCCGGCGAGCGGCAGGAAGGTGACGATGGAAACGATGGGGATGCTCGCGATGAGGTTGCTCATAGCAGCAGGAACCCCAGGAAGAGGATCGCCCCCATGAGGAAGGCCAGGGCGTAATCACGGACAAGACCGCTCTGGAGGATGTTCAAGCCCTTGCCGGCCAGGCCGGCGGCCGCGGCGGCGCCGTTGAGGGTGCCGTCAATGACCTTGAGGTCGAAATGCTCGTAGACCCAGCCAGCGCCGCCGACGAGAGGCCGGACCACGGCGGCGTCATAGGCCTCGTCGATATAGTATTTCCCCAGGAGCAGGCGATAAGCCCCCGGGAAGCGGTGAGCCAGGCGCGCCGGAGTGTCTGGCGAACGTCTGTAAAAGAGAAAGGCCAGGCCGAGGCCGGCCAAAGCCGAGATCGTCGCCGCGAGGATGAGCGCCGCCTCGGTCGAATGCGCGAGATGATGCGCGGCCGGGCCGAGGATCCCCTCGAGAAAGCGGCCGAAGACATCGGCCCGCCGGCCGAAAAGGACGGGCAGTCCGATGAAACCCGCCAAGGCAGAAAAAACGGCCAGAATGACGAGAGGGACGGTCATGGCCCAGGGCGATTCATGGACGGGATATCCAGGCGTGAGCGGCGCTTTCTCCTCGCCATAGAAGGTCAAGTAGATAAGACGGAACATATAGAAAGCCGTCATCACGGCCCCGGCGAGGCCCAATCCATAAATGACGTAATGTCCGCCGGCAAAGGCGCTCGTCAGAATGGCGTCTTTGGAGAAGAACCCCGATAGAAAGGGGATCCCCGAGATCGCCAGGGCCCCGACAAGAAAGACGGGGAAGGTCACGGGAAGGCGCTTCCTGAGCCCGCCCATCTGCCGCATGTCCTGTATTCCTCCGAGGGCGTGGATGACGCTCCCCGCGGCGAGGAACAGCAAGCTCTTGAAGAAGGCGTGGGTCACGAGGTGGAACATGCCCGCGGCATAGGCCCCGACGCCGCAGCCGATGAACATGTAGCCGATCTGGGAGATGGTGGAATAGGCCAGGACCCGCTTGATGTCGTTCTGGACGAGGGCCATGGTCGCCGCGAACACGGCCGTGATCGCTCCAACCCAGGCGACGACCGTCGACGCCGTGACCGAGGCCGCAAAAAGCCCGTTCAGGCGGCAGACCATATAGACTCCTGCCGTGACCATGGTCGCGGCATGGATGAGGGCGGAGACGGGCGTTGGGCCTTCCATGGCGTCCGGAAGCCAGACATAGAGCGGGACCTGGGCCGATTTCCCCGTCGCTCCCACGAAAAGGAGGATGGCGACGAGGGTGACGAGACCCGGGCCGAGAAGGCCCGAGGCCGGTGCGGCGTTGATCGCGGCCAAGCTCGAGCTCCCGACATTGGCCAGGAGGAAGAGGATGCCGATGATGAAGGCCGCGTCGCCGATGCGGTTGACGATGAAGGCCTTCATGCCGGCCTTGGCCGCGGCGGGACGGTCGAACCAGAAGCCGATGAGGAGGTAGGAGCAGAGTCCGACCCCCTCCCAGCCGACGAACATCAGGACGATGTCCGAGGCCATGACCAGCACAAGCATGAAGAACGTGAACAAGTTGAGGAAGGCGAAGTAGCGGGAGTAGGCCCTGTCTTCCGCCATATAAGCGGTGGAATAAACGTGGATGAGGAAGCCGACCCCGGTGACCACGAGAGCCATGACCGCCGTGAGCTCGTCGAAGGTGAAGGAGATCCAAGCTTCAACCGAGCCGCTGACGATCCACTTCAGGAGGGTCTTGGAGAGGCCGGCGCCCCCCGCCGCTCCGAGATGGGCGAAGGCCGCGGTCGTCAGAACGAACGAAAAGAAGACGGCTGCCGAGGCCTGCCAGGCGACCCATCTCCGGGAGAGCCTGCGCCCGAAAAGGAGCAGGACGAAGGCGCTGGCCCCTGGGACGAGAGGGACGAGCCAGAAGAGACCGGCCATGCCCATGCTAGCCCCTCAGGTCCTTGAGGTCGTCTGTCCGGATGGACCTACGTTGGCGGAAGACGAGGACGATGATGGCCAGCCCGATGACCGCTTCCGCGGCGGCGACGGTGATGACAAAGAGCACGACCATTTGGCCGTCCGCCTTGCCCAGGGCTTTGGCCAAAGCCAGGAAGGCGAGATTGCCCGCGTTGAGCATGACTTCGACGGCCATGAACTGGGTCAGAAGGTCCTTTTTCACGAAGAAGGCGATGATGCCGAGGATGAAGAGAAGGGCGGCTAGGATGACAAACGCGGCGGGAGGGATCACTCGCCTTCCTTCTTTCCGGCCAAGGCCAGGGCGCCGACGAGGGCCGCCAGGATGAGGAGGGATGTGATCTCGAACGCGTAGAGATAGTCCGAGAAGAGGAGCCTGCCGAGGTGGGCGATATCGCCGCCCGAAGAGGCGGCCGCCGCGCCTACTCCCGCCAAGGCCCGCCGTCCCGCCAGGATGAGCTGTGCGAGCAAGATCAGGGCCAAGCCCGTGCCCAGGAAGGCCCGGAGCCGCTTCCTCTCGGGCGGGGCCGGTTGGCGAAGATTGAACATCATGATGGCGAAGAGGAACAGGACCATGATGGCGCCGGCATAGACCAGGACCTGGACGACGGCGGCGAAAGGAGCGTTGAGGAGGCCGAAGATGCCTCCCAGGCTGGAGAAGGCCAGGACGAGAAAAAGCGCGTTATGGGCCTGATTCCGGGAGATGATCATGGCCACGACCGCGCCGGCGCACAGGACGGAGAGAATGACGAATATGACGAGGGCCATGGAATTCCATCTCTTTTTACTTTCCCCGGCCGCCAAAGTCAAGCCGGAGGCAGGGGATGGAGGGCGGAGAGGAGGGGCGCCCGATCAGATCGCGAAGCGGAAATTGATGATGTCGCCGTCCCGGACAGGGTAGGCCTTGCCTTCGAGCCGGAGGGTCCCGTCCGTGCGGCAGCCAGAAATGTCCCCCCGGGCCACGAAATGTTCGTAAGAGACGACTTCGGCGCGGATGAAGCCCCGCTCGATATCCGAGTGGATGACCCCGGCGGCGCGGGTGGCCACCGTTCCGTCGTTCACGGTCCAGGCCTTGACCTCGTCGCTTCCGACGGTGAAGAAAGAGATGAGTCCCATCATCCGGTAGGCCGTGGCGATAAGGCGGTCCAGGGCGGTCGTCTCGATGCCGAAATCGGACCTGAACCCGGCGGCGTCCTGTTCCGGGAGCTGCCGGATCTCACTTTCGAGACGGGCGGAGAGCCCGACCACCGCCGACCGGGGCCCGGAGGCCCAACCGGCGAACGGGACCAGCGCCCCGGCCTCGTCGCGGATCTCGTCCTCGTCGAGGTTGACGACGGCGATGAGGGGCTTGCCCGTCAGGAAGCGGAAGCCGCGGAGGAGCGCCTCCTCGTCCCCGGAGAGATCGAGGCGGCGAAGGGGCGTTTCGGCATCGAGCGAGGCCTTGCACTTCTCGAGGGCGGCGAGCTCCCGGACATCGTGTTCGCTCTTCTTGGAGGCGACCTGCTTCCGGAGCTTGTCGATCCGGCCCTCGATGATGGCCAGGTCGCTCAGGAGAAATTCGGTTTCGATGGCGGCCAGATCGCGGCGCGCGTCAACGGAGTCGAGGGGATGCGGCACGGCCGGATCGCGGAACGACCGGACGACCGCCAGAAGAGCGTCGGCCGTCCTCAGCTTGCCCAGGAACTGTTCGCTGAACGATGTTTGCTTCGCGTCCCCGGCGGAGATCCCCTGGAGCTCGACGAACTCGATGGCCGCGGCCGTCTTCTTCTTGGGCTCGAAGATGGCCGCCAGCTTCTCGAGACGGGGGTCCGGCACCTTGACGACGGCGATGGGATCGGCCCCTTTGACGGCTGCGGCCGCAGCGGATGCGCCCGTCAGGGCGGAAAAGAGCGAGCTTTTCCCCGACTGGGGCAGGCCGACGATACAGATCTTCACTTTCGTTTTCCTTCGGGGGATTGACCGGACGAAGAAAAGAAGTATGAATTATAGCGGATTCGGGCCCGCGCTTCAAGAAGCGTTGACAACGCGGGCCGATTTGATATAATGACGCCTGTATCGCGGGGTAGAGCAGCCTGGTAGCTCGTCGGGCTCATAACCCGGAGGTCGTTGGTTCAAATCCAACCCCCGCTACCAACGCCATTTCCGTCATTTCCCCATATCAGCGAGGCCCACGCCTCGCTGTTTCGTTTTCAGTTCCCGATCTTCTTCTGAATGATCTTGTTGAGGCCGGCCTCCAATCGGCCGGTCGAAACGCAAGACATCTGTCCCGTCTCGAATACGGAATTGATCTTGATCTCGCACTTGCCCTGATCCAGCTTCTTGACGAAGATATTGAAGTGTCCGCGAACATCATATGTGGCATAGGCTTTATAGCGCTCTTTATCGTCTTGGTCTCCGGGGACCAGCTTTTGACCGCAATCGCAATATCCATCTCTGGGATTCTGGGCCCGAAAGTTCATCCACTCCGTCGTGATCAGCCCTGAATCCTTTTCAAAATTACCGATCGGCAAGTTGAGCTCGGCGATGGCCTCGATGGTAGCCTGCCAGACGGCGTCAAAAGGCTTATTGTACGGAAAGGTATTTTGGATCTGGCGGGGCTGCGGCGGGATAAACTTCGTGGTCGAGCAGAAAGCCTGAAGAAAAAGACAAACCCAAAAGACCGAAAAAAGCTTCTTCATATCGAGCCTCCGATGAGCTTTCCGGCTAGTCGACGGCGACGCCGTCCCAGCAGTAGGTGCAGAGCTTCTCCTTGGGCAGCCCGATCGCGGCGACCAAGTCCTCGAGGCGTTGATAGCGGAGCGAGGTCAGTCCGAGCGTATGGGAGATCCAGTCGACCATGGCCTCGTATTTCTCCGAGCCGGCCCTCACATAATCCCCGAAGCTCCGGGCATCCGGGCCTTCCAGCGCGGCGATGGCCCTGCGGGCGGCGAGGTCGAGCTCGGAACGCGATCTCGAGAAGTTCAGGTACTTGCAGCCGAAGGCGAGGGGAGGGCAAGCCGGCCGCATGTGGACCTCGACGGCCCCTGATTCGTAGAGGCGCTGGATCGTATCCTTGAGCTGGGTGCCTCGGACGATCGAATCCTCGCAGAACAGGAGCTTATGGCCCTGGATGATGTCGCGGATAGGGATGAGCTTCATCCGGGCCACCTGGTCACGGATGTCCTGGTGCTGGGGCATGAAGCTCCGGGCCCAGGTCGGCGTGTACTTGACGAAGGGACGCCGGAAGGGGATGCCCGCCTCGGCGGCATAGCCCAGGCCGTGGCCGATGCCGGAATCGGGGATGCCGGCCACCATGTCGACCTTGACATTGTCGTTCTTGGCCAGGAGCGCCCCGCAGCGGTTCCGCACTGTCTCCACATTGATCCCTTCGTAGCTCGAGGCCGGATAGCCGTAATAGACCCAGAGGAAGGAACAGATCTGAAGCTTCTTGCCGGGGGGAACGAGCGTTTTGAATCCCTCGGGCGTGATCCGGACGATCTCGCCGGGGCCGAGATACCGGTCGATCTCGTAGCCGAGATTGGGAAAGGCGCACGTCTCCATGGAGGCGGCGAAGGACCCCGGCTTCCTGCCGAGGACGATGGGCGTCCGGCCGAGCTTGTCCCGGGCGGCCAGGACCGCGCCATCGGTCAGGATGAGGATGGAGCAGGACCCCTCGATAAACTCCCAGACCGCCCGGATGCCGTCCTCGAAGGTGTCTTCCCGGTTGATCATGGCCGCGACGAGCTCGGTCGGGTTGATCTCGCCGCCGCGCATCTCCGAGAAATGGAGGCACTTGCCCCGGAAGGCCCGGTCGACGAGGTCGTCGATGTTCTTGATGACCCCGACCGTGGCGATAGCGTAGTTCCCGAGGTGGGACCGGATGAGAAGAGGCTGGTCTTCATAATCGCTGATGACGCCGATGCCCCGCGTGCCGTGAAGCTTGCCGACGTCGTCGCCGAACTTCGAGCGGAATTGGGCGTTCTCGATGTTGTGGATGTAGCGGACGATGCTCGCGCCGTTGCCGGCGGCCAGGCCGCCCCGCTTGGTGCCCAGGTGGGAGTGGTAGTCCGTGCCGTAGAACAGGTCCTCGACGATATCGTCCTTGCCGACGACTCCGAATAAACCGCCCATGGCCTTCCTCCAGTCGGGATTTCGGGGCATCATAACACCTCGCTCCCTGAGTTTCAATCCGAATCTAGCGGGGTACTCGCACCGGTCAAACTGTGCTAGAATCTTTGAGAGACGGTTCTAGGAGGACGAACATGTTCAAAGCCGCGACCTACATCGAAAGACGCAAGCTCCTGAGGAAGTCCGTGGGATCGGGTCTGATGCTCTTCCTGGCTAACGAAGAGAGCCCGATGAACTACACGGCCAACGCTTTTCACTACCGTCAGGACAGCTCGTTCCTGTATTTCTTCGGCCTCTCGTCGCCCGGGCTGGCCGCGATCGTCGACGCGGACGAGAACACCGACACCCTCTTCGGCGACGATATCGGCATCGAGGACATCATCTGGATGGGGAACCTGCCCAATCTCAAAGACCGGGCCCTCGAAGCCGGCGTCCGCCGCACGGCCCCACGGGCCGCGTTCGACGATACCGTGCGCAAGGCCCTGGCGGCCGGCCGGCCCGTGCATTATCTTCCGCCCTACCGGCCGGACAATGCCATCGTCTTGAGCGATCTCCTCGGCATCCCCATCAAGGAGCTCAAGGCCAAGGCCTCGGCCGCGTTCATAAAAGGCTCGGTCGACCAGCGCATCCTCAAGTCCAAAGAGGAGGTCCGGGAGATCGAGTGCGCCGTGGCCGTCAGCCACGAAATGTATCTGGCCGCCATGAAGCTGGCCAAGCCCGGGCGCTACGAATACCAGATCTCGGGGGCCATGGAGGGGATCGCCCTCGCCTACGGCATGCATCTGGCCTTCCCGCCCATCGTCACGATCAACGGGCAGACCCTTCACATGCACGCCCATGACAACCTGCTGGTCCGCGGGCGACTCCTGGTCACGGACTGCGGGGCGGAAGCCCCGAGCGGCTACGCTTCCGACATCACCCGCAGCATCCCCGTCGGCGGCCGCTTCAACGCCCGCCAGAGGGACGTCTATGAGATCGTCCTGGCCGGACAGGAATCGGCCATCAAGGCCATTAAGCCCGGCGTCAATTTCAAGGACATCCATCTTCAGACGGCCCGGGTCGTGACCGACGGCCTGAAAGACATCGGCCTGATGAAAGGCGACACCGCCGAAGCCGTGGCCGCGGGCGCCCACGCCCTCTTTTTCCCTCATGGCCTCGGCCACAACCTCGGCCTCGACGTCCACGACATGGAAGATTACGGCGAGAACAATGTCGGCTACGGCGAGAAGGTCGAGCGGAGCTCCCAGTTCGGGCTGGCCTACCTGCGCATGGCCCGCGAGCTGCGGCCCGGCCACGTCATGACCGTCGAGCCGGGGATCTACTTCATCCCCGCCCTGTTCGAGCTGTGGCGGAAGGAGAAGAAGCACCGCGCCTTCATCGTCTACGACGCCGTCGAGAAGTTCCTCGACTTCGGCGGGGCCCGGATCGAGGACGACGTCCTGGTCACGGAGAAAGGGCGAAAGGTCCTCGGGCCGCCCATTCCGAAGACAATCGCCGACATCGAAAAGGCCTGCCGGGCTTGAGGATCGCGCTCGTCCAGCAGCAGGCCACCGGCGACCCGGCCGGGAACCGGGCCAGGGGAGAGGCCGCCTATCTCGAGGCGGCCCGGGGCGGGGCGAACCTCATTGCGTTCGCCGAGCTGGCCTTCACCCGTTTCTATCCCCAGGTCCAGGCGACGGCCACGAGCCTAATGTTGGCCGAGACAATCCCCGGGCCGACAACCGATCGCTTCTGCGCCCTGGCCCGCGAAACGGGCACGGTCGCGGTGTTGAACCTTTTCGAGCGCGACGGGGACAAGACCTACGATTCCTCTCCCGTCATCGACGCCGACGGCGACATCCGGGCCGTCACCCGCATGGTCCACATCATGGAGGGGCCGGGATTCCACGAGCGCGGCTATTACACGCCGGGCGACAGGGAAAAATTCGTATATTCCACGGCGGCGGGCCGGATCGGCGTGGCCATCTGCTATGACCGTCATTTTCCCGAATACATGAGGGGCCTGCGCCTGGCCGGCGCGGAGCTCGTCGTCGTGCCCCAGGCCGGGGCGGTGGGGGAGTGGACGGAGGGCATTTTCGAGGCCGAGCTCCAGGTGGCCGCTTTCCAGAACGGCTATTACGCCGCCCTCGTCAACAGGGTCGGGCGCGAAGAGGGGCTCGAATTCGCCGGCGAGTCGTTCGTGGCCGACCCTGACGGCCGCGTCATCGCCCGGGCGCCGCGCGGCCGCGACCACATCCTCTACGCCGATTGCGACTTCGCCAAGAACGCGGCCTCCCACGCCGCGCGCCATTTCCTCGAGGACCGCAGGCCTCCGGTCTACCGGTCGATGGGCCTCACGGACGCCGCCCGGAAGGAGCGCTGATGCCGCTTTGGTATGTCCTCAACACCCGGCCCAAGAAAGAGAGCCAGGTCGAGCGGCTCTTCATCGAGGGCGGGTTCACGATCTATTGTCCCAAATACGTCTGCGAGAAGCGGACCGTCCCTTTTTTCCCGGGCTATGCCTTTCTCCAGTTCGAATTCCCGGACCAGTTCCAGATGGTCAAATACACCCGCGGCGTCAAGCGCGTCGTCGGCAACGATGCCGGCCCGGTCCCCATCCCGACGGAGATCGTCGAGGGCATCAGGGCCCGGGAACGGGACGGGCTCATCGTCTTCGAAAGGTATGGAGAGGAGCCGGCGGTCGGGGACGAGATCGAGGTCGTCGAGGGCCCGCTCAAGGGCCTCAAGGGCATCTTCCGTAAAGAGGTCGGCGACAGCGAGCGGGTGATGATCCTCCTGAACTACGTCTCCTACCAGGGCATGCTGCTCATCGAAAAAGGAAAGCTGAAAAAGATCTAACGCACGGGGGCCTTGGAACGACATCCCTCGCCGCCTCGCGAGGGATTCCCAGGATGGGGAAGATGGAGCTTATTTAAGGATCTTGAGCGCGTCGAGGAAAGGCTGCTTGAGGCTCGACGACGAGAAATAGACGATCCCGTCGGCCTTGAGGGCCTTGCTGATCCGCATCTGCTCGATCATCCCCTCGGGCGTGTTTTGATTGTGGGAGGTGCCGATGCCGATCCCGGGACAGACGAGTGTCTGACCTTTGGCGTACCCGACGGCTTCTCGCGTGAGCTTCTCGTAGAGTTTGGCGTCGTTCGTGTAGAGCATGGGATTGAGCATATCGACGAGGCCGTCTCGACCCCACGCGGCCCAATCCTGGCCGATCATGACCCGGGCGTTCACGGCGTCCGGGAAGACCGCGGCGCTGACCTTGACTTTGCGGCCGGCGGCCTTGAGCTCGTCCTTGAGCTCCCGGAGAAAGACCGTCACCCGATCGGTGTTCCAGCGGAGCCACACATTCCAGGCCGGATTGCCGGTGTCGCGGGCCTTGACGGCGGCCATGTCAATACCCGTGTCCGCCTTGAACAGGCGGAGCGTCTCGGCGTCGAAGCTGAAGAACGGCTCGGTCGGCTCACACGGGTAGCGGACATAGTCGAGGTGGACCCAGCCCACGTCGTACTTCTTGACGACCTCGAGCATCAGGCGGATCTCGTAGTCGCGCGCAGCCGGCAGCGCGGGGTTGACGGCGCCGACCATCTCGCGCTTCGGGGAGGTGATCAGCCACTCGGGATGCTGGCGGACTTCGCCGAGCAGGGCCGATTCGGGGAAGACGCAGAACCAGGGGTGAACCTCCATCTTCCGCTTCTTGGCCTCTTCCAGGAAGACCCCGAAGAAATCCCAATTATAGGCCCCGTCGGGCACGCCGATCTCGCTCGCATAATAGACATGTCCGGACGTGTTCTTGACCAGCATGATCAGCGTGTTGATGCCCGCCTTGACATATTCGTCGAGCGTCGTCCGCATCTTGTCGACAGCGGACTCCTTGTCCGGGCCGAAGAAGCCGGGGTGCATCCAAACGCCGCGCACCGGCATCGCAAGCGAAGATTCGGCCGCGCCGCCCGAACAGGCCGGCGTGACGCCCGGGATGAGGATCAAGGCAAAGAACACAAGAACGGCGAACGCTCTCGGTTTCATCGGGGTCTCCTTCGCGAAAATTGTCGGGGCTTGCCGTAGCCGCCGCCGCCGGGCGTCTCGACACGGAGGACGTCGCCGGGGCGGAGCTTGACATTGGCCTTCGAGCCGACAACCTTCTCGCGCCCGCCGGATATGACCGTATTCCGCCCCTTGGCGCCGGGGCCCCCGCCCCGGATCCCATAGGGAGCGAAGCGACGCCTCTCGGAGATGACAGTCAGGTCGACCGGAACGCGGAATTCGTACTCGCGGACGATGCCCTGGCCGCCCGCGTGGGCGCCCCGGCCGCCCGAGCCCTTCCTGAGGCGGTAAGCGCGGATCTTCAGGGGCAGATAGTTCTCGAGGGCTTCCAGGGGCGTGTTGAGGGAATTGGTCATGTGCGTATGGACGCCGTCGAGGCCGGAGGCGTCCCTGCCCGCGCCCATGCCGCCGCCGATCGTCTCGTAATAGGCGAAATGACGGTCCCGCTCCGGATCGTAGCCGCCGAAAGCGACATTGTTCATCGTCCCCTGACTCGCGGCCGGGATCTTGTCCGGCAGGGCCTTGGCCAAGGCTCCGAGAAGGACATCGACAATGCGCTGCGAGGTCTCGACGTTGCCGCCGGCGCAGGCGGCCGGGAAGCGGGCGTTGACGATCGAGCCCTTGGGCGCCCGGATCTCGAGCGGCCTCATCAGCCCCGTGTTGAAGGGGATGTCCTCTTCGACCAGGCAGCGGAAGACATAGAGGACGGCCGAGCAGGTGATGGCGAAATTGGCGTTGACGCCGCCCTTCGTTTGAGGGCCGGAGGATCCGAAGTCGACGACGGCCCCGTCGCCGCGGATGGAGATCCGGACCCCGATCTTGATGGGCTGGGTGGAGATCCCGTCGTCGTCGAGGTAGTCGCAGAACGCATAATCGCCGTCGGGGATGTCGCGGAGGGTCTGCCGCAGGAATTCCTCCGAATAATCCTGGATAAGCCCGGCGTAGAGGCGGACTCTTTTCAGGCCGTATCGGCCTACGGCTTCCTCGAGCCTCGTCCGGCCGATCTCGTTGGCCGCCACCTGGGCCAGGAGGTCTCCGCGCCGCTCGTCGGGGGTCCTGACATTGGCCAGCACGAGGTCGAAGACGGCGCGGTCGAGCCGGCCGCGCGAATAGAGCTTGAGAGGAGGGATGATCAGGCCTTCCTGGAAGAGCTCGGTCGCCAGGGGCATGGACCCCGGGGTCATGCCGCCGACGTCGGAGTGATGGGCGCGGTTGGCCACAAAGAAGGCCAGCCTGCCGCCCATGAAGAGGGGGGAGATGCAAGTGATGTCGGGAAGATGGGTGCCGCCCCTGTAGGGGTCGTTGAGGATGACGAGATCGCCCTTCTCGAAGGTCACGGCCTCGAGTGCGGCCTGCACTGAAAGGGGCATGGCCCCGAGATGGACGGGGATGTGCGAGCCTTGGGCCAGGGTCCCGCCGTCCCGGTTGAAGAGGGCGCAGGAAAAGTCCTTGCGCTCCTTGATGTTCGGCGAAAGAGCGGTCCGGCCGAGGACGGCCGCCATCTCCTCGGAAATGGCGACGAAGACGTTCTTGAAGAGCTCGAGCTCGATCGGATCGACCTTTTTCATCGACGGGCCGCCTTGCGGATGACCAGGTTGAGATACCCGTCGACTCGGGCCCGATAGCCCGGCGGCAGGAAGGTCGTCGATTCCGGGTCGATGATGAGGGCCGGGCCGGAAACGGCGTTGCCCGGGCCGAGCCGGGTCCTGTCGTAGACGGCCCCTTCGCGGAGGGCCCGACCGGTGTGGATCGTCTGCCTTTTGACGATCGCCTTCGGGTCCACCGACCGCGCTCGCGGCTTGCGCTCGAGCGGGATCTTGGGGGTGACGGCCACGGCCTTGATGCGGAGGTTGACGATCTCGACCGGCCGGCGGTCGTGGCGGTAGGAATAGAGGCGCTTGTGGCGGCGATGGAAGCTCTCGAGGAAGGCCTGACCCGGCGTTCGCGCTTTCCTGTACGGAACGTCGATCTCGTAGGATTGACCCAGGTAACGGCAGTCGAGCGATCGCTCGAGAATGATGTCCGCGGGATCGAATCCGTCCTCGGCCATGTCGCGGCGGCTCATTTCCTCAAGGGCCCGGAATCCCGCCTCGATATGCGACAGGCCGATCTGGGCATCCGTGCGCATGAGCGACCGGGTGTAGTCCTTGACGGGATCGGACACGAGCAGGCCGAAGGCCGACAGGACCCCGGCGTTGCGCGGCACGATGACCGTGGGCATGCCCAGGTGGGCGGCCATCTCGACGGCGTGCATGCCGCCCGCCCCGCCGAAGGAGAAGAGGGCGAAGGCGCGGGGATCGATGCCGCGCTCGACGGAGATGACGCGGATGGCCTTTTCCATGTTGGCGTTGGCGATGGCCACGATGCCGAGTGCCGTTTCGATCATCGATTTCCCGATCGCGCGTCCCAGCCGCGAGACGGCCGTCGTGCTCCGCTCGGGGAAGATCTTCATTTTCCCGCCCAGGAAGAACTCCGGGTCCAGGCGGCCGAGGCAGAGGTTGGCGTCGGTGACAGCGGGGAGTTCGCCCTTGCCGTAGCAAGCCGGGCCGGGATCGGCGCCGGCGCTCTGCGGACCGACCCTGAGCGAGCCGCCCCGGTCGGTGTAAGCGATGGACCCGCCCCCGGCCCCGACCGAGTGGATGTCGATGATGGGCAGGCGAATAGGGAAGTCGCCGACACGGCTTTCATGCGTCCGCCGGATGGCGCCTTCGATGAGGGAAACGTCCGTTGATGTGCCCCCCATGTCGAAGCTGACGATATCGGGGAATCCTGCCGCCTGGGCTAGGGCCCGCGCCCCGACGACGCCTCCGGCCGGCCCCGAGAGGGCCGTCCTGATGGGTTCGACCCGGGCCCGGGCCGGCGAGATGTAGCCTTCGTTCGACTGCATGATGCGCAGGTCGGCCCGGCCGATGCGGCGGTCGAGCTCGCCGAGATAGCGGTCCATGACCGGCATGAGGCAGGCGTTGACGGCCGTCGTCGAGGTCCTCTCGAATTCGCGGTGCTCGGGGAGGAGCCGGCTCGAGATCGTAAAGAGAAGGCCGGAGCGCTCGAGCTCCCGGGCCACGGTCTCCTCGTTCGCCGGATTGACGTAGGAATGGAGGAGACAAACTGCGACGGCCTCGGCGCCCGTCCGTTTTATCTTTTCGATGATGCGACGGACCTCGGCCCGGCGGACCGGTTTCTCGATCCGGCCCGAGGCGAGCGTCCTCTCGCCGAGCCCGAACCGGCGCTCGGCCGGGATGAGCTCGAACCGGCTCTCGGGCTGGAGTGCGTACAGGTTCCGGCGGGTCTGCCGGCCGATGGCCAGGACATCCTCGAATCCAGCCGTCGTGATGAGGGCGATGCGGCCGCCCTTCCGCTGGAGAAGCGCGTTGGTGGCCACGGTCGTGCCGTGGACGATGAACACGGCAGGGGAGCCCTCCAGAATATCGCCGACGCCTTCGATGATCGCGAGCGAGGGATCTTGTGGGGTCGAGAGGACTTTTCTGTTGACGCGCCGGCCATCCCGCCAGATGACAAAGTCGGTGAACGTCCCGCCGGTATCCACACCGACGCGGACGGAAGCCGATCTTGTCGTATGAGCCATGGCCGAGGGCCTATTAAATAGGCAACGGCCGCGGGAAGTCAAGGAACCCGGCGTTACGCTCGGAGGCGCCTTCGCCGCGCTTTGCTGAGGACCCTGTGCAGGAAATGGCCGATAAGGTATCCGAGGCCGGTCATATACATGACGCAGGCGATAAAGTACGCCCCGAGATAGGCATCATTGTCACCGAATAAAAGACCGTAGCAGAGACGCACAGGAGCACATAAAAAGTCGAGGGACTTGGCGAAAAGACGGTTAGCCCCCTCATTCCAAATGCCAAAAGAGGTGAAAGCTCCGAAGAAGACGGCATAAACGGCGGCGATAAAGCGCCCCTTCTTATCAATACCCATCCGTTGAGATCCTATATCGAAAACGGCTTTCTCCCGAAGGGATTGTCGTCAATGGCAGGTACTGCAGGACTTGCTCGAGCAGCTGTGACAGCTCGAAGAGGTGGCCTTGATGCGGCTAGAGCCGCCGCCGATGCCGAAACACGAGATCATCTTCTGGACGTCCGCCGACCCGCACTCCGCGCACACGACATCCTTCTCTTTGCCTGCGGAGACGAGGCACTCGAACCTCTTCCCGCACTTCTTACACGCGAATTCATATAACGGCATAACAAAGCTATTTTATAGGAATTTGGCTCTATGGTCTATACGATACGATGTGGGGTAAGGCCGCCGAAGATGGGGTCAAAGGGGTATCATCGGAGTGAGCATAAAGCGGTGATTTAGACTTCCCAGGACGGAGATGCGGCCTCCTCCCATCAGCTCCGGACGGGGAAGGCGTTTTAAATCACCGCAGCGAATGGAGATGATCCCCGAGACCCCACGGCGGCCGAGCGTGCGCTGAGCCGGGGAACATGCATCTATTTGACAAGCGCTATCGCCTCGATCTCCACCTTAACGTCGCGCGGCAGCCGGGCCACCTGGACCGCGGCCCTGGCCGGGTTCGGGGCCTTGAAGAACTCGGCGTAAACCGCGTTCATCTTGGCGAAATCGTTCATGTCGTTCAGGAAGACGGTCGTCTTGACGACATCGTCATAGGACGAGCCGGCCGCCTCGAGGACGGCCCCGACGTTCTTGAGGACCTGTCGGGTCTGGTCCTCGATCGTGCCGGTGTTGAGCTCGTTCTTGGCCGGGTCGATGGGGATCTGGCCCGAACAGAAGACAAAGCCGTTGGCGATGATAGCTTGGGAATAGGGGCCGATGGCCTTCGGCGCCTTGTCAGTTTGGACCTGTTTCTTCATGATCTTGCTCCTCTTGATGCCGCCGAAGGCCCGGGACGCGGCCGCGGCCGCGAGCCCCGTGACGGCCAGGAATTTCCGTCTATTCACTATTGCCGCGTTTTATCAGGACGACAGGCCGTCGATTGCCGCTGTGAGGAACGTCCAGAACTTCTCGACCGAGCCGATGTGGACGTGCTCTTCGGGCGAATGGGGATTCTTCATCGTCGGTCCGAACGAGATCATGTCCATGCCCGGGAACTTCTCGCCGATGATGCCGCACTCGAGGCCGGCGTGGACGGCCACGACCTCGGCTTCCTTGCCGAAAGTCTTGACGTAGAGCTCCTTCAGCTTCTTGAGAAGAGAGGAGTCGAGGTTGGGCATCCAGCCGGGGTAGCCGTCTTTAAGATCGGGCTTGGCCCCGGCCAGGGCGCAAACGGATATGATGACGCCGCGCGTAGCCTCAAGGGCCGAAGCGACCGAGCTCCGCGTGCTGCAGAGAACTTCAAAAGCCGCCTTGCTCGTCTTGACGATGGCCAGGTTGGTCGAGGTCTCGGTCAGCCCGGCGATCTCGGGATGCATGGCGATGACGCCGTGGGGCAGGGCGTTGAGGAAGTTGACGAGCGTGCGCTGGCAGTCCTGGGTCAGAGCGAAGTCCTTGCCGGACGCCGGCTCGAGCGAGTAAGCCGCGCCGGGCTCGACGGCCTTGAATTCGATCTTGATCTTGTCGAAGGCCTTCTTGAAGGCCGTCGTCATCAGCCGGACCTGGACGGGCGGGCAGGCCAGCAGGGCCACGGCCTCGCGGGGGATGGCGTTGTGCTTGCTGCCGCCCTCGACGCTGATGACCTCGAACTTGGCCGCCGTCTGGGCTTGGCCGAGCACGCGGGCCAGGAGCTTGATGGCGTTGCCCCGGCCCTGATTGATATCGAGGCCGGAGTGCCCGCCGCGGAGGCCATGGACGTGGAGCTTGTAGAGGTTCTTCGAGGCCGTTTTCTTCCTGTCGAGGGGCAGGGTCAGTGTCGAATCAGCCCCGCCAGCGCAGCCGATGGTGAAGGTCCCCTCGTCCTCGCTGTCGAGGTTGAGGAGCATCTTGCCGGTGAGGAAGCCCTTCTGGATCTTGTTGGCCCCGGTCAACCCGGTTTCCTCATCGACCGTGAAGAGGAACTCGAGCGGGCCGTGGACGAGGGTCTTGTCCTCCATGACGGCCAGGGCCGCGGCCAGGCCGATGCCGTTGTCCGCCCCGAGCGTCGTGCCCTTGGCATAGACCCACTCGCCCTTGATCTCCGCCTGGATCGGGTCCTTCGAGAAGTCGTGGACCTTGTCGGAGTTCTTCTCGCAGACCATGTCGAGGTGGCCCTGGAGGATGGCGCCCACGGCGCCTTCGCGCCCGGCCGTGGCCGGCTTGCTGACGAGGACGTTGCCGACCTTGTCGCGCTTGCCGGGCAGGCCGAGCGACGCGGCGACCGACAGGACGTAGTCGCCGAGGGGCTTTTCGTTGCCCGAGCAGTGGGGGATGGTCAGGATCTTGGCGAAATGCTTCCAAAGAAGCCGGGGGTTGAGCTCATTGAGAGATGAGGCCATGGGGATCTCCTTTGCGGTTGTTTGCCGAGACCCGCATGATGACATAAAAATCCGATGGATTCAAGCCGGCCCGGGGGGTATAATCCGGGCCATGAGAGCCCTTATCCGCTCCGCTCTCTCCGTCTTTCTGGCCGCCGCCGCTCTCGGTGCCGCACCGGCTCCGGCGGCGAAGATCCGGATCATGACCACGGTTTTCCCGCTCAGGGAGTTCGCCGCGACGGTGGCCGGTGAGCGGGCCGAGGTGAGCCAGCTGCTTCCGCCCGGCGCCGGGGTCCACACCTGGCAGCCGCGGCCCGGCGACATCGCCCGCCTGTCCGAATGCGATCTGCTCCTCTTCATCGGCGCCGGCCTCGAGCCCTGGCTTCCCGATCTGCTCAAGGCCTTTCCCCCCGGCCGCTTCCACACGCTCGAAGCCGCGACGGGCCTGGCCGTCGAAAGCGCCCACGAGGACGAGGGACCTGACGCAGAGGACGAACACGACCACGGTCCGCTCGACCCCCACGTTTGGCTCGATTTCGAGCTCGATGTCCGCATCGTCGGCCGGATCGCCGATGAGCTCACCCGGATCGACCCGGCCGGAGGGCCCGAGTTCGCGGCCAACGCCCAGCGCCTCACCACCCGCCTGAAGACGCTCGACACCCAATTCCGTGACGGTCTGGCCGGCTGCCGCGGCCGTGACATCGTCCTGGCCGGCCACGGCGCCTTCGGTTATCTGGCCCGCCGCTATGGCCTCGTCCAGACGGCCCTTTATGGGATCAGCCCCGATGCCCAGCCGAAGCCGAAGGACCTCATGAAGGCCGTCGATTTCTGCCGCCGGAAGGATATCCGCACGATCTTCTTCGAGAACTCTGTCCCGCCCGATCTCTCCAGGACCCTGGTGCGGGAGATCGGGGGCCGGGCCCTCATCCTTCACGCCGGCCACAACCTGACGCGCGAACAGCAGGCCGGGGGCATCGGCTTCTTCGATCTCATGGAGGAGAACCTGGCCGCCCTCAAAGACGGCCTGGGCTGCCGGTGAGCGCATGAGCCTCGTCACGCTCCGCAATGTCTCGTTCGCCTACGACGGGACGCCTGTTCTCGTCGATGTCGACCTGGCCATCGAGGAAGGCGATTTCCTGGCCATCATCGGGCCCAACGGCTCGGGCAAGACCACCCTGGTCAAGATCATCCTCGGCCTCCTCCCGCCGTCCTCGGGCGAGGTCGAGATCTTCGGCAGGAGGCCCGCCGATCTCGCCGACTGGCAGAAGGTCGGATACGTGCCCCAGAAGGCGACCCACATCGACCCGTTCTTCCCGGCCTCCGTCGAGGAAGTCGTCGGGATGGCCCTCATGTCCGGCCGCCGGCCGGGGAGCCTCTCGGGCCGCGAGGCCCGGGCCAAGGTGCGCCGGGCCCTCGAAGTCGTCGGGATGGCCGAATTCGGCAAGGAGCCCATCGGCCGGCTCTCCGGAGGCCAGCAGCAGCGCGTCTTCATCGCCCGCGCTCTCGTCACCTCGCCCCGCATCCTCTTCCTCGACGAGCCGACGACGGGGGTCGATGCCCAGACGCAGACCGCTTTCTACGACCTGCTCGACCGCCTGAACCGCAGCGAAGGCCTGACGATCGTCCTTGTCACCCACGACATCGGCATCGTCAACAAGCACGTCAACCGCGTCGCCTGCCTCAATCAGAGGCTCATCTACCACGGCGACCACGCGGCCTTCTGCCGCTCGGACGCCTTCCGCGACATGATCGGCCACGGCAACCATCTCATCTCCCACGAGCACTGAGCGAGCGATGCACGCCCTCTTCGCCTACGGCTTTCTCCAAAGGGCTTTCCTGGCGGGCCTGTTCATCGCCGTGGCCTGCGCCGTGCTGGGCGTTTTCCTCATCCTGCGCAAGGACGCCATGATCGGCCACGGCCTCGCCCACATCGCCTTCGCGGGCGTCGCGCTCGGCCTCTTCCTGAACATTCTTCCGCTCGCGGCGGCCCTCGTCATCGCGGTCGCGGCGGCCATCGCCATCGTCAAGCTCAAGGGCAAGGCCGGCCTCCACGGCGATACGGCCATCGGCATTTTCAGCAGCCTGGGGATGGCGGTCGGAATCCTCCTGGCCTCCCTGGCCCGGAGCTTCAATGTCGAGCTGATGTCCTATCTTTTTGGCGATATCCTGGCCATCGAACCGCGCGAGGTCTGGCTTTCGGTCGCCCTTGCCGCCGCCGTCCTCGTGGCCGTATGGCGGAACTACGGCAAGCTCCTGTTCATGACCTTCGACCGGGAATCGGCCCGGGCGGCCGGGATCAAGGTCGCCCGGCTGGATACCCTGATGATGGTGCTGACGGCCGTCACCATCGTCCTGGGGATGAAGGTCGTGGGGATCCTGCTCGTGGCCGCCTTGATCGTCATTCCCGCCGCGGCCGGCTTGCAGGTCGCCGCGAGCTTCCGTACGGCCGTTCTCGCCTCGGCCGCCGTCGCCGTCCTCTCCGTGGCCGGCGGGCTGGGCTTGTCTCTCGTCCTCAACATCCCGGCGTCGGCGGCGATCGTCATTCTCTGTTTTCTGGCCTTCGCCGCGCTCTTCCTGCTGAAAAAAGGGCGGGGCGTCCCGCCGGACTCGAACTGAGCTCAGGCCGCTTTCGGCGCGGCCAGGGCTTTGGCGATGATGTCCCTGACGGCTTTCCCTTCCTTGTCGAGGGCCTTCTTGAAGCCCGCCGCCTTGCGCCTGACCCGGTCCGAGAAGGCCCTGTCCTTGATCCCGGCGAGGTTGATGAGGACGTTGTAATAGGCGCCTTCGCCCGCCGCTTGGCCCGCGAGCCCGGCGACGCCGGCGTCGCTGATCGAGTTCTTGTTTCCCTTGGCCGCGGCCGCCCTGGCCAGGCCGACCGCTTCGACGGACCTCTCGAGCACGTCGAGAGGGACGAGGGTCGCTTCCTTGTTCGCCTCCTCGACGGCCCGGTCTTTCTCCTCGGCCTGTTCGGCGGTCGTCTTGGGCAGGCGGAAGGCCTCCATGACCTTGTTGAAGGCCCGGGTGTCCGTGTCGACCGCCTCGAGGAGTGCATCCTTGAGCGCCTGGGCCCTGACGGCCGTGTCGACCATATCGCCGCAGACGGCCTCATAGCCCTTCTTGCCCACGGTCAGGTTGGCGACCATGGCGGCCAGCGCCGCGGAAAGGGCGCCGCAGAGGGCCGCGACGCTTCCGCCCCCCGGCGCGGGGGAGTCCATGGACAGCTCGTCGGCGAAGCCGCGCAGGGTCATGTCGATGAGCGCCCGGCCCGGCTCGCGAACCTGATACTCGATGATCTTCTTTTCCGGCTCGAAGGGAGCGACATCATTGAGCCCGAGCGAGCGGACGGCCATGCGGATGAGCTCCTGCTCGGGGACGCCCGGGCTCTTGCCCTGCTTCTTGAGGTAGTGGCGGCCGGCCATGAGGAGCGCTTCCTTGGGGATGAGCCCGACGAGCTCGCTCCCGGTGACGCGCAGGCCGAGCTTTCCGGCCAGCCGGACGGCTTCGTCGAAGACAACGTGGACGGGGGTCGTCCTATAGTTCGTGAAGTTGACGGAGATCTGGGCCACCCCGTAGTCCTCGACGTACCAGCCGACCGACTTGACCTCCTTGAACTTGCCCGGGACCGTGACCGTATTGCCGCGGGAGTCCTTGACGATGTTGCCTTCCTTATCGCGCTTGGCCCGGCCGCTCTCGCGCAGGCTCAGGGCGATCTCGTGGGCCAGCTTGCGGTCGCGGGTGTTGAGGTTGAAATTGTAGGCGATCAGGAACTCGCGGGCGCCGATGATGATCGCCCCCGACTTGGGATTGAAGATGGGCTTGCCGAAATCAGGGGCCCAGCGCGGGTCCTTGAGCTTCTCGGGGAGCCCTTCGTATTCGCCGGCCCGGACCAGAGCCAGGTTCCGGCGCTCGGGCCTGCGGGCGGCGGCTTCATAGAGGTAAACGGGAATGCCCAGCTCGGCGGCGACCCGGGCCCCGACCGCTTCGGCCAGCCGCGCGCAGTCCGCCATCGTCACGCCGGAGACGGGGACGAAAGGGCAGACGTCGGTCGCGCCCATGCGGCTGTGGGCGCCTTTATGGGCGCGCATGTCGATGACCTCGGCGGCCTTGGCGATGGCCCGGAACGCCGCCTCCTGGACCGCCTCGGGCGGGCCGATGAAGGTCACGACGGTCCGGTTCGTCGAAGCGCCGGGGTCGACATCGAGGAGCTTCACGCCCGCCACGGCCTCGATCTCGGCGGTGATGGCCCGGATCTTCTCCCTGTCCCGTCCTTCGCTGAAATTCGGGACGCATTCGACGAGCTTCATGGCTTTTCTCCTTTGCGCGCGACGCGCTTGAGCCGGCCGCCGGTGTCGTAGACCTCGATCGCGCCGAACTCGCCGAGGTAGGTTGCGATCCATTCCGGGCGGCCGACGATGACGACGACGGGCCGAAGCGCCAGGTATTTCCGCGCCGTCTCCCGGGCTCTTTCGAAATCGACGAGCATCAGCTGCTCCGGTCCCTTGTCCCACTGGCCGGGGCCGAGGTCGAGCGCGACGTATCGGGCCATCCAATCGGCGAATCCGCCCGGAGCCTCGAACCGCAGGGGCATGTTCCCTATAAGATAGGACTTGGCCTCCTCGATCTCGGACGGGACGGCCTGTCCGGAGGCCAGGGCGCCTATCTCACGGAGGATCTCGCGGACGGCCGGAATGGTGGCTTCAGGCCTGACCATGGCCCGGGCCCAATAGACCCCGCAGGAACGGAACATCTCCATCTCGCTGAAGGCGTAGGAAGCGTAACCCTTGGATTCGCGGAGGTTCATGAACAGCCGGCTCCCGGTCGTCCCGCCCAGGACCTGCTTCAGGACGAGGAAGGGGAAGAAGTCCGGGTCCGACGACCCCATGATGATGTTCCCGGCGAAGACCGTCGCGGCTGTCTGGTCGGGGGCCTCGACATAGCAGATCCTCTCCCGATCGTTGGAGGCGGGCGGGGGAGAGACCGGCCGGTCAGGCGCCGCGCCGGTCCAGGCCCCGAAATGGTTTGCTACCTTCAGGGACGTGGCCTGTCCGTCGATATTCCCGGAGACAAGGACCGCGGCATTCCCCGGGCGGTAGAATCGGCCGTAAAAAGATGCGACGTCCTTGGGGGTGACGAACTTGATGACGTCTTCATTGTAGGTCGAGACCCCGTAGGGATGGCCCTCGAAGAGGGCGCCGAGGATCTGCCGCCAACCGAGGACCTCGGGGTTCCTTTTCTGTTCGTAGAGCTCCCAGAACGCCCCCCGGCGGACCACGCCGAGCTCGCGCTCGCTGAAGGACGCTTCCAGGGCGATCAGCCTGAGGATATAGATGGCCCGGTCGAGGGACTCGTCGAGAACGTTCATGGTTAGGACCGTGTAATCCATGAAGACGGACACCGTGAACCTGGCGCCGAGCGACTCGATCATGTTCTCGAGATAATCGGCGGAGAGCATCTTCGTCCCCTTGCCGATCATGCGGGCCGTCATCGCGGCCAGGCCCGGACGGTCGGCCGGAGAGTCGGCCTCGCCGGCCCGGATCACGAGCTGCAGGGTCACGACCGGCGATTCCGGCAGACGGGCCGTGGCCACGGTAAGTCCGTTCGCCAGGGTGAACGTCTCGATCGCGGGCAGCTTGAGATCCAGCCTCTGGGCGTCCGGCAGGGGCGGGGTCCTTCGGAACCGATCCTGGGCGGCGGCGGGAAAGGCCAGCATGAGGGCGGCCGCGGCCGCGACGAAGCGGACGTGCGACGCTCGTCCTCGCGGACGGCGCGGCTCTCCCGGGTCTCTCATTGGGGCCCGAACTCCAGGACGACGCGGTTCTGGGGGATGAAGTATCTGCTGGCAAAGGCCGCCAGCCTTTGAGGGCTGACGCGCAGGACGTTGGCCAGGTCCCCGTCGAGGGCGGCGAGGCTTTTGCCGGCGAACACGGAGTCCACGAGAAAGCGCGCTTTCCCCAGGTTCGTCGACAGGCGGTTGAGGTAGTCCCTCTTGAACCGCCGCCTGGCCCGCAAGATGTCCTCCTCGGAGACGGCGTTGGTTTTTAGCTTGTCGATCTCCGAAAGGACGGCCTTCTCGGCCCGGGCGATCATGACCGCGTTGGTGGCCAGGCAGAAGATCTTCAAGGTCGAGACGCTCAGACGCTCGTCCAGGGCGCCGGTCAGATAGTGGGCGGAGAGGTCGCGCCGGAGCAGCCTGTCCTTCAGGCGCGAGGTCTCCCCCTCGAGGAGAATGTATTCGAGGATCCGCAGGCACTCCGCGTCGCCGGGCTGGAGAGGGAAGAAGCGGAAGCCCATATGAAAGCCGGCGCTACCCGAGGGGACCCGGGCATAGCGCACCACGGCGTCGTTTTCCCGCCTGAACTCGGGCCGGGGAAGAGAAGGGATGTCCGGGCCCGGCGCGATGGACTCGAAGTATTTCGCCACGAGCTCGCGCGTCCGGGGAATATCGATGTTGCCGACGATGCAGAGCACGGCGTTGTTCGGGACATAATACGTCCGGTGGAACGCGAGGACGTCGGACATCGCGATGGAGGCCATACCGGAGCCGGAGCCGATGAGGGGATGACCATAAAGGAAGTCGGGGAACAGGAGACGGTCGAATTCGAAGAAGCTCGTGAGGTAAGGGTCCGAAGACACCCGGTCCTGGTGCTCCTGGATGAGTTCGTCCCGCGTCCGGCCGATGGCGGCGGGGGTAATGACCAGGGACTTCATCCGGTCGGATTCGAGCCATAGGGCCAGGCCGAGCTGGTTCGCGGGAAGCGTTTCATAGAACAGGGTCTTGTCGTGGGAGGTGGTCGCGTTGAGCTCGCCGCCGACCTTCTGGACGAAGGCGACATGTTGAAGGGGGCTGACGTTCTCCGACCCCTGGAACATCAGGTTCTCCAGGAGATAGGCCAGCCCCTCCTGTCCCTGGCTCTCGCGCAGGGTCCCGGCCCCGTAGCCCACGGCCACGGTCACGAGCGGCAGACGGTCATCCTCGGACAGGACGACGTGCAGGCCGTTCCTCAGCCGGTATTCCTGGAAGACGAAGGGCAGCGACGACGGGGCCGGGGCATCCTGCCGCCCCGCCGCCGGGAAGGCGGAGACGACGATTGAAGCTAGGATGACGAGCGCCCGAGCCGTTCTTTTCATATTCTTCGAAGAAGCCTTGGGACCGGACAAGGCCTAACAATAGCATAAAGCCCCGTCGTTGAAAACCCCTCTGGAATGTGCTATTTTGGGGCAAATCGAGGCCGGAAAGCGCCGGCGGAAAGGGAGAAACGACATGGATCACGACATCAAGGACCCGGGACTGGCCGAAAAGGGTCGCCTGAGGATGGAATGGGCCGCCCGGTCCATGCCGGTCCTCGGCAGGATCAAGAGGGCCTTCGCCAAGGACAAGCCCCTCTCCGGCGTGCGGATAGCGGCCTGTCTCCACGTGACCTCGGAAACGGCCAATCTCATGGAGGCGCTCAAGTTCGGCGGCGCCGACATCCGGCTGTGCGCCTCGAATCCCCTCAGCACCCAGGACGACATCCCCGCCGCCCTGGTCAAATACCACAAGATCCCCGTCTTCGCCATCAAGGGCGAGGACCATGAGACCTATTACCGTCATATCCTCCAGGCCCTGGATCACGGCCCCTCGATCACCATGGACGATGGGGCCGACCTCGTCTCGGTCACGCACTCCAAGAGGAAGGACCTCCTGCCGGGGATCCTGGCCGGCACCGAAGAGACGACGACGGGCGTCATCCGGCTGAAGAGCATGGCCGACAACGGCGTCCTCTGTTACCCCATCATCGCCGTCAACGACGCCCAGACCAAGCACCTCTTCGACAACCGCTACGGCACCGGCCAGAGCACCCTCGACGGCATCCTGCGGGCCACCAACGTCCTGCTGGCCGGTCTCAAGTTCGTCGTTGCCGGCTATGGGATGTGCGGCAAGGGCGTGGCCATGAGGGCCAGCGGGGCCGGCTCCCATGTCATCGTCACGGAGATCAATCCCATCCGGGCCATCGAGGCCGTCATGGACGGCTATGAGGTCATGACCATGGCCGAGGCCGCCCCTCTCGGGGACGTCTTTCTGACCGTCACGGGCAACAAGGCCGTCATCCGAAAAGAGCACTTCCTACGAATGAAAGACGGGGCCATCGTGGCCAACGCCGGGCACTTCAACGTCGAGATCGACATCCCGGCCCTCGAATCGCTGTCCCGGGCGAAGCGGCGGGTGCGCGACTTCGTGGATGAATACACCCTTCAGGGCGGGAAGCGGATCAACCTGCTCGGGGAGGGCCGCCTCATCAACCTGGCCGCGGCCGAAGGCCACCCGGCCATGGTCATGGACATGAGCTTCGCAAACCAGGCCCTGAGCGTGCGCTGGCTTCTCGGCCGGGCCAAGGGCCTGGCCAAATCCGTTTTTCCGGTGCCCCGGGAGATCGACGAGGAGATCGCCGCCCTGAAGCTCGCTTCGATGGGCTCGGCGATCGACAAGCTGACGCCGGCCCAGAAAAAATATCTGGGCGACTGGCGGGAAGGGACCTGACGGGCGGCGGCGTTCCCGGCCGTTAGTCCCGTTCACCGATCTGCTTCAGATACCTGGAGATGGCATCCCTCATTTCGGCGTCCGTGACCTTGGCCTGAATCTTGAGGAAGATCTCCTTGGCCCGGGCATAATCGGCATTCTTGAAATAGGCCACGGCCAGATTGTAGCCGAAGGGGACCTCCTCGGGCACGATCTTGACGGCGGCCTCGTAAGACATGATGGCCTCGGAGAGGCTGTTCTTTTTCTCGTAGATGAGACCCCTGAGGTTGTAGGCCATGGCCAGGCGGGGCTTGACCTGGATCGCCTTGCCGACGTTATCGAGGGCCTCGTCGAGCCGGCCCTGGAGGACATAGAGCCGGGCCAGATTGAAGTAGGGGAGCTCCCGGTTCTGGTAGGTCAGGTCGGCCAAGGCCTTGCGGAACTCGGATTCGGCCTCAGGCAGCCGGTTCATTTCCTGGTAGACGGTGCCCAGGTTGTTGCGGGCCTCGGTGAATTGGGGATTGATCGCCAGGCATTTCTCGTAGGCCTTGGCGGATTCGTCGAGGCGGCCCCGCATGGAATGGGCCAAGCCGAGCGCGTTCCAGGAAAGATAGTAGTTCGTGTCGAGGGTCAGGGATTTGACCAGGTATTTCGTCGCGCTCTCGACGTCGTTCTGATTGAGATAGAAAAGCCCCAGATTGTATTGGTATTTAGGGTCCTTCTCCCGCGACTTCTGGATCTTCGCCTGCGACGACGCGCAGAAGGAAAGCCCGGCGCAAATGACCAGGACCGTCATGACTTTGGCTCGCATCCGATTCCTCCTTGTCTGGGGATCCCCGGCTGTCACTCAGCTTTGAGCGCCCGGGACATCAGGTCCTCTACGGCTCTCTTGGGGTCCTTGCCGCGGTAGAGGGCCTGGTAGATCTGTTCGGAGATAGGCATCTCCACGCCGAGGGCGCGGGAGAGACGGCGTGCGGAAACCGTCGTATGGACCCCTTCGGCGACCATCTTCATCCCGGCCAGGATCTCCCGGAGAGACCGGCCCTTGCCGAGCTC
>Ga0214473_10000240_pt1 | contig 77185 bp, 70 predicted proteins | sample RVTome_7_FD_203509 | JGI IMG/M metagenome (GOLD analysis project Ga0214473, IMG submission 203509) | Soil microbial communities from uranium-contaminated site in the Upper Colorado River Basin, Wyoming, United States - RVT98D197 | ecosystem: Environmental > Terrestrial > Soil > Contaminated >...
CGCCGCGAACAGTCACTTTGAGGCCCGTTTCCTGTCCCTGACGGACTTTGAAATTCGAGACGCTCTTCTTGGCTTTGCAGGCCACAGGCATCTGGCCGGCAATCATCGTCAAGTCCTTCTTGGCCAACTCCAGAAACTTCTTGTCCTGGGTTGCGCGTCCGAGCCCCATCGAGATAACGACCTTTTTCATCCGCGGCACGGCCATTGGATTCTTGTAGCCGAACTCTTTGGTCAATTCCTGCGCTATTTTCGAGTTATACAAATCTTTCAAACGTGCCATCTTGTATTCTGCACCTGCTTACGTCGCCAACCAGTCGTCAACGACAAATCTATTGCGCCTTTCTCACAACGCCGATTTCGGCCCCATCGACCGCGAGACGCTTCTTGCCGCCGCGCTGGTCCACTTGAAAACGAACTCTGCTGCCTTTCGAACTCTTTGGATTCACCGGAAGAACATTGCTGATATGAATCGGCTGCTCCACGTTGATCCGTCCGCCATGGGGGTTCTTGCGCGAGGGCCGAACATGTTTCTTCACTAAGTTGTGCCCCTGAACCACCACGCTGTTCTTCTCAGGGATCACCCGCAATACCCTGCCCGTAGCTCCCTTGTGGTCGCCCGTTATGATTTCGACAACGTCACCTTTTTTTACGTGTAAAGCCATAATACCGTATCTCGTATTGCTTGTCTGGCCCGACCCGCTTCAAGACATCCTTCACTTATTCAGACGACCTCGCCGGCCAGCGAGATGATTTTCATATAGTTCTTCTCACGAAGCTCGCGCGCCACCGCACCAAAAATTCTCGTCCCGATCGGATTGCCGTCGTTGTCGATCATGACCGCCGCGTTGCTATCGAACCGTACATAGCTTCCGTCGGGACGCTTCACGGGGCTTTTCGTTCGGATAATAACGCACTTATGTACCTTCTTATCATCCAACTGACAGCTCGGCAACGACTTCTTTATCGCGACACAGACAATATCCCCGACACCGGCGACATTCCGCGTAAACTTGCCTCGGGCTCCGCACTTTCCCAGAACCCTGATGCACAGCGCCGACTTCACACCGGAGTTGTCGGCGATATCCAACATTGTTTCCTGCTGAATCATTATCTCGTATCTCGAATTAAGCCTGGCTTGCCTTTGTCACGACCTTCACGAGACGCCAACGCTTGGTTTTGCTGTGAGGTCTGCACTGAGCGATTTCGATTATATCCCCTACGCCACTCTGATTGCGATCGTCATGAACGGCCAATGTCGTTCTTCGCCTCACGTACTTTCCGTATTTGGGATGCTTGATCTTGTAATCAATAGCAACCTTGACGCTCTTGTCGCCGCTCCTGTTCGTCACCAGGGCGGTTAAAGTTCTTAATTTCTGATCCTGCATCTTTGATTTTCCATCTCAACAATCGCCTACAGACAAGTTCTCACTTGCTTTGACGCATTATCGTTTTAAGTCTGGCAATATCACGTCTGGCATTTGTGACTGCCCTGGAGTTCTCAAGTTTTTCAGTAACCGCCTGTGAACGCAAGTCGAACAAATGCCTCTCGAGCTCCTCCAGTTTGCTGGCGAGCTCATCCAGGCTCATTTCTCGATAATGCTGCGCTTTCATCGAACGGTTCCCTCTTACAACGAATGTCTTCGCTTGACAAGTCTGCATCGGATCGGCATTTTATGAGCGACCCTGACCAGAGCTTTCTTGGCCACGTCTTCGCTGACGCCGCCAATCTCGAAACACACCTGTCCCGGCCTGACCCGGGCGACCCAAAACTCAGGCTCACCTTTGCCCTTGCCCATTCGCGTCTCCAGGGGCTTGGAGCTTACCGGCTTGTACGGAAAGATCCTAATGTAAACCTTACCTTCGCGATGCAGGAAGTGAGTCGCGGCTACTCGGCCCGCTTCGATATTCCGCGCGGTTATCCAACTCATCTCCAGCGCCTGCAGGCCGTATTCGCCGAACGCCACAAAGTTGCATCGCGACGCATTGCCCTTCATTTTGCCGCGTTGGCTCTTACGGTACTTGACTCTCTTCGGCATCATTGCCATTGTCGTACACCTTTGCAAAAACTACATTCAAGGGAAACCCATTCCCTCGCACAGATTCCTTCTATCAGCTCGTCCCGCTGCCGTGTGAGTGGGCGCCATCGGGTCGCGCCGGCGCTTCAGCCGTATCAGGCTGGACCGAAGCCCTGCCCTCTTGGCCAGATGCGTACTGAGCGCTCTCCGGCCCCCCAGCCATTGCGTCTGAGCGCCTCGGCGGTCGACGCCTTTGGCGACGGTACGGCGATTGTGTAATTTCCTCACCGAACTTGCCTTTATAGATCCAGACCTTGATGCCAATGGCTCCGTAGGTGGTTCTCGAGGTTGCCTGGGCATAATCGACGTTGGCGTCCAGCGTATGCAGCGGAATACTGCCGAGCTTCTGCGTTTCCTTCCTGGCCATCTCCGACCCCGCCAGCCGTCCAGAGCAGATGATCTTGACCCCCTTGGCCCCGGCGTTCATCGCCGCCTCGCAAAGCTGCTTCATCGTCCGTCTGAACGAGGCCCGCTTACTGAGCTGCTCGGCAATCGCCTCGCCCACCAACATGGCGTTGAGGTCGGGATCCTTTATCTCAATCACGTTGACATTGATTGCCCGGCCCGTCAGGTGCTCGAGCTCTTCCCGCAATTTATCGACTTCGCCCCCTCGCGGGCCGATGACCACACCCGGGCGGGCGCTGTATAACGTGACTTTTACCTCGTTACGCGTCCGGACTATTTCGGTCTTCGCCACGGCACCTTTGGGCATACTACGGTTGAACTTCCTGTCAACATACCGACGGATTTTCTGGTCCTCGACGAGAAAATCGCCGTAATTGGCCTTGGGGGCAAACCACGTGCTTTGCCACCCGAGTGTTATCCCCGTTCTGAAACCTATTGGCGACGTTTTCTGACCCATAATCTCGTATCTCGTGCAACGTACTGCGTTCTACTTTTGCCCTTCCGGCGCCTGTGTGACCGTTATGTGTATGTGACAGGCCTTCTTGCGAATAGAATGCGCCCTGCCTCTGTCTTTGGCGATCCATCTCTTGGTGCCGAGGCGGACGCCCGCATCATCAACGCGGGCCTCGCTAACGTACAGGCTGTCAACATCGGCCTGCTGCTCGTCAGCATCGGCGACGGCGCTTCGCAGCACCTTGTCGATCATCCCCGCGGCACGTTTTCTCGTGAATTTCAAAGTATCCATTGCGTCCTGAACCCTCTGCCCGGCGACAAGCTGAGTAACCAATCGGGCCTTTTGTGCCGAAACCGGAGCGTAGCGACAGGAAGAACACCAGTCGTTCAAATCATTTACTTCAACGGACAGCGCCGTCGCCAAGCGACGAATGTCTTCGGCCCGCGGTATCGGCTTGAAAAGGCCCTTTTGCCAGTTCTTGACAGCCGCCGCCGCCTTCTGCTTGTCGAACCCTCCCCTGGCAAGGTGGCCAGCCAGAACATCGACACCCATCCGTTGTTCTCGACAAAGTTCTTTCAACTTATCAGCACTTAACATACTATCAGTACCCGTCACAGCTTCGCGTCATTCCCGCCCGAGCAGGGCGTTTTGAAGAACGGCTCCCACCCAAAGCTCGGATTCTTCGCTGCTGCCCCGAACGACAACAACTATCCGTATTCTACAAATGTCTACTTTATTTTCTTGCTTGAATGGCCCTTGAAGATCCTCGTCAGCGAGAACTCTCCCAGCTTGTGCCCTACCATATCTTCAGTCACAAAAACCTTATGGAATAATTTCCCATTGTGAACCAGGAAAGTGTAGCCGACGAACTCAGGAACAATCGTACATTTCCTCGTCCAGGTCTTTATCGGCTCACGAGAGCCGGAAGCAGACAGCTTGTTGATCTTAATCAGCAACTTCTGATCGACGTATGGTCCTTTTTTAAGAGATCTTCCCATTCGGATTTACTCAACCTTCAAACTGCAATGATTACACGACCACCTGTTCTTACCTTCTACACTCTAATTTGAAAACGTCCGCTCTTGCGTCTTCGAATAATCCTCTTGTTGCTCGGACTGCGTGGATTCCTTGTCTTGCCCCCTTTTGCCAATACGCCGGTAGGTGAGCAGGGATGCCGTCCGCCATTGGCCCTGCCTTCTCCACCTCCCATTGGATGAGCAACGGGATTCATTGCCTTGCCTCGGACGTGAGGCCGGCGGCCCATATGGCGGCTTCGACCTGCTTTGCCAATTCGCACGTTCTGGTCGTCGGGGTTGCTCAATTGACCGATGGTTGCCCGGCACTCTCTGCGAATCATCCGCATTTCGCCGCTCGGCAGAACGATCGTGACCCAATTGCCTTCCTTGGCCACAATTTTCGCGGAGTTGCCAGCGCTTCTGACCAGCTTTCCGCCCTGACCGGGATGCAACTCGACGTTATGGACCTCCAGGCCGGCGGGAATCGCCCCCAGGGGCATGGCATTACCGACCTTGGGCTCGCAAGAAGCGCCGCTTTCGACACCGTCCCCAACTTTCACGCCAAGAGGCGCCAACATGTATCTCTTTTCGCCGTCGGCGTAATGCAGAAGAGATATGAAGCAATTCCTGTTCGGATCGTACTCAATCGTTGCAACCTTCGCCGGGATACCATCTTTATCGCGCTTGAAATCAATGACTCGGTACATCTTTCTCGCGCCCCCGCCTCTAAAGCGAACGGTTGTGATGCCCCGGTGGTTTCGCCCCCCGTGCTTCTTTATCCGTTTGCAAAGCGACTTCTCACGCTGGCTGGTCGTCAACTCGGCATAATCGTTGACCGAGCTGTTTCTTCGGCCGGCACTTGTTGGTCTATAAATTCGGATACCCATAATAGCAACTTTCAGATAACAACTCGCAGTCCGAGGTTCTTCATCCGCGGGCTGCAAACCGGAACCATATTGTAAACTGTCTCAGAACAAATCTATGTGGTACTCGGGCTCCAGGACCACGACGGCCTTCTTCCAGCTCGACGTCATGCCGAAGGTTCTTCCCCGGTGACGATATTTGCCTTTGCGGTTGGCCGTCCTTACCTTCTGTACTTTGACGCTGTACAACCGCTCGACAGCATTTTTTATCTGGGCCTTGTTGGCTTTCTTGTTCACTTCAAAGGAGTACGCCCCCTTCACGTTTGCAAAGTGCATCCCCTGTTCCGTGATCAAAGGCCGAATTATGACACTATAATCATCCACAGTAGTACCCACTCATTCAACTTGCCTGGTCTTTGGTCAGCACGGACAGAATCGCCTCTTTGGTAAAGAGCATCTTGCGGTAGCGGCAAATCTCGCCTGCATTCAGCTCCCCGACCGGCTTGACCGCCACCTTCGGGACGTTCCTGGCCGACTTGCAGAGATTGACGTCCAGGGCGCCGACCGTCACGAGACAACTGCGATCGATTTTCAGATTGCTCAGAACGTTCACAAAATCCCGCGTCCTCGGCTTGGCGAAACTGAGTCCATCAACCACCACGACATTGTTACTCAGAAGCTTCGCCAGGATGGCGGAGTCCCTGGCCAGCCTTCTTTGTTTTTTGGGCATGGTCTGACGAAAATCTCTGGGGGTCTTGGCAAAGGTCATTCCTCCGCCGACACGCTTGCCCGTTCTAATGTTTCCGACGCGGGCGTTTCCCGTCCCCTTCTGCCTGAAAAGCTTCCTGTCCGAGCCGGCAACCATGCCTCTGCCTTTCGTCGCGGCAGTCCCCACACGCTTGTTCGCGTGATACATAACAATGGCCTGTTTTAGCAACAGATATCGGACCGAGCCGCCCAGAGCCGCTTCATCAACCTGCAATCGGTCAACCTCTTTTCCGTCCTTGTTGTAAACAGTCAAATCAATCATCTCTAAGGCTTCCGTTCTCCGACTATTTCTGCTTCTGGGCGCTGCGAACGAGACAATAGCCGCCGGCCGGGCCGGGCACTGAGCCCTTGACGACCAACAAGTTCTTTTCCGTGTCTATCGACACAAGCTTATGGTTCTTTGCGGTAACCCGGCGATTCCCCATGTGACCGCCCATTTTCTTGCCCTTCTTGAGCTTACCGCTGTGACCGCGATCTGTGGCAAAAGCGGCAATCGAACCGGAGGTTCTGTGCTTTCTTTCCGTACCGTGAGAGCCCGGCATGCCGCCGAACCCGTGCCGCTTCATAACACCTGCAAAACCCTTGCCCTTACTCGTGGCCACAACATCGACATACTTCTCTTCTGAGAAAACAGCCACCGTAACGGAATCACCCGCTTTCGACTGCTGTTCAGCGCCAACCGCCTGACGCATCTCCCGGACGAATCTCATCGGCGTGGTCTTGGCTTTCATGGCGTGCCCGATTTCGGGCTTCTTCCTTCGCACAGGCTTGACCTCATCGAAACCGAGCTGGACGGCGCTGTAGCCGTCGGTTTCCGGAGTCTTGACCTGCATGACAACACAGGGGCCCGCCTGTATGACCGTCACGGGCACCAGCCTGCCCGCCTCGTCATAGACCTGGGTAATTCCAACTTTTTTTCCCAATAGCATAGCCATAATTACGCACTTCTTATATCGTGGTCCGATCCATGCTCGGACGGCACTTGCCGACTTAGGCCTTTATCCTTACAAAAACTCCGGCCGGCACCACCAGACGATTCAACACTTCAACGGTTCGTGAGTTCGCCTCGTGAATATCAATCAAACGTTTATGCGTCCTCAACTCAAACTGTTCGCGCGATTTCTTGTCAACATGAGGACTCCTCAAGACTGTATATCTTTCAATGCGTGTCGGCAACGGAACCGGACCGCTGACACGGGCATTTGTCTTACGGGCGTGCTCCACGATCTCCTTGGCAGACGCGTCAAGTGCCCTGTGGTCGTAGGATTCCATTTTGATTCGTATTCTCTCGGTCTCAGTACCCATAACTTTCCTCGGCGCTACCCGGCGTTACCGGTCTTCACGCGTACAGGGCCACACCCTGTTCAAGCCTAATAAGGTCTTGGAGCATACCGACTTACAAAGCAAAGACTTAACACAAAACCGCTTGGCCGTCTATAGTTTTTCTCTTCTATGCCAAACGCGTCTTGCTTGATTCTGGCAGGAAAGGCCTTACAGTTGACTATTGACTGAGAACCTTCGAGCATCCGCCCTGGGTCGGGCAGTTCGACTTCCGAAGTTCAGCGGTCGATCATCAAATTCGCCTTCCTTGTAAAGGTCAGGAGTCAGGGTAGCCTACCGCCGTTCCCAACCCCTTACGGGCTTCTGAACACCCTTAATAACGTTAATAAACCATCCCTGACCAAAAACAACAGACATGCCACAGCCCAACTAAGGTTACGCAAAGCCGTCCTTGGCGATGCTCGCTACGGCTGAAAACCGCGTAGATTAGCACGTGAACGATAGGCTGTCAACACAATGTGCAAAAAATTCTGAGAAAAAATAAAAAATTTTGCTCCTTAGAAAATCACCTGGCTGGCGACCTGCTCCGGAACTCTTTCATAGCTCAATGGCTCCATCGTGAAAGTCCCCCTGCCCGCGGTCACGCTGCGGATTTCGCTGGAATAGCCGAACATCTCCGCAAGCGGAGCTTTGGCATCGATAACCTGCATATTGCCATGCATTCGACAATCCGTTATCAAGCCCCTTTTTGCAAGCAAGTTGCCCTGGACCGCCCCAAAACTGGCCTGTGGCACCACAACCTGCAGGCGCATCACCGGCTCCAGCAGGACCGGACCTGCCTCCTTGACGGCCCTTTCTATGGCTATTGCCGCCGCCTGCTCAAAGGCCAAACTAGAGGAATCAACCGAGTGAAATGAACCGTCAATCAACGTAATCTTGACCCCCACAACGGGATAACCCGCCAACGCGCCGCTTCCCAGGGCTTCCTTGGCTCCCCTTTCAACGTCAGGAGCATACTCCCGTGGAACCGCGTCAGCCGGAGCCCTGTTCTCGAACATCACATCGCGGGACCAATGCCCCTCCTCTGTCAACAGTGGCTCAACCTGCAAAACGACATGCCCATATTGGCCGTGCCCGCCGGTCTGCCGGATAAACTTGCCCTCTGCCTGGGCCGATTTTGTAATCGCTTCCCTGTAGGCGACGCGAGGCTTGCCGACCCTGACATTGACGCCTTTATCCCGTACCAGCTTGTGCTCGAGTATTTCCAGGTGCAGTTCACCCATTCCGCTTATGATTGTCTCGCCCGTGTCGGGGTCCGTCTTGCATTCAAAAGTGGGGTCTTCGCGTCTCAGAGCGGCCAAAGCATCCGACAACTTGGCTTTTTCTGCAGCGCTTCTGGGTTCTATCGACATATTCATCACCGTCTGCGGAAAGCTTATGCTCGGCAAACAGATGGGTTTCTTGGGATCGCAAATCGTATCGCCGGTGAGCGTTTGCTTGAGACCCACAACGGCCACAATGTCGCCTGCGCTGGCCGATTCGAGAAGCGTTCGCTCGTTGGCGTGCATCTCAAATATCCGGGTGATGTTCTCGCGGCGGTCGCGGTTTGTGTTCAAGACCCTGCTGCCTGCTTTCAGCTTGCCCTGATAGATCCTCAGGAAGCTCAAGTCGCCGTGGGCGTCGCTGGTGATCTTGAAGGCCAGCGCCACCAGGCTGCCGTTGGGGTCGCACTTGATGGTTACTTTCTTATCCTTATGCGTCGGCGTGTGCCCCGTCAGGACCTCCTTCTCCAGCGGCGATGGAAGATAGTCCAGGACGCCGTCGAGCAGCCGTTGGACGCCGATGTATTTCAGAGCCGAACCGACAAATACCGGCTGAAGCTTGTTGCTCAGAGTGCCTTTTCGTATCGCCCGGATGAGCATCTCGGCATTGAGTGGCTTGTCGTGTACAAAGCTGTCCATCAATTCGACGTCATACTCAGCGGCAGCCTCGACCATTTCGTTCCTTCGCTGCTGGGCGAGCCCCTTCAACTCAGCCGGAATGTCCCTCTCCTCAAACGTCGCGCCCAACTCTTCGGTCCGATAAAATACGGCCTGCATCATTATCAGGTCAATGATTCCGGTGAAAGAGCTCTCGGCGCCAATGGGAATCTCCACGCAAATCGGATTGGCCAGGAGCTTATCTCGCATGCTCTGCACGGTCATTTCAAAGTCGGCGCCGGTCTTATCCATTTTGTTTGCAAAGCACAGACAGGGCAAATCGTATTTCTGCCCCTGCTTCCAGACCGTCTCGCTCTGCGCCTGCACCCCTTCGCTGCTGTCAAACACCGCCACTGCGCCGTCCAGGACGCGCAATGATCTTTCCACTTCAGCCGTAAAGTCGATGTGCCCCGGCGTGTCGATGAGGTTTATCTCAAAGCCCTTCCACGGGCATTTTGTCGCCGCCGAAGTGATGGTTATGCCCCGTTCTTGCTCCTCCTCCATATAGTCCATGACCGCCGTGCCATTGTGCACTTCGCCCATCTTGTACGTTTTGCCTGTATAGTAAAGTATGCGCTCGGTGACCGTTGTCTTGCCGGCGTCGATATGCGCCATGATTCCGATGTTGCGTAGTTTTTCCCGAGCGATCGACATTGGCCTTCTCTGCTATCTCACGTGAGGGCGACCCCGCACGACCGGCCCGGCCGTCATACAGCCCGGCCCGGCACCGCGTGCGCTGCACGACCATACAAAAAAAACTGCCACGGTCATTCACAGAAACGCACCGTGGCAGTGAAAAACAACGGATATTACCACGCGAAGTGGGCAAATGCCTTATTCGCCTCAGCCATTCTGTGGACGTTTTCGCGGGTGGTCATAGCACCGCCGTGTCCACCATACGCATCAATCAGCTCCGAAGCCAGACGCTCGCTCATCGGTTTACCCTTCTTGGACCTGGCGGAGGCCAGTATCCATCTGAAGGCCAGCGATTGCTGCCGCCTGGGACCAACCTGCATCGGAACCTGGTAGCTGGCTCCCCCGACGCGCTTGCTGCGCACCTCGATCATGGGCCTCACATTGCCCACCGCCTTCTCAAACACCTCAAGCGCTTCAGCCTCCTTGACCTTATCGGCGACGATACTCATGGCATCGTAGAAGACCTTCTGGGCTGTATTCTTCTTGCCGCCGTACATCAAACAGTTGATGAATTTCGAGACCAGCTTGTTGTTGAACTTCGGGTCCGGTTTCAATTGCTGATTTGAAGCAGTAAACTTCTTAGCCATTATTTTCCTCAATTTTCCGTCGATGACCGGGCAACTACCTTCTAACCGGTTACCGCCGGCCAACTCATTTTGCCCTCTTCGCTCCGTATTTGCTTCTGCCCTGTTTTCTGTTAGCCACGCCGGCACAGTCGAGGACGCCCCGGACAATGTGATACCGAACGCCGGGCAGGTCCCGGACGCGGCCGCCCCGGATGATGACCGTGCTATGCTCCTGAAGGTTATGATCGACGCCGGGTATGTAGGCGGTAACTTCCTTGCCGTTGGTGAGCCTGACGCGGGCAATCTTGCGCAAAGCCGAGTTCGGCTTCTTGGGCGTCTGGGTCCTGACGATCAGACATACGCCTCGCTTCTGCGGTGAACCACTTATATCGGATACCCGCTTTTTACGTTTCGATTTGGCCCGGGGCCGCCTGACTAACTGATTTATCGTGGGCATAGTACTCGTAACCCCTGATTCTAACGACTAAACTACAATTCTTGGTCATCGACAAAACAGCCCCTTATTATAATACCGGCGGTTTGGATTCCAAGAGATTTTTGCGATTGTACTGCAATTTTTTTTGCGCATAACGCAAGATAACCCGCCGATGGATTTCTCTAATCTCGAGACTGGGTACCAACACAAGCCTCCGGGGACTCCGGGGAATCGGCCGGCCCGAGATGAGTATCGCCTTCGAAAAGGGCCAGGATCACTCCAAAAGCCAACCTTGTCCGCGTTCCGCTGGGCGATTTTCTTTGACATTTGGCGATCGTCGTGGTATAATATGACTAGTGTTGACGGAGGAATGGTGAGAAGGCGTCCTTATTATTCATATCGAGCTTTCCGCCATAGAAAAACCAGAGTCTGGAGACTGTCAGCAGGTGCAGCTATAGATTTCAGATTCGGAGTTAGAGAGTGATGACCATACACAGTTTTATGGACAGGTTCGCACAACTGTTCTCATGGCTCTATTACCGGCACCAATGGGAGGCATGGGAGCTGCTGGTGGCAGCCGGGGCCGTTCTGCTGCTATTACTGGGGGTAGCAAAGAAGCAGCGAGACGAAAGAAAAGCCAGAACATGTGCGCATCCGATTCGACAAAGTCCGCCCATCATAGGAGTCAAATTAGCCGCCGGCAACCACAAACGGGCCGACGTGACGGACGCGAAGAGACAGCGTTTGCCCTTTCTTGCCGGGAAAAAGAGCTGCGAGCCGAACGGGACAGAGCCGTCGATGTCCTCAATCGCGAAAACTAGACTGCTCCAGCACGAAACCGCCAAGTGTCAACAAACACAGGCCGGTCTCGATCAGCAACTGGATGAATTGAAAGCCGCCAACGAGAAACTGCAAAACCAAATCAACCACGGCAAGAAGACCGAGCAGCGGCTTCGACGGCGGATGGCCAGGCTGCTGGTCGCCGGCAAGAAAATGCGGCAAGAACGGGGCCGACTCGAACGGGCCGAAGAAGCGATCCAGAGGCAACCGGATCCCTCAGCCGCTCAGCGATTCGGCAGCAACCCCACCGGACCCATGCGAGCCAGGAAGCATCCAGCGTGGTCGCCCCTCAAGCTTCTGGCCACCAACAGACTATCCCGATGCCGCCCGAATCCACAGGGGCAGGATGAAGAGATGCTCGCAGTGAATCCGAACCAGCCACCCGGCTCAAGACGTGCAAACCAACCTTTGGATGTTGAGAAGCTTAAAGCCATCGCTGCTCTGGCCAGACAGATTCAGAGCCGGCCTCGACGAGTCTGAGGCCGGAACCCTCAAAACCCATTTCCACCTCAAGCAAGACGCTAAACCCATACTTACCGGCCGCAAGCTCAGGTTCAACTGATACCCAAGGCTTCCCTGACGGCAGCATCGGCCTTTGCCTCGGCGTCTTTGGCTTCCTTGATTTCCTCGGCCTCTTCGAATTCCTTCGGCAGCGGAGCTTCGACGAGGTGTTTGACCTTCATGTCGAGGCACGGTTTGAAAGCCGTCCCGGCGGGTATCAGGTGGCCGAGAATTACATTTTCCTTCAGACCGTGTAGCTCATCAATTTTGCCGGCTAAAGACGCCTCCGTCAGGACTTTCGTGGTTTCCTGGAAGCTGGCCGCTGCGATGAAGCTTTCCGACCACAATGAAGCCTTCGTGATACCCAGAAGGAGAGTCTTGGCGGTTGCCGGTTTGGGTTTCCTGCCCGTGGCTCCACGCCCGCCAACGCTTTCGATCTTCTCGTTGCTGCTGGCCAAATCTTTCTTGTCGATGACCTGGCCGGCCTGCAATTCCGACGCATCCCCGGGATCCACAATCTTGATACTGTTTGTCAGCTTTTCATTCTCTTTTCTGAAGAAGAACTTGTCAACGACCTCGCCCGGCAGAAATGCGCTATCGCCGACCGATTCGATCTCGATCTTGCGCATCATCTGGGAACAAATGATTTCGATGTGTTTGTCGTTGATATTGACGTTTTGCGAGCGATAGACATTCTGAATCTCTGTTGTCAAGTACCTTTGCAGGGCTTCCTCGCCTTTGATTCGCAGAATATCGTGCGGCACCAACGGGCCATCCGTCAGAGCGTCGCCGGCCTCGGCAAGATCACCCGTATGAACGTTCAGATGCCTGTCACGCGGGACATGGTGCTCTTTTTCCATACCGGACTCGCTCCGGATGGTAATCGTCATCTTGCCCTTGCGTTTGTCGCTTCGCAGCTCGACTCTTCCACTGATCTCCGCCATTGCAGCCGGGTCTTTGGGTTTGCGAGCTTCGAACACTTCGGTCACTCTGGGCAAACCTCCCGTGATGTCCTGGGTTCCTCCGGTGGCCCTGGGCTGATGAGCAAGTAACTGGCCGGCCTGAACCCTCTGACCTTCCACCACCTCGATCCTGGCTCCCGCCGGCAAGTAGTGGACGTCCAATATCTTGCCGTCCGGGTCCTCGATGATAATCTGCGGATGCTTGTCACCCTTATGCTCGATGACCACGGGCTTGCCCACTTGTCCCTTGCGCTCTTCTTCGATTCCGATGGTCTCGCCCTCAATGACATCGACGAATCGTATCAAGCCGGCGATTTCCGCCAGGATCGGTGTACGGTGGGGGTCCCACGTGAATAAGGAAACGCCCGCCTTGACCTTCTGGTTGTCTTCAACCACGACCACGGCGCCGTAGGGAACTTTGAACCTGTCAAGCTCCCGGTCCTTCGCGTCAAGCAGGGCAATTTCACCGTTTCGCTTCAGTGCGATCACCGCCATTGTACCATCATCACGCTTGATCTGAACCGCGTTTATGTCGCGATACTGAACTTTCCCGACATAGGTAGCTCTCTGCTCTCTTTCGAGAATCGCTCTGGAAGCGACACCTCCGGTATGGAACGTTCTGAGGGTCAACTGCGTTCCAGGCTCGCCGATCGACTGTGCGGCGATGATACCGACGGCCGAGCCCTCTTCGACCAACTGCCCGGTGCTCATGTCCCAGCCGTAGCACTTGGCACAGACCCCAAACGGGCTGTCGCACGTCAGCGGGCTTCTGACCCTGACCGCATCGAGGCCCAGCGCTTCAATCTTTGCCGCCGCTTCCGGATCGATCACCTCATTCTCGTGAACGATCATCTCGTCCGTAATCGGGTTGCGAATGTTGTCCCTGGCCGTTCGGCCGACAATCAATTGAGAAAGAGGAATATCCACCTGCTCGCCCCTGCTGACCGTGCCCTTGGTAATACCTTGCAGCGTCTGGCAGTCACGTTCGATGATAATCACGTTTTGCGATACGTCGATAAGCTTACGGGTCAGATAGCCCGAATTGGCCGTCTTCAAGGCGGTATCAGCCAGTCCCTTACGCGCTCCGTGCGTGGAACTGAAATATTCAAGAACCGTCAGGCCCTCGCGGAAGTTCGACTTAATGGGCGTTTCGATGATCTCGCCGCTGGGCTTGGCCATCAGCGCACGCATCCCGGCAAGCTGCTGAATCTGATCGACGCTTCCTCGAGCGCCCGAGTCACTCATCAGGTAAATCGGGTTCAGGTACGGGGTGCCATCATCTTTCTTGTCGTCTTTGAGACCTCTCATCATCTCGTTGGTGACCGCCACTCGAGCATTTGTCCAGGCGTCAATAACCTGGTTGTATCTCTCGCCCTCGGTCAGCACGCCGTCGTTATAATTCTTCAGGATCTTGCCGACTTTTTTCTCCGTCTCATCGATAATCTCGGCTTTGCGCGCGGGGATCTTCAGATCCGAGATTCCAAAGCTCAGGCCCGCCAGCGTGGCCCATTTGAAACCCAGGTCCTTTATTCTATCCAGCAGATCCACCGTTTCGGCAGAGCCTGCGAATTCGAAGCAATCGCTGATGACCCGGCTGAGCTTGCGCTGAGACATCGTCGCGTTGTAGAACGGCATTCCCGCAGGGAGGATATCATTGAATATGCATCGACCTACGCTTGTTTCGACCATGCTGACGTTGTGAATGTCTTCCGAGTCGCCGACGACTTTCGCTTTGTTGAGCCTGACCCTGATCGGCGTGTGCAAATCGATCTTGCCCAACTCGTAGGCCATCATCGCCTCGAAGGAATCTCGAAACACACCGAGCTTCTTGCTCTCGGGGACCCCGTGCATGGACAGGTAGGTCAAGTAGTAGTTACCCATGACCATGTCTTGCGAGGGTCCAACCATGGGTGAGCCGTTGGCCGGCGAAAAGATGTTCGCGGTGGTCATCATCAGGATATGAGTTTCGGCCTGCGCCTCGACGCTCAGCGGCAGATGCACGGCCATCTGGTCGCCGTCAAAGTCCGCATTGAAGCCCCTGCACGCCAGCGGGTGAAGCATGATGGCGTTGCCCTCAACCAGCACGGGCTCGAACGCCTGAACACCCATACGATGGAGCGTGGGGGCGCGGTTGAGCAGTACAGGGTGCTGATGAATGACTTCTTCCAGGATGTCCCAGACCTGCTCGTCTCGTCGTTCAATCATTCGCTTGGCACTCTTGATCGTGTCGGCCAGTCCATGCTGCTTGAGCTTGCGAATGATGAACGGCTGATAAAGCTCCATCGCTATTTTCTTCGGCAACCCGCATTGATGGAGTTTCAGGTTGGGACCGACAACAATGACGGACCGGGCCGAGTAGTCCACTCGCTTGCCGAGCAGGTTTTCGCGAAAACGCCCCTGTTTGCCCTTAATCATGTCCGTCAGGGATTTCAGAGGCCGATTGTTGCTACCCAGGACGGACCGGCGGCAGCGACCGTTATCCATCAGTGAATCCACCGCCTGCTGAAGCATCCGCTTCTCATTGCGTATAATCACCTCGGGTGCGTTGAGGTCCATGAGCTTCTTCAATCGGTTGTTTCGATTGATGATCCTGCGATAGAGGTCATTCAAATCGCTCGTGGCGAAATTGTCCCGTTCGAGCAACACTAAAGGTCTCAAATCCGGCGGAATCACCGGGACGACCTCCATGACCATCCACTGCGGCTTGTTCTTGCTCTGCTGCACCTGGTTGATAATTTTGAGCCGCTTTGTCAGCTCCTTGATTTTCTGTTTGCTGTTTGTCTTGATGATCGCCTGCCTGAGCTGGGCGCCGACCTCATCCAAGTCCAGATTCTCCAACAGAGCCTTGATGGCTTCGGCGCCCATCGAGCCCTTGAATGCTTTGCCGTACTTGCTGTTGGCGTCTCTGTACTCCTCTTCCGTAAGCAGTTGCCCGATCTTGAGAGGTGTCTGCCCGGGATCAGTGACGACATATTCCTGGAAGTAGATGATCTTCTCAAGGTCCGTGCTCTTCATGGCCAGGAGGTTCCCAAGCCGATTGGGGATGGCCTTGAAGAACCATATATGCACGACCGGCGCGGCCAGGTTGATATGCCCCATCCGTTTTCTTCGCACGCGGCTGTGTGTGACCTTGACCCCGCATCTGTCGCAAATGATTCCCTTGAACTTCGTGCCTTTGTACTTTCCGCACGCGCATTCCCAGTCGCGCTCGGGCCCGAAGATCCGTTCACAGAACAGCCCGTCCCGCTCCGGTCGATACGTACGATAGTTGATGGTCTCAGGCTTGCGCACCTCGCCGAAGGACCAACTGCGAATATCGTTCGGACTGGCTAACGAAATCTTAACCGAACCGTAATCATTTATGCGATCGTAAATACTTCCCAACATGTAAGGCCCCTTACAATCGATTCCTGACAATTCGACAATCCATAATCCTTCTTACAGAGCGGTGCTTCCAAGCCGTTTCTTTTCGAGCTGAATATTCAGTCCCAGTCCCCGTATTTCATTACAGAGCACGTCGAACGACAGCGGCGTACCGGCTTCAAGCGTGTTTTGCCCCTTGACCATTGACTCATAGATTTTCGTCCGCCCCTCGACGTCGTCGCTCTTGACGGTGAGCATTTCCTGTAGTGCATAGGCAGCTCCGTATCCCTCCAGGGCCCAGACTTCCATTTCCCCGAATCTCTGCCCCCCGGTCCTGGCCTTGCCGCCCAATGGCTGCTGTGTAATCAGGCTGTAGGGCCCGGTTGCCCTCGCGTGAATCTTGTCATCGACAAGATGGTGCAATTTCATCATGTAGATGTATCCGATGGTTGCCCCCTGGTCGAACGGCTCGCCCGTGCGGCCGTCGTACAATTGAGTTTTCAGAACAGGCGGCACATTCACAAAGAACTCATCGGCGGGTGGTATTTGCTTTTGCGCTTCGAGCTCCGCCTTTCGTTTGGTCATATGCTCGTTGGCCTCGCCGGTGAGCTTCTTGATGTCCTCTTCGTTGGCGCCGTCGAACACCGGTGTGACAGCACTGAAGCCCAACACCTTTGCCACCCATCCCAGATGCGTCTCGAGAATCTGGCCCACGTTCATTCGGCTGGGGACACCCAGCGGATTGAGCAAGATGTCGAGCGGCGTGCCGTCCGCCAGGAACGGCATGTCCTCCTCGGGCATAATCTTCGCGATGACACCCTTGTTGCCGTGCCGGCCGGCCATTTTGTCGCCTATCGACAACGTTCTCTTGATCGCTACATAGACCTTGACCATCTCCATTACGCCGCTGGGCAGCTCGTCACCATGCTTCAACGTCTCGATTCCCTGCTTCATTTCCTCCTGAAGATCAACAATCTTGACCCAGAACTTATCCACGATTTTCTGAACGTCATCCCGCAGCGAGGCAGGTTTGACCCACTTCGTGCTGAAGTTCTCGATCTGCTCGTAAATGACCTCGTCATCGGCGCTGGCGCCTACTTTCTGTCGCGTGGATGGGTCGATAACGTTGACCTCAAACTTGCCCTGGACGATCTCGATCATTTGCCTGAATATCAGGCATTCTTTGGCCCTCATCTGCTTTTCATATTCTTTGACCTGGGCCGCAAGGGTTTTCTTCTGCTCATCTGTACCCGCTCCGCGCCTGGTGAACCGCTCCGTGGTGATCACCACACCCTCATACCCGCTGGGCAGCTCAAGCGAATCATTCTTGACGTCTTCGCCCGCCCTGCCGAATATGGCGTGCAGCAGCTTTTCCTCGGGCGTCAGCTCGGTTTTGCTCTTGGGCACGACCTTGCCGACCAGAATATCGCCGGGACAAATGCGGGTCCCTTCGCGGACCACTCCGTGCTCGTCAAGGTTCCGCAGCGCTCGTTCACTAACGTTGGGAATATCGCGGGTGAACTCCTCTTTGCCCAGCCGCGTTTCGCGCACTTCCGCTGTGAACTCGTCGATGTGAATGCTCGTGAAGCTGTCGTTCTTGCACAGCCTTTCGCTGACGATAATCGCGTCCTCGAAATTGAAACCGTCGAAAGAAACAAATCCAGCCAGGATGTTCTTGCCGAGCGAGAGCACGCCATCGGCGGTGCCACCCCCGTCTGCTATGACCTGCCCGGCCTTGACTTTTTCGCCGAGATGGACCATCGGCTTTTGATTGAGGCAGGTTCTTTCATTTAGCCCGAGAAACTTGGCCAGATGGTATTCATCCGTGTGATTTATGACGATCCTGGTCGCATCGACGGCGGTGACTACGCCGGCATTTTCAGCACGGACAACCATACTGGAGTTGCGACCCACAACCTCTTCCATACCCGTGCCGACCAGAGGCGGCTCCGTCCTGAGCAACGGGACCGCCTGTCGCTGCATGTTCGAGCCCATCAATGCGCGGTTGGCGTCATCGTGCTCCAGAAACGGGATGAGCGAAGCCGAGATACCCACAATCTGTTTGGGGGAAATATCAACGTAGTCCACTTTCTCACTGGCGACCTGGGCCAGCTCGCCCTTTTCTCTTGCAAGGACAAAACCCTTATGCAATTTGCCGGTCTCCGTGTCCACCGAGGTGGGCGGGGCAAACACCGCTCTCATTTCGTCGTCGGCGCGCAAATACTGCACTTCCTCCGTTACCTTGCCATTCCTGACTTTGCGATACGGCGTGAGCAGGAACCCGTATTCGTCAACCGAAGCGAATATGGCCAACGAGGCAATCAGGCCGATATTCGTTCCTTCGGGTGTTTCGATGGGACAAATTCTGCCGTAATGGCTGATGTGAACGTCCCGGACCTCAAACCCGGCCCGACGTCGATTCAGCCCGCCGGGGCCCAGAGCGGATAAACGCCTTTCGTGAGTCAACTGGCTCAGAGCGTTCGTCTGGTCCACAACCTGACTTAGCTCGCCGCGACCGAAGAAATAGTTGATGCTGCTCGAGACGCTTTTTGAATTGACCAGATCCGCAATGCGCACAGCCTCTTCGCTGTCTCTTTTCATGCTCATGCGTTCCTGAACGGTTCTGCGCAGCTTCAGCAGGCCCTTTCGGATTTCGTCGGCGGCCAGCTCATCGATGGTCCGCAGCCTTCGATTGCCCAGATGGTCGATATCGTCAACCTCGCCGTCGTTGTTCCGCAGCGCCACGATGTATTTCATCGTGCCCAGGAAGTCTTCGGGGCGCAACGTCATCTCATTCTCGTCAACGGTCTGGTTGAATTTCCGATTGATGCGGAACCGGCCCACCTTGCCCAGACGGTAACGGTTCGAATCGTAAAACTTCTCGGCGAAGAACAGCCGGGCCTTTTCTTCGTTGGGCGGATTGCCGGGCCTCAATCGCACGTAAAACTTCAGGAGAGCCTGCTCATGACTCTGGCAATCATCTTCCGCAAGGGTGTTCAGAATGATGGTGTCGCGAACACCCTCTATCACCTCTATGGTCTCGGATTCTTTCGTCTTCTTGGACGTTTTCGACTTTTTGTCGCCCTTTGCCGCGGACTTTGCGAGCGCCTCCTGCACGAGGGAAATCTTGTCGCTTATTTGCGCGCCGGCCTTGACGATAATCTCGCCGGAGTCTGTATCTACAACAGGTTCAGCGGCCCACATCGTCGGCGTCAGTTTCTCCGCTGGCACGGCAACCGCAGGATAGAACAGGCGTAGAATCTGCTCTGTCGTCCCGTAGCGCGCGTCCATGGCGCGTAGGAACACCGTTGCCGGTATTTTGCTGGATTGGTCAATTCGGACCACCAACGTATCTTTGGTGGTGACCCCTATTTCTATCCAACTACCCCTCTCAGGGATCACTCTGCCCCCGTGCAGTACTCTGTCGCCTTCCTTGCTCTCGATGAGAAAGTCAACGCCCGGACTTCGGTGAAGCTGGTTCACAATGACGCGCACGGCCCCATTGATGATAAATTCGCCGCCGCCTATCATGACGGGCATCTCACCGATATACATCGCCTGTTCAGCCAGGTCCTGGCCTTCTTTGCTTCGCAGTCTGCACCAGATTTTCATCGGGTAGCCGTACGTCAGGCGCAACTGCCGACACTGGGTAGGCGTATAATGCGGTTTTTCCAGCTCGTAGTAGAGATACTCCAGGAGCATTTTTTTGTCGTAGCTCTCGATAGGAAACGTCTCCCGAAAAAGAGCTTCCAGTCCGATGTTCGCTCTCTTGGTCGGCGGCACGTCTTTTTGCAGGAACAGATCGTAGCTTTTCCTCTGTGTCGCCACCAGGTCCGGGATTTCGACGGCGTCGCGTACCTCGCCAAAATCACGAATGACCGGGCTTGCCTTATTCTCGCGCATTGCTCATCTCCAGCACTAAATGCCCCAACTACTACGCAGGAGCAGTCTCATTCGTCCCCAATGCCGGCCCCTGCCGGGACAGAGGCGAACTGCTCTTTGCTCATGCCAATTCCACGACGGCACCGGCAGCCTCGAGCTGCTTCCGCGCCGCCTCCGCATCTTCCTTACTGAGTCCCTGCTTGACCGGCTTCGGAGCGCCTTCCACAAGGTCTTTGGCTTCTTTCAATCCCAGTCCGGTCAGCGCTCTGACTTCCTTGATCACCTGAATCTTCTTATCGCCGAATTGCTTCAGAATCACATCAAAGGTGGTTTTCTCCTCTTTTGCCTCAGCCGGCCCGGCTGCAGCAGGTCCCGCCATCATCACGGCGCCGCCGGCGGCGGGCTCGATACCGTACTCCTGCTTGAGATAGTCGCCCAGCTCCTTGGCCTGCATCAATGTCAAGGTCACTATTTTGTCACCGAGCTTCTTGACGTCGCTGCTCCATTTTTTGGCCGACTGCTTGGACTCGGTCGCTTCCACTGTACCTTGTTCTTGAGATTCTTTTACTTGTTCTTCCGCCATTTCTGTCAACTCCTATCACTTAAGACCTGGTGGTAGCCGAGACTACGCCGTCTCGTTTAACCCGTCGTCAAAAGGGACAGCCACACAGGCAGTTCGTATTTCGCTTTATGCCGCTTGTTTCTCACCACCCTCGGCAATCGTATCGATGCAACCAGCAACAGTCTGAGCTGGACCGGCCAAAATCGCGGCCAGTCTCCTCGCCGGCGATTGCGCCAACATGACGATTTGACCTAATAGCTCAGCACGTGTCGGCATCTTGGAGAGTCCTTCCGCCGCCTTGGCATCCAAAGCCGCACCGTCAAGAAAGGCCCCTTTCAGCTCAATCTGCGGAATCTTCTTTGCCCACCCGACCACCTCCTTGGCCACATCGACGATGCTGTCGCCGCCGTAGGCGACTGCACAGGGACCGCTGAACAGCGTTGCCGCCGGCTCCATCCCCTGGCCGCATAACGCTCTTTTGAACAGAGAATTCTTGACTACCGCCAGGCCAATTCCTTTTTGCAGGAGTTCACCCCGCATCAGATTGTTGCCAGTCCCTTTGACGCCCTTCATGCTGACAACCAGGAATTCCCGCACGTTCTGGTCAACAATTTTTTTCTCCAACTGCGCCTGCAGCAACCCTTTTACGTACTTGCTCATCCTATTCACCTGCACTTTTCTCTATCTGTCAAACACACACGCATCGATGCAAGAAAATCAAGCACCAAAACGTGAAACACACTCAAAACGCAAATACAAGATATTCGAGATTTCGACGATCCCGTGCCCTCTGCCGTCTTGTCGAGAACCAACCCTTTTGTGTTCGTCTCGGATTTTGCACACGAGACTTCAAGCCCCGCCCGGCACATCATGATTTACGATTCACATACTCAGGGCGATGCCGGGACCCATCGTCGAGGACAAACATACCTTCTTTATGTAGGTGCCCTTTGCCGTGACGGGCTTAATCTTCTTGATATGCGCAACAAACGCCTCGACGTTCTCGATGAGTTTTTCCGGCGCGAAGCTCTGCTTGCCAACAACAGCATGGACATTGCCGCCCGCGTCATTTCTGAACTCGACTTTACCGGCGGCAAACTCCGAGATCGCTGTGACAATATCGGCAGCCACAGTGCCATTCTTGGGTGAAGGCATCTTTCCCTGCGGTCCGAGCACGCGACCGAGCTTGCCTACTTTTCCCATGACCTTTGGCGAAGCGATCGCTACGTCGAAATCCGACCAGCCCTCCGAAACCTTCTTGACCAGGTCATCGCAGCCGGCCTCAATGGCGCCTGCCTTCCGGGCCGCCTCGACGTCTGCATCCTCACAGAAGGCAATCACTCTTTTCTGCTTGCCGATTCCGTTGGGCAAAGACACAGAGCCCCGAACCAACTGATCGGCCTGCTTGGGATCGATGCCCAGCCAGAGCACACATTCGATGCTTTGGTCGAATTTCACCGACTTGAACGACTTGATCTTCTCAACCGCCTCACGCAGGCTGACTGCGTCTTTGCCCACCTGTTGCGATTCACTCTTGTATCTCTTGCTTTTCGTTTGCATGGAATACATCTCACATTGACTACGATCTTCTTACTAATCGATTACTTCTATGCCCATGCTTCGGGCCGTCCCTCTGATGATTTTCTCGGCCTGCCCCAGATCATAAGCGTTCAAGTCCTTGAACTTGGTCTCCGCGATTTTGCGAACCTGTTCGGCGGTGACTTTTCCGACCTTCTCCTTATTCGGGGCGCCGCTGCCTTTTGCGATTTCGGCAACTTGCTTGAGCAGCACCGCCGCCGGCGGGCTCTTGACTTCAAACGTAAAACTCTTGTCCTTATAGACCGTTATCACCACCGGCACCGTCGTGCCGTTCAGGTCCTTCGTTCGCTCGTTGAACTGCGAAACGAATTGACCTATGTTGACGCCGTGCTGGCCCAAAGCGGGCCCGATGGGCGGAGCGGGTGTCGCCTGTCCACCCGACGCCTGCAACTTAATTGTCACTGCTACCTCTTTGGCCATTCTTCACCCTTTGATTCTTAGGTTCTTGATCTGGACACCTGGAATTTTCGATTGCGAATGCAACTACACCTTTTCGATCTGCCAATACTCTATGTCGAGCGGCGTGCTACGGCCGAATATCGTCACGATGACATTCACGATCCCTCGCTCGGAATCAATCGAATCGACGACTCCTTCGAAATTCTCGAAAGCGCCTTCTCGAATCTTGATCATATCACCCTTCTTGAATTCAACTTTGATGCTTGGTGCTTCCTCGGGCTTTTCCGCCTCGAGAAGCATCTTTGCCACATCCGTATCCCGCATGGGCGTCGGCATTCCTTCAGTTCCGATAAAATCGCCGACTCCGCCGGTCCCTTTGATCATGAACCACGCCTTTTCCGCAACCCGGCCGTCCTCGGTCGGTTCCATCTCCATGAATACGTAGCCTGGATATAGCTTCCTCTTGTGGACCGTCTGCTTGTTGCCGCGGATGCGTTTGATCCGCTCGATGGGAACCTCAATTCGGCCTATGATATCGCCCAGCTCCTCCCTTTCCACCTTCTGCATCAGAGCGTCCCTGACTTGCACTTCTTTATTCGCTGCAACTCGTAACACGTACCACTGCATACTGACACCTTCTCTCACATCTGACCCGAGATACGATATCAACTCAGGAGCCACCCAAAAAACGCGCTGAAGCCCACATCCGTGGTTCCGAGAAGGGCCGCCATGATGACTACAACCACAATAACGACGAATGTCGAAACAGCAATCTCCTGCTTGCTCGACCAGCTCACTTTTTTCATTTCGCCTTCGGCAGCAATAAAAAAATCAGCCACCGAGGATTTGTTGACGAGCCAGAAGACTACGAAGGCCAGAATGACAAACAGGCCGGCGGGGACCATCGTGGCAATCCAGAGCGTTGTCCTGTTGCTCAAACCCCACGAGGCAACCTCCAGCTTCCTGTAAAGGCGAAAACACCCTATTCCCACAACGACCGCTACGGCAAAAGCACTCCAAAGCCTTGTGTACTTGCCCTGGCCCCGTTTATAAATATCAAAAACCATATTCACCTCGTATGCACTTATCAGAAGCGAATTTACCTACTCTCGCATCTCACTTAGCGCTTCAAAACAGGCCAGGAGGGAATCGAACCCCCAACCTTCGGTTTTGGAGACCGACGCTCTGCCAGTTGAGCTACTGGCCTACTCAGTTGATTTTCCGTTGTCTTCTTTACTCACGCTCGTCGAGACGCCAATAATCCGCATCTTTCAACCGGCACACTATTTGCGTCGAAGCTTGTGAACAGTATGCTTGCGCTCGGTCTTGCAGAATTTCTTGAGCTCTAATTTCGGCGTACCTTCCGCGACGCTAACACTCGTACGATAGTTTCTGCTGCTGCACTCGCTGCATTCCATCCAGACATATTCTCTCTTGCTTTTCTTCGCCATAAGAGTCGTTCCAACCAAACAGGGCCACCCACGTACAAAAGGCCGGGTCGCCATACCCATACGCGCCAAGGCGCATCCGGCCCCTGTGAGCACCCTTGTTCTTGACGCCTGCCGATCCCGGAGAGTTGCTCAAAAGCACTCAAGCAAGGATCTTCGTCACCACGCCGGCCCCGACCGTACGGCCACCCTCGCGAATCGCAAAGCGAAGCCCTTCCTCCATGGCAATCGGGGAAATAATCTCCACTTCCATCGCTATGTTGTCACCCGGCATGCACATCTCTGCACTCTTGCCCTCCCGGCTCATCAGCGAAAGGACCCCGCCCGTGACATCGGTTGTTCTGAAATAGAACTGAGGTTTGTAATTCGGGAAGAACGGCGTGTGGCGGCCGCCTTCATCCTTGCCCAAGACATAAACCTCAGCCTGAAACTTGGTATGCGGCGTAATGCTGCCGGGAGCCGCGATAACCTGCCCCCGCTCCAAGTCTTTCTTTTCCACGCCTCGCAACAGCACACCGATGTTATCACCGGCCTGGCCTTCATCGAGCGTCTTATTGAACATTTCTACGCCCGTCACAACGGTCCTGCGAGTCTCTTTGGAAAGTCCGATGATCTCAATTTCCTCGCCGGTGCGGACCCTGCCCCGCTCCACGCGGCCTGTACCGACCGTCCCCCGGCCCTTAATGCTGAAAACGTCTTCAACCGGCATCAGGAAAGGCTTATCTACCTCACGCGGCGGAATGGGGATGTACTTGTCCATTGCATCGAGCAACTCGATGATCGGCTTGCAGGCCGGGTCGTCCAGACTCTCAGCCCTCATGGCCGCAATGGCCGAGCCGCGGATCAATGGAACGTCGTCGCCGGGGAACTCATATTTGTTCAACAGGTCGCGTATTTCCAGCTCGACCAAATCAATCAGCTCCGGGTCGTCCACGAGATCCACCTTGTTGAGAAAGACCACAATGCACGGCACGTTCACCTGGCGAGCAAGGAGAATATGCTCCCGGGTCTGCGGCATCGGGCCGTCGGCGGCGCTGACCACCACAATCGCACCGTCCATCTGGGCGGCCCCGGTAATCATGTTTTTCACGTAATCGGCGTGACCGGGACAGTCTATGTGGGCGTAATGCCGATTTTCCGTAACGTACTCCACGTGTGCCGTAGAGATGGTCAGAATCTTTGTCGGGTCGCGCCGGCCCTGGGACTCCGACGCCTTGGCGATTTCGTCATAAGACTTGAACTTGCACAGCCCTTTGAATTCCATCACTCGCGTCATCGCCGCCGTCAGAGTCGTCTTGCCGTGGTCCACGTGACCGATTGTTCCAACATTGATATGTGGTTTTGTCCGCTCAAATACAGCTTTAGCCATCTTGTTATAAACCTCCAATGTGCCGGGTTAGCATTTACTATTCCCTGTCTGATTCCTCAAGAAAACTTCTGTTCTACCTCATATAGTCAACTCACAGCCAAGATCACTGACCCCTCGTGCAAAACAGCTCTGGCTAAAGCCGTTTCTGCCCTGCGGATGCTCTCTCGGCTCGGCCCGCTTACATTTAGCTGCTGATGGGGCTTGGACCCATGACCTCGTCCTTACCAAGGACGCGCTCTACCACTGAGCTACAGCAGCAACACCTTGTTCACCAGCCAATGCTATTACAGTGAATCAGGTCGATACAACTCTTGCACCCGGTCACAAACCGGGAAACAGAAACTACACCCCTTTTCCTACCCCATCGACTTACAGACGGAGCGCAGGAATCACTTGTTTTCCAAGGTTATTCGAGCAATTAAATCGAATACTATATTCCAAGCAGGCCACGAGTGCAAACACAAAAAACGGAAAAAATTGGAAAAATTCCAAAATTTTTGTTTTTCCCACGCTCCCGTGTGAAAGTGAACCGGTTCGGGTCTTGTGTTGCGAACACCTCAAAACCGCCCTCAGACTCTATCTGGAGCCCTGGACGCCGAACCGCGCATCGGCAAAATTCATGTACTGCTGCCAATCATATTCAGTCAGAGCGTGCCCGCCCGAGCGGATATGGTAGCCCATCATGCCCTTTTGAATAGGGCGATCGAGGTCAGGCATCTGCTCGCTTCCCAATCCATCCACACCGAGCAGACCATAAACAGGGCCGGCGTGTTTGCAGGCCAGAAACTCCCCGAGCGGATCGGCCCACAGATCTTGGTCCGCGCTGGCCACATACGCGGGGCGAGGTGCAACCAGGGCAATAAGCATGTGTTGATCCACCGGCAGATCATCTTCCTTGCCGTTGTACTTTTTGAAATTATCACAAAACCAATGAGGAAAGCTGGTGTTGATGCGTTCCACCGTCTCGCCGAACCGCCGACGGCTCAGGGCCGCCCCGCCGCAGCCGGAGTCGTTTGATATCACGATGGCAAATCGCTCGTCCTGAGCCCCGGCCCAAAGAGCGGTTTTCCCCAGCCGCGAGTGCCCGAGCACGGCAATGCGCTTCGCGTCGATGTCGGCATCGGTCTCAAAGTAGTCCATGGCCCGGCTTAATCCCCAGGCCCAGGCGCCGATGGAACCCCACGCATCCGGCCCACGGCGGCCTTCGCGCATCTTGTCGAATACCGGGTGCACGCCATTCTTGAAACCATCGTGAAAATCAGGATCGATATCGCCGTAATAGATCGTCGCAAGGCCGTAACCCCGCGCAAGAATTATCCCGACGGGATAGCTTGAGGAAGCGGTGCCCCTGGATTCTTCCGTCGCCCGGTTGTCCACGACGCCTTTCCCCGGTCGCATCCAGCTTTGTGATAGCTTGATGGCCGGGTCGGGGCCGATTGTGTGATTGCCGCCGAAATTCAAGAGGACAAAGGTCGGAACGGGTGTCTTGGCGGCATTGGGCAGGTAGATGAGTATATCCATCGTCGGCCCAGTTTTTTCGCCGCTGAAGTAAACCGACACCTGTTTGCGTGTGGCCGTGCCTCCAAGTGCTTTTCGGTCAAGGTCAAAAACCTCAAATGCCATGTTCTTCGGCCGGTCGATGGGCGAACGGCCATAGACCTGGGCTCGGAATAATTCGAGTATTTCCGGCCGGCGCTTTACCCGCCAAGCCTGCGCATCGGTCACTTGCGTGCCATCAGATGCCACGAGCAGATCGGGTAAGTCGTATTTCGGGACTTTCTGCTCCTCATAGTTTATCTGCGCTCGCTGTTTCTGGAGTTTGGCGACCAGCTCAGAGGACGCTTTCCAGCCCCCCTTTGCCTCGCCGGCACAGCAGGGGTCTTTGACGCAGAGAGAAACGATGCAGACAACGATTGATAACGTCGCGAATAAGTTGTGTTTGACCATACAATGAGCCTCCAAATCTGCCGGTTTGTTTCATTTTAGCCGCCCGCACTGTGGTCGGTCAATACTCCAACCGGTAGATTTATGACACAAATTTCGCCCGCAAGGCGAATTTGACATCACCTCGTCCGCCCGACACCGCGCAAGCCCATTGAAACGCAGGCAGTCGGCCCAACCTATTTCCACCCCGCGAGGTAAGAACCTTTTCCTCTTTCCGGAGTATCGCAACCAATCCGAAATCGCTCAGACTTCGTGGAAAACGGATCGAACCGGGCCCCATCTTTCCTGCAGAATTTGGCGGCTTCGACGGTATATGTTCCCCCCGCTGGTGTCCTGGTAACCGTCAGGCAAAAGGGCTCCATGAAATCCACTGAAACGACCTCCAACTCGACGTTCTCCCAGTCGAACGAATCGTTGTTCGATATGACAAATCTCGCTCCCGCGAAGGTCACCTTGGCATTCAAGCGAACCGTCGAACTCTCTGATGGGTGTTCAAGAGGGGAAAGATTCTTTCCGCCGGGCGTTCCGCGGAACAGAACGATGCCAAGCAGGATGCCTACGACCATCACTTTCAGCGCGACGGGACAGCGAATCTTTCGACCAAATCGAAGGCCCTCCTGATAATGAAGCTGCTCAAGGCGGCTCTCAATGGATTCTTCCTCTAACTTCGCACCGCAGAAAAAGCACTTGGCCGCCCCCGCGTCGATCTCCTGCCCGCAGAATGGACATTTCTCCGTTCCCATGTCCGCTCTCCACCAAGAATCCCACTCTTTCCCTGCGAGGCCGATACGTTCAGATCGAAGAACGCCAGTGCACCGTCGCGCCACACCACGCTTGTTTACGAATGCAGATAAGCCGTGTTCATCTGGCTTTCATCAGAATCCTGAAAAGCCGGAGCTGCTCATTATTGTTCTGAGTGCGCCCCGCCCGGAAGAAGAACTGTGGCAGAGGTGTCAGGCTATTCCGAGTCACCGAGGGCTACTGCGACTCTTCGGCTTGCCTGGCCTTGGTGAGGCCGGCCTTCCAAGCGCTAAGCCGCTGCTGCCATTTCGGCCTGCCTTTGGGAACCTTCACGGTTTCCAACGCCTTTAGAACTGCAGCCGGATCAGCGCCGATCGGCGGTTGAGTAAAATAATCGTTGAACGACTGCATCATGTTGTTGCTGAGGTCCAGGTCCGCCTTCGATAGATAATCCTCGACCAATCCGGCGAGGGGCTCTCCTTTCGAAGCCTTCAGGCACGCATCCAACAGCTTTGGCAGGATTTCCTCTTTCTCCTGCTTTGTCTTGGCGGCTTCATGTTGCATGCCGAGATAGTCTGCGGCCGGCTCGAACTGCCCCGTGGTGTAGTACAAGCCGGCTAATTTCCTGCGTAGTTCCAACCTGAATTCGCCGGCAGCACCAGCCTCCGCCGCTCTGAGAAAAGCGATCTTATACTCGTCACTCAGCTTGCTGCTGTCCGAGGTGAGCTTATCCGCCCACACCTTCCAAGTTTCCGCGTCGGAGTCCTTGAGTATTTTCAACATCGCCTGCCAGGCCGGTTCGCCATCGGCGTTCACACCTAATTTCTCCGACAGCCAGCCTAAATCGTCCTTTACTGATCCGACTTCGCCGGCGAGGGCTATCACTTTCTTTCTAAGTACTGCGCTGGGATCATTGGCGAGGTTTCTCAGCAGCCCCAGAGCGTATGCTTTGTCTATGTAGATAAGGCCGTCAGCCGCCACCTCACGGACAAAATCCGTCTTGTCGTTCAAAGCAGCTTCAAAGAGTACAGGGAACTGCTTCCTGGCCTGGACTTTGTGGACGCTCTGCGGTGCGCACAGGGTGGCCATCGCGCTGAGCAGCTCTCCCCGCAGAATTCCGTCGGAATCGTTCTTGAGCCGGCTGTATGTCGCAGCAAGCAACGCGAGATATCTGTCAGCATCCTTGGGCATCAACCCATCCTGCCCAAGAAGCTTCCTCATAACTTCGGCTCCCTTCCTTGCTTTCACCGGCGTCTGATCGGCTACGTACTTTTCCGCCCATTCCAGCGTTTGCTGTCTGACCTCCACAGGAATCTTGATCGCGGAATTCGGCAAAAAGGCAATGTAGCACGCATCCCCAAGGGCGCCGAAAAGCGCCGTAGCAACCTCGTCGTCCTGTTCGGCCTCAAGCTGGGCCAGCAGAGACTGGGCCGAGTTTACCTCCCCCATAACAGACAGCATCGCGGCAGTCTTAAGCCGAACGGCCCTGTCAGGATCCGAGATCAAGCTGATCAGCACGGGACCCAGTTTTTCCGGCAGCTTCGTTCCAGGCGCCGCACGCCATTCATACGCCCTTTCCAGTGCCCACAGCCTAGCTTCCGCTTTCGGACTGCGCAGATGCTCATCCAGGAATGCGGTCTTGGCCGCATCGTCGGCGACGGCGCCATACAGCTTGTCCAATGCTGCCAGGTAGCCCCCTCGCCAAAAATCCAAATCACTCCTGAACTGACGAATCTGTGATTCCTGGCGAATCAGCCAATCTCGCAAAAACTCGTTCTTTGTCTTGCGCCTGAGCTCGGGGATGATGATGGTCTCGCGCGTCTGAGCATCTCTGCCCACCGGTATGCTCAGGAATCGCAGAGCTTCCTCCGCAGTCCCGGCTACCTGCTTGTCGGGATCGTCAACCAGTCTGATAATCTGAATCGTGGCATTCATGTCCGGCCGCAGCTTCAGCGCGCGTATAGCATTCAATCTTATCTTGACCGGTCTTGAGGCATCCGTGGCTGTGTCTTCGAGCAGCTTGCCGATTTTCTCATATTCGAAGATTAGGGTGGCTTCGGCGGCCAACTGGGCCTCGTCTTCGAGCTCCGTGTCCAGGACGCCCAGCAGGGGCTGCATGAAATCCTCCTTGTTTTTCACCAGCTCCTCCGGCGACCGTGTTTGAATCAGCGCCTTGCAAACAGCCATGCGTGCAGCACTATTCTTGGCTTGCTTGAGTGCGTCAAGGAGTGTCTTTCTGGCCAAAGGATTGTCACTGAAGAGCATTACACTGGCGGCTTTTACGCGTTCCTCTTCACTCGAACCTTGAAGCAAAGCGAATACATCCAACTCCTCGTCCGATTTGGCCAGTATGGGCGGCGTATTTGTGTCGGCGGGCAAAACGGGCTTGTCGGCTGCGATGCACAGATGCCAGGACCCTATAACCAGGATTAACACAGCAAGATGTGACCGCCTTGTACTCATCGATGACCTCAGACAAGCCGCCAGTTCCCTCTCTGCGAGGTCCTGTTCATCAATTCTTGTATCATACTAATGCGGAAATCCGCCCAAGTCAAACAATTTCGTATAACTGCACGAAAATCGATAACGAACGATGCATTTACGGCCTCGGATGGAACTTCCTGTGCATCTCTCTGAGTCTTTGCTGGTCAACGTGCGTATAAATCTGCGTCGTCGCGATGTCCACGTGGCCGAGCATTTCCTGCACACTTCGCAAGTCCGCCCCCCCGGCCAGAAGGTGCGTTGCAAAGCAATGCCTCAGCGTGTGCACGGTCAAGTTCCTGGGCATCCCCGCCCGGCCCGCGTGTTTCTTGACCAGCCTCCAAATCTCAATGCGACCCATGGGCCGGCCTGTCCGGGAAAGCAGCAAAAAGTTGCCGCTGAAGGGTTTGGCCAATTTCGGCCGGAGGTCCGCCAGGTACTTCAGAACCGCGGTGACAGCCACTTTCCCTACAGGTACGACTCGCTCCTTGTTGCCTTTGCCGAGACATCGCAGGTAGCCAATGTCAAGGTTCAGGTCCGAAATCTGCAGGCCCGCCACCTCGCTGGCGCGTATGCCGGTGGCATAGAGCAGCTCAAGGACGGCTTTGTCGCGAAGATAGAAAGGTTCGTCGGGAGAAGGGGCTTCCAGCAGATCGACCACTTGCTTCTGGCTGCACACACTCGGCAGTCTCTGCCAGAGCTTCGGGCTTTCGAGGACCGCCGTGAAGTCGTCGTCGATCAAGCCCGTGAATCGGGCAAATCGAAGAAACATCCTCACCGCAACCAGCGCGCGTTTGACCGAGCCCTCGCTCTTTTGCTGCTGAGACAGGGTCCCCAGGTGCTTCTGAATTGCCGGCGGACCGATTTGCCGCAGGTGGCGGATCCCGGCGGCCTTGCAGTACGTCAGAAAATCCCGCAAGTCGCGGCCATAGGCCAGAACGGTGTTCTCGGACAAACCCGCTTCGACGGTCAGATAACTGAGGAAGCTCTTGACGTCCTGGCCCAAAGGCAAGGAGAGAATCTTTTCACCCACCGATTGCATCTGCGTCGAAGGCATTTCGGTACTCGCAGCTCGGCCCCGAGCGAGGGCGCGAGCAATAGCTTGTCGTTCATTAGACGTTTCGCGCTGCACTACTGTCATCGGCACAAGGATGGGCGAGCCTTTAGTTAGCATGCCACAAGCTCGGCAAATAAGCGAAACCAGCAAACAATGGCAATTGCCCTTGCGTTTGCAGGTCAATGCAAATACAATTATCCGGCATGGGAAGCACCGAGTTGAATCGTCGTGTGTTTTTACAGCATACAGCGTTTGGCACGCTGGCGATATCGGGCGTCGCCGGGCCCGCCCTTAGCGCCGATTCAACAACCGAGAAGCTGCCCCCCGTCCGGGCGATTACGCACGGCCCCAAATTCCACTGGTTCAGCTACTACGACAAGCTCCAGTTCAACCCCACCGGTCGTCATGTACTCGCAATGGAGGTCGATTTCGAGCATCGCAGCCCAAAACCGGACGACATCATCAGAATCGGCATGGTGGATTTGCAAGACGGCGACCGATGGATAGAGCTGGACCGCAGTAGCGCATGGTGCTGGCAGCAGGGCTGCATGCTCCAGTGGCGGCCTGCCCCGTCCGGCGATAAGCAGGGGCAAATCATCTGGAACGACCGGCAAGACAACAAGTACGTTTGTCATATTCTTGACATCAAGAGCCGCGAAAAGCGGACTTTGCCCTGCCCCATCTACACGGTCAGCCCCGATGGGCGCACCGCCGTGGCACCGGATTTTCGCCGTATCCAGGATATGCGCCCCGGCTACGGGTACGCCGGCCTGCCCGACCCGCACGCGGAAGACCCCGCTCCGAAGGATTCCGGCATCTTCCGAGTCGATCTCGATAGCGGCAAACAGGATTTGATCGTATCCCTGGCGGATATCGTCGCCTTCGGCAAGATCCCCGATGATCCCAAAGACGCCAAGCACTGGTTCAACCACCTGCTGTTCAACCCGGATGGCTCGCGATTCATCTTTCTGCATCGCTGGCGGGCGCCGGGACAGTCCGGCTTCAGCACGCGCATGCTGACCGCCGGGACTGACGGGACCGATGTTCGCGTCGTCGATCCTCACGGACAAACCTCCCATTTTATCTGGCGCGATCCCAGGCATATCCTGGCCTGGGCCTGGCACCCTTCGCACGGCAACGCGTTCTACCTCTACGAGGACGGCACAGAGAAGGTCGAGATCGTCGGCCAGGGGGTGATGACAAGGAACGGGCACTGCACGTACCTGCCGGGCAATCGGTGGATTCTCAACGACACTTATCCTGACAAAGAGCGAAAACAGAACGTTTATCTTTATCATGTAGCAACCGGTAAGACCGTGCCGCTCGGCTACTTCCATTTGCCGCCCGAATATAACGGTGAATGGCGCTGCGACACGCACCCGCGCTTCAGCCCGGACGGCCGCAGCGTGGTGATCGACTCACCCCACGGCGGTAACGGCCGACAGATGTACCTTATCGATATCAGCGCAATCGTCGGTTGAATTTGGCCATGAGCGGACAGAGAATGCAAAAGAACCAGGAGCACAAGACAGGTAGGATGGGCAGGTATTCCTGCCCATGCGGTTCATTATTCGGGAATTACAATAACGGGCCGCCCGCTCAGCATGGGCAACGAGTTGCCCATCCTACGAGTCAGTGCATCTATGCCCTTATAAGCTTCACACTCGTCATGGCAGGTTGCGCCCAGCCACAGCGAGAGACAACAGCCAGCCAGGTTTATGTGCCGGACATCGGCAAAGCCGAAACCATGGCGCTTGTCGAGGACGTCCTGGCCAATATGCACTTTGCCATAGAGAAATCCGATATCCAGAGCGGCGCGATAAGAACCAGGCCCTTGTCGGGTGCGCAGTTCTTCGAGTTGTGGCGCAGCGAGAACGTCGGTCCCGATAACAGCTTTCAGGCAAATCTTCACACCATCCGCCGGACCGCGGAATTAGACATAAGCCAAAACGCGGGGCAATTATGTATCGGCTGCATCGTCCGGGTCCAAAGGTTATCCCTGCCGGAGCGACAACTCCGCAGCAGTGCCCGCGGATACGAGATGTTCTCGCGAAGCAGCTCTGTGGTGCAGAGACTGGAGCTTCATCCGGAGCAGGAGAAAAACCTGGCTTGGATCGAGCTGCGTAACGACGTGCCCCTTGCGAAGGAAATCTTGAGCCGGATTGAAGCGCGAATCGCTTCCCGAACGAGCGACGAGCCACAAGCAACGGGGGGCGGGACATGAGGGTGTTGGTCTGTGGCGGAGCGGGATATATCGGCAGCAATATGACCGTCATGCTGGCCACGCAGGGATATGAGCCGGTCGTCTATGACAACCTGAGCAGAGGCCATCGAGCGGCAATCCGGAACGTTGAGTTTGTCCTGGGCGATTTGGCGGACTATGATTTGCTTGTCGAGACGCTCAAGAAATACCGTATCGAAGCCGTCATGCACTTTGCCGCCTTCATCGAGGTCGGCGAATCGGTTCGCAAGCCGCTGGAGTACTATCGCAACAATCTTTGCTGCACACAGAATCTCCTGTCGGCAATGGAGGCAGAGGGCGTGAGGAAGTTTGTTTTCAGTAGTACCGCGGCCGTTTACGGGATCCCTGCAAGCGTGCCGATTCCCGAAGATTCGCCGACTGAGCCGATAAATCCTTACGGCCAAACCAAGCTGGCGGTCGAGAAGATGTGCCACCACCAAAGCCGCGCGGGTAAGCTCGCCTATGCCTCCTTGAGATATTTCAACGCCTGCGGCGCCGGCGACAACGCCACACTTGGCGAGGACCACTGCCCTGAATCGCACTTGATCCCGTTGGTCATCCAGGCCGCAATGGGAAAACGCCGCGACGTGAGCATCTACGGAACCAACTACCAGACGCCTGACGGAACCTGCATCCGCGACTACGCCCACGTCAGCGATCTGTGCAGAGCACACCTGCTGGCATTAGATAAGCTGGACGAGCAGCCCGAGCTGATATATAACCTGGGCAACGAAAAGGGGTACTCTGTAAGGGAAGTCATTGAAACCGTTAAGAAGGTATCCGGCAAAGACTTTCGCGTTGTTGAGGCGGACCGCCGAGCGGGCGATCCACCGACATTGACGGCGGATGCAAAAAGGGCGAAGGGTGAGCTGAACTGGAAAACTGAATGGCCCGAGCTTGAAGGGATAGTCTCGACCGCCTGGCAGTGGCACACCAGCCATCCCGACGGTTACCAGGACTGAGCTCGTGTTACAATGATGAAGCAGGGAGAAAGAAATGAGCGGAACGTTTGTTGGAATAGATGTCGGCGGAACGAATGTCAAAATCGGCTTGTTTGATACCGAGCTGAAGCTCATCTGCAAGACGTCGGTGACAACCGACGCGGACATGGGCCCGAAGGTCGTCATCGACAAGATGGCCAAGACCGTTGAAGAACTCGTGGCCAAGGCCGGTCTGACACTCAGGGATATTATCGCGGTCGGCATCGGAACGCCGGGGCCCGCCAAGTACAGCGAAGGCATCATCATAAAATCCACAAACATGCCCAAATTCAAGAACGTGCCGATCTGCCGGATGCTCAACGAGAAGCTCGGGGCGCCGATCATTTTCGATAACGACGCTAACGTCGCCTGCTGGGGCGAATACGCGGTCGGGGCCGGCAAGGGCGTCAAAGACATCGTCTTTTTCACCCTCGGCACCGGCATCGGCGGCGGCATCGTCAGTAACGGCGAGCTTGTCCACGGCTGTGACGAAAACGGCGCGGAGCTGGGACATACGATCATCTACCCGGACGGCAGGCTCTGCAACTGCGGCCAAAAAGGCTGCGTCGAAGCGTATGCCTCCGCTGATTCGACGGCCAGAAGAGCTACCGAAGCGATCCAAGGCGGGGCCAAGTCCAGCCTCAAGAAGGTCCTGGACCAGAAGGGAAAGATTACGAGCAAGGACGTTTACCAGCATCTCGCATCCGGCGACAAACTGGCCAAAGAGATCACCGACGGGACCGCAAAGGCGCTGGCGATTACCTGTATCAACATGCTGCACGCCACCGAACCCAAGCGCATCGTCTTTGGCGGCGGGATGATCGCCGCCGGTGACATATTACTGAACGGCATAAAACGCTTCTTTGATGAGCATATCTGGACGCTGAAAAAAGAGGCAACCGAGATATGTTTTGCCACGCTGGGCGAAGACGCCGGCATTATCGGCGCAGCGGCTCTGGCTCAATACACCAAACAACAAGGCAAGCTGAAATAGTCTCATATTTGTGGAATCGTATGAATTTCAAATAGTCTCGGTCGGGACTGGTCAATACCGGCAAACCATGACCTTCCGCCGCAGGCTGTTTTCGGTCTTCCGTCCTTCGTCTTCCGTCTTCTGTCCTGCGTCTTGCGTCTTCTGTTGTGGGGCATTGGCTTTGTCTGGCGTCGGCGCCGCGCCAAGAAGAAGCTCGTATTCTCTTTTTTCAAAAGCACTTAGCTCTTCCTTGTCCGCCGCGAATTGGCTTTGTTTTGCGCATTGCGTGTCGGCGGCGTCTGGCCCGCGCGTCAGGCATGCCGTGGCGAGGGCGTCCCGCCCTTGTGTCTGGCGATGGGCGGCAGCCTTCCCTAAGGGAGGGATGGCCGCTTCCGCCTGTGTAGATCCGGCTTGCTCGCTCTTGCGAACATATTGCAGTTTCTTAAGCTCGGCCATCGTCCTGAACAGGCTCGCCTCCAATCGCCGCTCGTACATCGACAGCCGCTCCAGCGCCCTGGCGCCCGCAAAATCCCACATCGCGATATAACCCAGCGCTTGGTCATCATAGCACGTATCCGAGTACTTCGACTTATCGCAAGGCTTGCCGGTTATGAGCGATTCCGACAGCTCCGGACATGAGCCGTTGATCTCCCGCCTGATCTTCACGTCGATAAACTCGTTCTGCATCCGTTCGGTGCGTTTGAGCCGCCAGGTCAGGCTGACGATCCGCCCGGCCAGGACGGTTTCTATCGTTCCTTCGGGCCCCAGCTCGGCCAGCATGTCGTCGCGAAAACCCTCGAAATCCGCAGGATCTTCGCTGATAACCACGTCATAGCGTGAAAAAAGGCCGTGCTTGGTCGCATTTTTTGCCACCGCCGCCTTGCCTTCGGGCGTCTTCGGTCCCGTCGATTTGGCCGCGTTGCGCCGATTGGCCAGAATTTGGGCTTGTGTCGCCATGATGAGACCCTCCGGAATGGTAAATGGTGATTGGTGAATGGTTACTGGTTAATGGTTAATGGTTACTGGTTATGAATCGTCCATGATCCATGCTAATGTATTAGTTTAATAGACACATAACACGAAGTCAAGTAATATAATTGAAATACATAGAAGATAGTCCTTGACTTGCGCCTGTCGCTGCAAAAGCGACACGGTCGATGTGCCCTTGAACGTGGAATCAGCTTTTTTGCACCGAATAGTTAAGAGTTAAGACGCGATCCGCAATTCGACTTAAAACAAGGGCAGACCCCGGCGACTAGCCGGCGACTTACTGAAGCTAGTCACTGGCATTCATGAGCCTCTCTAAAGCCAGCACTATCGAAGGTGAGAATCGTTGCGGGTAGACCGTGAGGTAATAGGGTATCCAATGTTCATACCCTTTGAAATGGTGGGGCAGCTTCTCGCTTGTTCTGACCTCTTGGAGAAGCTGTTCCCAGCTCTGTGGCTGACGCGCCACTGTCTGCACCATTTTGCCTCTCTTGTTATTCCAGAGAAGGTTCTCGTAGCCCCTGTCAGGAACGAATTCGGCGAAGTGCAGGTTAGTAATGGCATGCCAAAGTGACTGCAATTCCCGTCTCATTAGGCGACTAGCTGCAACGACAAGTAGAGAATGGCCGGTTGACGTCTCAATCTCCCAGGGCTCAGGAGATACCGATTGTTGGTGTTTCCCGAGTTCCCGCAGTATGGCCTCTTCGAGAGGTACGTAGACGCCCCAGAGCGGCATAACACCTGGCCCCTTGTGCTTTCGCAGAATGGCAATATGCAGCAGCTCGTTAAACATGTTTTGGCCCAACCTGACGTGGCCGTTGTGGCGGAGATAGGTGCTGGAAAGGAACCTTGGCGGTATGAACGCTTCAGAAGGTATGGCGGAATTCTTGCTAAGACTGGCGACGGTATCGACCACTTTATCCCTCGAATCAGCGTACCACTCACTTGGTCCTCCTAGCTTGTACCATATCCCATGCGCGCTCAATACTCCCCCAAGTACGGTGTTTCTATATGGCGCAACAACTGGTTCCGTGAGGGGGTCTCCCTGGCCAAAATAGTGGGGCTGTCTCAGTTCCTCCATCAGCTTGCCGACGCACCCATCGACCGTCGATTCGAGCAACTCAACTGACGGCTTCCAGTCCTTCTCGGGGATCCGATGTGCGATCGCAGTGGCTCGTATGTAGCAGAACAGCATGACGTACGCTTCTATCTTTGCATACGAATTGAGCATTCGGTCATATGCACCGAGAGCATACTCCCCTATTATAGCCGAGGCTGTAATTGCCCGAATCACCGTATTCCTGTTAGTGTTCCGTGGGTCCCTTCCAACGGGAAGGACTGATCTGATGAGCAAGTCAAATCCAGGTTTGTCCAAAGGCCCATCACCTTTGGCTATCATGAATCCCAAGAGACGGTGGAAGTCTGGAAGCGGCTGAGGCAGAAAGCCGCCTGAGTGTTCAATGAAACTCATCAGTAACTCAGAGCCGGTCCACGTGATTAGCTTTTTGAAGCGTCTCGCCGCCAACTGTCTATTCATCCCAGCAATCCGGGAAGCAACATTCTCGTGAATATAGCCTGTCGTCACCAACAATGGCACGTGTCTTGTTCCCGGCTTCACAGATGGATGGTTGACCGGAAGCTCGGTCAATTCCTCCATTTCAGGCTTGATACTGCGCCAATCGGATACATTTATGTTGCCGCGCTTCAGTTGGATTGCATAGACTGTACCCTGGGAGTTTCTCGCGATGACGTCTTTGCCTTCCTCTGTCGGGCCATGAGTAGTGCTGTGTATTACACTATACCCCATAGCATTCAACAGATGACAAAAGGCGGCCTGGTAACTACGCTCACTGGCCTTAGTCAACCAGTCTTCTATTGCTCTCGCGGTCACGCCATGCGGCCCGTTTTTCCTCGATGACCTGTTCAAGTCGTTTCCTTTGTTCCTCGGTTATATCCACCTGGTTGAAGCTCTCTCTTACCGCGGGTGAGGAGATTAATGTGGGTAAGAGCGGACGCCCTCTGTCATCGAAGTCAATATCTACCGTGTTGAGCAGTTCGATCAATAGGTCAAATGATGGGGGCCGCCCTTGAGCATCGAGTGTCTGACCGGATTCGTCACACACCTCCTCCAGTCTCTTGAAGAAGAACTCTGATTGCTTCTCGGCAAGATGTGCGGCAGTCTTGTCCAGCGCCTCCAGCACAGCTTGAAATCCTCTATCCCGGAAATCATCCAGCTTTAGCTCAAGACGTGAACCAACTCGTTTCATCGGGACATGATCTACACTGCCGTCCAGCCTGTGAAACTCCAGCTTGTGCCCTTCGTGGAGCGGCCGAGCTCTCATCTCTTGGAGTACTCCCGTTCTCTGGGACACCCGCTTGTAGAACCACTTCTCCAGGATGTCACTGACCTGTCTGCGAACGCTCGGGAAATCAGGAAGCATAATTACCCTTTCGTCGCTGGGCGAATTAAAGGTGTCCGGTACATTTTCTCACAGACCCAAGTTCGGTCATTTTGAAATCCGTTGGGCTGATCTGTCATAGGCGTAAGGTCATGGTGCTTTCGCCACGGATTGCCTCTCGTTAAATAGACTCCCTGACACGCAGAGTATTTTATCCATTGTCCCAGGCAAGAACAAACAAATTCAGGAAAATTCGTTTTTCGACAGGATTTACAGGATCAAGGCGAATTTATCGTAGGGAAAGACTTGAAACCACGAATGTCATAGATCCGGCGCTCCTTCGACGGAAACACCAATAAACACTGTTCTTGATTGTTTGTTATCCTGTTGTCCTGTCAGAAATCTAACCGCAGACGTCGTCCTGAGCAACGTCGAAGGAATGCCCGTGCTACGATGCTCTTACGCGCACACTACGAGCGATTCTGAGAGCTTGTACGTGTCGTTAGCAATAGCAAGCTGTTCGTTGGTGGGGATCACGAAGACCTTGACATGGCTGTCGGGGGTGCTGATTTCAGCCTCCTTTTCAATGGCCTCTTTGTTCGCCTCGTAGTCAAGCTTCAAGCCGATCTGAGTCACGGCATTGCATATCTGCTCGCGCAAAAACGCGGCGTGTTCTCCAATCCCGCCGGTGAAGACCACGGCATCGACGGTATCGAGCACCGCCGCGTAGGCTCCAATGTACTTCTTGATGCGGTAGCAAAAAACGTCGATAGCAAGTTTCGCCCGGGCGTCGCCCTTTCCTATGAATTCTTCAAGACGCCTGACGTCATTCGAGATGCCCGACAGGCCGAGTAGGCCGCTCTGCTTGTTGCAGAGCTTGTTCAGTGCCTTAACGTCGTAACCTTTGTCGGCGAGATAGAAAAGGATCGCCGGGTCGAGGTCGCCCGACCGCGTTCCCATCGGCACTCCTTCCAGAGGCGTCAGTCCCATGGACGTATCGATGGACCTGCCGCTCTTGACAGCGGTGACGGAGCAGCCGTTGCCTAAATGGCATGTAATAGCATTGATATCGTACTTTCCTCTGCCCATCAACGCCGCGGCGCGCCGCGCGACGTACCTGTGCGAGATGCCGTGAAAGCCGTAGCGCCGGATGCCGTACTTCTCATAGAGCTCGTATGGCAAAGCATACATGTATGCGACCTTGGGGATCGTGGCGTGAAACGCCGTATCGAAGCACGCGACCTGTTTGGCGTTCGGCAGATGAAGCTGGGCCGCCAGAATGCCTGCAAGATTCGGAGGATTGTGCAGCGGAGCCAGGTCCGCGAATTTCACAACGGAGGCGATGACCTTATCGTCAATGATGACCGAACCTGTGAACTCCTCGCCGCCGTGAACTACCCTGTGGCCGACCGCTTCAATCTCGGATAATTGCTCCAGAACGCCCACCCGGCTATCGACCAGCGTCTCGAAGACAATCTCCATCGCCCCGGCGATGTCTTTCACCTGGACGGTTCTTGTGTGGGTCGCGCCGTGCGCGACGTGGCGAAGCTCGCTGGTTGCCTCTGCGATTCGGTCCACGACGCCTGTAGCGAGCACTTCAGCCTGCGGCATCTCGTACAAGTGATACTTAACGGATGAGCTGCCTGCGTTGATCACGAGCACTTTCATTGTCCGTACGGTCCTTTCAAACAGGCTGCACCTGTTTCACGCAAGCACTTTGTCTTCCAATAACTGGCCTAAAGTGAGAATCACTGTGGCAACAATGTCCTCTACGGTCGCTCCTCTGGAAAGATCCGTTATGGGTTTGGCAAATCCCTGAAGAAACGGCCCGATGGCCTGGGCACCGGCCATATATTGGGTCAGCTTATAGGCGATGTTTCCTGCGTTCAGGTCGGGGAAGATGATAACATTGGCCCGTCCGGCGACGGCGCTTTTTTCTTTGACTTTCTTGGCGGCCACTCTGGGAACGATGGCTGAGTCGGCTTGAAACTCCCCGTCGATCGCGAGATCAGGCTCCCGTTGCCTGGCTATCCTCAGAGCCTCCCGGACTTTGTTCACGCTGGCGCCGGCACCGCTGCCCTTTGTCGAGAACGACAGCAGCGCGACCCGGGGCTCCTCGCCCAAGATTCTCCTGGCGCTTACGGCCGAAGCCAGCGCGATATCCGCCAACTGCTCGGCGGAGGGATCGACGTTGACGGCACAGTCGGCATAAATAAAGGCCTTGTCCTTTTCACCGAGGAAGCTCGGAATCACCATAAGAAAGTAGCTGGATGGCGTTTTAATCCCCGGGACAAGTCCGACGGTCAGGATACCCGCCTGAATCAGAGTTGCCGTCGCGCTGGCGACTCCACCCACAGCGGTGTCGGCGTCGCCGCAGGCCACCATCATGCCTCCAAAGAACAACGGCTTGACGACGATGTGCCGTGCCACCTCAACAGAGATTCCTTCTCTCTGGCTGCTGTATCTTTCGGCATAGAACTCGAGCTTCTCACTTTTTTGGGGATTGATCGTCTCGATACCGTCGAGCTTGACGCCGGCTTTCTGTATCGCCGATTCGACTTGTTCCGGTTTTCCGAGCACGATGGGCCGGGCAATATCTTCATCTTTGAGCCGCCGGGCAGCACGGATGATCCGCTCGTCCCTGCCCTCCGGCAAAACCACGCACAAGCCCTTGCCTCTTGCTCTCTCGGCAAAACGGCGTATAATGTCCATCTCTGCAACCTCCTTGTTATCCGGGTGCGGTTTGTAGTGTGCCTGTAAGGGCATTTTCGGACATAACGCCTTACTCCCTAAGGGACGCCTTACGGCGGGCGTCACCACGAACAGGCCGAACTTAACTGTGGGTCCAGACAAATGCAAGAGGAAATTGAGTTTGTACGTTTAGTCGGGAACGAGCGCCGCGTCGGCTCCACCCTCGCCGAAGTGTCACGCCACTGGCAGGGCGGGCGCGAGCATTTCCTGATGATCAGCCCGCATGACGACGACGCGGTCCTCGGCGCGGGTCTGCTAATGCAGTTGGCCAAACGGGAGAACGTGCCGGTGCACGTCCTGATCGTCACCGACGGCAGCATGGGCTATTGCAGCGCCGACGAGAAGGACCGCATCGCCGAGATCCGGCGTCAGGAGAGCATCGAGTGTTACCAGAGCCTGGGCGTTCCGAAGCCTAACATCGTCTGGCTTGGATTTCCGGATTGTCAGTTGAGCAATTGCCGAGGCCGAGGTCCCGCTGGGCCGGACGACCCTGTGGCCGTCGGCGGCTTTACGGGGCTGCAAAACGCTTTCACCTTCCAGCTTCGACGGATCAGGCCAACGCAGTGTTTCCTGCCGACCTGGAACGATCTGCATCCCGACCATCGCATTGTTTACGAAGAGTTCCTCATCAGCCTGTTTCACGCCGCGGGCCATATCTGGCCCGAACTGGGTGAGCCGCTGAGCAACGTCCCTTACGTCAATACGTACGCCGTCTATTGTGACTTCGCCGCTCCCCCGACGCTTCGTATGCACACGCCCACGTCGTACCTCGAAAACAAACTCAAGGCCATCTCCGCGTTTCGCTCGCAAAAGCAAATCTCGTCGCTGATCGACAATGTCCGCCACTGCGGACCCGAGGAATATATCCGCGCGATTGAATTCAAGCTGTACCATCCCGCGAATTATCGCAGCCTGTTCGAGGAGAAAACGAGCATCCCGATGGTGCGTTGAAACTGAATCTGCTCAGCGTTCGCCGGCTGCGGGCAGAATCAGCCGGGCCATGACCGGGAAGTGGTCGGAAGGATAGCGCCCGTCAACGTTGTCGTACAGTATTTCCGCTTCGAGCACCTTCACGCCCGGCCGCACGAACACGTAGTCAATCTTGTTGCCCTGGCGCGTCCCTTTGAATTCGTGGGCGGTTCGCACGTCCTTGGCGTCGGGGTGCAGCAGGCGGAAGGTGTCCACCAGAGGAATCGGACTTTTCACTGAGACCCCGTCGGCTCCGGCCAGCGCGCTCTGGCCCTTGAGATACGGAATGACGGGGTTGGTCTCACCGGTGTTGAAGTCGCCTGTCAGCACGAAAGGCTCAGGCAAGTGTCTGCCGGCGATGCGGCCGGTCAGCAGGACTGCACTCTTTTCTCTGGCTGGCTGCGACACATGGTCCAGGTGCAGGTTGAAGGCATAGAACGCCTTGCCCGAGCTATTCTCGACGAGCCTGGCCCAGGTGCAGATGCGCACGCAGGCGGCGCCCCAGGTGTTCGAGCCGGGAACCTCGGGAGTGTCGGAGAGCCAGAACGTCCCCGCCTCTCCCACCCCGAAGCGGTCGGCGCGATACAGGATCGCCGAGTACTCGCCGTTGATTTTGCCATCCTCACGGGCAACGCCGATCTCGGCGTACATCGGCAAGGCTTGGCGAATCTCGTCGATCTGGAAGCGCAGCGCCTCCTGCAGGCCGATGACGTCGCTTTTCTGTTTGCGGATGACATCGAAGACCATCTCGCGGCGGTTCTTCCAGTGATTCTCGCCGTCGTTGGCTGAGCCATAGCGGATATTGAAGGTCATTATCTTTACCTCCAAGCCGCCGGCACCCGCCTGCGCCGGATCGGCGGCTCTAACGGATGCAGTAAAAAGCATCAGCAAACCAAGAAGAATCGTCAACGCGAAAAATGATTTTGTGATTGTGGACGTTATCGTGCGGTACATAGGTTACTCCTGAGACTCTGTGATCAAAGGTTTTTTCGTTTTTCTTCTTCCGAGAGCGGCTCGTTCAGCGAGCCGGAACGGAAGCCCTGAAGATCGACGGTCACGAACTTAAAGCCCAGCGCTTTGAGCTTCTCGACGATCCGCGAGCGGGCCGGCTCAGCGGCGACTTTGCCGATGTCCCGCGGATTCACTTCGATCCGCGCGATGGTATCGTGATGGCGCACGCGAAACTCGACCAGCCCCAGACTTCGCAGGTAATCCTCCGCTTGCTCGACTTGCTTGAGCCGCTGCTCGGTCACTTCCAGGCCGTATGTGAGTCTCGACGCAAGACAAGGCGAGGCGGGCACGTCGGCGGTGGGCAGGTCCGCTTGCCTGCTCAACTGGCGAATGTCGGCCTTGGTGAGTTTCGCATCCATCAGGGGGCAGTGGACGCCGAAGACCTGAGCCGCGCGGTTGCCCGGCCGAAAATCGTCCTTGTCGTCGAAATTGCAGCCGCACACGACCGCCCTGTAGCCCTTTTCTTTGGCGGTATTGACGAGAAGGCCATAGAGATGCGATTTGCAGTGGAAACAGCGGTCGGCCTTGTTGGCCGCGTAGTTGGCGTCCTCGACCTCATCGACCTGCATCTCCAGGACCTCCGCCCCGATGACCTTGGCGTTCTCAATCGCCTGCTCGTACTGCGACCGCGCCAACGATGCGCTGACGCCGATACAGGCCAGAACATTCTGCGCCCCCAACGTATCAACCGCCGCCTTGAGCAAAAACGTACTATCCACCCCGCCCGAGTACGCCACGACGACCTTGCCGAGTTTTTTGAGTATATCCCGTAGTTTTTGGTGCTTTGTTTCCAGCATTTTATTAAATATGTTTACATTTCCTACAAATTTCATAAATCTCTTAAAAGCACTTAGAAAATGAGCATTTCGATAAAATTCGCAGATAACGGGCTTTCTGGTTGTAGGTCAGTTGCATGGGTATGCTCATGAAAACGGTGATGTGACTTTGGGATTTATGCTCCTGAGACAACGATGTCCGTGAATACAAGGCTCGGCGTTCTTTGAGATTCGTAAACCCATGGATCATTAGCGACTTCGATGAGCTTGTGCCAGAATTTCAGATGGTTATCGGCAATATTCATCTCGGCCACGGCTTGAGTCGGCACTCCATTTTCAAAAAGATGGCCGATGATCCCGATAGAAGTGTCGCCGGTCGTGGAGTTGGAGCTTCCGCCGATGAAATCAGCCACGAAAATGCCTCTACCAAGGTCTCTCATAATCTCTTCCACCGATCTGTTGCCGGGGGGGATGACCAGATTGGAAGGTTCTCCCGTTGTCGGCTCCCAATCGAGTTTTCTGCCGTAATACCAATCAATGAAGAACTCTTTCAGCACACCGGATTCGATCATCACTCTCCTTTTTGCCGCGAATCCGTCCCCATCGTACAGACGGCTGCCCAGCCCTCCTATAATAAACGGATCATCAATAAGCGTCAGATGGTCGCTTGCGATCTTTTGCCCCTTCTTGTCGGCGAGGAACGATTGCTTCTGTTGAATGTTTCCCCCGAACATAGGCGAGAGCAGTCCATCGAGTAATAGCGGCACGACTTTGTTTTCAATGATCACGGGCAGAGTTTCGGTCTTTATTTTCTTGCCGCCGAGCAAATCAAGAGTCCGTTTGGCTGCGATGGTTCCGATTTCCTCAGATGAAGGCATACCTTCCTTCTTGACAGAAGTCACGTAGTGATAGCCGTTCGGCCTGCGGTCACCTTCATCTTGGACCGTTATGTCTGCTTCGGCAAAATATTCTGTATATTCCTTGTAGCCTTCGAATCCATTGCTGGTCAGCATGACTGATTCGTTGTGGGCATCGGATCCTATGGCGGTCACCGAGATGACCTTTTCTCCGCCTTTGGCCAAAGATATATCTTCGATTGCTTTCACCATGGCGTGACGAGATTCCGGGGTGAGCTTTTCATAATTCGCATCTCGAATCCCCAGGTCAATATTGGCCCGGCCGTTGTAGTATTTTGGATCCGGCAGCATTCGATAGGGATCTTCGGCAAGGAGTTTTGTTGTTACTATGGCGTTTGAGATAAAATCCTTAAGGGCATCCTTTCGCAAATCCGAAGTCCTCTGGCGCGAATATCGATGATTGACGTAGATTTCTATAGAGAGGTTCCTGGTGGATGCTTCCTTAATTGTCTCCGGTCTTCGCTGCCGGTAGCTTATCTCCACAAATCGCCGGCTGCTTATTTCGACACGGCAGTCATCAGCGCCTGCAGTTTTTGCCGTCTTAATTGACCATGCGGCCAAGTCATACATTTGCTTGTTCATATTCATCTTCCTTATTTCAGGTCTTTATCCCACCTACAGTCATTGATTGAACCAGGGTAGTCGGAAGCCCGACACCAACAAAAACTCCCTGTCCGTCTTTGCCGCAACCACCGGAGGCACCCTGCCACATTTCCAGATCATTCGCCACCATCGTGACATTCTTTAGCATCTTGGGACCGTTGCCCACGATATTGACATCCTTGACGGGCGCCGTCAGCTTGCCATCCTCGATCATTCGCCCCTGCGCAACATAAAATGCGAAATCGCCCTCGCCGGGTGACACCTCTCCGCCGCCGACGTCCTGGACATAAATGCCATTCCTGGCACTTTTGATGACCTCCTCCGGCGTGGCCGGCCCTGCCAGCATATAGGTATTCCTCATACGTGGTATGACATAATGTTCATAACTTTGGCGTCGGCCATTGCCGGTCGACTTCACTTGATAGTGCTTTGCGGAAATCTTATCGTGCATATAGCTGCGAAGAATACCGTTTTCAACCAGCACGGTTTTTTGACCAGGCGTGCCTTCATCGTCAACATTCAGCGAGCCGGCAAGCCCGGGATTGGTGCCGTCGTCAATAATAGTCACAAACGGCTCAGCCACTTTCTCGCCGATCATAGTACTGTAGGTCGAAATCCCTTTTCTATTGTAGTCCGCCTCCATTCCGTGACCGATTGCCTCATGAAGCAGTGTGCCGGTGATGCCGGGGCCCAGAACGACGGGCATCTCTCCGGCCGGTGGCTGCACGGCATCGAAAAGAACAATGACACGCCCAACCACCGTACGAGCAACGTCTTCGGCTACCTCCTGACTGTAGTAGGAAAAATCCTTCCGCCCGCCTAAATCCCACCACGCGGTTTCACGCCTGCCTTGCTTTTCTGCTATGACAGAAGCGAATAGGTAATTCAAAGGTAGCAGGTCCTCGGACTTTACGCCGTCGCTGGTGACCACCATGACGCGCTTTTGCTGGTCACGAAATCCGGCATTGACCTTGATAATCATTGGCGAAAGGGCGAAGCATTTATCATTTGTTGACTGAACGACCTGAAGTTTCGATTCGAAGGGCACCGAAGTCAGGAGCTTTTCGAGAGGATAGTGATTTTTGAATTGAAGCCTGACAAACTCGCCGGCCGACACATTAGGCGACGAGTTGGCAATTGTTGCTGCCGTCGATGCCGCACCCATCATAGATTTGGCCGTTAGCTCCTGGGTGAATCCGTAACCGACCTGGTCGCCTTTGACTGTTCGAGTGCCAACCCCAAGGATGACATCACAGTAAGCCTGGTTGACTTTGCCGTCTTCGAGAACGACCCGGTTATCGATAGTATGCTCGAAGTACAGATCGGCATAATCACCTCCTTTAGACAAAGCTTCGTCGAGCACTTTCCGGCATAAACTGTACGTTATACCGAACTCGGACTCGAAATATCCTGTTTTCTTTGCCTGGGTCGTAACGGACCGGCACGAAGACAAAGTCGGGGCCATCGCAACGGCAATCGTTGTACCTGCCGCGCTCTGAAGAAAGGAACGTCTCGTTATTGGTTTCATTTTGTGTTCCTTAAATGAATGAAAGTCCCTGCGAACAGTTGGAATCGAATGTCAATGATCTCTGGCCTGTAAATTACATGATGAGAATAAAGTGTTCAAGAAAAAAACTCCATCCCGGAGATTTTACAAATGTATTATCACATGCGAAGATCTCAAAGTCAGACACGAAAATCCGTGTTTGATTTTGACAGGATATGGGCGGTGTAATGCCGGCATCTGCTGGTTTCGATATAAAATGATATCAAGCATTCTTGCCGCACGATCAATGTTGGCCCAGCGACAAGAACGCAAATGACAAGATGAAAAAAGAAGCCTATTCCAGAACGAAAAGCCGTGGGAAGAATACATGCCCGTTTTCATGAACGGCAAGCCGAAGCGGATCAAGCGACCACCCACAACCGATGGCATGGATGCAGAAGAGTTCATAGTATGATAAACTTGAAACACGAGTGTTTGGTCATGATTTACCTCCTGATTCGAAGGTGTCCTTCCCAACCAAAATCCACAGCCGCTGGAGCGAGTCGGACCCTCAACCCCGGCAAAAGGCTATTTATGGGCTTCGTCTATTGCTTTTTGAAGCATCTCTCCAAGGCCGAGTTTTTCCGACCAGTCTTTCAGGTACCTCATATCCAGCAAATGGGCCTGAACGGCCAAAACTCCCAGCACATCCGACCATTGACGCTCCGATACACAACCGGCAGATTTATACCATTGCAGCTTCAGCAGGATGATATCCTCCGCCGAGACAATATCAAACAAGTGATCGAGCGATTCATCAAGCTTCACCCTTCTTCTGCGGAGAAATAATTGCCGGTAAAAATCATCATCTTTGCGAACAAAAATATCGATCTTAAAAGCGGATGTCAGGTGAATTACATTAAAAGACCCGCGATCTGAAAGGGCCTGAGCCATGGCGTCCTTGCTCATGTAGAAGTCTTCTTTCAGCGTGGCATGGAGCCGTTCGGCCTTCTCGCCGAAAGGAGCTACGGTGATATCCGCATCCTGCGTGAATCGAACTTTGCCATAGACCGAGCTGGCAATCGAGCCGCCGATGGCATAATCGATCTTCAACGCATCAAGCGTATCGGTCAATTGCTTCAGGACCAGGTATTCCTGCGGCTCAGCCATCATTTCTTCCCTGATAGACCTTTTCGTAAAGCTCATCGCCGAGGTGGCGTCTGGCCCAGAGGTGCCAGATTTGCTCCTGCGAGGCATCAGGATGGTCCATGCGGAGACCCGCCATACTGAGCATCTTGCCCATGCGATAGGCGCTGAATACACGCTGAGCTTTCTGGGCGGCCGTCATGTTTCGGTATAGGCGGCACAGAGTCTCTTCAGCTTCGGGTGATGTGTCACTCGCAACCATACGAAAACCTGATTTTCGATTCGCGATTTTCGATTTCCAATCGGCAATCGGCAATTGAAAATCGTCAATAATATCAGGACAGCCGATGGAGGGAGTCGGACCCTCAACCCCAGCTTTACGAAAGCTGTGCTCTACCATTGAGCTACATCGGCTTTTACATCGGCTATAATACCGGCCATCGGGCAGCTTGTAAAGAGGCTTCTGCCAGGTGTCCCATGAAACTTGTCATTCCCGCGAAAGCGGGAATCCAAGACCGCCACAGAGCTCCAAAAACCTGTGTGAATCGGTGTAAATCCGTGTCTGAAAATAGCGACGCTGAAAGCCTTTTCAAACACCCCCCAACCGAAGCAGGCCGAAGACCCAAAACGCCGGAACAAGCACAATCCCGGCCAGATTAGAGCTACAGGCTACCGTCAGACCAAGAGGCAGACCCAGAAACGGTGACTGATCCCTCCAATTATCTTCGTTTTTCCTTATGCAGCCCTGCCTTATGACCGATAAAAGAAGAGGGCAGAAACAGTAGGGAGTTCGCACCTCTGATTCAAACGCAACTACCGAATCGACTGAAGGCCATCTTGCAGACTGGGCTTATCGACGTCTCTTAGCTGTACGACATATATGATACCTTGTAATGACAAGATGAGGGTATATTTGTGGGAAGCTTGCCTCCAAGAATCGTGATCGGGCTTACGGGACCAGTGGGGAGCGGTTGTTCGACCCTCGCGAGGTTCTTTGACGACCCGGATAAGATCGACAGAGAGCATGGGAACAATTTCCTAAACCAACTCGTTAAGCATGGATATCTATTGCAATGCCTCGACGGATTCGTGGTCAACTGGAAAACCGTGAACAAAAAGACCGCCGAGAAGCTTGATGCGCATCGGCAAGCCAAATCCAGGATCGACCCTGTAGATGAAATCTATCAGCAAAAGGGCCTTGAAGAACAACGGAAGGAGGTTTTCGAAGACCTTGGCACATTCCTTGAAGAGCGTGAGTCTTTGAAGACCTTGAAGTTCATGCAACCGTACTACCCCAAGGGGAAACCGCATCTGTTTAGAACGCTCTCAATGTCGGACGTGATTGTCTTTAGAGCGCTTGTTGAAATAGACAAAAGGCGGACTTCAAAATATGGCAAGTTCAATTCAGAAGCAAAGGATGCCATTAAAAAGATTAAAGAGGGTTTTAGGAAGATCAACATTAACATAGTGAGCGTAAGTCGTTTCTACGATGAGATTTCAAAACCAGATCCACCCAAAGATGCTATAAGGGCATTCAAGGTCATACATTGTGAGGTGAGAACGCTGAAGCGGAAACTAATGAAAGTGACCAACGGGGCGGACATTGAGATTCTCCAGCAATTTGGCAATAACATAAGGAAATGCGGCAACCCCTTTGCGCAGGGAAACGGCAATGCCTCAAAGAAATACTGTGTTCAACTGGCCCAGGACATGGAGAAGGTGATCAACCTGATATACAAGGCCCAAGAAGCAGCTTTCTTCGTAGTTGACTGCCTCAGAAATCCCTATGAGGCGCTCTATTTCAGGCAGAGGTTTCCGCTGTTCTACTTGCTGAGCATTTACGCGGATAAGGAAACTCGTTTCCAGCGAAGATTCAGGGACCTCATGATTGGGGGGGGCATCGACACAGATGAAAAGGCAGCCAAAAAACAATTCATCAAAGTAGATGAACTGGACAGCGGAAAGCAGAATAACAATGTCCAAGAGGGTACATACAAGCAGGACGTTACACGTTGTGTGCAGATGTCCGATTATGCCATCAACAACATTGAGGAACGCTCGGATGCAGAGGGATTCCTGCGTCGCAAACTCTTGCGTTTTGTGTCACTGGTGCTTTCCCCCGGCTCTTCAAAGCCCCGGAAGGAAGAAGTATACATGAATATGTCCTATGCCATGGCCGTCAAATCCAACTGTATCTGCAGACAGGTTGGGGCTGTGATTACAGGAGAAGACGAATACGTTGTAGGCGCCGGTTGGAACGATGTGGCTTGTGGTGAGATATCCTGCGGATTGAGACCCTTGTGCGATTTGAATGCGGATTTACACAAACACATTCGCGATCAACTCAAGAATGGAAAGACTCGCTTAGAGCGCGATTATAAGAAAAGAATTAAAGAAGGATACAAGGGGTACCCTTTGGATCAGGCATGCTTCTGCTTCAAAGACGAAAAGGCCTCGAAGAATCAACACCAACTGGAATACTGTCTTGCCCTGCATGCGGAAGAGAACGCGATCATTCAGGGGTCCCGCATCGGTGGCCCAGGAGTCCGAGGAGGCACGATCTATACCACAGCCCAGCCCTGTACTCTGTGTGCTAAGATGATCAAACAGGCAGGTATCCGCAAGGTGGTCTACACTGATCCATACCCAAAAAGCGAACCGGACATCTTCATGAGCAATGTCGAATTGATCCAATTTGAGGGGGTCAAACCCAGGGCCTACATCAGGCTCTTTATGCCTAATATGGACCAAAAAGAGTGGGAGGACCTTGAGGTGTACAACACCCTTCCAGGTTTCGACTTCAATAAGGAAAGCTATCTCTTTGAAATAGGGTAGTCGGGTATTGGAATAACAAGGATAATCCACAAACGCCGTCCGTGGTCCGGGTTTTGCGGTTGCTATTCGCCCAGGGCTTCGATGTCGGCGGCGTCTTTTTTTCTGCCGGTGGCCCTTTTGTTGGCAATGAAATCTTCCCGGCTAATAAAACGGACCGGCGTCCGGCCGTAATGGCCGGGCACTTTGCCCATGTTGGCCTTTTCCCACGAGATTCCGCTGATGCCTGTAATGATGTCAATGCGTATGGGAGGAACGCCAAGCTGTATGATTTTGCCTGGTATGGTAAAGTCGTCCTCAGACAGATCCAGCGACCCGAAGCCAAATTCGTTCAGAGCGGCAAGAATTCGCTCGGCGTTCTTGCGGACCGGCCTGACGAACAGGGCGATGTCGCCGGTAAAACGCGGGGCACCGTGAAAAGCCAAGGCGTAGCCGCCGACGATGAGGTATTCAACCTTGTGTTTGTTGTCCTGGGGACTCCTGACGGAGAACAACTCGAGCAACTCTTTGAAGTCGTTGCGAATCTCCATAATATTCGCGTCTGAGGGCATCGACCGCCGCGAGGCGCTCCTCCGGCGGGCGGCTCAGCCAATACTCAAGGTTCTGCTGAATCTCCGACAAATTATCCAAATCCCGTTTCTTTACCGTCTTACGAATCATCCTTGTATTATACCATCAGAAAGCAGCTTGTGCTAATCAAACCACTCGTCGGCCGGGTCGAAGGGGGGGATGGAGACGTTGATGATTCGCATCTTTCCGATGGCTCGGTGGCGGCAGCCGGGCTTGATGAAGATGGCGGTGAAAGGCTCGACCGGGACTCGCTGGCCATCCAGCTCCATTTCTCCGCCGCCTTCCAGGACGAAGTATATCTCCGTCAGCTTCTTGTGATAGTGCACCTGCGAATCCTGCTGGATATCGACGATGTGCATCGTGGCGGTGGAATTGTCGGGGCCGGCGAACGCCCTTTTCGCAAAGCCGCAGGGGCATCTTACCGCGTCAATGTCGTCGAATCGTGCTATCTTGTAGTTGGCCATAAGCTGTTGCTCTCCGGCAGCCCCGCGGGGCAATCTGCAAAGCCGAAAACTGTTGAATTACCCACAGGCTGCGTGTATATTCTGCCCCAATTGGGTCATTTAAGCAAGCTTCCAGACTATGTTTAAGGCAGAAGGATGAACATAATGAGCAATCTATTCGACATTAAAGACAAGGCAGCCGTAATTACCGGGGGAGGCGGCGTTCTCTGCGGGACGATGGCGGAGGCGCTGGCCGAGGCCGGGGCAAGAGTGGCCGTGCTGGACCTGGTCGAAGCGGCTGCGGCCAAAGTCGTTGACAAAATCAAGGCAGGCAAGGGCAAAGCCATCGCCGTCAAATGCGACGTGCTGGACAAAAAGAGCATCGAAGCCGCCAAAGAGAAGATCGTCTCGAAGTTCGGCCGGATCGACGTGCTGATTAACGGAGCAGGTGGAAACAAGAAAGACGCCACGACCTCGCCCGATCTATCCTTTTTCGATCTGCCCAGCGAGGCGGTCCGGTTCGTCTTCGATCTGAATTTCCTCGGGACGCTGCTTCCGACGCAGGTCTTCGGCAAGCAGATGGCCGAAAGCGGCGCCGGCGTCATATTGAATATCTCCAGCATGAACGCCTTCCGCCCGTTGACCAAGATTCCCGCGTACTCGGCGGCCAAGGCGGCCGTCAGTAACTTCACGCAGTGGCTGGCCGTGCACGTTTGCCAGAACTATTCCAAGGAAATCCGCGTCAACGCGATCGCGCCGGGATTCTTCCTGACCGAACAGAATCGCTTTCTCTTGACCGACGAAAAGACCGGGGAGCTGACGGCCCGCGGCAAGACCATCATCGACCATACGCCGATGAGCAGGTTTGGCGAGCCTGCGGAGCTGGTCGGGACCATGATGTGGCTGCTGAGCGACGCGGCCAAATTCGTCACCGGCGTCGTCGTCCCCGTGGACGGCGGATTCTCCGCCTTCAGCGGAGTTTAGTTAAAATAAGAAAACCCTATAAACATATACTTTCATAGTGACGTTAAGATGATAAAAGACAAAGAGCAGAAAATTCATCAACTCGTTTCGACAATAAAAACAAGAATTTCTGAAATCAATGATCGCTACAGAAAAGGTCCAAGTCTATATTTCTATGCCAGAGCATTCGAGCTAAGAATAAATAGTACCGATGTGGAATCTTTTCTACGCAACGATTACCATCTCGAAATTTTATATGCAACTTTGGTGTCTTGGGATATGAATAGCCGCGCGGCAAAAATGAAATATTTCGATGATTTTAAAAGCAACCTTTTTTCTTGCCTATGTCTTCTTAAGAAAATAGAAGAGCTCGAAGAAAAGAGAGATTATGCCTCTATACAACCAGTTTTGCGGGACGCATACAGAGACCTAAATTTAATGGAGAGTGGTGGCAAATTAGTCTCCAATTCCAAGATGTTACATTTCCTCTTTCCAAATCTTTGCATGCCCATGGATGGGAAGAACACTCTAGAATATTTCTTTGGAAACACAGGAGAATCAGAAAGCAAATTCCTTCATATCATCGACTTTTCCTTCGACGTTATGAGATTGCCTGAAAATTGGACTCAGTACCTCGACAATATATGGAATAAAAGTATCCCCAAAATGATAGACAATGCCATCTTATTATCAGTCGGACAAAGTGTAAATTAGCGTTTGAATTCAAAACATACAGTCTTTTTAAGGACACTGTGGCAAATATCGACCCGGCAAAACCGCTGAAAGATTTCAGGCCGAAGCATGAATTCCTCGTTGGCATAGACTCCGACGGCTGCGCCTTCGATACTATGGGAATCAAGCAGCGGGAGTGTTTCTTGCCGTGGATGATTGCTTATTTCGGCTTGCAGCCGGTCGCCCAGGCGGCCCGCGAATGTAAGGAGTTCGCGGACCTGTTCTCTAAGACGCGAGGCGCCAACCGGCACAAGACGGCCAAGCGCATCATCGCCGAGCTGCTGCCCAGCCACCCGACGATCAGGGCCGGGGGCTTTGAGGTCCCGCAATACCCGCATTATTTCGCCTGGGTCGATAACCCCAAAAGCGTGCTGAGTAACGACGGTTTGAAGCAGGCGATAGAGCAAGCCTCGGACCCGGACGCAAGACGCGAGCTGGAGCTTGCCCTGGCCTGGAGCGAGCGCGTCAACCTGGCCATCGAAGAGACGGTCAAGGGCATGCCCCCATTTGCGTACGTGCGGGAGAGCCTCGAGAAAACCCTGCCGTCCGCCGACGTGATTGTTGTCTCGGCCACGCCCGGCGAGGCCCTCATTCGCGAGTGGCAAGAGCACGATATCGCCAAATACGCGGCGATCATCGCGGGCCAGGAGATGGGGACAAAGGCTCAGCAGCTTGGCTGCGCCGCAAAGGGCAAGTACCGCAAGAATCACGTTCTGATGATCGGCGATGCGCCGGGGGACATGAACGAAGCCCACGCGACCGGCGCGCTGTTCTACCCAATCAATCCAGGCAACGAGGCTGAATCGTGGAAGCGGTTCGCCGATGAGGTGTTTGACAAATTCATCACCGGCGCCTACGCCGGCGACTATGAGAAAGAACTGATTGCGGAATTCGATTCGTATCTGTCCGAACGGCCCCCGTGGGAGAAACGCAAAGGCGTGTCCCGAACGGTGCAGCACGTGAAATCAAGGAATATGGACTGACCAGGTGAAAGCGCTCGTACTAAAATCTCCCGAACGGATCGAGGTCATGGATGTGCCCAAGCCGGTGCTGTCGGCCGGGCAGGTGCTCATCAAGGTCTTCAAGTGCGGTATCTGCGGCAGTGACATTCGTTACTTCCACGGCGAGAACCCCTGGAGCAAGCAGACGCTCGGCCGGCATATCGACAACCCGCCGAACATCATCCTGGGCCACGAATTCACCGGTGTCGTCCACGAAGTCTTCGACAAGTCCGATGCGCAGCTTCTGGGCAAGCGCGTCGGCGTCAATACGTTTATTACGTGCGGCCGATGCAGCTTCTGCCACAACGGGCAGGAAAACTTGTGCGGCTACACGAAGCATCTCGGCCACGGACAAGGCTGGGGCAAGATGGACTTCTACCCAGGCGGCATGGCGGAATTCTGTCCTGCGTTCGCCAGCCAGGTTTATGAGCTGCCCGAAAACGTCACCGATGACCAGGCGACGTTCTTCGACCCTCTGATCGCGGCCATCCACGCCGTGGACGTGGGCGGGCCGAAGCCGCTGGACAAAGCAGCAATTCTCGGCGCCGGTCCCATCGGCCTGCTGATCGCGCAGCTTGTCAAGGTCTATGGTGCGATTCGGACGTTCATCACGGACGTCGCCGCCGAGAATATCGCTATCGCCGAGAAAGTCGGCGTCGATTACCCGCTGAATCTCGCCCACGGCGGCAAGTGCCTCTATGACCTTGTCATGGAGAAAACCAATTCCGAGGGCGTCGATCTGGCCTTCAACACGGTGGGCACCTCCGCCAGCATTCTCGAATCGCTGAAGATTCTCAAAAAGGGCGGGACGCTGGTTCTGATGGCCACGAAGGAAGATGAGCTTCGCTTCCCCTCGTTGCTGCTCAGCGGCGAGCGGACAATAAGAACCTCGTCGAACGCCATGTACAGCGACTTCCCTCGCGTGATCGAGTTGGTGTCCGCCGGACGGGTCCGCGTCGATCCGCTCATCACGCATCGCTTCGGACTGTCCGACGCCGTCGAGGCCTTCGAGGTGGCCTGCGATAAGAGCAAGAGCGGGGCGGTCAAGATAATCATCGGTTGCCAATTATGAACGCATTGGTGCGCCAAATCAACGAAACACGGGTCGAGCCCGGCGGCCTGCACATCTGGTGGATAGGCCAGGAAGGATTCGTCCTCAAATCGTCCAGGCGGATTATCTATATCGATCCGTACCTGAGCACCTATGCCGAGAAAATGACGGCAGGCAAGCCGAACGAGCACGTCCGCATCAGGCCGGCGCCGATGGCCCCTGAAGATGTCACGCACGCGGATATCGTGTTCTGCACACACGACCACGCCGACCACATCGACCCCGAGGGCATCCCGATCATCGGCCGCACGTCGCCCCGTGCCCGCTTCGTCGTGCCCGAATGCGCGCGAGAGACTGTGCGCAGCTTCGGAATCGGCGACGACCGAATTCATACGCTCAAAGGCGACGATGAGCTGAACCTGGACGAAATACATGTTCACGCCATTCCGGCCAAGCACGAGCAGTTCGACCGACATCCGCGAAAAGGTTATCCCTATCTCAGCTATATCATCGAGATCGATGGTATCACGCTCTTCCACGCGGGCGATACGATCCCCTACCAGGGGCAAGTCGAGCGCGTCAGCAAGCATAAAATCGATCTGGCCTTGCTGCCCATCAACGGCCGGGATGAGCCCAGGCACAATCTTGGACTCGAAGGGAATTTCACGTGCGCGGAGGCGGTCCAGTTTGCGCTCGATATCGGCGCGGGCCTGACCATTCCGATGCACTACGACATGTTTACCCTCAACACGGCTGACGTGAACGAATTTCGCCGGGCCGCTGATAGGCACCATCTCCGGTACCTGGTCATGGAGCACGCTGGCTTGATTCACTTTCCTCTGGAGACCAACGATGGAGCTTAAAGATAGAATTGCGCTGGTGACGGGGTCCAGCCGGGGTATCGGCAAGTCGATCGCTCTGGAGCTTGCCCGCGAAGGGTGCAAAGTTATCGTTCACGGTTCGCGAGACTCCGAGGCTCTTGGCCGTTCTTTTGAAGAGGTCAGCAAGCTCAGCCCGGACTCGGTCATGGTCGCGGCCGATCTGTCCAAGCCGGCGGAGATTGACGAAATGTTCCCGCGGATAAGAAAAACTTTTGCCGGCCTGGACATACTCGTGAACAACGCGGCCATGCAAAATCCAAGTCCCATTCTGGAGCTCAAGCAGGAAGACTGGGACCGTGTGCTCTCGGTCAATCTCAGAGCCCCCTTCCTGTGCGCTCAACAGGCGGGTCGAATGATGCGCGAAAACAAGACCGGGGGCAAGATTGTCAACATCAGCTCCGTCCACGCCTACGACGCCAGGCGGTATTACGCCCATTACAGCGCCGCCAAGGGCGGCCTGGAGACCCTAACCAAATCTCTGGCCCTGGAGTTGGCGCCATACAACATTCAGGTCAACTCCATCGTAGCCGGCGCCATCGCCACGGAGTTGACCCCGCTGGACAGGCAGGCAAGCTTCCTGACCTCCATCCCGGCGGGCCGCATAGGCACAACCGAAGAAATCGCCCGGCTCGTGGTTTTTCTTTGCTCGAACCGGTGCGATTACCTCACGGGCGCCAGCATTACCGTTGATGGCGGGCTGACCCTGGGCTTTTGCGCGACCCGGCCGGACTTGTGAAAAACGAACGGGGGCGGTAAAACAGGAGTATAACAATAGGGTGGATATGCGTTTAGGATACTGTTTCGGGATATGGATGACTAAACTATGGTAATTGAACGACAAAACAAAGACGGTCGCGTCGAGAATGAGCAGGCGAGGGAGGCAATTGCAGAGTTCTTTGCACGAAATGATTATACAGGCAAGAGAGTCCTGCTGCTGATCCCCGACAACACACGTTCCGGCCCAATCGGCGAGGTATTCAAGCTCATCTACGAGTTCCTGGGGCCGAAGGCCAAGGCCGTCGATTGCCTCGTTGCGCTGGGGACCCATCAGCCCATGAGCGAAAAGCAGATCTGCGCCAGGCTCAGCATGACGGCGACCGAGCGCAAGAACAAGTACACATCGGTGAAGTTTTTCAACCATGAATGGGACAAGCCGCAGGCGTTCACCTCTATCGGCAAGATTTCCGCCGACGAGATCGAGCAGCTCAGCGGGGGCCTGTTCCGTGAAGAAGTGGACGTAGCCATCAATAAGCTGATTCTGGAATACGATGAGTTCTTTATTTTAGGCCCCGTGTTTCCGCATGAGGTCGTTGGCTTCTCCGGCGGGCACAAGTATATCTTTCCCGGCATCGCTGGCGATGAAATCATTCACTTCTTCCACTGGCTCGGCGCCGTCATCACCAACCCGCTGGTCAACGGCAACAAGTGGACGCCCACGCGAAAGGTAGTGGAAAAAGCCGCCTCGTTCGTCAAGACTCCGCACAAGCTGTTCGCCATTGTCGCGCTCAACAACGAACTCAAAGGGATTTTCATCGGAGACACGCTCGAAGCGTGGGAGAAGGCGGCCGACCTGTCCCAGCAGGTCCACATCACATACAAAGACAAGCCCTACCATACGATTCTCGGCATCGCCCCGGAGATGTACGACGACATCTGGACAGCGGGCAAGGTGATGTACAAGCTCGAACCGATACTCGCCGATGGCGGCACGCTGATCATCTACGCCCCGCACATCACCGAGGTTTCCTACACGCACGGCAAATGGCTCGACAAGATCGGCTATCACACCCGCGACTACTTCCTCAAGCGTATGGAGCAGTTCGCCGGCGTCCCGCGCGGGATTATGGCCCACTCCACCCACGTCAAGGGGATCGGTACGTATATCGACGGCGTGGAAAAACCGCGGGCCAACGTCGTGCTCGCCACCGGCATCAGCAGGCGGCGATGCAAGAAAGTTAACCTCGACTATATGAATCCCGCTGATATAAATATAGCCGACTACGAGAACAGAGAGGACGAAGGAATCCTTCTCGTCCACCACGCAGGCGAGGTCCTGCACCGTTTGTCCAGCGGATATATTCCGACTGTTCCGCAGGAATAAGCGAACCGGCCAAGAAAGATGAATTATCGCGGAATAGACATTCCAGAAGACAGGCTTGCCGAGCTCTGTCGGGAAGGCTGGACAAAAAGGGGCAAGCCATATATAATGATGTGTGTGGACTCTCGATATCCTTCGACCCGGCTCAGGAGGGGCCGGATGCGCGATGCTCGTCGGGAATCCGGGATCGGGAATCGAGTATCCAGTGTGAGGTGAACCATGTCGGAAAGCTTAGACCGCCGTAATTTTCTGAAGAAATCCTTCCTCGTGCCTTCGACCGCCGCGTTAGCTTTGAGTTTTGAAGAGAAAGCCCTGTTTGCGGCGTCCGCAGCTTCCAAATCCAAGATTCGAGAGTCCTCGCCCGCAGCGGGGCAAGGTATGCCCATGGGCAAAATCGGCAAGATCACAATCAGCAGAATCTTCTGCGGGGGCAATCTGATCAGCGGGTTTGCCCACAGCCGGGACCTGATTTACGTATCGGGCCTCCTGCGGCAATACTTCACCGACGACAAGGTGATGGAGACGTTCGAGATCTGCGAAGAAACCGGCATCAACACCGCGATATTGCGGCTCGACGAGCAATGCATCAGGATTATCAACAAATACTGGAACGACAGAGGCGGCAAGCTGCAATGGATCGCCCAGGTCAAGATGCCGTCAAGCGATCCGCTCAGCGAGGCCAAAAGTGCCATCGACAGCGGTGCTATCGGGGTCTATGTGCACGGCGGCGTCGCCGACACCTGTGTCGCGCAAAACCGCGTGGACCTTTTGGCAAAGGCCGTCGAATTCATCAGGCAAAACGGAGCCATCGCCGGCGTTGGAGGCCACAGCGTGGAAGTCCCCATCGCGTGCGAGCAGGCAAAAGTGGGCGTCGATTTCTACATGAAGACGTTGCACAGCCTTAAGTACTGGTCCGCTGACAGACAGCCCGAGAATGACAATATCTGGTGCACGACTCCCGAGAGAACCATTGAATTCATGAAGAAGGTGGACAAGCCCTGGATTGCTTATAAAGTAATGGCTGCAGGGGCCATTCATCCCAAAGAAGGTTTCAAGCATGCTTACGAAAACGGGGCTGACTTCATCTGTGCAGGGATGTTTGACTTTCAGGTCAGAGAGGATGTCCTCATTGCCAAGGATATATTGTCCGGCAAGATCGACAGGCAGCGTCCGTGGCGAGGGTAAGGGATAGCGTGGAGCGTGCAGCGTTCACTATCCGCTATCCGCTATCCGCTACCACAGAAGGTTCGAGGAGCCTTCACCCTGTGAGATGGCGGCTGCGCCTATCTCACTGGGTGAATCCGTATAGCGTCGATCATCGTCTTGGCCACCTGCCGGAGGGGGACCACTTTCTGGGCCGCCCCGCACTCGATAGCTTCCTTCGGCATGCCGAAGACGATAGATGATGCTTCGTCCTGTGCGATTGTGAAAGCGCCGTTTTCTCGCATGTTCAGCAGACCGCCTGCCCCGTCATTTCCCATGCCGGTAAGGATCGCTCCCACGGCGTTGGCGCCTGCGTACTTGGCCACGGAGTTGAACAGGACCTCCACGCTGGGCTTCTGGTGACATACGGAGGGACCATCTTTTATTGTAACGTAGTAGCTTGCGCCGGAACGCTGCAGGAGCATGTGTAATCCGCCCGGAGCAATGAGAACGGTTCCGGGGATGACGTGGTCTCCATCCTGGGCCTCCTTGACGTGCATGGCGCATTCGTTGTTGAGACGCTCTGCAAAAGACTTTGTGAAGTTGCCCGGCATGTGCTGGACGACCAACGTTCCCGGTGCATTCGAGGGCAACGAGGGAAGAACGCACGACAGAGCCTGGACTCCACCGGTTGAGGCCCCGATGGCAAAGATCTTGTTGGTCGTCTCGGCCATGTGCAGTGTGGCGGGTACCGGCTGGGCCGGCGTCTCTGCTGCGATTTGTTTTATGCGAGCCCGCGAAGCGGCTTCTATTTTCTGGACCAGGTCGTTGCAGGCCTCGCCAACGCTATAGGCGGGTCCTGGCTTGCTAACTACTTCCACCGCGCCGGCCGCAAGCGCCTCCATGGCCGTCTTGCCGCCCTTGGGGGTTAGAGAGCTGAGGATGATGACGGGCATAGGATGGTACTTCATCAGTTTCCGCAGGAAGGTGATGCCGTCCATTCTGGGCATTTCCACATCCAGGGTCAGCACATCCGGCTCCAGCGCCACGATCTTATCCCGCGCAATGTACGGGTCAGGGGCGGTGCCCACGACCTCGATGCCGCGGTGCTGGCTCAATTGCTGGCTAAGTACCTTCCGCACAATCGCGGAGTCATCGACGATCAAAACTCGAACATGGGTGTTAAGGGTAGCCGGCACCGTCTTTTCTCCGAATACAGAGTTAGCCTTTGATGTTTTGCATCGCAGCGCATACCCAGTCCTTGAACTTCAGCAACATATCGGGGCGCTGCTTCGGATCCAGCTCCTCAAAAGCGTATTCGGCCTGGTGACAAAACTCCGACATATCGTCGATGCCGACCATCCCCGATTCGCCCTTGATCTTGTGTAGAATTCGTCGTATGGTTGCAGCGCTCCCCTGGTCCGGCACGCCGGCGGCCTGCCGGATCCCGGCTTCATAGGCCATCGCCGCTTTTTCAAGCTCTTCCAACATGGAGCTGGTCGATTCTATATAGTCATCCAATAAATCCCCGACATCGCCGGGAACGTCCATCTCCTCAGGCATGGGTAGCGAACCGTTTGTCCGTATTCCTGAGAAATCCTTTGTCTGCATAATGCATCTCCTCTGGTTTTCTTCATTCTTTCATCGTCAATTTGGCGGCGACCATGAAGCCTTCGATGTTAAGCAGGAGGCAGTCCTCAGAGGCGGTGAACTCGTCCCATCGCGGGGCCGCCTGCCCGCTTTGAACGGCGGGAATGCTCATATCAAAGACGTCGGCCGGCGAGGAACCGATCCTGGGAAGAAGCAGGCCGCAGGTGACATTCGAGAGCTCCTTCATGGCGTCGAAAGCTGTCTCATCATCCGCCTGCTCAAGAGCGCCGATGTTCTCGGCGAGGACCTTGGCGAAGTCCATCCCTGCGAATATTTGAATGGTTCCGGTTTTCGGCCCTGTGAAGCCTATTTGAGCCAGCACGGTATTCTCGGGTGCGGCCATGCCTTCTTCGAGCGGCAGATTGCTCAGGAACGCCATGGTCTCGAGCGCCTGTGTCAAGGCGTCGGTAAGCATCGTGTTTGTTTCAATCATGATTCACACTCCAACAGTACGTGTCAGAACTTCCCTGAACTCTTCCGGGGTGAACGGCTTGTGCAGATAGTCTTTTGCTCCATCGGCGAGAAGTCCCTCGATGACGGTCGTGCTGGATTCGGTCGAGACGATGACCACGGGAATGTCTCGCGTTGCTTCGTTGCCTCTCATGTGATAGATCATTTCAATGCCGCCCATCTCCGGCATATTCAGGTCCGCCAGAACGAGCTGTATATGTGCTTCGTTGAGAATCTTCAGGGCTTCCACGCCGTTTTCCGCCTCAAAGACTTTCTCGATATCCAGACCTATCATATCGACAATTCGTCGTATCGCTTTGCGAGTCAAAGATGAATCATCCACAATCAACACGTTCATTCCCATAATGCACCTCTGTACAAGCGTTCAATCCCGTGTTCCTGCCATCATAAGGTTTTCTCAAGCCCGTTGGTTCTGACGGTGACGACCCCGTTGGCGACGTTCATATAAAGATTGCGAGGTGAGGAGCCGCCGACGTCCTCGGCGTCAAGGAACATGCCGTTTTGCCACAAGATTTTTTTGATGGCCAAATGATTGCGCTTTCCGATGTCGAATCCTTTGGGTCCGTTGTCCATGGCAGCTCCGCCGGCGAGCTTGACCTTCATGCGTTTCTTCTCGGCGCCAAGCGTCAACATCTTGCGCATCAGGATATTCATGCCGGTGTCGGCAAACATCATCGGACTTTGTTCGGCCCGCTTAACATCCATCATGGAGCTTGGAAGCTGATAATGAAGCAGGCCGCCGACGTGCGCGACGGCGTCATACAAACAGACGCCGATACATGAGCCCAGTGAATACGTGGCCAGCACGTCCGAAGGATCGTTGGAGACCCGACCCTCTGCGACGTTTATGATTACCCTGTTCTTCGACATTTACGACCTCTACGGCTTTGCATAAATTGTTGGCTGAACGTATCTGAATTGGTGCTCGATGCCAGTCAACGATTCGGAATGGCCGGTAAACAAAATGCCACCCGAACTCAGTATGTCCCAGAAGCGGTTCACCAGACGCCCCTGTGTTGGCTTATCAAAATATATCATCACGTTACGGCAGAAAATGAAGTCCAGTCCGCCGTGGCGCGTATCGATCGGCCAGCTTTTCATCAGGTTCAGATACTTGAAGATTACAATGTCTCTGAGGTTCTGGTTGACTTCGAAGATTTTCTGGTTCTGCTCGCGCGCGGCCCGAAAGTACTTCTGCCTTTGCATGGGCGAGACGGGTTGGACGCGCTGCTTGTCGTAAATGCCGGTCTTGGCAACATCGAGCACACTTGTTGAGATGTCCGTTGCCAGGACTTTGATGTCCCAGCGGCCGTGCCCGGCAACGGCATCGAGCAGGGTGATTGCAATCGAGTAGGGTTCTTCGCCGGACGAACAGCCGGCGCTCCAGGCCCGTATTCTGAAATCAGGCTTGGCTCGCTTTCGTTCCATAAGGGACGGCAGGAATTTGTTCCGCAGAAATTCAAAGTGCTGTTCTTCGCGGAAAAAACTCGTCAGATTGGTGCTGAGCGAGTCGATGAGTATCGAGAATTCTTCTCCCGTAGTGTCTTCGAGGACATGCCTCATGTACTCTGAAAATGTTCTGAAGTTGCCCTGGCGCAGCCGCTTCGCCAATCGGGCACGGACCAGCTCTTTTTTGCCCGCGTGCAGGTTGATCCCGCAATGTTCATATACGAGATCGCTGATCCTGTGAAAATCACGATCCGTCAGAACCACGTTTTGTACGGTTAGCGTTTCCACGGCAAATTTCCCTTGTTGGTTCTCAGGTGTTTCGAGCCAATTCCATCAGACCCGGGATGTCCAGAATCAGGCTTACTTTGCCGTCGCCCATGATCGCGGCGCCGGAAACCCCCATGACTCTCCCCAATCCCTCACCCAGGCTCTTTATCACGACTTGCTGCTGGCCCGACAAATCGTCCACCAGCAGGCCGCATTTTCTGCCGTCATCTTCCACGACAACCAGCAACGATTCGGTGGGATCCTCCGTAGCCGGGACAACGCCGAACAGTCTGTAAAGGCGAATAACGGGTATCAAGTCTCCCTGGACCTTGACCATCTCGCCCCGGCACTGAACGCTTGAAAGCTGTTCACGGCCGGGCCGCAGACTGCACGAGATCGAGTTTATGGGAATGATGTAACGCCTCGTGCCGACTGTGACGACCTGGCCGTCAATGATGGCCAATGTTAACGGCAGGCGAACGGTAAACGTGGTGCCTTTGCCCGGTGCCGAGCTTATGTCTATCCTGCCGCGCAGAGATTCAACATTCTTCTTGACGACGTCCATTCCGACGCCGCGGCCCGATATGCTTGTCACTTTCTCGGCGGTGGACAGACCCGCATGGAAGATGAGCTTGAAGATTTCCTCATCGCTTAGTTCCTGTCCGGCTGTGACGATGCCGTTTTCGATACCCTTCTGCAGGATGCGTTCTTTATTCAAACCTTTGCCGTCATCTTCGATTTCAATAACGATGTTTCCAGCCTCGTGAAAGGCACGCAGCTCGATATGTCCGGTTGGGCTTTTCCCGGCTCTGGTACGTTCTTCCGGCGTTTCGACACCGTGATCGATGGAATTACGCACCATGTGCACAAGAGGATCCGTAATTCTATCGACGACGGTACGGTCAAGCTCTGTTTGGTCGCCCAATGTACTGAAGCTGATATCCTTCCCGGACTTCCTGGAAAGGTCGCGAACCAGCCTGGCCATTTTCTGGAAGACACCCTGGATAGGCACCATCCGCATTGCCATCGACAGTTGCTGCAGCTCACGGACGATCTTGCTTTGATGGGCGACCTTGCGACAGAAATTGTGGTCGGGGGCCAGAACGGCGTTTGCTCCTTCGGTGACCATCAACTGGGCCACGACCAGTTCCCCAACCATGTTGACCAGATTATCCAGACGGCCTATGCTGACTTTGATTTTCTCGTCGCTGGCAGAGATTTGCGTTTTCGCGGCTGTCCCGCGTGCTAACGACTCATCTTTCGGAGCCAGGAACCTTTCCAGTTGCTTGTCTGCCTGCTGTGCCTGCGGACTGTTGGAATCAAGGGCGATATTGCGGCCCTCCGCGGCGGCATCTAATCGAGCCAACAAGCCCGGCAGCGACTCCGGACCAGTCACGGGCCTACCGGCCTCGACCGAATCCTTCAACCCGGAAACCATTCTCTTCATCATATCCGCGGACTCAAGAACGACGTCCGTATTCTCCCCGGCCAAAGCCAGCTTGCCTTTTCGGGCCATGTCGAGAAGATTCTCCGCCGAGTGCGCCAGCGAACCTATATGGGCAAGATTCAGAAAGCCTGCCATTCCCTTGATGGTATGAAAGCCTCGGAATATTTTGTTGAGAACCTCTGTATCCCCTGGCTTGCTCTCGAGTTCGAGTAATCCCGCTTCGACCGCTTCAATATGTTCCGTTGCTTCGGCGATGAAGTCCAGGACCAGCGAGACATCATCTTCAGCAATGACCATGCCTTCCGCCGGCGTCTCTTGGACCCGCTCATCGCCGGCCGCTTCTGCTGAATTTGAGCTCAATTCGCTACCGGCCTGTGTAAGCTCGTCGGTGAAGCCTTGAAGCGTTGTGACCGCCTGTGCTATGGTCGCGATTAAACCGGTGGCATCTTCAGCCCGGCTTTGGAATATCTTCCCCAGCGCTTCGACCGCGTCGGAAGTCGTCCCTTTGGCCTGCTCGAGCAATGCCACCGGGACATCATTCATCCCCGTGACATTCTGCTTGATCTGGTCGAGGATGGCCTGGAGATTCTCCAGCTCCGACATATCCGTCGGATTCAGCATCGTTATAGCAGAAGCCGCCTGATTGACAAGCTCAGTAAGTTTATCGGTCTCTTGCATCTTCGTGCGTTTGCCACCCCATCAGCCTGAGATCATTGCCATATACCTAAAGTTTGCCGTTGTATATTCGACATCTGAAGGGGGGCTGTTTAGAAAATAATCGGATTTGCCGGAACACCAAGACAATTAGGATTTGCGATTTTCGATTGACGATTTACGATTCGTGAGTGGGCCGTCCGCCTCCGCGATAGCCGCAATCGAAACTCGAAAATCTTAAATCTTAAATCTGTTTGTGCCTTCGTGCCTTCGTGGCTAATCTTCTTTGATGGTCTTACGTCAAAGGAGGCGATTGAGGCGCTCTGCCCACAGTGGAGACATCGGCACAAGTCTTCAGCAGCATCTGGAAGACGTCAAAGACGGTCACCAAGCCCTGCACTTTGCCCTGCTTGTTTACCACCGGCAAGGCACGTCCGCCGAACCGGCACACATTCTCCATGATGGTCACCAACGGTGTCCGCGGCTTTATCGTACGAACCGGTCGGCTCATAATCCACTTGATTTTGATTTTGAGCGTAGCATCGTCCAGGGGTCGGCGCCATTTTGCAAAGAGTGACCTCATGTAGGGACTGAGCGCTCCCGTTACGTCGGACCGCGATATGATGCCCTCGAGTACTCCATCTGCGCCTACCATGATGTAGCCTGTCTCGTGCTGCTGCATTTTCGCAAGAGCCTGCTGTATGGTCTCGTCCGGACTTGCCCAAACGACCCGGCCTTGCATGATGTCCTTGGCGCACATCGACAAGAGTCCGCCGGATGCGTGATGGGCCACACTTTCTGATATGATAGGCTGGGTGGACTCGCCCGGCAGAACGGCAGACGACTGAGTCATTTTCCGGATGGCTTCAGAGACATTGCCCGCTGCCGGCTCCTCGTGCGCTTCAGACGGGGCCGCGTCCGCTTTGGCGACTGGAGCAACAATCGCATCGGGCAGCTCCGGCGTCTTCTCTTTCACAGCAGCTTCCCCATCGGCATGCGCCTCTTCAGCGGCGGGTGGTTCCGGTTCGGATCTTCCGCTCTGGATGCCTTGAGGTACATCGGACTCTTCAGAGACGATATTCTCCTGTGTCGCCTGTGTATCTTGAGGATTCTCTTGTTCTGGGGCGGCATCTTCAGATGCAGGCTCAGAGCCGGAACTACCCTCGAAGATGGTCTTTGGGAAAATAACGCCGCAGGTGAAAGGCTGGTAGGAACCAATGACCATTTCATACTGAACGTATACGAACTGGCCGTCGTTGGCTAATCCTATCTTCTTTTCGGGTTCGTCCCACGGTTTACCAACGAACGCCGGCAGCCTCTGTAAGAAATGGCCGTGCCCTTTGAGCCCTTCCCGGAAGACCCTGTCCCAGGAACCGACCAGGAAATTGCCCGCTTCTCCGACGGCGTCAACCATGCTCGCGGCAAGTTCCGGCGAGGGGTCTCTTCTGTTGGCCAGAATTCTCTGTTCGGGGAGCATGACGATAACGCCGCCAAGAGTGAACAACCCCTCCTGGTCGAATATGAGTTGAAAGGTCCCGCTCAAGGAGCCTTCAGACTGCACAACGTTGACGGCGACAAGTTTCTTGAAATACTTCTTGAGGCCCGCGACAGTCTCGGTACGAACCTCTTTTTGTTCGCACTGCATGCCCACGCCGAACATGCCGCCGATATCATCGCAGAAGACCCTGAAGGCTTCTGTCGCCAGCTCTACAACTTGCGATTCGACCTCTGTTTGGGATGTCGCCATTTGTCCAGTCCGATTATATTGGGTCAGTCCGGCAATCCTTCGACTCCGCTCAGGATGGTGAGCATGTCGAACCATTCCACGCCGACATCGAATCCGCAAGCGTGCGAAGGCCGGCCCGCCACGCGGATGGCGGGCGAGTCCGCATTTCAGGTTCGGGGCGTCTGAACCCGCCTGCCGTCGGTCGGGCAGGTCCGTATAGCGTCGATCATCGTCTTGGCCAGCCGCCGGCTTTAACCTATTTTTTGATATACGCATTCAATCCAACGATAACAGGCTTTCCATCTATTACCGCCGTAGTCGTCTGATTGCCGTGGCTTGAGGCGATGACCAGAGTTTTACCGCTCGCCGATGGCGTAGGTGTTTGCATTTCAACCGTGATTATCAATTCTTTTCCTTTAATTTCTACTTTCATACTTTTCCTACTTTCTATTTTATCGGCCAGCCGCCGGGGGCGGTGATTGTCTTGTCAATCTATTTTGTCACGTCCTTCAACGATGGCGATTTCTTCCGGCGTTAAATCGTAGAGCTTGTAAACAAGCGGGTCGATTTTGCTTTCAAGCTCGCTAGTATTCGCCTTAGGGTCTTTCTTCTTCGCCGCCAATATATCATCTACTAACTTTTCTAAATTTTTTTGTATTGGCTCATCAATGTTTTTAGGGATTGGCAGGTCATCTACTTCGTAGCCATTGACATTACTGCTTGTACTTTTGCATTTAAATATGAAATTAAGAAGTTTGCTGTTTATCAGGCCTAAAACAACGCTAAATGGCATAGTATTTGTATCAAGAAGATAATTACAAGAGTTTGCCAAAAATGCTGGCGGATCAATGATTGTGGCCTTGAGCCTGAATCTCTCGTTTATTCCAGTTAGGCCTTGAAGAACTATTCTTCTTTTATGTGCATCTTCCAATTTCTTACCTTTATAACCTTCTCGGAACAATTCGACATTCAAATACTCAATTTCTCCCTGACTTATTGCAGCAGGATCGTGCTTAACCTCAAACCTGTTGATTTGGACTCCCTTGATAAGCATTGCATCCTTGTTGTTTTGGGACATGGCCTTTTTAGCAAAAGTCATATCCGCTTCACCTGTGAGGCATTTAGATATACTACCTAATTTAATTAAATCCTTTCTTGAAAATATTTTTGCAAGAACACTGTATTCGTCGGGGGTTGTAATAGGTATGGGGCATAAATCAGGATTTATTCTAATTACATCATCATACTGCAAATTAAATCGGTTTTCAGTTTCAATTTTGCGGAAATAAGAAACACCAAGATTAAATTTTTCTGAAACTTTATTTTTACAAGTTAAGATGATTGCTGTTGACATTTTTACATCTTCAAAAACTCTATGTTTTATATTATCTCTTTCGGGAAAAGCGTCTATGTTTAAGAAGGAGTTGCTGTTAAATATATGTTTTCTTAAATTTGCAGATGTAGCATCGGTTAAAATTCCGAAGGGAATAATCATAGACTGATAACCGTTCTTGCAGGATAAATTCAAGCTAAGATTATAAAATATCCTACACGCGTTTATACCGCCACTTGCAGCCAATCGAAAGTCCCTCTTGAGTACCTCCATGGCCTCCTTTTCTATTGAAAGAGCAATTTTCTGATTTTGTTTCTTATTGAATAATCCATACGGCGGATTACCAATAACGATATCGAAGCCGGCAAAATCACCAGTCTTTTCATCAAGGACTTCTGGAAACTCAAAACGCCACTCAAAAGCGTTTCTGTAAACCGCACCACTGTTAATGGTTTGTATCTCGGCATCAAGCTTTGCAATATCTTTTGCCAGTGTTTCTATTCTCTTTACAATCTTTTTGTCTTTCTTGAAAGCATCTTGACCAAAAAGACGGCCCTGAGAAGTCAAATCAGTTAACTCGTCTTTAATTTTCTTACGTTTTTTTCTGATAGGCTCGTTCTCGGTTATACCTATATGAAAATCACTCTTTATCTTTTGTATAAGTTTTTCAGTTTCACGTTTTTGTTCTTTATTTTCTGCATTACGGTAATTCATAACGACAAGTCTGTAAGTGCAAATATCCCAGGTAGAACCTACCAAAGCATGGCCTAAATCAGCATTGAGCGGATAACGGCTTATCAGCGAGTTGCCGCATTTGATATTTATATCTATATTGGGAAGTGTCTCAAGTTCACCATCCTCTTTATAATACGCATTTTTCAAAAGCTCTATCCACAATCTTAACCGGCATATATTTACCGAATTCGGGTTTATATCCACACCGAACAGGCAGTTCTCGATTGTCGTCTGCTTTTCGTGAAACAGTGTCTTTTGAATTCTTTGCGCCTCTATGTCTTTCGGGTCGTACTTAAAAAAATCCCCCTTTCCGTCAAGAATTGTAAGCTCATCGTTTTCAACATCGATTAGATAGTCCCGCAATGTTTTAGAACTTTCATCAATTAGGATTCCAAGTTCAGCCTTGATTGCAATTATCTCGTTAAGCGCAGAAACAAGAAAGTGCCCGCTCCCTACTGCCGGATCGCAGATTTTCAGTGAATTGATGATTTCATTGTATTTTTTAAGCTCCTCTTTTTTATATGTGCCGGTTGTGAAATTAACCAAGTCACCAAAGTCATCGCTGTTAAAATCCGTCTGTTCTTTGAACTTCTGTACAATCGCCCGGCGGATTGTCTCCCTGCACATATACATAGTGATAAATCCCGGCGTGAAGTACGAACCGTCTTTATAGCCGTTTATCTTCTCATATATCAATCCTAACACAGAAGCGCTTATCAGCGTCTTGTTTTCCTCTGCAATATCTTCATTGCCTTCCGATGAAAAGTCATACGCATCCAAAAATCTGAGGAGATATTCCAGAGTGTTCATCTTTTTGTTATTGCCGTTTACTACTGTCTTTTTATATAGAGGCAGACTTGTATCATCCGGCAGATTAATGATACAAATCGTTTGATGTTCAAGCTCTGTCGGCTCAAATAATGAACTGTTCAGATATGGCACGTTTGGAAACTTCTCTCGTATAGTTTTTCCTCTGTCTTTCGTCTCAGCCGCCAGAACCTGAAAGAACAGCGTATTCAAATCGCCATACTCAGATACTTTCTCTTTATTAAGAAAAAGATAATCCTTACTGTTGTGATAGCTCACAATCTGCGATTCTAAAAGTTTCAAAAAGAGTATTCTGTTTATCCATGTTATCACGAGTTCCAGGCCGATATTAAAAAGCTGTTCATTTTTATTCGCACCGAATCGCTCAGGGTCTTTTATTCTGGAGAACTTATCCAGAGAAGTGATTTGTGTTATTGCCGCTTCTATGAGTGAATCTTCGTTTCGTGTTTTCCCCTCTTTACGGCGGATTAATTTTTTACTCTTTTCTTTGTATTCCTCCAAACCGATTATGTGGAGCAATTCATTGTAGAAATCTTTATTCAGTGTGTTGCTGTCGTTCGCAAAAGGCAGCTTGAGCAGATGTGTGGGTGAGAGAATTTTTTGCAGTTCGATTAATTTGGTATCACCTGCTTCGGTTTTCTCCCTAAGGTGCCCTTCGTAATCACGAATATCAAAAAAGGTAAATCTTATTTTATCTTTTACTTGCTCAAGTGCAGGGCCGGCAATTTCTTTATAGAACAGTTCTGTTTTGTCAGATGACAGCCGCCCTTCTTCAAAATCCTTGAAATGCTTTTTGAGTTTTGCTGCATCCGCAATCTTTTCAAACTCTTTTGCTTCAAATATAAACCATTCATATAGGTCAGTTGCTATAAGGTTCTTAATCTCGAAGTTCTTATTTGTAACTCTTTCCCTTAGAAAATAGAGCAGAAGTTCCTGCATTGCTTTTTTGTTTAGATTATCGGTTGTCGGCATCTCGGTTTTGTTGCCGGGACCTTTTGTTTCAATAATGACCCCTACGCTTGATTTTGAATTTTCATCGTTATGGATAACGAGATCGCTTCTGTCTTTGGTGTTTATAAAATAATTAGAGTATGAAGTTTTTGTAAGAAAATCTTTAAGAAGCCCCTTGTGATATTCCTCAGATTCTTTGGGATTCGCTCTATCGAACATTTTCATAAGCTCAAGCTTAAGCAAGTCAATCTCAGTTCTGGTTGGTTTTTGTTTTCTATATGCTTTTTTAAGTGATTGATTTATATTTAATTGCCCACTCATTTTCCGCCCTGTATTTATCAGCATCTTCGGGATTTTCCTACAAGCAATTTTTTCGCCATTTCGCCATTTCCTAAAATGTCTCTTCGGGATGCAAACCTCTCGACGGCCCAAATCTACCGCTCCAGCTACTGAAAATCAACCAGATTCCCGCCGAACTCTCAAGTCGCTTCAGCACAGGAGTGTGCCAACCATCCCACGTTGGTGATTTTCAACCAGTCTTACCCGGACAATCTGGTTATTTTCGATTTGCGATTTGCGACTTGCGATTTTGCCTGTTGGCAGACGGGTCTGCGATTGGAATCGGCAATCAAAATAGACTCTGAAGTATCTTTCGCTTCGCCCTTCGAGTCGTTCCGCGTTCTGCGTGCCCAGCGTTGTGTACTACGGAACGTTCGACGCCGGACGCCGAACGCCGAACGACTCGATCAAGACCTCGGCGGTTTCGCCGATGAACTGCCGGCGATATCTTAATCCCAGCTCAATGTCCAGTTCCCGCAGGATCTCCGAGCGTCTCCTGCAAACTCCTTTTTCGACAATATCCTGCATACCGGCGGCAGGAGTTCCACGACGCGGAGAGAAGGTGAAAACGTGCATTTTCGCAAAGCCCACAGACCTCGCCAAATCGAGGGTTTGCTCAAAATCGGCATCCGTTTCACCTGGGAAACCGACTATAATATCGGTCGTTATGGCCGGCCTGTCGAGCATTGCCTGGATGGAATCGACCATTCTTTTGAATTGATCGACTGTGTATTGTCTGCACATTCTTTTGAGCACGGCATCTTCACCCTGTGGGATGGCGGCTGCGCCTATCCCACCGGGTGAACCCGACTGCAGCGTCAAATGCAGGTGAGGCATGATGTCGAGCAGGCCCGCCGATCCGCGTGGCGGGCAGGTCGGAGAGGTTATCGTTGCAGTGGTCAGGCCAACCCGCCTGCCGGCTGTCGGGCAGGTTCTTTCTCCTGACGTTTTTGCAGCCGTACGCTCCAAGAAATACTCCCGAAACGACAATTTCCCTATGTCCCTATTTCACAAGGGCTTGTGCTTCAAGGAGGGCTGTCTCGACCGGCTTGCTGCGAACAATGGGCCGCGTTTTGGGTACAATACAATAGCTGCAATGTCCATCGCAGCCATCTTGGACTTTTAGGAAGGCCCTGGTTTGGTGGCTGAACGAGGTCAGCAGCGGCAGTTCATATTCGGGAGCGGGCTCGTTTTTGTGCTTGATTTTGTGGCCGGACTTTGCTTTAATAGGGATGTTTGGCTTGCTTTGGGTCCGGTGTGTCAGCGTGGTGGCAAGGTCGTTTTGATTGCTCACGAAACGGACGTTCTCACCGAAGCAGCTCAATTCGCCGATTTGTGCTGCCGGCAGGCAGCCGGAGACGAATACGAGGCTTTGGGGGTTCAGTCTGAGGACTTTTCGGATGCATCGGCGGCTCTTGGCTGATGCAGTATGGGTTACGCAATAAGTATGAACGACAACCAGGTCGGGCTCTTGGGGGGATTCCGCCTGGCGGAGCCCGCGGTGTTCGAGCGGCTCTCGAATCTGCTGGCCTTCATATTGGTTGACCTTACAGCCAAGAGTATTGATGGAAAAAGTCCTCATAATGTGATATAATGTACAGACGGCTAAACGGATTTACAGGGCTCATTAGAAACTGAGCGGGAGGCGTGTTATGGCTGCGGAAACCGGTGCGGTTTGGGCGATTGATATCGGTAGCGATTCCCTCAAGGCGCTGTACCTGAGCACCGAGCGAGGCGTTGTGGAAGTCTTGGGCTTTGACAACATTCGCCACGGTAAGATGCTCATCGGAGGTGACGTGACGGAGGCTGAACGCGAGGAGCTTATTGCGCTCAGTCTGCGCAAGTTTGTCAACAAGTACGATTTGAGCGCCGATGAAATCGCCGTCTCCGTGCCAAGCCAGAACAGTTTCGCCCGATTCGTGACTCTGCCGCCTGTTGAACAGAAGCGCATCCCCGAGATGGTCAAATTCGAGGCGGTCCAGCAGATTCCTTTCGGCATTAACGATGTGCAGTGGGACTGGCAGTTGATGTCGGAACCGGACAGCTCCGAGATTAGGGTCGGTATTTTCGCCATCAAGAACGAAGTGGTCGATTCAGCTCTGGAACATTTCAACAGAGAGGACATACAAGTCAGCTATGTGCAAATGGCGCCTATGGCGCTGTACAACTACCTGCTGAACGACCGTCCCGAATTGGTCACTTCCGACAGTCAGGCGACGGTGGTGCTGAACATAGGGGCCGAGAATACCGACCTGGTCGTTTGCACGAAATCGGCCGTATGGCAGCGATGCATCCTCATCGGCGGCAACGCCTTTACAAAAGCGATAGCAGACACGTTCAAGCTCAATTTTGAAAAGGCCGAAAAACTCAAACGCACCGCCCCCGTGAGCAAGTATGCCCGCCAGATATTCCAGGCGATGAGACCCGTCTTTACGGATCTGGCCTCTGAAGTCCAGCGGTCGCTCGGCTTCTACAACAGCTCCAATCCGAATACCAAGATAGTGCGGATCGTTGCGCTGGGAGGCGGAACCAAGCTGCGAGGTTTGCTCAAGTATCTGCAGCAGACGTTGCAGATTCCCGTGGAAAAGCCTGATACGTTCAAGAGACTTGCGATTGGACCGGGGGTTTCGCCGGCGAAATTCCACGAGAACGTCGGAGACTTTGGCATCGTCTATGGTCTTGCCCTACAGGGTCTGGGGCTGGCCAGGATAGAAAGCAATCTGCTGCCTCGCACAGTCGCCCGGTCCATGGCGTGGGCCGGCAAGAGCAAGTATTTCATCGCGGCGGCGTGCGTGTTGCTTGCGGTCTCGATGCTGGCTTTTGCGCGGACCGGCTGGGACAAAATGAACTACACCAAGAATAAGCAGGTCCGGGAGAGAACGGCCTCGATTGTCACTAATGTCCAGCAGGCCATGCAGCAGCTTGATGCCCTCAAGACCGATGAGGCTGCCTATGACAAGAAAATACAGGCGCAATTCGAGCCCTTTAAATATCGTGAAGTCATCCCGCAGTTGTATGAGACCATAATTTCCGCTCTGCCCAATGAAAAGAACACGCCGGAGCAGGCCAGCCTCTACACGGCGTTTGCCAAGGGTAACGTGGCGGAGATCAAGAAGAAGCCCCGCGACCAGCGAAAGCAGATATTTCTTACGAATATCTCCATTTACTATGCCAACGACCTGGCCAAGGCGCAGTTTGGCGGCGCGGACCAGTGGAGGAAAAGCCGAGCCACCCCGGGGATAGAAGGCCAGGGGTATGAGGGCATGGAGGAGTATGAGATGATGATGGAGGAAGAAATGATGATGGGAGGATATGAAGGGATGTATGCCCCCGGCATGATGCCTGGCGCCGAGACTGCGGACCAGAGAAAGCAAGGCTTCGTAGTGACTGTCGTCGGCTATAGCCCGTACGGCAGCAGTGTCACGGAGCTGGGGACGTTACTCGACCCTCACGGCGTTGAGAACCAGCGGGAGAAATGGGGATTTGTAACCCGGCTGGCAAACCTTGACGCTCTGGCCCAGGACGCCAACAGCCCCTTCCAGTTGTACGAGAGGACCGATCCGGAGCAGTTCAAACTGGAAATGAAGGAAGTCTCTCTGATTGATGCGGAGCTGACGCCGCCCGAGGGGGTAGGAGTATGGCAGGAGCAGACGCCGAAAATTACTACTACCGGTCCCCGCAGCAGTGCAACTATCGAATGGGCCTTGGTTGACCCGATGACAAATGAGGTCATTAGCAAGGTTGCGGAGATGGACGAGACCGGAAAACAGAAGCTCGATCGAGGCAAGCTCGTTTTCAAAGTCAACGACCATTGGTTTTTATTGAATGCCAAGTTCGTCTGGAAGGACGCCCCTGAGCCTCCTGCGCTGCCCAGCATGTATCCCTTTGGAATGCCTTCAGCGCCTTCGGCGGCACCGTCGGCGCCGCCGAGTTCCGGGTCCAGCGGCCGAAGCTCATCAATGCCTGACATGGATATGTGAGTGAGAAGATGAATCTACCGAATGTCAAAGATGTCCTACAGAAGTTAGCTGTTTTCAAGAACAATATGTCTCTGTTGGTGGCGGTGATCCTGGCTGCGGTTGGCGGGCTTCTTTTCGTTCCCACGTACCTGGTGAGCCGCAGCTTGCAGGCGCAGGTTCAGCAGGAAAGTATCAGCGGCGGGGCCAAGCAGATTGAGGTCTTGGCACAAACGGTTGTTCCCGAAAAACAATACGCACAGGCGGTGGCCATCGAGGACGCTCACGCAAAAGACGCCAACAACGTGGAACTGATGGCCAGACAAACCACGCAGCGCGAATTGCTGAGCTATGACATATTTCCTGCGCCCGATCCCAACGCCGGTTTCTCCGCGATGATTTTTCAAGTATTCGGCCAGCGATATCGCAAGGGGATTGACGAGTTCATTACTCGCGTCAATGCCGGCGATTGCCCGACGAACGAGGAGATCAAAAGGGGCCTGGATGATTTGGCGTCCAGCCCGCGTTCGAGAAGCGGTTACGGGATGATGGATGGGTACGAAAGCATGCCGATGGGCGGCCTCTATGATGGAGGGATGATGGCGATGGGTGGCATGCAGCGGGTGATCGTTGATGAAATGTGCCAGGACCGAGCCAAGTCGCTTTCGGTTTACGTCAACTCCGCTGACATCGCTGGGTATGACTATTGGGGCAGCTACACCTACGGCGTCAAGCCGG